>WNGL01000003.1_pt1 | contig 341692 bp, 309 predicted proteins | sample 5400591 | NCBI WGS metagenome assembly WNGL01 (sample SAMN13153377, study PRJNA577476) | soil metagenome | isolation source: 80 cm soil or saprolite under Garry oak tree replicate 1 | place: USA:California | collected 2016-06-15 | reverse complement strand
CGGGCTCGCGACGAGCAAACGGCGGACGACGCCCCTGCTGAAGGCCGGTCTCTTAGACCCGGGGCACGTCGGGCTATCGCCCGCCTGTGGATCACGTCTTCTCATGATGCTCCAAGTCTACAGAGATACAAGGGCACGGACTACAACGAACCCGACCTAAGTGGTCTCACCTCCTAGATCACGGTTTCCACGTCGTGTCGTTTTATCCGTGGGCTGAAGCCCCGGCTCGGCCACTACACGCGTCCTGAAGGACGTGCCCCCCCTCCCCGCCGTTTCCGGCCCTCGAATCCCCCCCGAGTTTCCACGTCCGTTTGCGGCGCGACACCGCGCCACCTCTCGGCTAGGGTTTTGGCACCCCCTGCTGGAGGACACCATGCGACACCTCTCGCCCGCGATTCTCATCGCCGCCGTGGCCGCCTGCGGCTACGAGCCACAGGCCACGACGCCTCCCCCGTTCGACGCGCGCGTGCATCAGCCGGCGGAGGCGGAGCTCGCGGCGCAGTACACCATCGTCTACCTCCCGACACTGAACGGGTCGCGCAACCGCCCCACGGGCATCAGCAACAGCGGCCTGGTCGCGGGGTTCGTCAATCGCCCCGGTAACGCGACCCGCGTCGCCGCGCTGTGGCGCAGCAACTCGCTCGACACGCTCGGCACACTGGGCGGACCGAACAGCGGCGTGCTGTGGCCCGGCATTTCGAGCAATGGGCTGATCGCCGGCATCGCCGAAACCGCCGCGCCCGACACGCTGCACGAAGAGTGGAGCTGTACCGCGTTCTTCCCGAGTGTGACCGGCAAGATCTGTCGCGGGTTCTTCTGGGATGGCGTGATGACCGCGATGCCGACGCTCGGTGGTGATCAATCCTTCGCGACGGGCGCGAACACCCGCGGGCAGGTGGTCGGCTGGGCCGAGACGCCCGTGCATGACCCGACCTGCAACGCTCCTCAGGTGCTGCAGTTCCGCGCCGTGCTATGGGATCCGAAAAAGGGAACGCTGCAGCAGCTGCGCCCGCTCGCCGGCGACTCGACGTCGGCGGCGACGGCGATCAATTCGAAGGGCCAGGTCGTCGGCATCTCGGGCGATTGCGACATCGCCGTCGGCCAGCTGAGCGCGCGCCACTCCGTCATCTGGAACAACGGCACGCCCACCAACATCGGCGACCTGGGCGGCGCCGCCTGGCACACGCCCATGGACATCAACGAGGCGGGCGACGTCGTCGGGTTCTCGAACCCGGTCTACGTTGTTGGCATCGACTTCAACCCGCTCGCCTTCATCTGGACCAGCGAGGGCGGCATCCACAGCCTCGGCAAGCTCGTCGGCGACACGTCGAGCCAGGCCCTCGGCATCAACTTCCAACGTCAGGTGGTGGGCGTATCGAGCGGTGACTTGAACCGCGCCTTCATCTGGGAGAACGGCATGATGAAAGACCTCAACACGCTGGTCGGGCCCGGGTTCCCCGACCTGCTCATCGTCGCCCAGCACATCAACGACGACGGCGTGATCGTAGGGCGGGCGATGCTGCACGGGACGAGCACGCAGGTGCCGTTCGTGGCGACGCCAATCCGTCCCTGAGAACGTCCTTCAGGACGGGCGTACGAGCCGAGCCGGCGACCGAGGGCCTTTAGGATTTTGGTGTCCGAATCCGGCGCGCCACCGCGGCCGCCACGGGGTACCATCTTTCATTATGGTGTCCGCCGCTCCGTCCCTTCCCGCTGCCCCCGTCCACCGCGAGGCCTATCAGCTCGCGGTGGACGCGCGGGACCCGCGTTTCGACGGGGTCTTTTTCGTCGGGATCACGACGACGCGCGTCTATTGCAGACCGATTTGCCCGTCGCGCTTGGCGTACGACCGTCACCGCCGCTTCTTCGATTCCGCGGCGGCCGCCGAGCGCGCGGGCTTTCGGCCCTGCCTGCGCTGCCGTCCCGAGCTGGCGCCGGGGGCGGGGGCGGGGGGGGTGGGGGCAGGTCGAACAGCGCTGGGGGCGGTGTCTCGCCTCGCCCAGGTAGCCACCCAGCGGATCGCCGCGGGCGCGCTGAACGATCGGAGCGTCGCCGAGCTCGCGGGTGAGTTGGGCGTGAGCGAGCGCCACCTGCGGCGCGCGCTCGAGCGCGAGATCGGCGTGTCGCCGCTGGGACTCGCGCAAACGCATCGTCTCCTATTGGCAAAACGACTGCTCGTCGACACCGATCTTTCGGTGACCCGCGTCGCGTTCGCGAGCGGCTTCCAGAGCCTGCGCCGCTTCAACGCATCGTTCCGCGAGCAGTACGGGATGCCGCCGAGTGCCGTGCGGCGCAAGACAATCGTGGCGCCGCGTCCCGCGGCTGCATTGCACCTGACGCTCGCGTACCGTCCGCCTCTCGCGTGGGATGCGTTGCTCGACACCCTGCGCGCCGTCGCAACCCCGGGAGTCGAGGTGTTTGCGGGCCGGCGCTACGGACGCACCGTGCGGATCGCCGGACACAGCGGAGCCGTGTTCGCCGAGGATGCTCCCGGCAACCACGTCGCGGTAGAGGTGACGCCGTCGTTGGTCCCCGTCCTGATGCCGCTCATCGCGGGACTGCGTCGTCTCTTCGATCTCGATGCGGAGCCCGCGGTCGTGGACGCGCACCTGGCCCTGGGAGGGCTCGGCGCCCTCGTGGAACGCCGGTCCGGCGTGCGTCTCCCGGGCGCGCTCGATGGGTTCGAGGTTGCCCTGCAGCTCCTGTTACGCGGTCGCGGATGTTTGGGGCGCGTCACAGCAGCCCTGGGCGATCCGCTCGAGAGCGGCGTCCCGCGCCTCACCCATCTGGCGCCGAACGCGGGACGAATTGCCGAGGCCGGCGTGGCCCGCCTCGTGCGCCTCGGCGTCCCGCCGCGCCGCGCCGCAGCGGTCATCGCGCTCGCGCGGGCGGTCGTCGGGGGCCAATTGCGCCTCGAGCCGGGAAGCGACGTAGCTGCGACTCGGCGCGCGCTGCTCGATCTGGGCGGGATCGGAGAGCGCCTCGCGACATGGATTGTGATGCGCGCGCTCTACTGGCCGGACGCGTTCTTCAGCAAGGACCGCGCGCTGCTGGGACGCGCGGAGGCCTGGCGGCCGTGGCGCGCGTACGCGGCTATGCACCTGTGCCTGGAGGACCGGTAGCGTCCGGTCAGCGCCCCGCTCGGCGCCGTCCGGTATCAAGAAAACGCAGCTAGGCCTTTCCGTTACATTTACATTCTCAATACATGTCGGCGAACGCCCTGAATAACTATTCGCGTCTCGCGACGCCCGTCGGCGAGCTCCTGCTCACGGCCTCGGATACCGCCCTGACCGGCGTCTACTTCCCGACCTCCCGGCGCGGTCCGCCGCCGACACACCAGGCGGGGTGGATCGAGGACAACGGTCAGGGGCCCGCGAGCGAATTGCTCGCGCGTGCAGCGCAACAGCTCACCGAGTACTTCCGCGGCACGCGTACCACGTTCGATCTGCCGCTCGAAGCGCTGGGCTCGCAGTTCGAGCACCGCGTCTGGAACGCCCTCCGCACCATTCCCTATGGGACCACGACGAGTTACGGCGACCTGGCGCGTCGCTTGGGCGACGTCAACGCCACCCGCGCCGTTGGCGCGGCGAATGGGAAGAACCCGATCCCCATCATCGTCCCGTGTCATAGGGTTATAGGAGCCCACGGGGACCTGACCGGGTTCGGTGGCGGCCTCGAGCGGAAGCGCTGGCTGTTGGAGCACGAAGGGGCACTGATGCGCCTTGGGGCGTAGCTCACCGGGGTGTGTTAACCCCGGGGCCGTGCCCCGGGGTTTTAACGGCCACGAATCAAGAGTGCCCCTCCGCTATTAGTTTGTTGGGTCATGACGCCAGCCCTACCCGCCCTTCCCGAGCGCATCAAAGGACTGTCGGCCGTCGCGGCGAATCTTTCGTGGAGTTGGAACCGCGATGCTCGCGCGCTGTTCCGTTCGATCGATCAGGCGCTCTGGCACCTCACCCGCCATAACCCCATCGAGCTGCTGCGCCGCGTGGATCCCGCGCGCCTCGCGGCCTGCGCGCAAGACCCCGAGTTCCTGAAGGGCTACGACACGATCGTCGAGTGGAACCGCTTTGTCGCCGCGACGCACGACACCTGGTTCGAAACGTCGTATCCCGATTTGGCCCAACGCCGCATCGCGTACTTCTGCGCCGAATTCGGCCTGCACAATTCCGTGCCGATCTACTCCGGCGGGCTCGGCGTCCTCGCGGGCGACCACTGCAAGGCGGCGTCGGATCTCGGCGTGCCTCTCGTCGGTGTCGGGCTGTGCTATACCAAAGGGTACGCAGACCAACGCCTACGGCTCGACGGCTGGCAGGAGGACGCCGAAGAGCGTGTCGACATTGCGTCGATGCCGCTGGAGCAGGTGCGGGGGCCCAAGGGCGACCCCTGCCTCGCGACAGTCAAGATGTCGGGCCGCTCCGTGAGCATCGGAGCGTGGCGTCTCACCGTGGGTCGAGTGCCCATCGTCCTGCTCGACACAGGCCTCGAACAGAACGACCCCGCCGACCGCGGGCTCTCGAACCGCCTCTACGCCGGCGGGCCGGAGCTGCGGCTGCGGCAAGAGTGGATTCTCGGCGTCGGCGGCGTGCGGGTGCTCAGCGCCTTGGGGTACGACCCGGCCGTCTGGCACGCCAACGAGGGACACGCGGCCTTCATGCTGGTCGAGCGCGTCCGGGAGCTGGTGACGAAAGGCACGCCGTTCGACGAGGCGGTCCGCCGCGTGCGCGCGAGCAGCGTCTTCACCACTCACACACCCGTGCCCGCGGGGCACGACACGTTCTCGCCCGAGCAGCTCGAGCAGTGCACGGGGCCGCTGTGGCAAGAGATGGGAGTCACTCGGGAGCAAATGCTTCGACTGGGTCATCATCCCGTCCAGGACCACAACCTTTTTCATATGCCCGTCGCAGCGATCCGGCTCTCGGCGGGGGTGAACGGTGTGGCGCGCCGCCACGGTGAAGAGTCCCGGCGCATTTGGGCTCCCCTCTGGCCCGGCCGGCCGGTCGAGCACGTGCCGATCGGGTACGTCACGAACGGCGTACACGCCGCGACCTGGATCGCGAACCCGCTCGTGACCTTCCTCAACGCGCAGCTCGGTCCCGACTGGCTGCTGCGGCTCGATGACGCGGCGCTCTGGAACAAGGTCCTGACGCTGGACGACACGGGCCTGTGGGCGGTGCACAACGAGCTCAAGTCCCATCTCATGCGCCACATTCGAGAGCAGGCGCGGCGGCGCTGGGCGGACCAGTGGAAGGAGGCCCTGCACCTCGTCGGAGCCGGGACGTTGCTCGACCAGGAGGCCCTGACGATCGGCTTCGCGCGCCGCTTCGCGACGTACAAGCGGGCCGACCTGATCTTTCGCGATGCCGACCGGTTGCAGCGTCTGCTCGTCAATCCCTGGCGCCCCGTCCAGATCGTGTTCGCGGGGAAGGCGCACCCGGCCGACGAGCCCGGCAAGCAGATTCTCCAGCGCGTATATGCGTTTACGCGAGATGCGCGGTTCGAGGGTCGCGTCGCGTTCATCGAGGACTACGAGATGCACGTCGCCCACCGCTTGGTGCAGGGCGTGGATCTCTGGCTCAACCTGCCGCGCGCGCCGCTCGAAGCCAGCGGCACCAGCGGCATGAAGGCGGGCCTGAACGGCGTGCCGCAGCTCAGCACGCTGGACGGCTGGTGGAGCGAGGGTTACGATGGCTCGAACGGCTGGGCGATTCAGCCGGGTCAGGACGACGCGACCGACGCGGAGGCGCTGTACCGGCTACTCGAGCAAGAAGTGGTTCCTTTGTATTACGACCGGGACGCCCACGGCGTCCCGCACGGCTGGGTGGACAAGATGAAGCACGCGATGCACATCGCCGGTGCGCGATTCACCGCGCAGCGCATGGTGCGGCAGTATCTGACCGAGTACTACGTGCCCGCGATCCGAGGCCAGATGCCCGACGATCCGCCCACGGCATGACGCGCCCAGTCTCGAAGTCCTCACCCTCCAGGCGAAGGGACACGGCGCGGCCGCGACGTGCAGCCGCGGCTGGGACCGACGTGCCACAGATCGCCGCCGCCGAGCGGATCGGCGTCGTGCACCTGACGGCCGAGTGCTGGCCCTTCGCCCGCACCGGCGGTCTCGGTGAAGCGGTGAGCGGCCTGGCGACGGTGCAGGCGGCCGCCGGCCACCCGACCACCGTGATCATGCCGCTGTATCAGCGCGTGCGCGAAACGACACCTTCGATCGAACGCGCCGGGCAGGCGCTTACCGTCAGCCTCGGCGGACGCACCGAACAGGCTTGGCTCTACCGCATCCCGGCGACGGCCGCCGGCCCGCGCGTGTTCTTCGTCGAGCATCCCGATTTCTTCGATCGGGCGGGCATCTACGGAGACAACGGGGGCGACTATCCGGATAACGCCCGGCGCTTCGCTTTTTTTTGTGCTGCCGCGCTTACCGCCCTCCCGGAGATCGCGCCCGACGCGCAGATCCTGCACGCGCACGACTGGCATACGGCGCTCGCGCCGGTGTACCTGCGCACGGTGTTCCAAGGACAGTCGTTCCACGACGGCCTCTCGACGGTGATGTCGGTGCACAACGCCGGGTACCAGGGGCATTTCCCCGCCGAGACGGTGACCGACCTGGGTTTCCCGCCCGAGCTGTACAACCCCGCTGTGTTCGAGTGGTACGGGCGCATGAACATGCTCAAAGGTGGACTGGCCCACGCCGACGTGGCTGTGACCGTGAGCCCGACGCACGCGAAGGAGCTGCGTACGCCGGAAGGGGGCTTCGGCCTCCAGGAAACGTTCATCGCCATGGGCGACCGCTTGGCCGGCATCCTGAACGGGATCGATCCTGTCCTCTGGAATCCGGCGACGGACCCCGAGATCACCGGGAACTATTCGCGCGACGACCTCGCCGGCAAGCGGCGCTGCAAAGCGGCGCTCCAGAAGGAGTACGGTCTGGCCCCTGAGCCGCACACACCGCTGTTCGGCATGAGCGCGCGCATGGTGTCGCAAAAGGGCCTGGACCTCGTGCTCGGCGCCGATCTGCTGGGGACCACCGACGCGCAATTCATTTTTCTGGGCGCCGGGGAGCACCGCTACCACGAGGCCTTGGGAGTTCTGGCCGCCGCGGCCGCGACCCGAGTCGCGGTCGAGTTCGCGTTCACCGATCACATCGAGCACCGGCTCCTGGCCGGCGCTGACGCGCTGCTCATGCCGTCACAGTACGAGCCGTGCGGACTCACGCAGATGCGCGCGCAGCACTACGGCGCCGTGCCCGTCGCCCGCCGTGTGGGCGGGCTCTCTGACAGCATCGAGGACGGCGTGACGGGGTTCCTGTTCGATGCGTACGAGCCGGCCGCCCTCGCGCAGGCGATCCGCCGGGCGGTGGACAGCTACGCCGACCGTACGGCGTGGAAGAAGCTCGTGCGTGAGGCGATGAACCGGCAGTTCGGCTGGGACCGGTCCGCCGAGCACTACATGGCGCTGTATCGTCGCGCGCTCGCGCTGCGGTAATGGACTTCGTCCTCGCGCTGCACAGCCACCTCCCGTATGTCCTGAACCACGGCCGCTGGCCGCACGGCAGCGACTGGCTGTGCGAAGCCGCGCTCGACACCTATCTCCCCCTCTTGGAGCAGCTCGAGGCGCTCTCGGCAGAGGGAACGCCTGTCCCACTGACGATCGGATTCACACCGGTCCTCGCGAACCAGCTGGCGAGCCCAGTCTTCACCGCGGAGATGGAGGCATTTTTCGCGCAGCGTCTGGCCGCGTGTGATGAGGCCCCGCCGTCGGTGGGGCCGCTCGTGGAATTCTGGAGGTCGCGATTCAAGCGCCTGCAGGCGCTGTTCCAGAAGATCGATGGGGACTTGGTCTCCGCCTTTCGACGCCTCCAAGAGCGCGGCCTCCTCGAGATCATCGGATCCGCGGCCACGCACGGCTATCTCCCGCTGCTCGCGCGCGACGAGAGCATCCGGCTGCAGTTGGCGGTGGGCCAGGGCGAGCACCGCCGCTTGTTCGGGGTCGCCCCCGCCGGGTGCTGGCTGCCCGAATGCGCCTATCGCCCCGGGATCGAAAAACATCTGGCCGAGGCAGGCTTCCGCTACTTCTTCACCGACGCTCATCTCGCCCACGCGGGAACGTCGCTCGGCGGCTACGGCGACATTCCGCTGGGCGCGGAGCGGTTCGACGCGGAGCGGCACGACGCGTCCTCACCGCCGGCCGTCCGTGGGAAAGCGACACGGTCGCCCTACCGCGCCTATCGCGTGTCTCGGGTCGCCAGTCGCGGCACCAAACGCGCCGTCGCGGCGCTGGTTCGCGATCCTCGCTCGTCGATGCAGATCTGGTCGCGCCACCAGGGATACCCGGGCGACGAGGCGTATCTCGAGTTCCACAAGATTCGCTGGCCGGGAGGACTCAAGCTCTGGCGAGTCAGCGGCCCGAACGTGGACCTCGGCGCGAAGCGCCCCTACGAGCCGCGGGTGGCATTCGAGCGGGCAGTCAATCATGCGTCGCACTTCGTCCATCTGCTGGAAACCCTTTCCTCCCCGGATGGAAAGACGAAGGACCGGGACGGCGTCATTGTGGCGCCGTTCGACACGGAGCTGTTCGGACACTGGTGGTTCGAAGGGGCGGACTTCCTGGCCGCCACGTACCGCACGCTGCGGGGCCGTCGTGTCCGGGCCGTGACCGCGTCCCAGCACCTCGAGGCCCATCCGCCCCGCACGGCGTTGCAGCTGGCGGAAGGCTCTTGGGGGGCGAACGGCGATCACAGCATGTGGCGCAACAAGCAGACCGCGTGGACCTGGGACAGACTGCGGGCGTTGGAAGCAGCGTTCTGGAAGGCGGCGCCCGCGGCGCTCAAGCAGCCGGCCGCGCGGCCCGTGCTGGCGCAGGCCGCGCGCGAGCTGCTGTTGGCGCAATCGTCCGACTGGCAGTTCATCATCTCGACCGGTGCCGTGGTCGACTACGCGGAACGGCGCTTCACCTTGCACGCCGACGACGCCGAGCGATTGATCGGCGCGCTCGCAGCGAAGGGGTCGCTGGAGGCGGGGACGCGCATCGCGGACGAGCTCGCCAAGCGAGACGCCCTGTTCCCCGATGTGCTCGCCCAAGTAGCAGAGGCCCTAGGCGGTTGACGCGGTCCGTCGTGATCCACGGGCATTTCTACCAGCCGCCGCGCGACGACCCACGCACCGGCATTATCCCCGTGGAGATCAACGCCGCGCCCGATCACGACTGGAACGAGCGCATCGAGCGGGAATGCTACGCCCCTGTCGCTCCGTCCCTCGCCTCCCTCAGCTTCGACTTCGGGCCCACGCTGCTCGAGTGGATGGAGCGTGCGGCGCCCGAGACCTATGCCGCCGTGCTCGCGGCCGACCGCGCCGGGGGCGGGGCGATGGCCATGCCGTACCATCATGTGATCCTGCCGCTCAGCCCGCGCCGCGACAAGACGACGGAAGTGCGCTGGGGGATCGCCGACTTCCGGCGCCGCTTCGGGCGCGAGCCGGAGGGGATGTGGCTGCCCGAGACGGCGGTGGACCACGAAACACTCGACGTGCTGGCCGAGGAGGGCATCCGCTTCACGGTGCTCGCGCCCCATCAGGTGGAGCGCGTGCCGGCCGGTGGGCTTCCGGGCTGGTATCACACCGCCGGAGGAGGAGGCCGCCGCATCGCGCTCTTCGTCTATGATGGACCCCTCTCGCACGGTGTCGCATTCGGCCCCCTGGTGAATGACGCCGCCCAGTGGGTCGAGCGTCTGAGGTCCGCGGGCGGCGATCTCGTGTCGATCGCGACGGACGGCGAGACCTACGGGCACCATCACAAGGGCGGCGATGTGACGCTGGCCCGAGTCTTGGAGACCGTCGAGACCGAGACCTTCGCCTCCTTCCTCGCCCGGCGGCCGCCCGAGGAAGAGGTGCGCCTCGTGGCGCCGAGCTCGTGGAGCTGCCCGCACGGGGTGGAAAGATGGCGAGCCGAGTGCGGCTGTCGCGCCGCGCCCGAGCGGGCCACGCAGCAACGCTGGCGCGCGCCGCTGCGCGCGGCGCTCGATTGGCTATCGGAAGAGATCCGCGGCGCGTTCGCGCGAGACGGTCGAGCGCTGCCCCCCGCGCTCGAGCACCAGCTGTTACGGATGTTCACTTCCTGCGGCTGGTTCTTCGACGACATCGTCGGGATCGAATCCGTGATCGTGTTGCGATCCGCTGCCCGGGCGATCGAGCTGGCGGGCCCTCCCCTGAAGATCGACCAGGCACGTCTCGAAGCGGGCCTGCTCGAGCGCCTCGCCTTGGCCCCAAGCAACGACCCCGCCGTGGGCTCGGGCCGGGAGCTCTATCTCCAGCGCGTGAAGGCGGCCTGAGATGGATCCCGTCCGCTTCGTATTCGGCGTGCACCTGCACCAACCAGTGGGGAACTTCGACCACGTCTTCGAGGAGCACCTGCGGGACGTCTATCGGCCGCTCGTGGAGCGGCTCGCGGCACATCGCTTCTTCCCGTTCGCGCTGCACCTCTCTGGGCCGCTGCTCGAGTGGCTCGAGGCCCACGACACGAAGTACTTGGACCAGCTCGGCCGTCTGGCGGCGGACGGTCACGTCGAGCTGCTGCTCGCGGGGTTTTACGAGCCGGTGCTCGCCTCGCTGCCGCGCCCCGATCGCATCGAGCAGATCGGTTGGATGCGAGAGGCGATCCAGCGCCGCTTCGGCGTCGAAGCGACAGGCCTGTGGCTTACCGAGCGGGTGTGGGAGCCGGACCTGGCGGGTGACCTGGCGGACGCGGGCGTGCGCTATGTCCTGGTCGACGATCGCCACTTTCTAGTGAGCGGCTTCGAGCGCGAATCGCTGCATGCGCCGTTCTGGACCGAGAGTGGCGGCAAGCGGGTCGCCGTGTTTCCCATCGACGAGCGGCTGCGCTACCTCATTCCCTTCAAGCCGCCCGCCAGCATCGCCGCGTACCTGCGCGAGCTACGGGCCGCCGGCCGCCCGCTCGCCGTCTTTGTGGACGACGGCGAGAAGTTTGGCGGCTGGCCCGGGACCAAGGACTGGGTGTACACGCGCGGCTGGCTGGATCAGTTCCTGGACGCGATGGCGGCGCTCGTGACCGCGGGCGAGGTCCGGCTCACGGCGCCGGGCGCGGCGCTGCGGGACGTGCGCAGCGGGGGCATCGCCTATCTCCCAACGGCGTCGTACCGCGAGATGGAAACGTGGGCGTTGCCGCCCGCGGCCGCCGTGCGGCTTGCTGCCCTCGAGCGCGATCTCGGCGAGACCCGCGTCGCGGGGCCGGATGGGGCGCTCATACGGGGTGGGCACTGGCGCAACTTTCTGGTGAAGTACCCAGAGGCGAATCGCATGCACAAGAAGATGCTGGCGCTGTCCGCGCTGTGCCGGCAGCGCGGCGATCCCCCGGCGGCGCGCCGGGCCATCGGCCGCGCCCAGTGCAATGACGCCTACTGGCACGGGGTGTTCGGCGGGCTCTATCTCCCGCACTTGCGGGCCGCGATTTGGCGGAACCTGGCCCAGGCCGAGCGGCAGTTACGACATGGTGAGGGGATCGTGGCGGAGGAGCTGGATTTGGACTGTGACGGCCAACCCGAGATCTGGATTCATTCGCCGGCGTTTTCGGCCGTCGTGAGTCCCAACCGCGGCGGTGCGCTCGAGGAATTCACGGTGTTCGCATCGGGCGTCAACTATGCCGACGTGCTCACGCGCCGGCGCGAGGTTTATCACGAGGTCAAGGCGGACGAGGCACACACCGCCGCGGCTTCCGAAGGCACGCGCAGCATTCACGATCTCGAACGCAGCAGTCGACTGCAGCAGTTGCCGCCGGTCGATCAGGTCGACCGGGCATTGTTCGTCGACCGGGTCGTCGCGGGCGACGGAATGCTCGAGCTCGCTTCCTGGGCGCGCGCGGCGTTCTATGTGATCATCAGGGCGTCCGACAAGGCGGTGGAGGTGATCCTTCATGCTCGCACGGGGGCATTCGAGAAGCGCATGCGCTTCGAGCCCTCCGGCGAGCTGACCGTCAGCTACCGCTGGGATCCTGCGGCTTTTCCAGCCGACGCGTTCTTCTACACGGAGATCTCGGTGTCGCAGAAGCTGGACCTCGACCTCACGCCGGTAGCTTTCACCACCGTCTCCAGATCAGAGAGCGGCTTCGAGGAAACGGTCCAGGGCTACGCATACACACCGCGCTGGCCCGCGCGAGCCGGGGAGGCCCGCGTGACGTTAGTTCAGCCGAGTTAGAAACCGCTCGAGGCGGCTGTGGGGGCTATGGACGTCACGGCCGAGGTAGTCGCGTCGAGCCTCGGACAGGGCGGCGTAGAGCACGTCGGCGTGGCCCGCGGCGCGGGCCCAGAGCGGTCCGTTGGGCCCGAGGATGCGCGCGGCGAGCGCGAGCGCCTGCGCGGCGAACGTCACGTACGCGCGCAGCATGCCCCGGCCCGCCATCCGCCGGCTCACCCACTCGGGGAAGCACCCCGCCCACCACAGTGCCAGCGCCGCGACGTCGGTCGCGCCCTCGGCTTGCGCCACAGTGCCGTCGGGCAGCGACGTCACATAGCGCCACCACACGCCGATACCCGACTCGCCCCGGGCGACGGTCCGCACCGCGCGCCAGTTGGCAAACACCACGGGCAGGGTGGCGGTGTAGTCGGCGAGCTCGACGTCGGAGACACCGCGGGCCCGCAGCGCCGCGCGCACCGGGACATACCAGAGGATGGACAGGGGGACAGCCGCGGGCGCGCCGCCCCGGCCGCGCACCGCGTCGAGCGCCACCGGCGAGTCGAGCACGCTATCGACCGCGCCCGCCTGGACGGCCTCCTCGGCAGCGCGCGCCTCGGACTGGTCCAGCCGGCCGATCTCGGCCACGAGCCGGGCCAGGTCCTCGCGCGTCAGCGCACGGTGAATCAGGGGCGTGATCATGGCTTCTTGAGTAGCACAATTGCATGTCCCGTCCTGTGAGGCAAATCACTGTTAAGCAGCGGTGCAGGGAGAGTGCTAACGTTTCCAGCGTGCTTCGACAGCGTCTGTTGGGTGCAGCCGTACCTGCGGCATTGGTCGCGGTCGTCAATCCCGTCGCCGCTCAAGTGGAGCTGCGCGCCGGCATGGTCATCACCCAGTCCGTGCGGGTCGTGCCCAAGACTTACGGCCTCGCGGCCCTGGCGTCGCTCGATTCCGCCGTGATCACGATCAAGGGCGACGATCTCACCGTCGATTTCCAAGGCGCGACGCTCGAGGGGATGACGCCGGATAGCGACCCCGACCGCGCCGTGGGTGTCGCGATTCGCGTCGAGGGCGGGCGCAACGTGCGCATAGTAAACGCGCGGGTGCGCGGCTACCGGGTGGGAATCTTCGCGCGCGGCACCCGGGAGCTCGCGCTGATCGACAACGATGTGAGCTACACCTGGAAGCCTCGTCTCTTCAGTCTGATCGAGCACGAGAGCCTCGTCGATTGGCTGTCGTACCATCACAACGAGCAGGGCGAGTGGCTGCGGTACGGCGCTGCCTTCTATCTGGAGGATGTGACTGGAGGCGAGGTGCGCGGCGACCGCGCGGTGCAGGGGATGAACGGCCTGCTGCTCGTTCGCAGTGATCGGCTGAGCATCCGGCAGAATAACTTCTCGTTCAACTCAGGGCTCGGCATCGGCCTGTACCGTTCCTCCGACGATACGATCATCCAGAACCGCATCGACTACGACGTCCGCGGCTACAGCCACCGCTTCTACCGCCGCGGCCAGGACTCGGCGGGGCTGCTGATGTTCGAGCAAAGCTCGCGCAACGTCGTGGCGTATAACTCGGTCACGCACGGCGGCGACGGGCTGTTCCTGTGGGCCGGCCAGACGGCGATGGATTCCGGGACCGCCGGCGCGAGCGACAATCTCTTCTACGGGAACGATTTCAGTTTCGCGCCCGCGAACGGGATGGAGGCCACGTTCAGCAGCAACACGTTCGTGGCGAACCGGGCGGTGGGGAGCGACTACGGCCTGTGGGGCGGCTACAGCTATGCTTCGACGATTCTCGGCAACGACTTCGCCGACAACCGCACCGGCATCGCGATCGAGCATGGCCAGGACAACGTGATCGCCGGGAATCGTTTCGTGCGCGACTCGACCGCGATCCGCCTTTGGGCCGATTCGATCGAGCCCTCGGAGTGGGGCTACCCCAAGCACCACGACACCCGGAGCCGCGACTACCGCATCGAGGAGAATGCCTTCTGGAGGAACCGGGTTGCCCTGCGGGCGCGAAACACGAGCGGTCTGGCGGTGACCAACAATCGCTGGTCGGGTGTCGATACCCTCGGGTTCGAGACGTCAGGGAACGTGATGACCGAAGACACCACCGGCCAGGGAGTGAGGCCAACGTGGAGCGGGCGCCAGGGGGTAAAGCCGCCGCCGGCCCCGCCCGGCGGCGTACCGAGTTCGGAGCTCACGCGCCGAGAGCGTTCGGCGATCATCGTGGATGAGTGGGGGCCGTACGACTGGCGGTCCCCGAAGCTCTGGCCCGTGGACTCGAGCCGCGCCGTTCCGCTGCGCCTCGCGGTGCTCGGTCCCGCGGGCACCTGGCGCGTCGTGGCTCGACGGGGCGTCGCGGCGCTGTCACGGAGCGCGGGACGCGTGGGCGACACCGTCGCGCTGACGCCGGCGCCCGATTCCACCGGCGATTGGGAGGTGACGCTCGAGTATCGCGGCGCAGCGACCGTGTCGCCGCGGGGGATCGAGGGCGCCGCCGGACGTCCCTGTCGATTCTCTTACGGACGCTTCGAGCCGGTCATCGATTGGAGCATGAAGTTCTTCACGTGGACCGATTCCTCGCGGCTCTTCGAGACGCCGCTGAGCGCGGCTGACCCCGGGGCGATGCCCCGGGGTCTACCAAGGCTGGACTTCGAGTGGTACCGTCCCACGCTCGCTGAGCTGCCCCCAGCCCATTGGTCACTCCAGGCCACGGGCACGCTGAGCCTCGCCCCCGGCACCTACACCCTCCGCACGATTAGTGACGACGCCGTGCGCGTCTGGGTGGACGGCCTGCTCGCCATCGACAACTGGGTCCCCCACGAATCGATGGTCGATGCCGCGCCCCTCAGCGGAGGACGGCACGAATTGCGCGTTGCCTATTACCAGGTGGATGGCTGGACCGAGTTGCGGCTCGACATCGTGCGCGGAATCGAGCGGTCGCCCGGCTCACCGGGACCGCACTGATTCCACGACGCGGCGAATCTTGTCGGCGTCCTTGGTACTGAGGTGCACCTCGCGCACGCCGCTGGTCCGCACCAGCGCCGCCGCGCTGTCCGCCGTGATTCCCCCGCCGGCGAGGATGCCGATCCGCCCCGCCGCGAGCCGCACGAGTCTCGCGATCGTTGCCGCACCCTGCGGCGCCGTCGCCGCCCTGCCCGACGTGAGCACCCGGGTCGCGCCGAGCGCGATCAGCGACTCGAGCGCGCGGGCCGCGTCGCGGCTCTCGTCGAATGCGCGGTGGAACGTCACCGGAAGGGGCCGCGCGGCGGCGATCAGCTCCCGCGTGCGCGCCTCGTCGATGGTGCCGTCGGGCCGCAGCGCCCCCGTAACAATGCCCCCTGCCCCTGCATCTTTCACCCGCTTGATCTCGTGGAGCATGGTTGTGTGCTCGGCGGGGGAGTAATGGAAGTCTCCCGCCCGCGGCCGCACCATTACAAAGACGGGGATCGCCAGCTGAGATAGACAGGCCGCGACCGTCGCGTGATCGGGGGATGTGCCGCCTGCGGCCAGATTAACACATAGTTCGATCCGATGGGCACCCCCAGCGGCGGCGGCCACCGCGGCGGTGAGCGACTCGACACAAGCTTCGACTAGGATCACGACGCAACGTGCGACTTTCAGAGAGAGAATTCAACTCGTGAATCCCACACTTCTCACCTGGCTCATGGCGATCTGTTTCGTCGCCGGCCTGGCGCTCGTCGCCCTCGGTTTGCCGGGGCTTTGGGTGATGGTGGTTGCGGTCGTGGCCTACGGTTGGCTCACCGGGTTCCAGCGGATCGGGCTGACGACGATCGTCGTCGTGCTCGCCCTCGCGGTCGTCGGCGAAGTGATCGAAGCGTGGCTCGGCTTCGGCCTGGCGCGGCGCTACGGAGGATCGAAGCGGGCGGGGTGGGGCGCGCTGCTCGGCGGCTTGGTCGGCGCCGTCGTGGGCGTGCCGGTGCCCGTCATCGGCAGCGTGATCGGCGCCTTCGTCGGCTCGTTCGCAGGCGCAGTGGTCTTCGAGTACTCCAAGACCGCCGCGCCCGGCGCCTCCCTACGGGCGGGGTGGGGGGCGCTGCTCGGCCGCGCAGCAGCCACCGCGGCCAAGATGGGCGTCGGCGTCGTTATCGCGGTGGTCGCGCTCTTCACGGCGATTCGGAGCTAGTCCGCGCGCTCACACCAGCCGCACTCGTCGCCACCGTCAGCAGAATGCAGGTTTGATTGCCGATGTTGCCCGCCGTGTCGCGCCCCCGCACGCATACGGTGTGCGCCCCGAGCGATACCCCGATCAACGTTCGGTTCACGAGCTCGTTCTCTTGATCGAACGCGCCGTCCGTGGGGAACATCGCCAGGAATCCACCGCTGTCGACCCGCACCTCCGCACCGGCGACGTTCGACCCTCCCGTAAACGTGTCCCTCACCTCCGCCCGGATCGACACCGAATCGGTGGGATGAGCCGGGTTCGGTGTGGCGGTGACGTTGATCGTGACCGGCCCCAGTGTGTCCCCGCTGCCGCCGGTCCCGACGGTGAACACGATACAGACGGCGGCCCCGGTGTTGCCCGCCGTATCGCTCCCCCGCACGCACGCGAGGTGGCTCCCGGTTCCGAGCCCGAAGAACGTGCGGAACACGAGCTCGTTCTCCTGGTCGAACGCGCCGTCGCCCGGGGACATCGCGAGGAACGGTCCGCTGTCGACCGACACTCCCGCGCCGGCGATGTTCGAGCCGCCGGTGAACGTGTCGCTCACTTGGGCCCTGATCGTCACGCTATCACCCGGCTGCGACGGGTTGGGAATCGCGACGACGTTCGACGTTATTGGCGGCAACGAGTCTCCACCACCGCCCCCTGTGGTCACGAGCAGGAAGGTGCAGTCGGGGAAGCCGATGTTTCCCGCGGCGTCGCGGCCGCGCACGCACACCGAATGTCCGCCCAGGGCGAGCCCGAACAGGGTCCGGATGACGAACTCGTTTTGCTGGTCGAAGGCACCGTCCCCCGCCGACATCGCCAGGAACGGACCGCTGTCGACTTGCACGTCCGCGCCCGCGATGTTGGACCCGCCGGTGAACGAGTCGCTCACCACCGCCGTGACGATCACCGAGTCGCTGGGCTGAGCGGGGTTGGGGAACGCGCTGACGTTGAACGTGACAGGTGGGATACTGTCCGCGAGTGTCGCGCTGAAGACGGCGAACGTGAGCGGGGCTCCCGTCGCCGGATCGACGGCCCGCGCCTCGACGCGCTGTACACCGCCGAAGCCGAGGGTCCAGCGCTCCTGCACGAGGCCGTTGCGGTTCGAGATCGCGGCGCCCGCAAACACGGATCCGCCACCCGACACCACGCGGAAGTTGACGATCTGCCCGATCACCGGGCGGCCCCTCGAGTCCTCGACGCGCGCGACGAGCGGAGCAGGCAGCTCGGCGCCGGGCGCGCCCACTTGGCCGTCTCCGGAGACGACGGACATCGTCAGGGGTCCGATCACCTGGTTGTTGTCGGTGGGGCCGACGCAAGCGACGAACAACGAACACGCGATTGCTGCAGACCAACGAGGCACGCGCATGGAATCCTCACAGCTCTACGGGTCAGTTTGGAAGCTGCTGACCGGCCCCGCTGGCTGCAAGTCTAGTCGCGCGCTCCTAACCAGCCTCTCACAATCCGCGACACCTTCTCGGCCGCTGGCGGATCGAGGTTCGCCAGTACGATTACGTCGTAGCCGCCGGGTTCAAAGGAGACGCTCGAGGCTTGCAACCCGTCCCACGATGCCGCAAGCGCGCCCTATCGTGCCGCAAAAACGCCCTATCTCTCGTGTCGACGTCCCGACATCTTGGCTGCATGCGGCGGATCGTCGTGCTCGCGGGCTGGCTCGCTCTCCTCGGTGCCGTCCCCGGTTCTGCGCCCGGTCAGTTTGTCCGCGTCCAGGTCGTGGATGTCGGCCAGGGCGATGGCATCCTCATTCGCACGCCGAACCAACAATGGGTGCTGATCGACGCGGGGCCCGACCGCACCCTCGCCGATTCGCTTGGTCCGGAATTCGGGGTGACGCGATTGGCGCTGGTCATCGTGTCGCACCGCCACAGCGACCATTACGCCGGCATCGAGCGGGTGCTGCGGTCGCTGCCCGTCGATCGGTTCGTGGGGAATCTAGAGGACTGTCCGAACCGGACGACCGACGATGGCATCCGCGCGGCCCTGAACGACCGTCACATCCCGGCGCAGTCCCTCGGCGCCGATACACTCGCGGTGGACGGCGTGCAATTCATCGTGTTGCCGCCGGACCCGGTGGATGACGCCTGCCCCGTCGATGAGAACAACAACTCCCTCGTGGTACGCATGGAGTATGGCACCTTCGCGATGCTGTTCGCGGGCGACGCCGACGAAGAGGAGCGATCGTGGCTCGTCGCGAACGAGCGCAACCTGCTGGACGTGACCGTGCTGAAGGCGGCGCACCACGGAGCCAACAACGGCACGTCGGCGGATTGGCTCGCCGCCGTGACGCCGCAGGCGGTCGTGATCTCGGCGGGGGTCGTCGAGCGCTACCACCATCCCATGCCCGAGGCGGTCGCCGCCTACAAGGCCGCGACCGGCGGACGCGTGTACTGCACCAATCGTCATGGCACGATCCGCGTGTACGGATATCGAGACGGCCACTTCACGATCAGCAAGCAGCGCCCGACCACCAAGTCGTGCGTGTACGACGGCACGCAGTATTAGCGGGTTGTAACACTTTGAGCACCCGCTGGCGGGTGCTGCGGCGGAGCAACATATTGGGCGGCTTCCAGAACCTGTCCCGACCATGCTCGGCACGCCCTTGCAGGCGATACGGGCGACCCGCCCAACGATGCAGTTTTATCCCCGCGCCGTCCTCGAGGCCGTCCTGCTGTGTGAAGGACCCATCGGCACGGCGGAGAGGGTCGCGAGGGAGCTGGGGCTGCCGAATCGCTTCAAGCTCGCTCGGCTGCTGAAGCGCGAAGGCCTGCCTCCCCTCCACCGGTTAGCGGGTTGGGCGACGGTTTTGTCCTGGGTCATTACGTCCGAGCAGCAGAAGGTGTCGCTGTGCTGGATCGCGTTCCGCTCGCGTCGTCACCCGAGCGCCTGTTACCGGCTCGTCCGCGAGGTCACCGGCCTCCCCTGGGAAACGGTCCGGGCGAAGGGGTCGGCGTGGGTGCAGCGGCGGTTTCTCAAGGAGCTCCGCCCGCACGGGAATGGACTCAATGGCGGTACTGGGTGATCAGCTGCCCCCAGCGCGTAGCCTTGGCGAAATCGAGTCCGGTGTAGGCGACCTGCACGTCTCCTACTAGTGGGAAGTAGATCGCCGTTCCCGTCGCGCCGGCGACGGTGCCGCCCTTGTGGCCTTCGGCCACGACGTACGGCTGCGGGCCTTGTAACGTCGCGAGTACGTGCTGCGCCGCCTGCTGCACGTCGGGGCGCGCAGACCGGGCGGCCAGCTGGCGGCACAGGTCGCCCAAGTCGACGTAATCCTTCATGTCGAAGCGCTGGGCGTTAGTGACCGCCCGTCCGAACGCGGCATAGTCGGCGGGCGTTTGCAGCGTCGGGAGGCAGGCCCCCGCCAGCTGGTCCACGGCTTGTGCGACGACGTTCACTCGACTCACATCCACGGCCGAGTCGGTGACCTCCTCGGACGCCGGGTAGGAGGCCAGATAGCGCCGCACGATGGACCTCGCGACGACCGCACCGGTCGCCTTGGGGTTGGCGGCGAGATCGGCGATCACCTTGTCGTAGGGCCAGCCGTCTCCCGGCTCCACCGCCTCTGATGCCACGATGTGGCCCACCAGGCCGCGCAGCTGATAGGCGATCTCGACCATACTCATCAAGCACGCGTCGAAGCCGAGAACGTCGATCGGGCGCTTGGCTGCCTTGGCGACCCGCGCGAGCACGCGCTTCAGTTCGGCGTTGTCGAGGAAGTCGCGATTGGTGTCGTCGTAAGCGATGGCCCGCAGCCGGATCGCCGAGTCGAGCGTGGTCGAGAAAATGGAACGGCGCAGGCCGTTGTTGACGATGGCGCGGGCCTGGCTACGGGGGCGGGTCTTCGCGCTGCGGCGCGCGCGGCGCTGCACTCTGATGCCGGTCTTGCGCGCGCGGGCGTAGACATCGGCCTCGTCGATGCCACTGCCGTGGTTCCAGATGATCGCCAGCACCTTCTCGGACGGATAGGTCTGCATGCCCCACGTGAAGAAATCGATGGCGACGGCGGGATCGCCGGTGTTGGTCTCGCCCAACGTGGCGACGACGTCGGACGCGAGGGTCGTCCCCTTGCGCAGGTGGTAGCGGTAGGTCTTTCCGTTTCCGCTGCGATCGAACTGTACGACCACGTCGACCGCGTCGGTCGACCCGGTCTTCTTCATCTCCTTGATGTCACTCAGCCCGTACTCGTCGAGATTATTGTCGCCGGCGATCCAGGCGAGCACGGTCCACTTCTTGGGCGTCTTGGTCCTCGTGGTTGCCACGGGTTCCCCCTGGGGGCTTGGGCGCGGGAGTGCTGATACTCGCCGATTGCCCGGGGTCCGCAAGACGCCGCTCAAAGTGTCATAGCACCCACCCGCGCCGACTCTAGTCTTGTCGGCTCATGATCATCTCCGTGGTCAACCACACGAACGGCAAGCTCATCGACGAGCAGGTCCTGCACGCGATCCGGGCGATCAACTTGCAGATCACCGAGGACTTCGAGCCGTACTGGAGCATGGGGGCTCGGTTGCGCCTGGAGCGGAAAACGGGACGCAAGCCCGCCCCGCAGACGGCGGCCGACCTGCGGGGGGACGCGATCATCTACCTCTGGGACAAGGTTGCCCCGGACGACGCCTTGGGCTACCACGACAAGAGCAATCGCGGCCTGCCGTACGGGTTCGTCTTCACTGATCTCGCCGACCGATTGCACGAGGACTGGCAGACCACGCTGTCGCACGAAGCGCTCGAGCTGATCGCGGACCCCGAAGCCAACCTGCTCGTGAAGGGCCCGAACCCGAATGCGTCGGACCGGGTCGCCTACTATTGGTACGAGATGTGCGACCCTGTGCAGGAGGAGCACTACAACATCGGCGACGTGCCCGTCTGCAATTTCGTGCTTCCGCTGTATTTCACTTCTGGAGACGAGCTGAACGGGCGCAATGATTTCCTCGGGCGCGCCTACGAGGGACACACGCTTGCTTCGTTCAGCGTCAATCCGGGCGGGTATCTGGGCTACTACGATCCCGACACGGGCAAGCCGGCGATGCTGACCCGCCCCGGCGATCGCCGAGCGAGGGAGCGGTTGGAGATCAAAGCCCAGGCGCTCGAGGACCGGAAGGCATCGCGATCGCACCGGCGCGGGAGCCCGCCCGTGCGGATTAGCAAGGACGGGCGTTAGCGCTCGAGGTCTACACCCTGCTGTAGTTCTCTCCTAGATCCAAATCAGATCGGTCGGTCCATTTCGCCGCGCGCCCGGCGCGGCCAAGATCGTACGCACGCCAACAGGGCTCTCTCCTTTGCAGCGAACCCGGATTCTCCTGGTGGAGTTGCCGCGGATGCTGGGCGAGATCGTCGAGCAGGTCATCTCGGAGCAACCCGATATGGAAGTCGTCGGGAAGGTCGAGGGGCGAGCGTCCTTCACCGAGGCCGCCGCCAACCTGGGCGTCGACGTGGTGATCGTAGGACTCGAAGCCGCGGAGTTGCCGGTCGTGTGCGAAGAACTCGTCATCTCGCATCCCCAGATCAAGGTCCTCGCCGTCGCCGGCGACGGCCGTGGCGCGTTCCTGTACGAGTTGCGCCCGCATACCTCGCCACTGGGCGAGGTCTCGCCGCAGGGCCTGGTCGACGCCATCCGCGCGGCCACCGCGGCGCCGCTGGGCCCATGAGCAACGTCCTCGCTATTCACTCGGTGGGGCAGTCGCTCATGACGTTCCTCCAGAACGCCTATCCCGCGAACCTGCGGGACAACGTCCACACGTGCGACTTCAAGCTGGTTTCGAGCGGCGAGCTCGCGAAGAACGACAACCTCGAGACCTCCGTGACGTTGTTCCTCTACCGCGTCACGATGAACGAGCACCTGCGCAACACGCCCCGGCGTAACGACCTCGGTGGGGAGCAGTTCCCGCTGTCGATCGATCTGCATTACCTCCTCACCGTCTGGGCGGGCACGCCGCTCGTCGAGCAGGTGATTCTCGCTTGGGTGATGCAGCAACTCAACCAGCGTCCGCTGCTGGACCTCTCCGCGCTGTCACCCGAAGCCGAGTGGAGTACATCCGACTACGTCCAGTTCATTCCGGCCGAGCTGTCGACCGAGGATATGATGCGCATCTGGGACGCGCTCGAGCCGCCGTATCGCCTCAGCGTGTCCTACGTCGGGCGCGTCGTGCGCATCGACGCCGAACACACGCCCGACACACGGCGCGTGCTCGCCACGCGAGTCGCGGTGGGGGCGGCGGGCCCCGTATGACGGGGGAACTGCTCGACCGGCGCGTGCTCGGCGGCATCCGGTTTGTGGACGGTGTCACCGGCCTTCCGATCGCGCGGATGCTCGCCGTGAGCGCCCCGAACGTGGGCTGGATCCGCAATCGCAGCGGCGACTACGTGGTGGCTGGGGCACCGGGCCTCGAAGCTCACGTGACCGCCTTCGCGGCGGCCCCCGGCGCACCGCCGCCCGGCACCTTGGATTTGACGCTCACGGTCAGTGACCCGCTTGGAGAGTATCTCCCGCGCCGCGCGACCTTGGAGCTGCCCCGCGACCCGGACCCCACGCATGGCGACCAGCCAGGGTCCCTGTTTCGCCCGGTGGCCGTCCCCCTTTACCCCTCACCTATCTCGCGCACGGCGCCCGGATGGGCCGTGCTCCGTGTTTCGGCCCAAGGACGGCCGGGCGCACTGCTGAAGGTGGTCGAGGACGGAACCAATCGCGTGCTCGCGCGCGGCCAGACGGATGCGCGCGGCGAGGCGCTCGTCGCCGTGCCCGGGATTCCGGTGACGACGTTCAACACCGGGACGGGTCCGGTCCTGGCGACGGAGGTCGCTGCGCACGTCCAGCTCATCGCCGCGGAGGACGGCGTGGAGCCGAGCGACCCCGATGGGTTGGAAGACGGTGACATCTCGAACAGCGCGCCGGTGCAACTGGCATCCGGCCGCAGCTTGTCCCTGAGCCTCTGAGCGGAAGGAGTTCCTGTCATGCCCGAGTATCTCGCGCCAGGCGTCTACGTCGAAGAGACCAGCTTCCGGTCGAAGTCGATCGAAGGCGTCAGCACCAGCACGACGGCGTTCGTGGGTCCGACCCGGAAAGGGCCGGTCTTCGATCCTGAGGTCGTGAACAGTCTGCCTCCTGAGTTGATCACGAGCTTCCTCGACTTCGAGCGGATCTACGGCGGCGTCGGCGAGCTCACGTTCGGGGAAGCGAAATGGGTGAACCTCGTCGCGCTCGCGGTCGACGCGTACTTCAACGAGGGTGGATCGCGCCTCTACATCTCGCGCGTCTTCACGAAGGGCACCGGCACGGGCGTAGCCAGCACCGAAGCGGTGGACGGCGTGAGCTGGGCGGCGCGCACCCCCGGCAGCGGTGGCAATGGGGAGATCTCGTTCATCCTGTCTGCCGAGGCGGCGCGCAACCGTACCGCCGCCACGGCGCCCCTCGGAAGCCTGTTGAGCATCCCGAGCGCAGAGGAGGGGACCCCGGCGACGCTCTACGTGAAGGAGAATGACGGCTGGAAACCCTCCGAAGGCGAGGCCTTCGCGGATGACATTCCTGCCGGCAGCCAGATCCTCACCTTTACCGTCGAGGCGAAGGACGCGGATGGCAACAGGACGACCTTCGAGGGCTTGGGATTCGGGGCCGCGCACCCCCGCTACGTCGGCAAGGTCCTCGCGCAGAATCCGACGAGCCGCCGCGAGGCGCTGGAGAACGCGTTCGCTGTCACTCTCACGGACGCCGTCACGCCGTTCACCCTGTACGACACGCTGTTCGCCCAAGACGCGGTGAACCCCGTCAAGCTCACGAACGGCGACGACGGGGCCGAACCAGATAAGACGGCCTACGTCAACGCCCTGAATCCCATCGCCCGCACCGACGAAGTGTCGATCGTCGCCGCTCCGGGTCACTCCGCGTTCGCCGCCCGGGAGGACATTCGGAACACGCTCGTCAGCCACGGCGACGCGGACCGCTCCTATCGGATCGTCGTGCTCGATGCGCCGCCGAACCAAACCATCGGCCAGGCGCAGGAGTACCGGGGTCAGATCGACTCGTCCCACGCGGCGCTCTACTACCCGTGGGTGCAGACGTCGAACCCGCTGGCGCGGCTCGGCGACATGTCGCAGCCTCGCGAGATCCTCCAGCCGCCGTCTGGTTTCGTCTGCGGCATCTACGCCCGCAACGACGTGCAGCGCGGCGTGCACAAGGCGCCGGCCAATGAAGTCGTGCGCGGCGCACTGCGCTTCGAAACCGACGTCAACTCGGCGGAGCAGGCGGTGCTCAACCCGCGCGGCGTGAATTGCCTACGGTTCTTTGAAGGCCGGGGCTACCGCGTGTGGGGAGCCCGGACGGCCAGCTCCGATCCGGAATGGAAGTACGTGAATATCCGCCGGTACTTCAACTACCTCGAGCGCTCCATCGACCGCGGCACCCAGTGGGCCGTGTTCGAGCCGAACGGTGAGCGCTTGTGGGACAACGTGCGGCAGACCATCAGCGACTTCCTGTACAACGAGTGGGTGTCGGGTGCGCTGCTGGGTGGCAGTCCGAAGGAGGCGTACTTCGTGCGCTGCGACCGCAGCACGATGACGCAGAACAACCTCGACAACGGCCAGCTGATCTGCCTGGTCGGTGTGGCAGCCTTGAAGCCTGCCGAGTTCGTGATCTTCCGCATCGGCCAGAAGACCGCCGATGCCCGGTCTTGAGCGAAAGGGAGACTGACCAATGGCGGACCCGCGTAACACGCCCTACGGGGCGTTCAACTTCCTGGTCGAAATCAACGGCGACCCTCTCGGGGGCTTCTCCGACGTCTCGGGCCTGTCCACCGAGGTCACCGTCGCCGAGTATCGCACTGGCAAAGACGCCGAGAACCACGTTCGCAAGGTTCCGGGCATGCACAAGATCGCCGACGTGACCCTCAAACGAGGGATCGTCAACTCGGCGGACCTGTGGATGTGGATCGACGACGCACGTAAGCATGGTATCCTGGCCCAGCGCTCAGTCGTCATCACGCTGCAGGATGAAAACCACAAGCGGGTGCAAGCGTGGGTGCTGTCCGGCGCCATTCCGCTCAAGTACACGGGCCCGACCCTCGCTGGCAAAGGTGGTGCCGACGTCGCCATGGAGGAGGTCGTACTCTCCGCCGAGAAGCTCGAGCTTCAGGGCGTCACCTTCTGACGCCGATGCCTGCCGAGTTGCTGTCGCTGGGAGGGGTCGGCTTCGAAGTCCAAGCGCCCGTGCCGACGAGCGCGCCCACGCGCGCGGACATCGCCTGCTTCGTGGGCTACGTACGACGGCGCGAGGGACCGATTCCCGATCCGCTGCGCCGCTGGCTCGGCGAGCGCGGCTGGCTCGCCGGACCGTACGCCCGAGCCGCCGACGCCGCCGACCTCCTCGATGTCCCCGTCCCGGTGGAGAGCTGGGCGACGTTCGACCAGCTGTTCGCGTGGGAGCGGCGCACCCCGACCGACGACGCCTCCACATATTTGGGCGCCGCTGTCCGCTCGTTCTTTGCGCAGGGCGGGCGCCGTTGCTACGTCGTGCGCGTCGACAACCCGGTTGACCACGGCAAGTCGCGAACCGAGCGCGCGCCCCTCGTCGCGCCGCTGCTCGGCATCACGGGCGGCGTGCCCGGCGGCCCCGGCGACCGCGAATCCTGGGGAGGAATCCGCCACCTCTACGGCCTCCCAGATGTTTCCCTTGTCTGCGTGCCGGATCTACCGGATCTGCTCGGGGCCGATCCGCGGCCCGCGCCGCCCTCGCCGCCGTCCCCTCCGCCGCAACCTCCGGCGTTCGAGCCGTGTTCGTCCAAGGAGCTACAGGAGATCTCCGCAAAGGAACGACCCCGCGTTGGCGTGGCGCGCATGGGCGCAGCGGAGTACGCGGAGTGGGCACGCGTACTGAGCTCCATTGCGCGACTCCTGAGAGACACGCTCCGCGAAGTCCAGTTGATCGCGGCGGTACCGCTCGCGGAGCTCGAGGAGCCGCTCGAGCACGCTCTCCCTCGGCTGCTCGCCGAGTTCCTGAACACGCCTCTCGAGGGCAGCATCCAGCTCACCGGTCTAGGCACGTCCTTCCTCCAACTGGCGTACCCCTGGGCGGTGACGCCCGGCGCGGCTGGGTTACCCGAAGGCGTCGAGCCGCCGGACGGGATCCTCGCAGGGATGATTGCGCGCCAGACTCTGCTCGCCGGGGCGTTTCACAGCGCGGCGGGCACGCCGCTTCATGAGGTCAGCGAGCTCTCACCGCGCGTGACCCGCGCGGACCTGGCGGTTGACGACGGCCGCGAGCGCGACCTTACCGTCCTGCCCGACCGGATCTCCACGCTCGGGCGCTCGCCGCGCGGCCTCGAGCTCCTGTCGGACACGACGCCCGCCCTGCTCGAGGCCTATCGCCCTGCGGCGGTGCATCGTCTCGTGTCACTGATCGTGCGCGGCGTGCGACAGATGGGCGAGACGCTGGTGTGGGAGCCCTCGGGAGAGGAACTGTGGGCCGATATCCGTCGCCGCATCGAGGCGGTGCTCGAAACCCTGTGGGAAATGGGTGCCTTGAACGGTGGTTCGTCCGCGGAAGCATATGAGGTTCGCTGCGATCGCAGCACGACGACCGACAACGACCTCGAGAACGGCCGTCTCATCGTCACCGTGGCATTCACGGCCTCGGCGCCCATCGAACGGATCACGGTGACACTGGCGATGGACGAGAGCGGGCAGGTGTCGGTGCTCGGCTCCGCAGGAGCCGCGGCATGACGGACAACAAGGGGCCCGAGCCGCCGCTGCACGTCTTCCGCTTCGGCCTCTCGTTCTCCGACGGGACACTGCCGAAGGGCAGCAAGGTGCCCCCCGTGCGGGAGATCAAAGACGTCGGCTTCTCGGACTGTACTGGCCTCGAGGCGACGATGGAGCCAAAGGTGATCAAGGCAGGCGGCCGCAACTACGGTGCCGTGCAGCGGGCGGGCCCGGTCACGTTCAGCACGGTGATTCTGAAGCGCGGGATGCTCCGCAACCTGACGCTGTGGAAATGGTTCACGGAGGCGACGAGCCAGGGCCTCTATGCGAGACGGCGCGACGTCGTGATCACGCTGTACGACACGATTCAGCCGTATCGGGCGACCATCAGGTGGCAACTGAAGCGCGCCCTGCCAATCAAGGTCAAGACGGCTGACCTGAACGCGAAGGCTACCGAGGTCGGCATCGAAGAATTGCATCTGGCGCACGAAGGCATGCGCCTGGCCATCGAATGAAACCGCCGTCGATGCAGCCGTTCCGTGACGAAGTGGACGTCGCTCCCGCGACGTTCACGCCGCACGATGCGCAAGGCAAACCGCGGCCCAAGGACAAGATCACGGTGCACTTCAACCCAGCCTCGCTCCAGCTGCAGTTGACCAACGCGCTGGACGACAAGGGCGGGAAGACGACCGAGCACGTCAAGACGAGCTCCGCGAAACTCACGATGGACCTGATCTTCGACACGACGGACACACTCAAGGACGTGCGCGAGGATACGCAGAAGCTCGTCAACGAAATGACGCCCAAGAAAAACGCGATCACGCCGCTCTTGTTCGAGTGGGGCACGTTCACCTTCAAGGGCATCATCGAAACCTACAAGGAGACCCTCGACTTCTTCTCCGCCACCGGTGTGCCGCTGCGGGCGAGTGTGAATCTGACACTGTCACATCGCGATCTCGCCTTCGGCGACGAGAAGGAGACCGCCGCTGCGCGCAAGAACCTGGCGGGGAACGTGAGCGGCGAAGAGGAGCCGGTGGAGACAGGACCCCCACCGCCCGGCGCCGGCGTGACCTCGGTGGCGAAGAACGGCGACACCAACGGCACGGACGACACGGGACGCGATCTCGCCGCCCACAACGGCTTGGAGAGCATGCGCTTCCCGGACGGTCCCCTCGTGGTCAGTCCCGGCGTCACGCTCGGGCCACCCGTCGCGTTCGCGGCCGGAGGCGCGGGCATCGCTGCTGGCGCGGGCGCGGCGTTCGGCGCGTCCGCAGGAGCGGGGGCCGCGGCCGGGTTTGGTGCCGGGGCCAGCGCGGGGTTCGGGGCGGGCGCGTCGGCGGGCTTCGGGGCCGGCGCCGCGGTCGGAATCGGCGCCAGCGCCCGCGCGGGCTTCGGAGCGACCGCGGGTGCGAGCGCGGGGGCCTTCGCGGGGGGCAGTGCGTTTGCGGGAGCCGGCGCGTCGGCGGGCGGTGGTGCGTTCGCCGGTGCTGGGGCGTTCGCTGGCGCGGGCGCCTCAGCGGGCGCTAGCGCGGGGGCCTTCGGCGGCGCTGGTGCGTTTGCGGGTGCAGGTGCGGGTGCGGGTGCGTTCGCAGGGGCAGGCGCGTTCGCGGGGGCGGGTGCGTTCGCGGGGACCGCCGGGTTCGCGGGAACTGGGGCGTTCGGCGCGACGGGGTCGATGACTGCGAGCGGCGTGTGGGTCGGGGCGGGGGAGGCTCCGATCTTCGGCGCGCGGGCATCGGCCGGCGTTCCTGCCAGCTTTGGCGCCTTCGCGGGTTTGCGCGTGCCCTTGCCGCGCGCGCGCCCCGTTCTCGACGCAAGCCTCCTGCTCCTGGGGCGGCCGACCGCGGCCCTCACGGTCGACGCCAACGCAACCTTCGACCTCGCCGGTCGGGCCCACGTGTCTGCGGGAGCGCGTTTCGCGGCGGGCGCGAACGGGCGCACCGTCGCCCGCGGTGGCGTGTCCTTCGAAGAAGACTGGTAGGGAGACATGGGCGTACACATCCAGGAAGTCGTCGGGACAATCCAACGGGCCCCGGAGGGTGGATCCGGCGCGGCCGGGGGACAGGGCCGCGCGGCTGGGCAGCAATCCCTGACTGAGGAAGCCGTGCGCGCGTTCCTCGAGCGTGAAGCGCAGCTCGCCGAACGAGTCCGGGCGGACTGAAGGCGACCATGGCCCCCAAGACCGCCGCGTTCGTCGCCCGTCCCACGGTGCGCGTGGATGGCGAGGAGTTCGCCACCGTGCGCGAGCTCCTGACGGGGATGGACATGCTGGAGGTGGAGGGCGGGTTGTCCCGCCTCCAGCTTCGCTTCACCAACTTCAAGAGCCGGCAGCGGGGGCGCGCGGCATACGCCTTCGAGGACAATCAGATTCTGAAGCTCGGCGCCGCCATCGCCGTCTATTCGGGGCGCGAGACGGAACCGCAGGAGATCTTCCGCGGCCTCGTCACAGGAATCGAGGGTGAGTACAGCGACCGACCCCCCGAGCTCATCGTCCACGCCGAGGACGCATTTCAACGCGCCCGGCTGGCCCGCCGCACCAAGACCCACGCGCCTTTGACGATCCACGACTTGGCGGAGCAGGTGGCGCGTAACTGCAGCCTCACGCCAGTCATCGACGGGTTCACGGATCAAATCGGCCCGCAGGTTCAACTGAACGAAAGCGATCTCGCGTTCCTGCGTCGCTTGCTGAGTCGCTACGGCGGCGACATGCAGGTGGTCGGCGAGGAAATGCACGTGTCGGCTCGGAGCGCCGTGCAACGCGGCACCGTTGACCTCGAAATGCACGAAGACCTGCGCCGCGTCCGCGTGCTCGCGGATCTCGCGCACCAGGTGAACGAAGTAACCGTCACGGGATGGGACGCCGCACAGGGGCGGCGTATCAAGGTGACCCATCAAACGGCGGCGACCGGTCCCGGCCGCGGCTCCACGGGTGCGAGCGTGCTCGGCACCACGCCGTTCAGCAGTCGCTCGCACCACATCAGCCACCTCGGCCTCAGCGACGACGCGGAAGCGCGCGCGCTTGCCGCTGCCGTCGCCGACCGGCGCACGCGCCGCTTCGTCACGATCGAAGCCACGAGCGCCGGCAAACCGCAGATCCGCGTCGGCACCCACGTGAACGTCGCGGGCCTCGGCGACCGCTTCGACAACACCTACTACGTGGTCGAGGCGCGGCACCGCTACGGAGTGCCCACCCCGGGCTACGTCACCGACTTCCGCGCCGAGTGCGCGTACTGGGGCGTGTGATGACGGTCGAGCGCGACGTGTTGGAGCTGACCGCGCCGGGGCGCTTGGCCGGCGCCTACTTGGCGGAAGTCGTCTCCGTGAAAGACGAGGATCAGCGCAACCGGGTCCAGGTGCGCCTCTACAGCTGCGACGGCGTTCCCGATCAGGATGGTCCGATCTGGGCTCGCGTCGCGACACCCTTCGCCGGCGGCGGGTACGGAGCCTTCATGCTGCCGGGCGTCGGCGACGAGGTCATCGTGTGCTTCGTGAACGCCGACTCGCGCTTCCCGGTCGTCCTGGGCTCGCTCTGGAACGGGAATGCCGCCGCGCCGGAAAAGTTGGGCGGCGCCGGCGACCGCGTGGATCGCTGGACGATCGTCGGGAAGCGCGGCACCCGGATCGCCGTCGTCGAAGAGCAGACCGGTCAGGCGACGATCAAGATGTCGACGCCCGGCAACGTGAGCATCACGATGACGGAAGCGAACGGCGGGAAGATCGAGTTACAGGCCGGAGGCTGCACGGTCACGCTCGACACCCAGGGCTTCTCCTGCCAGACGAGCAACAAGGTCAAGATGCAGAGCAGCCAGTGGCAGTGCACGGCGGGCCAGGTGACGGTCAACGCCGCGATGTCCGACTTTAGCGGCGTGGTGAAATCGATCATGGCGCAGGCGACCACGGTCGTGGGCAGCGTCTACGCACCGGGCCTGGGGAACATATGGTAGCCAGTCACGGCGTGGTGCTGCGCGGGCCACAAGCGAGCGGGAAGCTGGCGGCGCCCGTCATCCTGCAGCGCGTCGACGAGGATTTCATCGGCGCGGTGCTCGAGGAGCTCGCGGGCACGCGTGGACTGGAGGAAGTGCTGAAGCCGGAGAAGGTCGCCCGCGCGCGCGACCAGGATGGGCGGCTGAAGCTCTATGCGCCGATCCAGCGCACCTTCCACGTGGTGTTAGTCGAGGCCTTGTGCGACGTGTTCGGAGAGCCGCGCCTCGACCCGGCGCAGATCGAAAGCGCCGGACTCGTGATCCGCCGCTGTGTCCGCATCCGCGACGGCCAGCCGAAACGCGGCAGCACGCCGCGGGTGCCGCCGGTGGACGATCCCAACCGCCTCGAAGGGTGGCGGCAGGCGGGAAAGCGCTTCCGCGCGTGGGTGCCGTTCGCGAACCAGACCGAGGCGAATCTCGATCCCGAGCCCGAGCGGCGGCCGCCCGCGCTCCACGCCGGACATCCCCACATCGACCGCGAGCTGGCGCGTTACGGCGCCAGTGTAGATCAGCTGCTCGAGACCGTGGTCCCGCTCTTCCCGGCGCCGCCGGACGTGTGCGCGGCCCTCGGCAGGACGGTGCTGTACGGGATGCTCCCCACGGCGAGCGGCGACTTGAGTGAGGCACCTGCCGACATCCCCTACAGTATCGACGACGTCCGGAGCGTGGTCTCGCCGTACCTGTTTTCGGCGGTCGGCCTGACGGCCCGGCCTTCGGGGCAGTTGGTCGGGCGCACGGAAGTGGAGGGCCTGCGGCGTCAGGACGCGTACTTCGCGCGCATCCTCGCGGCGGTGCAGCAGGCCACATTCCAGTTCGGGGCGTTCGACTCCAGCTCCACGACAGGACAAGCGCTACTCGCGCTCTGGAACCAACACACTCTTCCTTTCCCGGGTCCAACGACGCGGCGCCTCGGCGATTGGCTCGCCGAAGCCTCGAAGGTGTTCGTCGTCCAGGATCAAGACGACGGCCCGCCGTCTCTCCAGATGCCGACCTCATGGCCCGCGTTCCCGACCGCACTCCGCCAACAACTCCTGGCGAAGATGCAGGCGGCGCTGCGCGCCCGAGTCGCCGATGTCCGGCCGCAGATCGCGCGGTTCGACGATAGCAGCCGCGCGTACCGTTTGCGCGCCTTCGTCCGGCTGCGCGATGAAGGGGGCTGCCGCCACGGGCCGACCTGGACCGATTACAGCGAGCCGTTCACGATCGCGCCGTGGTACGACGGCCCCGGGCGTCCCCCGGTAAAGATCGAGCTGCCGGACATCGACAAGGACTTCCTGAAGAACTTGAAGCCCAATGTCGCCTTCGCCGTGCCGCCGAAGATGCTCAACATCCTGAACAACCTGAAGCTCAAGAGCTTGCTGGATGGGACCAAGCCGAGCGACCAGGGCACCACGATTCAGTGGATCTGCAGTTTCAACCTGCTGATCATCTTCATGGTGGCGTTCATGGTGATGTTCGTTTTTCTCATCATGTTCAACATCATCTTCGGCTGGCTGTTCTGGGTGAAGATCTGCATCCCGATCCCGGCGCCCGCGCCACCACCTCCCGACCCATCCAACGCATGACCGCGGCGCTCCTTCCCGGCCCCCGGATCGGATGGCCGCTCCTACCGGTTCCGGATGATGGCGGACAGCTCAACTGGCCGACGCTCGAGGACAGCGTGCGCCAACAGATCCAGGTGATCCTCCTGACCCGTCCGGGGGAGATGCTCATGCACCCGGAGTTTGGAGCCGGACTCCAGGACTTCGTCCACGAAGAGAATACGCTGGTCACGCGACGCCGCATTCACGAACGCATCGTCGCGTCGCTGGAGCAGTGGGAGACGCGCTTGGAGCTCGATCGCGTCACCGTCACGGCGGACGACGACGAGCCGTCGCATCTCCGGATCGACATCGCGTACCGCATCCGGCGTACGGGCGCGGCGAAAACCATGCGCGCCAGCGTCCAGGTGGGGCGTTAACCGATGCCGATCCCCGTCCCGGCCCTGGACGACCGCAGTTACCCCGACCTGGTCGAGGAGCTGCAGGCGAGGATTCCCGCGCACACGCCGGAGTGGACGAACGTCCGCAAGGGCGATCCCGGCGACGCGATCAATCGCTGTGCCGCGTGGTTGATCGATACGCTGCTCTACCGTGTGAACCTGATCCCGGAGCGGCAACGCCTCGTCTTCCTCCAGCGGCTCGGCATTCCGCTCAAGCCGGCGCGCGCCGCCCGGGGACTCGTCAGTCTCCGGACGGAGAAAGACGACGTGCCCGTGGCCTTGGCGCTGGCGCCGCTCGCGAGCGTCAAAGGCCCCGTCGACTTCGAAACCCGGAGCGAAGTCACGGTGCTCTCCATCCAGCTCGAAGTCTTCTGCAAGCGCAAGCTGGGCGAGGACGAGCAGAAGAAACTCGCCGGCGTAGTGGACGGGCTGTTGCAGGTCTATCAGGTCAAGAAGGCCGAACCGTACGTCACGACGCCGGTATTCCCCGCGAGCCGAGCCGACACCGCCGGGTTCGACGTGGTGAGCAGCACGGTCGACAAGTCTCTCTGGCTCGGACTCTTCGCCGCGGACAAAGAGAAGGTGGCCGCCGTTCGCGCGACGTTGAGCCACGGCATTTCCGGCGGGCCGCAGTTGCTGAGTGTAGGCGTGGCACCGGCGGTCGAGGTAGCGGAGAATCTGTCGGAGCAAGTCAGCGCCCCGGCTAGCATCCCGATGGTGTGGGAGATCAGCTTCCGCAAAGAAACGGGCGAGGCTGGCTACCTCACCCTCGAGGCGGTGGCCGACTCGACCGCGGGTTTCACGCGACAGGGCGTGATCCGTCTCGCCCTGCCAGAAGAGCGGTTCATCGGTGCACCAGAAGACGATCCCCGGGCGCTGCTCGGCGCCGGCGTCGGCGACCAACCCCCCCGGCTCGACGCGCCCGACAAGATCGCGCGTCTGGTGTGCTGGATCCGCCTGCGGCCTCGCGAGGCCGTCAACACGCTCAAGCTGAGTTGGCTGGGCGTAAATGCGGTCGAAGTGGACCAACGCCAGACGGTGTTCAGCCGGGTGATCGGCAAGAGCGATGGCTCCCCGAACCAACAATTCCAGCTCCCCGGTCAGTCGGTCGAGGAGGAGAGCCTCATCCTGGAGGTCGAGGAACCGGGCCTCGGCTATCAGCGCTGGCGGCGAACCGAAGACCTGGCGCTCGAAGGACGGGATGCCCGGGCGTTCGTGCTCGATAGTGAGGCCGGTCTGGTGCGGCTCGGCGACCGCGTGCGCGGCTGGAGCCCCGATCGTGGGATGCAAGTGCGGGTCGTCACGTGCCGGTTTGGAGGCGGGGAAGCGGGCAACCTGCCCGCCGCCAGTCTCACGAAGGTGACCGGCGCCTTGGACGTAGCTGGCCACTCGGTGGAGACGGCCTTGAAGGCCGACCAGATGCTCCCCACGACTGGAGGCGGGCGTGCGGAAACAATCGCCGAGGCCGAGCTGCGGATTCCGTCGTGGATCCGCAATCAGAACCGCGCCGTGACGCCCGAGGATTATCGCCGGCTCGCAGCCGAAACCCCGGGCGTGCAGTTGGGGCGCGTCGAGGTACTACCGCGCTTCAAGCCGCAACAGACCATGAGCGGCGTTCCCGGCGTCGTGTCGGTGATGGTCCTGCCGTACCAGGCGTTCACCACGCCGCCGTATCCACGTCCCGACCGACCGCTCATCGAAGCGGTTCACGCCCACCTCGAGGCGCGGCGCCCCATCGCGACGGAGCTTTACGTGATCGGCTGTGCCTATGTCCCGCTCGGCGTGAGTGTCGGCATCGACATACAGGAGGGGCACGGTCGAGAAGAAACGCTGAATGCGGTTCGGGAGTCTCTTCGTGTGTTTGTCTGGTCCCTTCCGCCAGGTGGCTCGGACGGTCAAGGCTGGCCGCTGGGCCGCGCCGTGAGTGATCGTGAGCTCGAAGTGGCAGTCGCACGCGTGCCGGGAGTGCGGGACGTGCGGGGGATCGTGCTCTTCGAGCGCAAGGGGACGGCGTGGAGTCAGCTCGCACGCGGGTCGGATGCCGCCGTTCGTCTCCCGCTCAAGCCGTGGGAGTTACCCGAGCTGCTATCGGTCGTCATCGTGGAAGGCGACGCGCCCACCGACCTGCTCGGCGTCCCCAATCCATTCAAGGATGCCGCGCCCGGAATTCCGGTCCCGGTCGTCCCGGACATGTGCTCCTGATGGACGCGAACGGTCTCTCCTTTTGGATGCTCGCCGATCTCTACCGCCGGCGTCCGGACGGCTCTGTTTACCGAAAGGCCGGCGAGGGAGCGCCGATCTACGCCGACTGGCGCCCCTTTCCCCCCGACAGCCACCTCGACGTCGACACGGACGAGCGGGCGCTGCGCCTGGCGAGCGAGCGGGTGCCTCAGGTCGCTGCACCGCCAGACGCGCGAACGGTGGCGACGACGCTGCTCGCCCTCGTCCCCTGGTGTCGCGATGGCTACGGGACACACGCCGCGTGGCGACCCGACCAGGGGCGCGTGATGGCGGGAGGGGCAGGAGAGGGAGAGGTGTCCCTCGGCATTCCGGCGGCACCTCCCACGGACCTGGCGATGGGCCACGACGGCGTGCTGTACGCCGCGGCTGGAGGAGCGGTCGTGCTGGTGGACCGTCGTGACCGCTGGCAACCCGTCGCCGTGACCGTGGAAGGGTTCACGGCTTGGCGCTTAGCGGCCGATCCCGCCGGCGGGGTCTGGGTATTGGACGCCGCCCACCGGCGGCTGGCGCGCGTTAGCGGGTTGCCGTTCCCCGATCGCCCGTACGCACCGCACGCGGGAGATCAATTCCGTCCCGAGGAGGAGAACCCGAATCCGCCGCGGATGTGGTTGCTGCCCGAGGTGCAGTGGCCCGCCGACGAGCAGCCGGTGGCGATCGCCTGTCTCGGCGAGGACGACGTAGTGGTTCTCGCCTGGACCGACGCTGGCGCCGCGTGCATTCGGCGCCGCGATGTCGCTACCGGGATGCTGCGGCCCGCCATCGTGCTCGCCGATGCGGTCTTCCCTTATAGTATCGCCTGGGTGGCTCCAGAGAAGCTGGCGGTGTTGTCGCTCGGTCTGGAGGACCCACTCGCCGAGGCGACCGCGCCGGGTCTCGAGAAGGAAGCGCTGGTCTACAGCCTCGCTGGCGGAGGGGCGACCGAGCGCCCTGTGGGCGATCTCTATCCGCTTCGAGACGCCGTCGCGGGCCCGTTCGTTCACGGGGTTGACCTCCCCCCGCATTACCCGACCACAACCCGCAGCGCACCGCTCTATCCCGTGTCGCTTCCGTCATTCGCGCTCCAAGCGGGAGTCGAGACGCCAGAACCGATAGATAGTGGAAGGGCGGAGACGGTGTGGCACCGACTCTACCTGGAGGCCGCGCTGCCGCCGAGTGCGGGCGTCCAAGTGTTCCTGGCCGCGACCGACGGTCGCAGCCCGCCCACGGAAACTGAGTGGCACGAGCATCGATTCGGCCAGAGTCCGGGCGTTGACGGTCAAGGCGCGATTCCCCACGGTGCGTGGGTGACGTACCCGTCAGAGATCCCGTTTCACGAAGGCTTCCTGTCGTGCCCGCGCGAACGCAACCGGAGCGGGCTCTTCACGGTGCTAGTGCAGCGCGCCGGCCGGCGCGTTCGGACGCTGCGTGGCCGCTTCCTGTGGGTGCGTATGTCGCTGACCGGCGATGGGCGGGCGACGCCCGAGGTCGCGGCATTGCGGGTCTACGCGTCGCGGTTCTCGTACGTCGAGAACTACCTACCCGAGCTCTATCGAGAGAAGGTCTTTGCGCCCGACGCGGACAAGGTGGCACCCAGCACGACGCCCGAAGACTTTCTCGAGCGCTTCGTCGACAACATCGAGGGCATGCTCACGCCCATCGAGGACCGCATCGCGCAGGCGTACCTGCTGACGCACCCGCGCACCGCTCCCGACGACGCCTTGGAGTGGTTGGGCTCGTGGATCGGGCTCACGTTCGATCCGATGTACCCGCCCGACCGCCGGCGGAGACTCCTATTGGAGGCGCCGGAGCTGTACCGCCGGCGCGGCTCGCTGGAGGGCCTGCGCCGGGCTATCGACGCCGTCGCCGACGACGCGGTCTCGAGCGGCGAGGTTGTCGTGGTTGAGGATTTTCGTTTGCGCCGCACGTTCGCGACGATTCTTGGCGCCGACTTCGCGGACGAAACGAATCCCCTGCTCCCCGGGCTCACGGTCAGTAGCAACTCGTACGTCGGCGACACCTTGTTTTTGGGAGAGGAATCTCGCCGCGAGCTGCTCGCGTTGTTCGAGGCGGACATCCTGACCGCCCGCGAGCAAGCCGGCGTGCGGCGCTTCTACGATCTCCTGGCGCATCGGGTCACGGTCTTCGTCCACAACGAGGTAGAGCCTCGCAATGTGGGCCTCATCAAGCGCGTGGTGGACCTAGAGACGCCCGCCCATGTCGCAGCGCGCGTGGTGTTGGCGACGTACCCGTTGCTGGTCGGGGTCGCCGCGCTCGTGGGCGTCGACACGTATCTGTCCCCCCGCGCCACTCCCGGGCGCGTGACGCTCAATCGGAGCACGCTCGGCGTTCAGGATCTCGTCCGCCGCCTCGCGAGCCTCGACCCTCGTCTTGGAGGTTCGGCATGAGCACCCGCGATGATCCCCTGACACAGCCGCTCACGCCCGATCGGGTCTACTACGCGACCGGAACCATGCTCGGCGCCGAGGACTTCACGGCCGAGCAGGTCTATCACCGGTTCCAGCTGGCCCGGGCGCTGGCGTACCTGCACGGCTGGGGAACCGTGGCCGGCCTGCGCGCCGTCCATGAGCCCGCGACAGAAACGCAACCGGAGCGGGTGCGCGTGCAGCCCGGCCTCGCGATCGACCGACTCGGCCGTCTCGTGGAGGTCTCTCGCTCGTGGTGCATTCGCCTCGGCACCTGGTACGAGGCGCAACTGGCTGACCAGCTCGTGTCGGCGTTTCACGAAAACGTGGAGATCCGCATGCCCGATGACAGCGCCGATCCGCCGGAGGAGGCGCCCGTGACCGTAGACGGCGTCGTGGTCGACGTCTTCCTCACGTTCACGGCGTGCGCACGCGGTTTCACGCCGGCCTTCCAGGCCGGTCCGTTCGACGCCCTGGACGCCGTCGCGCCGTCTCGCGTACGCGACGCCTTCGCGCTCGACCTGGTGCTGCGCGATGACGCCGATCCGCAGGTTCCCCTGCCGCCCGCGACGGACATCGCGGACATCGGCGACGTCGGCGACCGCGCGCGCGCGGTGCGCAAGGCAGTCCTCAACGGCTGGCGAGAGGGAGCGGATCGGAAGCCGTCGGGACAGTTGATACGCGCGCGAGAGCACAAGGTGAATCAGGACGCGGCCGCGCTGTTTCTCGCGCGCATCGTCATACCGGCCGACGCGGGACCGCCCGTGACGCGTCGTGCCGATTCCGTCGTGGTGGACAACTATAGCCGCGAGTTCGTGCGCAGCACGCCGGCGCTCGCCCTCTCTCTGGGGCTGTAGCCGCGCGGCAAGGAGAACAGCGATGCAAGACTTCGTGGGTGGTTCCGCTCGCCAGAAGCTGGTCTTCCGCCAGCCGCTCGCCAAGGAGGAGATGGAGCGCCTGCAGCAGGGCGGACAGCTCGTGGTCGACAGCCGCCGGCGCCGCCCCCGCTACTTTGACGGCCGGTTTCTGGTCGCGGACGACCTCGTCCGCGACCAGACCTACTTCCTCGCGCGCCAGGCCGACCTGGGGAAGGCGTTGGGCGCGGGCGTGGTCCACGGCCTTACCGTGCAAATCCCTCCGGGCGTTTCCGGCAACATCGCGGTCATCGCCGCCGGGCACGGTGTCACCGTCTCGGGAGAGATGGTCATGTTGTCCGCCCCACTCCGCGTCGACTTCAACGACGTGGCGCTCAGCCAGCGCTTGGGTGTGGACTTCGACGTGATGTCCAAGACGCATGGGTCGTTGACGGGGCTCTTCGTGCTCGCGCTGCGGCCCGTCGAATTCACAGCGCACCCGATCACGTCGTACCCGACCTCTCTCGAGGGCACGCGCAGCGCCACCGATGGTGACATCATCGAGGCCGCAGCGGCGGTCCTGATTCCGTACGGTGACCGCAGTGCGCGTGACTCACTCGCCGACCGACGCAAGTCCGTCGCCCGTGACGTCTTTCTCCTCGAGGACGGTTCGGGACAGCCCGCCGGCACGTTGCCCCTTGCGATCGTCGCGCTCGACCGCGGCGTGATCCAATGGGTCGATCAACACCTGGTGCGGCGCGAGGTCGGCGCCGAGCACCGTGATCTCTTGACCATGGGGTTTGCGCCGCGGGCCACGCGCGAGGCGCACCTCCTCCAATACCACCAGCATTTGGACGACGTGCTGGCGCAGCTGCGGGCCGCCAATCGGAGTCTGCGGTTCGCGGCGGCCGACCACTTCCAGGCGCTGCCCCCCGCGGGCCGGATGCCCGCCGCGGCGATCGATCCGCAGGTCTTCACGCACAGCTTCTTCCCCGCGGAGATGGACGTCGAGCTGTCGGCGATCCCGATCGATGAGATCCCCGGGTTGATCGAGGACAGTCTGCTCGCGCCACCCATCGACCTGATGGGCGAGCGCGAGGATCTGGATGCGACGGCGTTGCTCGTGTTGATCCCCGTGCCGCGCCCGAAGATTCGCGCGCTGCGCGCGACGGTCACGAACCTGGTGCGGCCGCTGCGGCCGGCGGCACCCGGGCTGCTCGCGCGCCGCGCGCCGCTCGAGATGCTGCTCGCGCGTCCCGTCATGGCGGCGCTGATGCCGCCCGTCCAGCAACAGGAGTTGATCGACGCGGCGTGGCGCAACACCCTGGCGGGGGTCGATTTCCTGTGGTTCGTGCGGCGGCGCACGTTGAACTTCAAGGCGGAAGCGGCGGGTCACGCGTTGCGCGTCCACACGGATGAGGTCGGCGACGAGCTGGCGCTCGTCGAGCGTCTGAAAGAGCAGAATCTCTACAACCGCTTCCACCACCTGAAGACGACGGCGAGTGCGGAAGCGGACGCCGAGATGGTGTTCATGCTCAGCTCGCCGAAGTTCGGGTTGTCGCGCACGCTGCAGGACGGCGCTCTCACCGAGCTGCGCGACGCGCACAAGGATCTGACGGCCGCCGCACCCCCCGAGGCGCGCGTGTTGCTCGATCGCGCGTCGGTCCTGAAGGTGGCGCAGCGCTACTCCGACCCGGACTTCGGGAAGGGGGTCATACGCCTCGAAGCCGCGCAACCAGCCCTGCGGGATAACGAAACCGTGATCCGGACCGTCACAAAAGCCAACCTCGTGCCGCAGCTCGACCTCGTGGCGCGGCAACTACCCGAGGCCGACCTCCCGGCGTTCGCGCAGGAAGTGCGCACGCTCGCGGAGGGAAGCAAGACGGAGCAGCTCGCCCAGCTCATCAACGTCAAGCTTGGAGCGATCGTCCGATGAAGGTCTACCCGATTCGCACGCCCCTGCCTGGTGAGCAGGTGGTCGGCATCGATCCGCCCCTCGCCCTGGAGGTGGACGCCGCCTGGCGCCGCCGGCTGAACCTGACGGCGGGGCGGGCGCTCGACGCCGAAGCGCTCATCGCCGAGCAGGACGGGCGCGCTGGCCGCCTGGCCACGGGGGGGCAGGCGCTTTCGCCTGGCGTCGTCGCCGGACTCGACGTCGCTCTCGAGAACGATCCTACGGAAGGCACGTTCTTGCGCGTCCGCGCCGGCATGGGGCTCATGCACAGCGGCGAGGACGTCGTCGTCCCGACTGACCTGCGGATCGTGCTCAGGGACATCCGCGTGCTTTGGCCCCTGCCCGACACCGTGCCTCCGCCCGCCGGGGAAGGCGATGAAGAGGAGGGCGACGCCAAAGAACGTGACGACGAGGACGAGGGCGGGGCGCCCGCAGTGGACCTCGCGCACGAGCCGCCGCCGCCGCGCTTCGAGGATTGGACGAGGGAAGGCGCCTCAAATCCCCGCGCGGGAATCCTGGTACTCCAGCCGGTCGAGCTGGAGCTGCTGCCGCTTCGCCAGGGCGCCGACGATCCCGCCGCCGATCCCTGCGAGGATGACCCGTCGGCCTTCGCGTTCGAGAATTGGGAGCGACGCGACGCCTGCCGGCCCGTCCTCTATCCCTGGCCGACACACTGGCGGCCGCTGCCCGTGCGGGACGCTCGCTGGCGCAATGCGCTGGCCTACACCGTGTTTCGCGAGGAGGGGCGCAAAGGCCCCGACGCCGCCTTCCCCTGGGAGATGGTCGGCGTGCCGATCGGTCTCATGGCGTTCGGCGACGATTGGAAGCCGCTCTTCGTCGATCGCGCCAGCGTCGTGCGGGCGGGTGGAAAGCCCAAGCGCCGGACGACCCTCCTCACCGGCGCAGGGAGTCCGTTCCTCTGGCAAGCCCGATTCGATCAACTCCTCGAGGAGCTGGCCGACGCCGACGCGCAGAACGCACCGATCGCGGACGTTGCGGCCCGGTTCCGGTACGTGCCGCCATCCGGGCTGCTGCCCAAGTCCGCGTGCTCGCCTGAGCTGGCGCAGCAGTGGTTCTTCCCATCGAGCTACGTCATCGATGCGGCGCCAGTGCCGATCGAGCACCTCGACGTCGCCCTCGAGGTGAGTGCCTCGCTCGGACGCTACGATCTGTTTACGCCCGACCAGGTCCGCTTGCTCGTCCCCGTGCCACAAAGAGTTTGGGAGCCTCGCCTCCTGCACGGCGAGGACGTGGATCCCCGGTTCCAACAGGCGATCGACGAGGCGGTGACGCGCCGCTCGGATTGGCTGAGCCGCCGGGAAAGCGTACGTCAGAAGGCGGCGGTGTTGCTCCAGGCGATGACGGGACTGCGCCCAGCGTATCCGTCGTCCGACGACGACCCGGGGCGACTCGAGGTCGATGAAGAAACGACGCCATATCCACCGGCGCTCGCCGGGAGAGCCCATCAATCCGGCCTCGGGCCGGGCGTCCACCGCCATGGATTCACGGGCGCCACGACGACGTTGTCGCTCGAGACCAACGATCGGTTCGTGGTGTGGGTGTTCTGCGATCCGGCGAATCCGCCGGTGCAACTGCTGGTCACGTTGACCGGCAAGCACGGAGGCGACGCGCCGCGTGATCTGCAGACTACGCTGGGCGCCAACGTCGTCCCGGTGCTGCGTCGCGACTTCCTCGGCGCAGGTCCCTTGCCGCCGCTCGGCCGCTGGGTCCGCGTCGAGCTGAATCCGGTGCCGACGGGCATCCAGCCTTTCGTCCTCACGGGTGCGGCATTCACGTCCGTGGAGGGACGCGCCACCTGGGCCCGCGCTGGAAAGTCACCGCTCACGGACCCTTCGCCCGCTATGGACGTCGTCTGGGTCGGCGACGACTTACCGGGCGGCGCGACGGCGACGCCTTCGGACGTTGCGCACGAGGCGTGGACGTGGATCGACGTGCCGGCCGCCGCTCCCGACTTGGAGGTCGATTATCGCACGCTTGTGGCGGGCGCCTTGCCGCTCATTCGCGTCGCCGAGCCCGTCGAGCACCTCGTCGATGAAATCAAGAGCAAGCTCATCGGGTGGGGAGAGCTGAGCGTCACGTACTCACAGGGGATCTCGCGCTTCATCGACGTGCTTCAAGCCGCCATCGATCAAGCCAACGACCAGATCAACTTCGGCTACTTGCGGGTGCAGACGGCCATGTACCGCCTGCGCCAGTCGATCCTCGGCGACAAGGTCGCCGATCGCTTGGTCACCTCGCCGGTGCTCGCGGCGATCGCCAAGGAAAGCGCCGGAGCCGCACAGGTGAACAAGAGTCTCACCGACATCTTCGTCTCCATGCAGAGCACGGAGCAGGCGAAGAAGCCACAGCGCTGGTGGGGCCGGGAACTCGAGCTCAAGGCGCCGGTCGCCGCGGCTGGCGCCGCTCCCGCGGCGATGCATCGCGCGCTGGGCGGTGCGTTACTGACCGACGTCAGCATGCTGACCACGAAGCCTCGGGCGACCGTTTTCAACGTCGGGGCGGTGAGTCAATTGGACGCGGCGCGGGAGGCCGCCCGCCAGACGGCCGAGGCGCGGGCCAGGATGTTGGCTGAGCTAGTACAACGGCCCGGTGCACAAGAGCCGCCGCTGAGGGAAGCACCTCCGCCCGCCAGCGACATCGAAGGCGCGCGGCCCGTGGTCGACAAGGCCATTCGCACCACCTCGATCGCTGAGCGCATCCTCGACTCCCGCGCCGCCGAAGCGAAGGACTTCTGCTCCGCGACGAAACGCGACGTCATCAAGGGACTCCTCGGTTTGACGATGAACGTGGAGGATCTCCCGGTACTCGGTTTGGCGATCCACGACGACAGCGGCGCCGCCGCACCGGGCGACAAATCCCCCGAGCGGACGCCGCCGGACGCGTCGCTGCCCGAAGGGCCCGGCAACCTTCCGTCGATTCACGCCGCGGACATCGGGCCCACGGACCTGAAGGACATTGCGGACAAGAACAACATGCCCAAGTTCCGGGGCGCGCCGGCCGGCACCCTCGGTCGTCAGGTCATGTTCGGCACGGGCATGCCGGTGCGCGAGGCGTTGCCGCGCTCCCTCGCCGCCTATCGCGGCGCGGACCCGGGTTCCTTCAACACGACGCTGCTCAACTGGATCACCAACGAGGCCGACCCCCTCGAGCCGGCGGACAACGAGGCCAACCACTTCGCCATCGGCTCCGATCTCCTCAACCAGACGATCGCCCTGCTGCGAACCGCGGAAGGCCGCGTCGCGGAATACGGCGCGGTGATCACGCGTGCCCAACAGACTGTCGACGAGCTGACCGCAGCGGCCTTGGAGAGCGACCGGCGCCTCAAGCTCATCGAGGACGAGCTCACCGAGGCGCGCAACGACGTCGCCACCGCGCGTGCCCTCCTCCTCGACGAGATGCAGCGGGTGCGGGCCATCAATGAGCGGAGGGAGGCGATTCTCCGGGACTACGTGAAGTTCATCGCCTACCACCGTCCCCGCCTTACCGATCCCTTGGTCGACGCCCCCGTGCGCGCGCTCGACCCGGGGCCGACGCTCAGCCCCGTGCCCGAGTGCCTCTCGCACGACGAGCCCGTGCCTCCCGAGGTCAACGAGTATCTCGACCTAGTCCGGGACGCGCCGGTAAGCTGGTTCGCGCACGCACCGAGCTTCTTCGACTTCTTCGACCGGCTCCCGGTGATCCAGAATGTGCTCTCGCTCGCCAAGACACGGAGCCAATTCCCCGCGGCGGCGCTCCGCGAGGTGGTGAGCGCGGGTCCGGTCACGATCATGGGCCAAGCGCTGATGAACGTGAAGCAAGCGCAGGGCGACGTGCTCGGCGCCGTGAAGCGGCAGCGTCAGGCGATGGACTTAACTCCCCTCGCCACCGAGAGCTGGGCGACGCTCCGCGCGCTCGCTCCGGCGCTCGTCGGGCTCGGAGACCTGATGGACGCGGCGCATGGACGCAGCGACGTCGCGCATCTCGCCACGCAAGAGTTGGATCAGATCGCTCGCGTGGCGGGCTGTCTGTACCGCCACTTCAGCCTCGTGCTGCCCATGCTGCGTCTCGAATGGGCCGAGCAGTTCAGCCAGTACGACGCGGAGGCAAGCCTTCGCAGCCTCGCGGTCCTCCCGCACTGGAGCCAGGTGGACGTGCTGGAGCGGCGCGAGATGCAGACTCTGGTCGACTGGCTCTTCTTGCGGATCAATCCCGAGCACCCCGAGGCGGTGAGCCTCATCAACGACCTCGTTCGCACGTGCCTGCTCGTCGCGAGCCATTCGCCCGTGAACCAGATCCTGAGCGGACACGTGCAGCAGGACACGCCGGTACAGCCCGGAGGGCGTGTGAAGGTCGTGATTCCGGCGGTTGGCGTGCGCGTCGGGATGCACGCGCTGTTGTATAAGGGCACGGACATCGTGGCCCGGGCCGTGGTCGAGGACCTGAGCGAAGGCGTGGCCGCCGCCCGCATCATCCACGCCGAGAAGAGCGACACTCTGGCTCAGGGCGCGCGCGTTCAGTTCACACAGGCACCCGCCACGCCCACGCCTAAGGTTGTCGTCGCGGCCATGATGGCGCGATCGAAGGCGTGAGCCGGCGTGCCCGATGCCGCGCGTTACATCGAGCGATTGGCGCTCACGGCGCCGGCCGAAGCCGGGCTCGTGCGCGGACGGCTCCTTGTCGAGGATGCGTTCCGGATCGCCTCGTTCCCGGGTGAGGCCGAGCGCCGTGTGCTCGCGATCCGGCGCGTCGATCTCGGCATAGTAGATCCAGAGCGCAGCGCGGCGGCGCTCGCACCGGTGATTGAGGAGGCCGTGCGGGCGGCCGCGGGGCGAGCGGTACGGTTCGACGATCCCACTGCTGCCGCGGCTAACGCCGTGTACTTCCCCGACGAGCTCGCCGCGGCGACGGCGTTCGTCGAACGGGTCGCCGGCGCGCCGAGTCCGATGGAGTGGTTCTGGAACTCCGTGTTCGAGGGGGGAGTCCCGCCGGGCGATGCCGAGGCTGGCGGTCGCCTTGCCTTGAACTGCCTCCTAGAGTTCCCTGGCGGCCCCGCCCGAGTGGCGATGCTGGTGGACGTGCTGCGGGCGCGCGGGACCGCGGACCGCCTCCTCGCTTGGCTGCGGCCGACCGACGGTGTGCGATTGCTCAACGCGTTCGGTCTTGACGCGGCACCCGATCGGCGCCGCGTCGCGTTGATGGAAAGAGTCGAGGTGGTCGAGGCCGCTCAGACCAAGGCGGAGGCCCAGGGCGACGCGCCGCCCTTCACGGTGTCGGCCCTTCGCGCCTGGCAACCGGTGCTGACGGCCTGGATCGCGCGGTGGGGCGAGCACGATCCACGGGCGCGCTGGCTCGCCGCGGCGGCGTTGGTAAGCAATCAGCCCTCGATCCTCGCGCATCCAGGGCTGCGTATCCTCGCTCTGCGCGTCCTACGCGCGGCCCGTCCGTCTCCCGTGGTGACTCGCGGCCCGTCACGACGATCGACGCGAGCCGAACGGGCGGCCACACGCGCGCTGCGCACTGGCAGGGCGCGCCCACTCGATACCGAGCGCGTGGGTGCGGCTCCCGAGCACTCGGCACCGCGCGCGCGCGCCCAGCCCGGCGCTTCCCCAAGCCCGGGCGCACAACCGGTCGATCGGCTCCCAGGCGCGCGCGCGGCCGGCGCATCGACGGTGGCGGAAGCCCCCGACGCGGCGGAGGTTGGCGCGCCGCAGGTCCCCGATCCGGCGACGGCGCCGTGGAACTTCGAACTCCACCCTACGGCGGCCGCCGGGTTGCTGTTTGCCGTGCCTCTCCTATCCAGGCTCGGCGTGGAGGACCTGCTCGCGACCAACTCCGTCCTTGTCGAGATGGAATTCCCGCTACGGTTGCTGCTGCTCATCGCCGACCGTGTCCACGTGTCGGAAGAGGATGCCGTTCGCGTACCACTCCTACCAGCTGGTCCGGGACCGCCGCCCGGCGACTGGGATCGAGTGCTCGCGAGTTGGCTCGCACGCGTGCGCCGGGCCCTGCACCGGCAGGCGCGGATGGGCTTGCGCGCGCTCGTGGTGCGCTCCGGCCAGATCGCCTCCACGCGGACGCACATCGACATCGTGCTGCCGCTGCGCGAGCTCGACATTCGGGTTCGCCGCTCCGGGCTCGACGCCGACCCCGGATGGGTGCCGTGGCTCGGGCAGGTCGTGACCTTCCACTATGAGGCGGAGCCGTGACCGCCGCCATTCCCCGCGAGCGTGCGGCCGCACGGGCGACAGCCGGCCGCCCGACGTTGCGGGACTATGCGCTGGCCGCCCTGGGCGCCACCGTCGCGCAGCACGCGCGAAAGGAGCCGCAGTCCGCGGAGCTCCAGTTCCTCGGCGCTCGACTCGACGCGGTCGCGGCGGCGGGCGAGCGCTGGGACGCCGACCTCGAAGGCTATCTCCGCGATCCCGACGCACTGGATGGGCCCCTCATCGCCCTGGCCCGGCGCCTCGGCCTCTCGCTCATCGAGACGCTAGCGGTGGAACTGGCTGCGACTGTCGAGCGGGATGCGATGGCGGGCCGCGCCGTCGCGTACGTCCAGGCGCCGCTGGGCGGCTCGCGTCCCACCGTCGGGCTGCTCGCCGCTGCCTTCGGACGCCTTGCCCCCCCATCCCTCGGAGTGGGGGACATCCTCTTGACTGGCGCCGCGCTGCGGTCCGGCCTCCTGTCCCTGACCACGGAGGGTGCGCCGCTGCCCGAGCGCGCCGTCGCGGTTCCCCTACATCTCTGTGTCGCGCTCGACAATCGTGATGGCGCACCTGCTGGAGCTACCATCGGCGTCGATCCGGGTGCCGTCGTGCCGTTGCCCCCGTCTACGTTGGCGGAGGTGCAGCGCCAGGCGGCAGCCCTGGCCGCAACGCCGGGGCGCGTCCTGGTGGTCCGGTCGGGGTCTTTGCTCGAGGCGCGGAGCATCGCGGCGGCTATCGCCGGCGCCCTCAGCGTCCGCGCCGCGTTTCTCGATCCTGAGCGGGCAACAGGCGCGGGTCCGTGGCTCGTGTTACGCCGTTTGCTGCCGGTGTTCGCCTACGAGCTGGGTCCGGGCGAGCGGCGACAACTGCCGTCGTTGCCGGGCTACGAAGGGCCGCGGCTCGTCTTGCTGGGTCCCGACGGTTGGGCGGACTCGGCTGGCGGCTCGGCCCTCAGTTGGCGGGTGGCGGTACCGCCGGCCGCCGAGCGGGCGGCGCTCTGGCTGAGCGCGCTCGGGGATGGGAATCTCGCGACCGACCTCGCGACGCGACACCGGCACGGCAGTGGTCGGATTGCACACCTCGGACGACTGGCGCGGCACCAGCAGGCGATCGCAGGACGCGAGAAAGCCGTTCTCGATGACGTCACGAAGGCGGCGTGGAGTCTTGAGGGCGCCGGCCTGGAGACGCTGGCGGAGCCGCTGCCTGATCGCATCTCGGATGAGGCGCTGGTGCTCACACCTCCCCTCCGGGACCAGCTGAACCATCTCGTGCGTCGCTGCCGCTGGCGCGGGGAACTGGTCGAAGGGCTTGGCGCGTCATCTCGGGCCCGTTATCACGCCGGCGTGCGGGCACTGTTCGTCGGCCCTTCCGGCACGGGCAAGACGATCGCCGCCGGCTGGCTGGCGACGACGCTCGCGCTGCCGCTCTATCGGGTGGACCTGGCGAGCGTCACGAGCAAGTACATCGGTGAAACGGAGAAGAACCTCGCCCAGCTGCTCGCCAGGGCGGAGCAGGCGGAAGTGGTCCTCTTATTCGATGAAGCGGACTCGATGTTCGGCAAGCGCACCGACGTGCGAGATGCGAACGACCGCTTCGCCAACGCCCAGACCAACTATCTGCTGCAACGCATCGAGTCGTACGACGGAATCACGCTGCTCACGAGTAACAGCCAGGCGCGGTTCGACGCCTCGTTCATGCGGCGGCTCGATCTCATCGTGGAATTCCCGCTGCCCGGGCCCGAGGAGCGGCGAGCTTTGTGGTGCTCGCACCTCGGCGATGCGCACGACCTCGACGTCCATGAGCTGAATCTCCTCGCGGCGCGCGCCGATCTGGGCGGCGGCCACATTCGCAACGCCGTACTCACCGCGGCGGTGCGCGCGCGTGACGAGAGCCGGAAGATCGGGTTGGCGGACGTGCTCGAAGGCGTCGCGGGGGAGTATCGGAAGCTCGGGAAACAAGTGCCGGTCGAGCTGGGCCGCGGCAGGACGCTGGCGTTGTGACGATGGGGACCGCCGTTGCAGCGCCGGTCGCGGAGAAGAAGGCGAGTCCATCGCTCGCCCACGACAGCCCATCCGGTGCAGGGTATTCACCTGACTTGGATGGTGGGTCCCCTGACGGAGTCCCTCTCTTCCTTCAACGGGCGCCACTTGGCGCTGGGCCGAGAGCGGCGCCGCCCGACGTCGCCCGCGGCGCGGTACGCGTTCAGAGGAAATGCACCGCGTGCCGCGAGGAGGAAAAGGAAGGAGAGGGACGCGTACAGCGGCTCTGCACGGAGTGTGAGGAAGAAGAAGAGAAGTTGGAGAGGCCGGGTCCCGGCGACATGCAAGCCACGATGACGGTGGGCCCGCCGAACGACGCGTTCGAGCAGGAGGCGGACGGGATCGCAGATCGCGTGATGCGCACGCCCACCCCGCCCGGCGATTTCGGGAAGCGGCCGACATTGTTCGCGCACCGGCGGGTGCAACGGCACTGCACCGCCTGCGCGGCGCCGATCGAGGACGTGCCGGTTAGGCGTCCGTTCGGCATTCAGCGCAAATGCGCGGCCTGCCACGAGCAAGAGGAGAAAGGCGGGGACCACGCCTGCGCCGGCTGTGAGGAGGAAGCAGCCGCCGAAGCAAGAGTGTCGCGCAAGGAATCCTCGAGCGACGGCAGTCGCGCGATCGGTGGCGGAATCGCGGCACGGGTCCATGCGCTCAGGGGAGGCGGCCAGTCGTTGCCACAATCTGCGCGCACCATTTTTGAGCCCCGCTTCGGACACGATTTCAGTGATGTACGCGTGCACACCGACGCGAGCGCTGCGGCATCGGCTCGCGAACTCGGGGCCGAAGCCTACACCCTGGGGCAGGACATCGTCTTCGGCGCGGGTCGGTACGCTCCCCATACTGCCGCCGGGCAGCGGCTGCTGGCCCATGAGCTGGTACACACCGTTCAGCAGTCCGGTGGACGGCCGTTGCCTACCGGTGCCGTGGTCGTCCCGACGGCACGCGCTTCCGGGGCCGCGGCAATCTCCCGAGCCCCCGACCCGCGCGTGCAGCGTGGCCTGCTCGACGAGCTGGGGCTCGACGACGTCTGCATCAGCGACATCTGCGTCACCGATGTCGCCTATAGCATCGGCGATCTCGGCGTCGGCGGTGTCACGATCGGCGATCTGACCTCACCAGCTGAGAATCTGGTCGTCGACGCGATTGATTACACCGGCGCCGACCTGAGCTTCGTCGGCGGCGCCATTCGTCCGTGGACCGATCTGGCCACCGCGGGACTGGATTTCGTCGGCGTCCACCTGCGCCTCGATGGTACGAAGATCACCGCGACGCTCGACGACATCGAGCTCGGGTCGCTCGATGTGCCAATCGACCTGCCGTCGTTCAGCGTGCCGATTCCTCTTGCCGCCCTACCGCTGCCGCCTGGTCTCGTCGCCTACGTAGGCCTCCGGCTCGGCATCGAGCCGAAGATCATTCTCTCGCTGGGACCGATCGCGCTGCGCAAGCTTCATGTTTCCGCCGACCCTGTCGGGCTCGAGGTTGATGGCGGCGGTGAGCTCTCAGTCGAGGCGGGAATCGCCGGCATCGCCGTCACCCGCGGTGCGCTTGAAGGTGGCATCCTCGTCCCCGAGATCGGCTCCATCTCGGTGGAGGGCGGCTTGCGCTTCACTGCGACCGGGGTGGCGCGCGGGGGGATCACCGAAGGCATCGACATCAACCTCGCTCCCGGCCACGTCCTCGACTCGCTGCTCGGCGGCAGCCTCGATGCCAGCCTGGTCCGTTTCCGCAGCAACACATCGTTGTTTGGCGCCCTCGGCCTCAAGATCTGGCTCAACGCCTACGCCGCTGCCCGGTTCGACAACAAGATCCTCTGCGAATACATCTGGCCGGGCGCATTCTGGCAGGCTGGGCGCGAGTGGGGTGTCAACCTGCCACTGTCGGCGTCCCTCGGCACTGATGGACTGTCGATCAAGGCGGATCCCGGGGCCGCGACGTACCGCGATCTCCCCTTCGACGAGATCGCGCCGAAACTCGGCGAGGAACCGCCGCTCGGGCTCAATTGCTTGGGCTTCAAGGACCTTCTCGGTGAATACGACTACGAGGAGCCGACCGAGGGCATTCGTGTCTGCTCGCGCCCCCTCGATTTCCCGATCTGGACCGGCCTCCCTGCCGCGCGCCATGCCTTCGTCTACGATCCACGGACCGGCGCCAACTACGCGATTCGCGAACCGCTGCTCTGGGGCAACGGCGTAACAACAAGTTGCTCGCCGAAGACGTCGGCGTCCGGCCCGCCGGACGACGTCGAAACATCGCGCTGTAAGCCCTGCGCGGCGCGGCCCGGCGCGCCCGAGACGCAGAAAGACCGCGAGCTCGAGGTCTCGAGGTGCCTGCAAAGCGTCTACAACCGGTACCCGGGGCCGAATCTGTATCGCAACCGCCGCGATCCCGACGCAGGCGGCGCTTGGGGGCCGAACAGCAACAGTTTCGCCGCCGCCATGGCGGCCTGCTGCTATGAATTCGACCGCACCGGACTCGGCATTCTTCCGGGTTGGGATCACCCTCCGGCCGGCCCGTGCCCGACGCGGACCGTGGGCGACACGCTGCAATGGATCATCGGGCTCCCGGACTCCGATTCCCGCGTCTTCGAACTAGCGCGTCTGACGCCCAGTGAGCACAGCGCGATCCTCGCCGACACCGGCATGCTCAGTGAGCTCGAGGCCGCTGTCGGTATGCTTTGGCCCGTCGCCCTTCGGATCCTGAACGGCGCGGCGTCGGCGGATGTCCCGATGCTGCGCGAGGCGACGGCGTTTGAGGCGAGTTTCTACATTCGCCAGCGTGTCCCGACGCGCCCCGGACGCCACAGCCGCGTCGACGCACTGCGTGTCGTCGTTCGCGAGCTCGAGGCACGCAACATCCTCAACCCGAGCCTTGCCTCGTGGTCGTACGTCGCCGACACGAGCACCGACGCGACCACGAGCTGGATCTGGCAGATCGACCCGACGACCAACGAGCGGATTGCGGTCGGCCCGGCCGACGTCGAAGTGCACGACACAGCGTTTGTCGATGTGGGCTGGCTGACGAGCACGATCATGCACGAGTGGGTGCATGCGGTGATGGCGCGCGAGGGGACGCCGGCCGCCGCGTTCGATGATAAGGGTCGCGTGCGGCCGGAACGGCGAGCGCGCAACGAGGTCGAGGCGTACCTGTGGGAAATCGAGCACGCGGTCGGTACCGGCGTCGCCACCAACACTCACCAATTGTCCGACCTGGGTCATCGCCTGACCACGCATTACCGGCACATGAGTCACGCCGATCAGCTTGCCTACAGCGAGCGGTACACGGCCGCGCAGCGGCGCGTCCGGCGCGCTGAAGCTGGCGTGCCGCCGATGACGATCGACGAGGCGCGGCGCATCGTCCAGCAGACCAGCGCCGCGATCGAAGCCGCGCTGGCGCGGCGCCCCGGACACGAACGCGACGTCGACGCCGAGATCGAAGTCTTGCGCCGGCGGCGCGATGCGGCCCTGATCGAGGTCGCGCTGACCGACAACCCCGCGATCCAGGTCGTCCGGCCTGGCCCCAGCGGCGATTACCGCGTCCCCATGATCGACGACAGCGGCCGGGTTCGCCATGTCCATGGCGGTATCTTGGTCGCCTGGAATCTCGGTCCAGTGCCGCCGTCGGCTTTCGGCACGGGCGCGCAGCTTGGCTCCGACCCCCGCTTCCAAGGCGAACCGATGGCCATCGCCGGCACGGCGGTCCAGGGCCGCGTCCATCCCTACCCGCCCGACGTCGATTTCGACGAGCACCTCGACATTGCGGCGTCGAGCGCGTGGCAGGCCGGCAAGATTGTCACCAACGCGATCATCGGGTTCGTCAACCGCAACGAAACGCGCGGCAACGTCGAGTTTACCAACATGACGGCATTCCCCACGCGTGGCACACCCGGCCGTTTCACGCGGGCCGACGTGCTCGCCGCGCGCGATGGGAATACCGAGAAGTTTGGGAAAATCGCCGGAGCCATCTCGCGGCTTGGGGCCGGCAACCTCAATACTTACTGGCGCGGCTGGATTCGCGACGATGCCACCCGGACGCCACGCTTCGTGGCTATCACGAAGGTGATGACGATCCACGCCGAAAACCCGCGCACGCATGAGGTGTATATCAGCTCGACGCGCTTCCCCGACATCAATCTGGCGTTCCTCGACGAGCCGGACGCCATTCCACGCGGCAGCGTCGGCGGCTGGGCCTGGGTCATGTGCTGCGACGCCGTTGGCCGTTGGCGCGGCGGCGATTACCTTAAAGCCGCCAAGCGCGCCTACAACTATTTCATCGCCGTCGGCGATCTGGCTGGCATGGCGACGCTCGAACCCTTGTTCCGCACTCCGCAGGCCCGAGCGGCGCAGAGTCTATCCGTCCTCGATTCGATTAAGGGCGTACTGTTCGCCGGAACGCGAATCCTGCGCGTCGAGGAGGCGCGGGAACAATTGCACCTGGCCGCCCTGTGGATCGAAATCCTGCCCGCCGCGCGCGCCAGCGCGACCGGCGTCAGACCAACACTGTCGCCGCTGGAAATCGGTGCGCGCCTGCACCTGCTCGCCATTCAGTTGAACGAGACGCCGACCGGGCTGCTCGCCCCCGACGTCGGTCAGGCAAAAGAATTGGAAACCCTGATGGAGGACACTGAACTGCACATCAATCTGCCACTCGATGCGCCGCCGGCGCCGGGCGCCGCCCTGCCTGGCGGCGCCGCTCCCCAAGCGACGAATGAGGGCGTGGTCACCGCGGTCGTCGGCCGCCTCGAACGTGATGTTTGCCCGGCCGACGCTTGCGTCGTCCCACGCAAGAAACCATGACCGTGACACGTGCCCAGCGCTTCGCGCAAGCCAACGATCTCTGGTTTGAAAACGGGGCCACGGGCCGTGCGCTCGCACTCTATCGCGAACTTGCGGACGACGATCCTCGCGACCCAGTTGCGCGTTACCAGCTTTCACGCGCGTTGTGGGCGCTGGGTGCGTTCGAAGAGGCACGTGCGCATGCCGAGGCTGCCCATGCACACCGGGAGCGCTTGAGCGACGCGGGGCGCGAGACGCTCGATGGCTGGCGCGCGCGGATCGCGGCGCCTCCAGCACCCTGGCGGTACTCCGGTATCGGTCCAGAGCTGCTCGATAGCGACGTGCTCGAGCGGAAGGATGCATCACCCGGCGAGTGGCAGGCCGTCGGGCTAGCCGCTGCGGAGCGCGATCTGCACGGGCTCGCCGCCGAGGCCCTGGGGCGCGGCATTACATGGCCGGACCATGAACAAATGCGTGAGGTCGAACACGAGCGGCTCGATGCCGGACTCGAGCGCCATCTCCTTGAAAGGATGGTCGATCCACGTTGAACGCCTTGCCGTTGAAGCTTGAGGTCGTTGCCGTACCGGCGATCGCGCCGGTGGACGCCAAGCTCGATCTCGTGGTGCGGCTCACCAACCCGCTTGACGAGAGCGTCGTCGTGAACCGGCGTCTGCTCCTGCTGCCGCTGGGCATGCCGGAGCGATTCGGCGAACTCGCGCTCGACGTCGGTGGCCCGCCCGGTTATCAGAACGTGCGCGAAATCCATGTCCGCACCGGGCCCCCGCGTCCCGAAGACTTCGTTAAGCTCGCGCCTGGCGAGGCTGTCGAGCGCTCGGTGCCCTTGTGGCGTTACGAGAGTCTCCACGTGCCGGGTCAATACACTCTCTCCGTGACCTACCACAACACGGTTCCGTTTGCGCTGGAAGGGCATACCGCGCTCGTGGGTATCGCCACGGCGCAAACGATGGCAGAGCGCGTGGCGAACTAGCCGACCGTGGGGAGCGCCGATGCAGGCGGCAGTCGCGCATAAGACGGAGGAAAGGAAGGCGCCGAGCGTCGCACCTGCGGTCCACCCGCCCGTGGTCGAAACGCTGGTCACGGAAGAGCCGGTCGTCGCGGGTCTGCCGCTGTATTTGCAGCGGGCGCCGTTATCGGCTTCCGGCGCGGCCCAGGACGATCCCACCGCTCACGGAGCGGCTACGCTTGTCGTCGGTCCGCCCGACGACGTGTACGAGCGGCAGGCCGAAGGGGTCGCCGCCGCGGCGGTAAACCGCGCGCCTCCGCCATCGCCGCGGCACCTCCATCAGTCCCCCAGCGATCGCCGTATCCAGCGGGCCTGTGCCTGCGGTGGAACGTGTGACCACTGCCGCGAGCAGGAACGCATCCTGCCGATCCGGCGACTCCCGGTCACGCCCGACGCCGCCCCCCCGAGTGCGCCAGCGCCCCTCGCGACGGCCGATGTCGGCGATCCCCTATCCCCGCCAGTGCGCGGCGTCGTTGAACCGTTGCTCGGCGCCGACCTAAGCCACGTTCGCGTGCACAGCGACGCGTCGGCACGCGACACCGCGGCCCAGCTGCATGCCAAGGCGTTCACGCACCAGAACGGCATCTGGTTGGGGCCCGGCCAGAGCGCGGCCGACGTCGGGTTGATGGCGCACGAGGCGACGCACGTCGTGCAGCAGGGGTTCGGCTCGCCGGACGTAATCCAGCGTGCCCTCGATAAGCCGAGCGCGCTCGACCGCGCCGTGTCGTTTGGCCGTGGCGTCGTGTCGAGCGCGGTCGAGTATGGACGAGAGGGCGTAGGCGCCGTGCGGGCCGGCATCGGGACCGCGGTCGATGTCGGTGTGGAGACGGTCTCGGGCCTGGCTGGCTCCGCCCGCGACGCGATCGTCGCCACTCTCGAGCGTTACGCGCCGGGAGCCCTCGCTTTCTTCCGTAATCTGCGCGGCTTCATCGACGAGCACGTGAGCGCCGGCTTCGATGGGCTGTTCGGAGGACTCGCCGGCCGGGTGAGGCGCGAAGGTTTTGGCGGTGCTATGGAATCCATCTTCGAGGATCTCGCGGGCGGCGCCCTGAAGGATGTCGGCAACCTGATCGCCGGCGGCTGTAGCGCCATGGGCGAGGCAGCGAACCTGCTGCTCGACCTCGGCGCCCAGCTGGGCCGCGACGCCATCGAGTCGGTCCGCGAGGGCGCCGCGGCGGTGGGCGAGTTCTTCGACGACCTGTGGACCAAGTACGGCGCCCCCGCGGCCGACGCCTTGAAATCGTTCGCCGGCGGCATCTGGGACAGCATCAAGCAACAAGTATCGCAATGGTGGGACGCCCTTGCCCCGGTGCGCGAGGCGGCGAGCGAGGTCTGGAACTGGCTGGTCGACACCTATGCCAAAGGCAAGGCGACAGTCGACGCGTTCCTCGACGACCTCTTCCAGGCGGCGGTGAGGAAATGGGAGGAGATCAAGGAAGAGATCAAGCCCTTCATGGGCTACGTGAAGGCGGTCGCCGTAGTCTTGCTCCTGTTGTCGCCGCTGGGTCCGTTCATCGTGGCGGGGGCCGCGGCATACGGACTGTACGAGCTCATCTCGTACGTGTGGGAAACGTGGGGCCGTCCCCTCACGGCCGACGTTCGCGCTTGGCTCGCCGATGAAGTCCTGCCCGCCATCCTCGACAGCGTGCACGCGTTGCGCGACGCCATCGACAATGCGAAGGCGTGGCTGTCGGAGTTGGCCGACGAGCTCGTCGCGGAGGCGACGGCCTTGCTGGATGCCATCGGCGCGTTGCCGTACCTGGAGCTGGCGCGCGACCTCATCGGTGCGTTGGTCGATCAGTTGCGCGCATTCGCCGACAGTGCCAAGAACGCGATCGCAGAGCTCGCCGCGGCGATCGGCGAGTTCTTGCAGGCCGCGCGCGAATTCTTCGCCCCGATCCTCGAGTTCCTCCGGCAGACCCTCCTGATCGCCCTGCTCGGCCCCTTCGCGATTCTGGACGACGGCGTCTGGGCGACCGTCAACGCGATCGTGGATTTCGCATTCACCGTCCCCTGCATTCGCGAGGTGGCGGGCCTCTTCGGGCTGCGGGGCATCCTCGCGCAGGGAGAGCGGTTCCGCAGCGTCGTCAAGGCGGCGTGGGCGATCATCGAGGATCCTGAGCCGATCATCGACGCCCTGCATGACGCCTTGGAGCCGATGGTGTCGGCAGTCCCCGGCGTGGCGGCATCGGTCCTGGCCGCCGCGATCTATCCCGACGAAGAGGAGCACCGGCGCGGCGTCGAGCACCACCTCGAGCCGGCCATCGCACAGTTGCAGAGCGACTGGTGGGAAGAGCTCAAGAAGATGGGCTGGACGCTGATCTGGCCTTGGGACGAGGTCGGGGATCGGTTCCCCAAGTTGATCAAGAACGGCTCCGATGCGATCGTCGCCTTGTTCGATCTCGACATCGGTCTCGCCATCGACAAGTTCCTCGCCGCGATGCAGGACCTGAACACGATCCTGGGCGCAGTGTGGGGATGGTTTGCCATCGCGGCCGTCTTGATCGGGAGCGTCTTAGGGGCGCTCGGTGTCGAGTTCAGCGGAGGTGCGACGATCGGGGCGGGGGCGGCGGCCGGTTGGGCACTGGCGGAAACCGTGGGCCTGGTCCTGCTGGGCGCGATGGCCGCCACCGAGATGGGGATCATTGCCAAGTCAATGTTCGACATTCGCTTCGTCAACACGACGATCACGGATGCGAACGTGCGGAAGGACGCCAACGATGCGGACTACCGCGGGATCGCGAACAGCACCTTCACGCTGGCGGTCGTGACGGCGCTTCTGATCTTGGGAGCGGTAGCCGAGAAGATTGCATCAGCGATCTGGAGCAAGGTCCGTCCGTACGTGCCCGGCTTGGATGCGGTCACGGAGTTCCTCAACAAGCCGCGTGGCGTGACCGCTGGTGAACCCCCCGTGGGAGGTGCGGTGGGTCGACCGGGCGTGCGGCCCGTTGACGAGCCACCGCTCGGCGGTACGCCGCCGGAGACGCGTGCGGGGGCCCCTGCGGATGTCGAGCCGGTCGAGGTTCGCGTGAGTCCCGAGGAACGGGCGCTTCTGGATCGCACGGCCGGAGCGCCCAGCGACGAGCTCTCGCCGCCAGAAGTCAGAACCGAACGCGAGATCGCGGATCGGGGGCCGGGTGAGCCCATCGACGATCCGCCTTTCACGACCAAGCGAGGGCTTCCCAACGGCCACGAGATCGAGGAGGCGCCGAACAGCGACTTGGTGAAACGCTGCACTGGGCACTGCGCCATCTTCGACAGTGAGGGGAACCCGGTCGAGAATCCGTACACCGAAGAGGCTACCAGCCAGCGCCTGCAGGACCTCGGCGAGCAGATGATGGAGAACGACATCACCCCAGAGGATCTCGGATACAACTCGCGCGAGTGGGAGCAATTCCGGCGCGACGTTGTCGAGAACCCGGAACAAGCGCTCGCCGATCTCGAACGTCGCCTGGCACAACACGGCATTCGTGCCGAAGAAACGGGACCGCCGCCTGACCGACTCGAACCTCCGGATGCCCTTGGGCCGGACCCCAGCAAGCGACTCGAATACATGGGTCCGACGCCCGGCCAAGACAGCGCCGTCGGCAGGCAGGTGATCGCGCGCATGGAAGCGGAGAGCCTAATCCGGCGTACGCCAACGGGCTCAAGAGAGGTACTGCAGCCGGACGGTCGCTGGGTTCCCATCGAAGAATGCGACATGAGTCATATTATGGATGCGGTGCGGTGGTGGAACGAAACCGGGTATCGCTCCGGCGCGAGATCACCAGAGGTTCTGACATGGATGAACGACCCGAAGAACTACACGCTCGAGTACTACGGCACGAATCGCTCACGTGGGGCGCGCCTGCGCATGACCTATCGACCTCCCGCGCCCTGAGACACCATGCTCGCTAGACTCCCGGAGGATGTGCACGCGCAGGTGACCGCCCTGTCGGCCGCGGGCGACGATCAGGTGCGCCTGGGCAACTACGATGCGGCGATCGACTCGTACGAGGACGCGCTTGCCTTGCTTCCGGGTCCCACGACGCAGTGGGACGCCGCCACGTGGCTGCTGACCGCCATCGGCGACACTCACTTCCTAAAACGGGATTTCGCGGCGGCCCGCACGGCGCTGCAAGATGCGATGCACGCACCGGGTGCCATCGGGAACCCCTTCGTCCACTTGCGCCTCGGCCAGGCGCAGTTCGAACTCGGCGATATGAATCGGGCCAAGGACGAGCTCGTCCGCGCCTATATGGGAGCAGGCGAGCGTATTTTCGAGGGCGAAGACCCCAAGTTCCTGAACCTCGTAAAGGCCACAATACGGCCGCCGGCTTCTCCATGACTGGTCCAACCGCCATCACGTCCAAAGGCTGGCAGTGAGTCGCAATGACCAGTCCCGTCTGGTGGTCCCGAGGTCGGCGCGCTATAGTGCATGGAGACGCTGCGATCCTCCATGTCATTCGCGCCTGCAGTTACTCGCCCAGCCCGGGGTTCCCCCCACCGAGCGCTCTCGGGTGCACCACAACGCGCTAAGGTTCGCCACACAACCCCGCTCTTTCTCGAGCCCTCCGCGGGTTCGGCGTCGCTCGAGCACGATGCCCGACGAACGGCCGATGCCGTCACTCGCCCCGGGGCCACGACCGCGACAGTCGGTCGGGCCACGTTCCCCACGCGGCACGACAACAGCCTCCCGCCTGGAGCCAGCGCCGGCGAGCGTCTGCCGCCTGCCGTCCGCGCCCACATGGAAGGCTCGCTCGGCGGCGACTACCGCGATGTTCGCATTCACACCGATCGTCACGCCGAACGCCTCGCGGAGTCGTTGGGCGCAAACGCGCTGACGAGCGGGTCCGACATCTACTTCAACGCCGGGCGATACGACCCCGGATCAGAGCAGGGCGAGCGACTCCTCGCCCACGAACTGGCACACGTCACTCAGCAGGGCGGGGAGCCGCGCGCCGTGCAATGCGACCTCGCCCAGAGCATGCCGGTGACCCTCGGCCTGTTCGACATCGACATGGTCACACAGGCGTCGACGCCCGCGAGCGGTGCGGGCATGATGGGCACAATCGCCTTCGAACCAGACCCCAATGGACCATATTCGGCCGAGATTGGCCTCGTTCAGGCGGTGAACGTCACGGATGTGCTCGGCACGACGAACGCCAATCCGGGTGGACCCCTCGACTGGAGCAACGATGTTCCGGGAGGAGCGAACCCGGAGGCGGCCCGCATGGAGCTCATGACGACGGGACTCGGGGCGGCGCCTCCTGGATGGTTCATTGATTCCAGCACAGCCACCAACCCGCGCGGATCCACGATCGGCCCGAATTACATCGAGCACTTCTTCAGCCCGCCCCCCGCGAACCAGTTCGGCTGGCTCCGCTCGCCCACGGACTTCGGTCCGGCCTCGCTGTGGGATTTCCCCAACTCTCCTCACAACGTGGACTTCGACTTCGAGACGGTGGCGAAGGGGACGGACAACCAGACCGTCTATGGGTCGCTCTTTTGGGGCTTCCATATCCGTGGGGGCGCCGTCAGCGCCGAGTACGCCAATGCGCACGACAACGCTACGCCGGTCTTCGAAGAAGCCTTAGAGCGGTTCCGGGGCTTCTATGTCCACGAGCCAGTCGTCCTCTATTTCGATACCGACCAGGACATCCCGATCGCCGGTGAGGACACCAAGCTCGCCGACATTCCCGGTTACCTCGCGCGTTATCCAGACGTGCAGGTCGTCATCGAAGGGCACGCGGACGTCCGCGGCACGGAAGCGCACAACCTCGGTCTCTCGCAGCGGCGGGCGGACTCGGCCGAGAATCTGTTGCTGTTGCTGGGCGTTCCGCTCAGCAGCATTGTGTTCAGCTTCGGCTTCGGCGAAACGGACCAGTTCTCGCAGCACGGCACGCCGATCGGTACACCACAACCCGTCGACCCGGGGCGCCTGCGCGCGAACCGGCGTGTCGTCATCAGCTTCGAGCACACGGTTTCCGGCTACCCGATCGTCATGCCGTGAGCGACGAGGTCGCACGACTCGTCGCCGCGATCAACGACCATCCCGACGCTGCCCACGGCGATTATACGCCTGCCGTCCACGCATTGGTTCGCATTGGTGTCGAGGCGCTGCCGGCGCTGTTGCCCCTCCTCAAGTCTGCGGACGCCTTCACCCGGATGCGGGCGCAACGAGTGTTGGAAGGCGTGACACGCGCGTGGGTGCGGGCGCGAACGCCGTCACCGCGGCTGTCGCAACGCCCGGGATCCGTTTGGCAAGCGCTGTGGCGCGACAACGGCAACTACGACTGGCATGCTGATGCCGAGATGAATGCGGCGTCGATCGCTCGGTGGAAGGCTTGGCTGACGACGGCATTGGCCTTGCCCAAAGCGTTATAGCGTCCACCCCGGCCGCTTGGGCATTCAGACGGCTCATATGCTCACACGTCCTCCTTCACTGCCTTCACCCACCGAATGAACCGCGTCCCCGGCCCCACCGCGCGCGTGCGCTGAAACACCCCGAAACCCTCCCGGCTGGACGTCGCATTGGGTGGAGCGGCGTTGCCCTCGAGCGTTGCGAAGCCGCCGGGCGTCATCGCAGTGACAAACCCCACGTGCGCAAATCGATTGAGACTCGGAAACCACAACACGAACAGGTCGCCACGCGCGGGCTCGTCGACCAGCACGCCCGCCCCTGCGGTCTTGGCCCACGCCGCCAGCGCGGCCACTGAGGCGGTCCGCGGACACGGCCACGCGACCCCCAGCGCTTGTCGACCGATCTGGCCGACGAAGCACGCGCACCAAGGATATGCACCCTTCGGATCGAGCCCCGCCTCGCGCACGAAATAATCGACTTCCACGCCCCGGTTCGACCCCGCCGGTTGCTCGGTCACACCCGCGAAACGCTTGGCCTCGGCCAACACCGCGTCGATGCTGCGCGCCATTCACTCGGTGACTTCGAACGTCCCGTCGCTCTGTTGGCGGCGCGCCCTGATCTCGGCTTGCGCCTTGACCGCCGCCTCCGCGGCGTGGGCGAAGGCTGCCGTCGTACCGCCCCCCTTGGTCTTGGCCCACACCTTGAACCCGGCGAGGCCGAAGGGCAGGGCAAACACGAGCGATGCGTAAGCCAGCAGGAAGCCGAGCTCAGCGACGTGTCCATTGTGCTCCGGTGCGACGCGCACCGAGTCGGCGAACGCGGTGAGCTGCGCCGCGAGGCGCACATCGTGCCCCGGGATAGCGCGGACGGAGTCGGCGATCGCCATGAGTTGCGCCGCTTGCTGCGCCGCCGCCGCCCGTCTTTCGCCGAAGACGAAGGTCGTGGCGACCACGATACCCAGAAGTCCGATGGCGAACGCGACCGTCGACAGCACTTTGCTGTGGCTCGGCCGAAAGTGCGGGTCGTTCAGGTCCAGCCGGAAGTACACGTAGTCCAGCACGGGGTCGAGCGTGGCGCGGACGAATCGTCCGACAAACGTGCGCTTTTCCTCGCCGTGCCAGCCCGGAGCGCGTGGATCGCTTGGGCGCGCGGTCGTCATTGGCTTCGGCCTCACAGGCTTCCCTGGCGTGATTCCATGCTAGAGGCCCGGAGTGCCGTCAGGGAATGGGTCGAAAGATTCAATTGGGGCCTAGACCGAGATCTAGGTCTCGTTGCGGAACGACATCTCGAGTCAACCGCCGCTCAAAACATCATAGCGTGCGCCCCCAACCCGCTCTAACCTGGAACTCAGCCTCGACCAACGGTCTCCACGTGATTCGCGTTCTCATCGCCGCACACATTCGGCTGTACCGCGAAGGGCTCGCGCAGGTGCTGCAGCGCGAGCCGGCCCTTTCGGTCGTCGGGATGGCGGCGAGCCGCGATGAGGCCGTCGTGGCCGTCGCGGCGTTGAGTCCCGACGTGCTCTTGCTGGACCTGGCGATGGCCGAGAGCCGCGATCTCGTGCGGTACCTGCAACAGGCCGCCTCGACGGTGAAGGTGGTCGCCATCGGGTTGATCGAAGCCGAGGGCGAAGTCCTGTCCTGCGCCGAAGTGGGCGTGGCCGGCTATGTGCCTCGCGAAGGATCGATCGAAAACCTGGTCGCTGCCGTGGAGAGCGTGGGGCGCGGCGAGCTGCTCTGCTCCCCGCAAGTCGCGGGGACGCTACTCCGGCGCTTGGCCGCCCTGGCGCTGGAGCGCGGACCGGAATCGCGGGGGCCGGGCCTCACGCTCCGCGAACGAGAGATCGTCGGATGGATCGACCGGGGCCTGTCGAACAAGGACATTGCCCGCCAGTTGGGTATCGAAGTCGCCACCGTCAAGAACCACGTTCACAACATCCTCGAGAAGCTCAGCGTGCGCCGCCGCGGTGAAGCCGCTGCCAAGGTGCGCGGGCGCGTCACCCGAGCGTCCGCGGCGGGGTTCTAGCTTACTGCCTCTGCCACGTCGACCACATATCCTGCGTCACGATATTGACGATCGTGTTTACCATCGGTCCATACGCCGTCTTGGGATCGCGCGCCGCGAAGTTGAGCTGGCCCGCCACAATCGAGACGCCGCCCACCCTCTGAGTCGCCCACGCACTCGAGCGCCACACCGTGCCACCCGACTGCGTCGACAGCAGGCGCACCGTCAAGTCGGTCCTGATCGTCGCTTCGAGATGCGGCGTCAGCAGGCCGCCGAGCCCGCCTGTCGCGCTTGGATTGGTGACCTTGAGGTGACCGGCGAACACCGCTGCGACGCCGTGCTGCCTGCCCAGCTCCTGCGCCGTCAACGGCCCAAGCTCGCGCTCGCCCAACCGCTGCATCATGGTGTCAACGTTGCCCAGCTCGAGGATCTCGATCCCCGGCTGCGCCGAGAGCACGTTTTCCGAGAAGCGCTCGGTCGCGAACTCGTGCAGGTTGCCTTTGGCGTTCTCGACGCTGAAGGTCACGAGGCCGATTTTCCCATATGGATGGAGGTCCATCCGGGCCGGCACGAGGACGCGCTTGGCGGCGCACGCGAGGCCGGTCACCATGACGACGGCGAGAACGACACCGCTGAGTTTACGCATGGAGCTCCCTGGCTGAGGACGTTACGGTCCTGAACATACTGCTTTTCGGGCCCGTCGTTCCTCGAGTTCCGCTGTTCCCATGTTCCGGTGACACATCTCCACCCCTCGCGTCGTACAGATCGGGTCCCTATCCTTGAGTCTATCATGGGTAAGCCGATCCTCCAGCTCGCCGCCGTCGGCGTCGTCGGCGTCATCCTCTGGAAGCTGCTCGCCGGTGTCTTGCTGGGCGTGCTCTTCACGATCTTCAAGATCGCGTTCCTGGTCGCGCTCGTCTGGTTCGGCGTGTGGGCCTTCAAGCGCTGGAACGACAAGAAGCAAGAAGAGAAGCCCGCGGAAGGCACTGGGTGAGCATTTCGCTCGCCCTGATCGTCGTCGCGCTGCTCCAGCAGGTCCCTCGGAGCCAGCACGGGTCGGTCACTCAGCGGGTGGGCATCACCGACATCAGCATTGCGTACAACCGCCCGGTGGCACGCGGGCGGGAGCTGTTCGGGAGCGGCGGTATCGTCCGCTGGGGGCGCGTGTGGCACCCCGGCGCCGATTCCGCCACCACGATTTCGTTCAGCCGCGACGTCTCGATCGCGGGTCATGACCTCGCCGCCGGCCGCTACACTCTTTGGACCGTCCCCGCCGAGCCACCGCAGCCGTGGACCGTCATCTTCAGCCGCGCCCTCGGCGTCTGGCACACACCCTATCCCGGTGAGTCGTCAGACGTCCTCCGCGTGACCGTAGCCTCGGAGCAGGGCGCCCACATGGAAGCGCTCGCGTATTACTTCCCCGTCGTGACGCCCGACTCGGCGTTGCTGCGCCTGCATTGGGGCACCATGATCGTGCCCCTCTGGATCCGTCCCAAGGCATAGCCCCCGTAGCCCCTCCCGTGTCTGGTGGGACACGCGGCGCCGCCCGGCGCCGTGTCCCCGCTGACACGGCCAGCCCCTGGCTCCTCACGAATTCTCCTGGTCCGCGCTGTGCCTCTCACAGGGCTAGGAGGATACCATGCGCTACTGGAAAGGTCTCTTGATCGCCATTGCGTTCGACGCTGGCGTGATCGCCGGGCCCGATTTCCTCGCGACCGAGCCGCGGCCTGTGCAGTCACAGGTGATGCAGTCGTTCGCTCCACTGCAGGAGCTCGATGGGCGAGTAGATTCGTTGTTGCAGCATCTCGAGGGCCACGCGGAGGACGTGGACGCGATGCTCGCGGTGGCGCGGATCTATATGGAGAACGGCTGGTCGGGCGACGCGATCGGTCCGCTGGGCCGCGCGCTCCAGCTCGACCCCCACCGCCGCGATTTGTGGGTGGCGCTCGACCGCGCCCTCGCACAGGGCGGCCGGGCCAAGATCACCGACGCGGAGCTGACGCGCGCAGCGCGGGACTTCGTCCTATCGATCGAGATGCGGGGTCACAGCTGCTGAGGGATCTCGAAGGAGGTCTTCGTGCAACAACGCAAACTGGGCTCTCAAGGACTCGTCGTTTCGGCGCTTGGCCTCGGCTGCATGGGCATGTCGGACTTCTACGGAGAACGGGACGAGCGCGAGGCACTCGCCACGATCCACCGCGCGCTCGAGCTGGGCATCACGTTCCTCGATACCGCCGACGTGTATGGGCCCTTCACAAACGAGACCCTCGTCGGCAAGGCAATGGCCAAACAGCGGGACCGCGTCGTGCTCGCCACAAAGTTCGGCAATGTGCGCACAGCGGATGGGAAATTCGTAGGCCAAAACGGCCGCCCCGAGTACGTGCGGTCCGCGTGCGACGCGTCGCTACTGCGGCTCGGTCTGGATCACATCGACCTGTACTACCAGCATCGCGTGGATCGCGCCGTGCCGATCGAAGAGACCGTGGGCGCGATGGCCGAGCTGGTGCGCGCCGGCAAGGTCCGCTACCTCGGCCTCTCCGAAGCCTCGCCGGCCACGATCCGTCGCGCCCACGCCGTCCATCCGATCAGCGCGCTGCAGACCGAGTACTCGCTCTGGAGCCGCGACCCCGAAGACGAGATTCTGCCCACCTGCCGCGACCTCGGGATCGGGTTTGTGCCCTACAGTCCGCTCGGTCGCGGGTGGCTCACGGGCAAGATCAAGAAACCCGAAGACCTCGCTACCGACGATTGGCGCCACAATCATCCGCGTTTCCAGGGGGAGAACTTCCAAAAGAACCTGGATCTCGTGGCGCGAGTGGAGCATCTGGCGCTGGACAAAGGTTGCACGCCGTCTCAGCTGGCGCTCGCCTGGCTGCTCGCGCAAGGTCCCGACATCGTGCCCATCCCGGGCACCAAGCGTCGCACCTTTCTCGAAGAGAACGTCGGGGCGGCGGACCTCACACTGAAGGAATCCGACCTGCGGCGCATTGCCGAGGTGGCGCCGAGAGGCGTGGCGGCGGGAGCGCGCTATTCGGAAGCCGCGATGCGCACCATTAACGGGTGACGGGTTTCAGTACCTCGCGGATCCTGCGCGCCAGGCCATCGGGCGCGAACGGCTTCTGCAAGAACGGCAGCCCGGGAGCGAGCAAGCCCTGGTGTACGACCGACTGGTCGGGGTAACCGGAGACGTACAACACCCTCGTTTCGGGGCGGGTCGCGGCGAGTCCCAGGGCCAGGTCGCGGCCGTTCATCCCCGGCATGACGACGTCGGTGACGAGCAAGTGAATCGTCCCCTCGTGGCGCGCCGCCAACGCCAGCGCCTCGGGGCCGCCCTTGGCGGCGAGCACGGTGTAACCGAGCGCCTCGAGCCCGCGACGCATCTTGCGCAGGACCTCCATCTCGTCCTCCACGAGCAGCACGGTCTCCTTGCCGTTCAGTGACGGTGGCCCGGCCTCGAGGTCCAGCGTCGCCGCGACGGCGTCCTCCACGCGGGGGAGATAGATCTTGAAGGCCGCCCCCCGGTTCGGCGCGCTGTCGGCCCAGATGTAGCCCCCGGTCTGCTTCACGATACCGTACACGGTCGCCAAGCCGAGCCCCGTGCCTTTGCCGGGCTCCTTGGTTGTGAAGAACGGCTCGAACACATGGGTCAACGTGTTCGCATCCATCCCCACGCCCGTGTCGCTCACCCCGAGCAGCACGTACCGGCCGGGCCGGACTGGCACCGATCCCTCCAGATACGGGCGATCGATGTCGACGTTCGCGGTCGTGATGGTGATCACCCCACCCAGCGGCATCGCGTCGCGCGCGTTCACGACCAGGTTCATGAACACCTGCTCGAGCTGACTGGCGTCGGCGTGTACGGTCCCGAGATCGGAGGAAAGGGCGGTCCGCAGCTCGACGCTGTCCGGGATCAGCCGGCGCAGCATCCGCTCCTGATCGTTGACGAGCGCGTTCAGGTCGAGCGATTTGAGCTCCAACACTTGGCGGCGGCTGAAGGCGAGCAGCTGGCGGGTGAGGCCGGCGGCGCGGCGTGCCGAATCGGCGATCTCCTCGACGTCCTGGCGTGCCCGCGAGCCGCGCGGCAGCTCCTTGAGGAGCACCTGCGTCGTGCTCAGGATCGCGGTGAGGATATTGTTGAAGTCGTGCGCGATCCCGCCCGCGAGCTGGCCCACCGCTTCGACCTTCTGCGATTGGCGGTACTGGACCTCGAGCTGGCGCAGCGCCGTCAGGTCGGCGGCGATGGCCAGCACGCCGACCACCGCGCCGCCCGGTCCGTGCAGCGGGGCGAGGGACAAGTTGATCGTGAGTTCCGATCCGTCCTTGCGCCGCCGCGTGACCTCGATGCCCGTGAGCGCGTGACCGCCGAGCACGTTGTTGCGCAGGATCATGTGCTCGCCGTCGGGCGACGTCGGCAGCGTCCTACCCAGCACCTCGGCGGCGCTCCACCCGTACAGGCGCTCGGCGGCGGCGTTCCAGGTGAGCACCGTCCCAGCGGGCCCGAGCGTGTAGATCGCCAGCGGCGCGCTTTGTACGATCGCGCGCAGGTTCTCGTGCGCATCGACGAGCGCGCTCTCGGCGTGCCGGCGATGAGCCGATTCGGCGCCCAGCACCAGCCCCGTCACGGCCAGCACCGCGATGTACACGAGCAGCACGGCCGCGGTGCTCGGCAGCGTCCGCAGCGCGAACGGGCCGCCGCCCTGGGCGGCTCCGCCGACGGCGACGAGGGCCACCATTGCCGTCGTGATCGCGGCGCCGCGCGGACCGGCCCGCACGGCCGCCGCGATCACGAGCGGGAACAGCAGGTACGGATACGAGGAGGGTGGCAGGAAGGGGAGGGGGAGCAGACGGCCGAGCAGCAGGAGCGACAGCAGTACGCAGCCGATCGCCAGCGCGACCATCTCCAAGAGCGTTCGGCGGCCCATAAAACTGCGCGAAGGCGCGGCCCAGCTGAGGATCAGCGGCGCAACCGTGAGCGCGCCCACGACGTCGCCAGCCCACCACAACCCGAACGCGGATAGAAATCCACCCGTCGGGAGGGCCCCGGTGACTGCCAGGGCTGACACTCCCGTGACGGCACTCACGAGCGCCGCCCCGGGGGCTGCGAACAGGACGAGATTCCGCACCGCGCCCGGCTCGTCGAGTTGCACTCGGCCGCGCATCAGGTACGCGCCGACTAACGCCTCGCCGGCGTTTCCGCAGGCGATGGCGGCCGCGGCGAGGAGCGGGACATGGGTCGTGGCGTTCGCGAGGAACGCGCCGGCGAGGATCGCCGGCCAGTAGCGCCAGCCGAGGAGTAGCAGGGCCGCGATGGCGAAGCCGGTGGGTGGCCAGACCGGGGAGATTGATTCCCCGATCGTCGCGAACCGCAAGCCCAGTTTAGCAATGACGAAGTAGGCGGTGAACAACAGCACCGCCCTTACGGGCCACGTCACAGACGCGGGCCGGACCTTGAGGAACGGCGGAATCCGCATGTCTTAAGGGAATCGCAGGCGGCAACGTATCGCCGGCAGCGAGACTGCGCAAGCTGCACACGTGCCGGCCCGCAACGCCTGGCCGATGGTGCCTCGCCTTCTCTGGCGGCGGGGGGTATATCCTTTCCTTAAGGAGGCGCCCATGATACTCCCGCTGCTGCTGTCGCTTGCCGGTCCGGCCCTGAACGCCGACGACCCTCCCGTTCGCATCAATCTCAATCACGAGCAATTCACCCGCGGCGACCGCGCCCGCATCTACGTCGAGACGGCCCAGGACGGTCACCTCGTCGTGCTGCACGCCGACCCGGAAGGACGAGTCCGCGTCCTGTTCCCGCTCGATCCCTCGGACGATGACTTCGTGCGCGGCGGCAAACGGGTCGAGATCCGCGGCCGTTCGGACCGCGAGGCCTTCCTCGTGGACGCCGGCGACGGCTCCGGGACGGTGGTGGCGGTGCTCTCGCCCGACCCGCTCAGCTATGAGGCGTTCGTCCGCAACGACCACTGGGACTACCGCACGCTCGGCGCGGGCAACTCCGAGTTGCGCGACGATCCGCTCGCGGGCCTGCTCGACATTGCACGCCGCATGGCGGGTGAGACGCACTTCGAGTACGACGCGGCCACATACGTCGTGGGGCGTGAGATCGCGTCGCGCTATGGGTACGGCTCCGACTACTACGGCGCCGGCTACTATGGATACGGCTATCCGTACCGGTTCCGGCTCGGCCTCTCCTTCGGGTACCCCTACGGCTACGGCTACGACCCATTCTGCTACGATCCGTTCTGGGGCTGGAGCGCAGCGTGCTCGGGGTTCGGCTTCGGCTACTCCGCCTTCTACTTCAATCGGCCGTACATCTACAGGCCGTACGGCTACACTCGATTCTCGGGGTTCGGGCGGAGTTTTGGAGGCGGCACGCGCTTCGTCATACCGCGCGACCGCGTACAGGTGACTGGAATTGAACCGCGTCGTCGTTTCGGCGCGGCGAACGCCGTGGCTACGCCCCGGGGCTCATTGGCGCCGCGCGGCGTCCAGCCACGCGGGCGCGGCCCCACCATGTCGCCCCGCGGCGGCTGGAGCCGTGGGGGGGGCCCGACCATGTCGCGGCCGTCAGGTGGTGGCGGCCGGCGCGGGGGACCGGCATTCGGCGGAGCGCGGAGTGGGGGTGGGGGTGGGGGTGGGGGGTCGCGGGGCGGCGGTGGGTCGCGGAGTGGGGGAGGCGGAGGCCGCCGCCACTGAGCAGGTCGGGAAGCGTCACCACGATTGGGTGGGCACCACCTTGGGCACGGGCTGCGCCCGGATGTACGCCACGATCTTCCAGATCACAGCGGCGGAGAGGATACCGCCATAGGCCGGCATGCCGCGCGGGCGGCCGTAGTAAATCGACTGAAACACGGCGCCATCCTCGCCCCCGTAACGCCAGCGCCCGTCCACGAGACTCGGACCCACCCACCCCGTCCCCCCGCCGCCATGACAGCCGTCGCAGTTCATGGCGACGAACAGTTGCCCGCCTTGTTTGACGGATCCCGAGTCCGCGAACGGATTCTCGAGCGTGCCCGCCTGCGGAAGCACGCCGCCCGCGGACACATGGTTGGCGTAGCGCACAGACGGCGGAGGGGAGGAGCCGCCGCCCGATCGGCCGCACGCCGCGGCAACGACCAGCGCCGCTACAGCCCGAAGATCCATACCATCCCACCCTGGCTCGTATGGCGCGCGAGGTCCGCCGCGAAATCGGCGGGCGGCCGCACGTCGGCGGGGTCGTCGGAGCGGACGTCCCCCGACAACAGGAACCAATCGCCGCCGATCCCGGAGTACACGGCCACATACTGCTTGCCGTCCGGTCCGCGATAGCTGATGGGCGCGCTCACCACGCCCGAGCCCACCTTGAACTTCCACAGCTCGCGGCCGGTCGTCGCGTCGGCGGCCTTGAACCAGCCGTCCAGCGTGCCATAGAACACGACGTCTCCGGCGGTCACCACGGCGCCGCTCCAGACCGGAAACTTTTCTCTGATCTCCCACATCTTGCGGCCGCGCGCGGCGTCCCATGCGATGAACGCACCCATGTACCCACCCGGCCCGGCTGTGTACGGCGTGGTGGCGCCGATGAACGGCGTGGCCCGAATGTGCGACACCGATGTGGCCTGGTAGGTCATGCAGAGATTGTTCGTGGCCGTGTAGAACAGCCCGGTGCGCGGCGAGTAAGCCGATGGCGACGCGGGGCTCTTGCCACCCTCGAGGCTGGGACAGATGCCCTCGATGTTGCCGCGCGAGGCGCCGGTGACCTTGGTCGAGTCGACCCAGGGCAATCCCGTCGCCCGGTCGATCCCCTTGGCCCAGGTCACGTGCGTGAACGGCTCGGCGACGAGCACCTCGCCCGTGGCGCGGTCCAGCGTGTACGCGAACCCATTCTTGTCGAAATGCACGAGGACCTTGCGCCGCCGGCCGCCGATCGTGAGATCGGCGAGGATCATCTCGGCGTTCGAGTCGTAGTCCCAGCTGTCGTGCGGCGTAAACTGGTAGGCCCAGACGAGCGCGCCGTCCCCCGGCCGCCGGGCCAGCACGCTGTTCGTCCACTTGTTCTCGCCCGGGCGCTGCTCGGGGTTGTAAGGACCCGGATTACCTACGCCGTAGTAAATCAGGTCGAGCTCGGGATCGTAGGAGATCCAGCCCCACACCGGTGCGCCGCCGCGTTGCCACGACTCGCCCGTCCAGGTGCTGAGCCCAACGTTCGCGCCACCCTTGAAGGTCCCCGGCCGCACCAGCATCAGGCTGTCCGGTCCCATATTGTGCGCCGTCCAGACGATTCGGCCGGTCGCGAGATCGAGTCCCTTGACCCAGCCGTAGATCCCGAACTCGCCGCCCGAGGGGCCCACGATGACGCGGTTCCCCGCCACGAACGGCGCCATCGGTGTCGTCTCGCCCTCGCCGAGATCGGCGATCTTCGTCTTCCACAGTTCTTTGCCCGTCACCGCATCGACGGCGACCGTATGTCCGTCGAGCAGGTTGTATACGATCTTGCCGTCGGCGTACACGGCGCCGCGGTTGATGACGTCACAGCACGCGATGCCCACGGCCGAGGGATTCACGTCGGGGCGGTACTTGAACCTGAGCGGGTAGCCGTCCTGGGTGAGATCGAACGCGTACAGCACATTGGGGAAGGGCGTGACGACGTACATCGTGTTGTTGACGACGAGCGGCTGGCCTTCGTGGCCGCCCAGGACGCCCGTGGAGAAGCTCCACACTGGACGGAGTCGCTGCGCGTTGGAGGCCGTGATGGACGCGAGCCCGCTGTAGCGCGTCGCGGCGTAGTCTCTCCCGGGCATTCGCCACTGGCCGTCATCGCGCGCCGGGGCCTGCGCCCCTTGCAGCACGGTGAGCAGAACCAATCCCGTCGGCGCCGCTCTCATGCGCATAATGATACAGAGCCTCAGGGCCTGAAGAACAGCAGGGTGACCGCGACGAAGATGGGCAGGAGAATCCCGCAGCTGTAGGCCATGTACCCGAAGAATGACGGCATCTTGATGCCGTTCTCCTCGGCGATCGCCTTGACCATGAAATTGGGCGCGTTCCCGATGTAGGTGTTGGCGCCCATGAACACCGATCCCGTCGCGATCGCCGCGAGGATGCGCGCCGCTTCGGGATTGTGGGTGAGCGCTCCGATGAACGGACCGTGCGCCGGCACGCCCTGAAGCCCTGCCGCGCTGGCGGCGAACGTGAGATACGTCGGCGCATTGTCCAGCACGCTCGAGAGGGTCCCCGAAGCCCAGAAGAACTCCCAGGGCTGCGAGACGCCGAAGCGCATCCCGAGAACCGTGCGCGCGCCCTGGCTCCACGCGTTCAGAATCTCGAGCGCCGGCGCCATCGTCACGAAGATCGCCGCGAACAGCACCGCCACCTCGACCAGCGGGCCGAAGGTGAAGCCGTTGCGCCCGCGCGCGTCGCGCGGCGTGGCGATGTACGACAGGCCGGCGAGACCGACGATGATCGCCTCCTGTGTACCCGTGGCCCAGGGGCGGCCCGCCGCGGTCGCCTGGCCGGCGCCGACGATCGTCGACAGGACGCCGATGAGCGCCCCTACGCTCGCCATGCCATAAACGCGCAGCGGCTCGTGTATCATCACCTGCTCGAGCTGCGAGCCAGGCCGCGCCCGCTCCTCGCGATCGAACACGACTTGATCCCACACGTTGAACACGGCGAGCAAGACGCCGGTCGTCGTGAGCCACTGGGGCCACAGCCGCAGCGTCCAGTCGAACGGCACGCCTTTGAGGAAACCGAGCAACAGGGGTGGGTCACCAACCGGCGTGAGCAGGCCGCCGCAGTTCGCCACGATAAAGATGAAAAAGACGACGATGTGCGCCGTCTGTCGCCGGGACTTGTTCGCCCGGAGTAGGGGGCGGATGAGGAGCACCGAGGCGCCCGTCGTCCCCAACACGTTCGCGAGGACGGCGCCAAGCCCCAGCACGCCCGTGTTGACGAGCGGCGTGCCGGACAGCGACCCCTCGATCGTGATGCCCCCCGTGATGACGAACAGCGCGCCGATCACCACCATGAACCCGAGGTACTCGTGGGCCCTTTCCGCCAGCACCGCACGCCCCGGCTCGCCCATCGCCATTCCCAATTGGAACAGGATGGGGAGCGACAGCAGAGCCGCGACGAGCGCCTTGTTCCGGTTGGCGTGCCACCAGTGCGAAGCGACCAGGGGGGCCACCGCGATCGTGAGGAGCAGCCCTACAAACGGCAGGACGCTGACGAGCGGCAGTTGGGCGCCAAGCATGGGGCGGGAGACTAGGCGCCGTTGCCGAGGTGGTCAAGGTGCGGTGAGACCAGTGTGAGAACTCTCTCATAACCCGTTAGAGGCGGATCCGTCCCGTCACGCCATCGCGTTACTTCCGGACAGCGAGACAGAGTCATCACCACCTTCCGGAGGCTTCGCACCATGAACGGTCGCATCGTATTCCTCGCATTTCTCGCCGCGGCGGTCGCCGCGTGCGAACCGAATGACAGCGTCACGAGTCTGGCCGCATCGGTCGATGCATCGCTCACGGAATCCGCCGACACGGGTCCGGGCGCGGTGTACACCCTCACCAACCAGGTCGCAGGCAACGGGGTCGCCGTCTTCACGCGCGGCGCCGACGGCCGGCTCACGGCCGCCGCCAGCGTCGCGACCGGCGGGACCGGCACCGGCGCGGGTCTCGGCTCACAGGGTGGTATCGCCTTGAGCCACGACGGGCGGCTACTGTTCGCCGTCAACGCGGGATCCAACGACGTCTCGGTGTTCACGGTGGGGTCCGCGGGTCTGTCGCTAGCGAGCCGCACCGCGTCGGGAGGCACGCTGCCGATCAGCCTGACCGTGCACGGCCGCCTGGTGTACGTGCTGAACGCCGGCGGTAGCGGCAACATCAGCGGTTTTACGGTCGCCAACAACGGCGCACTCGCCGCAATCCCCGGTTCCACCCAAGCGCTCTCCGGCACTACCGCGGGGCCGGCGCAGGTGTCGTTCAGCCCCGACGGCCGTCACCTGGTCGTGACCGAAAAGGCGACGAGTCTGCTCGACGTGTTCTCCGTTGACGCGGGCGGCGTGGCCGGCGGGCGCACCTCGGCGACGTCGGCCGGCGGAACGCCGTTCGGGTTCGCGTTCGGTCCCAGGAATGTGCTGTTTGTGTCTGAAGCCGCGGCTCCCGGCTCGGCGTCGTCCTACGTGCTCGGTAAGGGCGGCGTGCTCGGCGTCGCAAGCGGTGCGGTGCTCACGCACCGGGGTGCGCCCTGCTGGGCCGTCGTCACCAACGATGGTCGCTTCGGCTACACCGGCAACGGCTCCGGGTCGGTTTCGGGCTTCACCGTCGCGCCGAACGGCTCGATCAGGTTGCTCGATGCGGACGGGGCAACCGCACTCGTGAGCGGCGGTGTCAACGACATCGCTCTCAGTGGGAACAGCCGCTACCTATACGTGCTGCAGACCGGCGCGGCTCCGGCGATCCACGCGTTCCGGGTTCAGGCGGACGGGCATCTCACGGCGCTCGGTCCGATCGCCGGCCTCCCGGCCGGGACTCGGGGCCTCGCGGCGTTCTAGACCTCGACCCTCATTAGCCCTTTCTCTGAAAGAGGATGACAACATGACAACGCGAAACAACATACTTATCGGCACGACCATCGTCGCGGTCGCCGCGCTGTGGTACCTGTTCCGGCCCGATGCCCTGATCATCAGTAAGACCGTCAGCGAGCCGTTGCCCGCTGCGGAGCACGCAATGTCGTCGTCGATGGAGCAGTCCCCGGGCATGGCGCACTCTGGCAGTATGGTTGCGGCGGCGGTGGCGACAGACGAACCCGTCAAGATCGTCAGCGGCCGGTTCCACACAAATGCCCACCAGACGAACGGGCTGGCGACGATCTATCGCTTGCCCGGCGGGCGTCGCGTCCTGCGGCTCACGGAGTTCGCGACCTCCAATGGACCCGACGTCCGCGTGTACCTCGTGGCGGCGGGCGACGTGCAGGACGAGGCCGGGGCCAAGCGAGCCGGCATCGTCGATCTAGGTGGACTGAAGGGGAACATCGGAGATCAGAACTACGACGTGCCGGCGGGTGTCGACCTGGCCAAGTACCGGGCGGTATCGATTTGGTGTCGGCGGTTCAGTGTGAACTTCGGGGCCGCTCCGCTCGCCGAGGCCATGTGAATGCCTCCCCCTCTCCGCGTTGCGGAGAGGGGGTCAGGGGGTGGGGGCGGGGGGTGAGACCGGCAGCCACAGCGTGAACGTACTCCCCTCACCCGGCGTACTGGCGACCGTGATGTGCCCCCCCTGCAGCTCGGCAAGGAGTCGCGCGATGGCGAGACCCAGCCCGCTCCCGCCCAGGTCGCGACTGCGCGACTGATCCACCCGGAAGAACCGGTCGAAGATCCGCTCCACATGCTCGGGCGCGATGCCCGGCCCCGTGTCGCGCACGCTCACACCGACCATGTCGTCGTTCGTCTCGAAGCCGAAGGCGATGGTGCCGCTGGAGGTGTAGCGGACGGCGTTCGAGGCGAGGTTGAGAAGCACGTGACGCGTACGATTGGCGTCGCCCAGCGCCCAGCGCGACGGTGAGGCCGGCGCTTGCACCGCGAGGTCGCGCTCCAGGGCCATCGCCTCAGTGATCTCGCGGACTTCGTCCACCACCGCCGTAAGTTCGAAGGGCGCGAGCGCCAGCGCCAGCTGGCGGTTCTCCCCGCGGGCGATGAGCAGCAGTTCTTCCACTAGCTTCGCGGTCTGGTCGAGCACGCGCTCCATCGCTCCGAGCGCCTCGCGCGTCTCCGCTTCACTACGGCCCTCGGCTGCCGCCCACTGCACCTGGGCGCGCAGGTGCGTGAGCGGTGTGCGCAGCTCGTGACTCGCGTCCGCCGTGAACGCCTGGAGAGCGCGATGGGCGCGGTCCACCCGCTCGAGCATGCGGTTGACGCTGTCGGCGAGCTCCGAGACTTCCGCCTGGCCCGTGGGACTGGTGAGCCGCGTGCCCAGCTCCGCCGGGCCGATCGCGCGCGTCTCGGCGGCCACGCGCTCGAGCGGGCCCAGGGCGCCCGCGACCGCCTGGCGCGCGCCCCGGGCGACGGCGAAGCCCGCGGCCGGAAGCAGCAGCGCCGCGGCGGCGACGAGCGCAGCCAAGGCTACGAGGTAGGATTCCCGGCTCGCCACGACGTAGATGTCGAACGCGCCCGTGGCGCGGTGCAGCACGCGGTAGCGCCAGCGCGCGCGCTGCGCGATCTCCGCGAGCAGCGCGCGGCGCACGTCCTCAGGCGAGGCATTGGCGGGCAACCCCTCGAGCCGGCGGGCCGGCATGTCGGCCGAGACGAAATACACGTCCTGCTTGCCGCCGGGGCCGGTGGTCGTGCGGGTAATGATCACCTGGCCGCCCATTGCGACGAGGCGGTCGGCCAGCGCCGACGGCATGACGCCGCCTGGCTCGGGTGTCGAGTCGCGGTAGGCGCCGAGCAGTGACTGGGTGAGGTCGGCGGAGTGCTCGAGCGAGCGGCGCAACGCCATCTCGGCGGCGATGGCGAACAGGGCCACGACCAGCAGCGCGTACGCCGCGAGGGCGGTCCAGGCCACGCGTGTGAACCGCCGCGTGAGCACCGTGCCGAGGCGGCGCTCGCTCATGACGCGCCGCCCTCCTTGTCGAGCCGGTACCCCACGCCCCGCACCGTCCGGATCGGCGCCGAGCGGCCCGCGAAGCTCAGCTTCTTGCGGAGGTAGTTGACGTACACGTCTACCACGTTCGTCTCGGGATCGAACTGATAGTTCCACACCGCCTCGGCGATCCGGGAGCGCGACACCGAGCGGCCGGCGTTACGCATCAGGAACTCGAGCAGGGCGAACTCGCGCGGGCTCAGATCCACCACGCGCCCGCCCTGCGTCACCCTGCGGGTCAACGGGTCGAGCACCAGGTCGCCCGCGGTGACCGTTGCATCGGCGTGCCGCAGCTCGGCGCGGCGAATCAGCGCGTGGACGCGCGCCAGTAATTCGGCGAGGTCGAACGGTTTGGTGAGGTAGTCGTCGGCGCCACCTTGGAGACCTTGTACGCGTGATTGCAGTTCGTCGCGGGCGGTGAGCAGCAGGACCGGTGTAAAGACGCCACGCGCGCGCAGCTCGGTCACCACACTGAAGCCGTCGCGCCCCGGCAGCATCACATCGAGCACGACGCAGCCGTAGGCGCCGCCCAGCGCTTTCTCGAGCGCGCGATCGCCGTTCTCGGCTTCGGTAACGCCGTAGCCCTCTTCGCGGAAGGCCTTGCTCAGGAAGCGCCGCAGGTCGCGGTCGTCTTCTACCAGAAGAATCTGCACGCGCTAACCTACGACGGGCGGCCGGGCGGGAGCAATGTGAATCGAATGAGAAACCTCTAAGAATGCCCCGCCACACTTCCGCCGGGCGGATGGGGTCGGCAGATTCAGTGCATGAATATCGCGCTCGTCGTGGCACTGTCCTTGGTCGCGGTACCCCCCCCGCTCGACACGGCCACCTTCGCCGGTGGCTGCTTCTGGACGATGGAGCACGCCTACGATGATCTGCCCGGCGTGATCTCGGCGACGTCCGGGTTCATGGGCGGCACGACGAAGAACCCCTCCTACATCGCGGTCGTGGAGGGCAACACCGGCCACCTCGAGTCGGTGCAGGTCGTCTACGATCCCGCCAAGATCAGCTACGAGACGCTGCTCTGGACCTTCTGGCACAACATCGACCCGTTCCAGGCGGACGGGCAGGCGTGTGACACGGGCCCCAACTATCACACCGCGGTCTTTGTCCGCGGCGCCGAGCAGCGGCGGGCCGCGAGCGCGGCGCGCCAGCAGATCATCGACCGTTTTCACCGCGACGTCGCCACGCAGATACTCACGGCCGGCCCGTTCTATTCGGCGGAAGAGTATCACCAAGACTACGCGAAGAAGAATCCGGTTCGCTACGGGCTGTATCGCACCGGGTGCGGCCGCGACGGCAGGCTGCGCGCGATCTGGGGTGACGAGGCAGGGAAGGTGAGCACCGCAGCTTCAACCAATGAGGCGAGATACGGAATGAATACCGTCAAGCCAAAGCCAAGCGACGCCGATTTACGGCGCACGTTGACACCTTTGCAGTACGAGGTCACACAGCACGAGGTCACCGAGCGGCCGTTCCAGAACGAGTATTGGGACAACCACAAGGCTGGGATCTACGTGGACGTCGTTTCCGGTGAACCGCTGTTCAGCTCGCTCGACAAGTTCGAGTCGGGCACGGGGTGGCCGAGCTTCACGCGCCCGCTCGAGGCGGAGAACATCAAGCAGGAGAGCGACCGGTCGCTCTTCATGGAGCGCACCGAGGTCCGCTCGGCGCACGCCAACTCACACCTCGGCCACCTGTTCGACGACGGCCCGGCCCCCACGCACCTGCGCTACTGCATCAATTCGGCGGCGCTGCGATTCGTCCCTGTGGACAGCCTGGAGGCGGCGGGCTACCGACAGTACCTGGCGTTGTTCAAACGTTAGGCAGTGGCCAGGGCTGTGCGGTACAGGCCGGAGCCGTGGGGCGTTGGCGCGGGACGGAAAGGGCGCATGGGTAATGATATCGCGTCTACTCCGGCCCGGCGCGGGCCACGAGCGCGAGCGGCACCTTGCGCAGTCCCTTCCAGACTCTCGCATGACCAGTCGAGTCTGAGATGGTCAGTTGCGCCGAGATTCCGCCGTCGAGCAGCATCGCATGCTGTGCGCCAAGCGCGCCCATCACCGCCGCCATCTCAGGGACCGTAAGCCCAAACGGGACACGGTCCGCGCCGGGGATGAGGATGTCGAGCCGCGTCATGGCGACCAGGAGGCGCCCCTGGCGATCGAGGCCGAGCGCCAGTCGCGCGTCCCGGTGAGTGTCGTTGATCGCGCCGTTGCGCAGCGCCGCCGGTACAGCTCCGTCGCCCGCGAGCAGGGTGGGATACGACTGAAACGCGAAGCGCAGGTTGCCCCCCGCGCGGCCGCGCCAGTTCGACACATCGTCACCGTCGATCCAAACCAGCCGGCCGTCCGCGAGGGCGACGAGCGCCGATGAAAGCGGCCCGTGACCAGGTGCGAGCCGCTCCCGGCCGTCCATAACGACCCAACCCCAAGGCAGCCGCTCCACGAACATCCCGGCGTTGAGGGCCAGCGCCGCGTCGCCCGCCCGATCGACGGTCCAGGCGGGCCGATCGCGCTCAATGTCCCACACCAGGTGCAAGGACACCACCTGAGGATCGATGCGCGCGAGCACGAGCGTGAGCGCGTGCGCTTCGCCCTGTCCCGCGATCGAGAGCGTCGTCCATTCGACGCCCGGCTGTCCCGGATGCCAGGTGACGAGCCCGATGAGCCCCACGTCGGCCGCAGTCCATTGGACGGGCGCGCGTGACCCTTGCCAGAAGAGACGCGGCGCTCCGGAAGGGAGCCGGACTGCCAACGTCGCGTCTTCGCGACCGACCGGCCCAGCGGCCGCCGCGAAAAGCGCGACCGCTATGACGCTGCCCGCCGTCCGTCCGATCACCCGAAGTATTTCTTCAGGTCGACGAGTCGCGCAGTGAGCGCCTGCTCTTCGATCGGGGTGAACACCCAGCCGCTGCCGACGTTCCCCGCGGCCTGGAGCGCCACGAACCCCTCGGCGCGCTCCGCCCCCATCGCGAATTGCTCGGGCGTCATCCCGGCTGCGCGAGCGGCGGCGGCGTTCCCCGCTACTTCCGCATCGCGCGCCCGAACAGCGAGCGTGTCAGAGATCGCGGCGAGCGAGTCGGCGCGCCGCATCCACGCCGGCACCGCGGGCGCATGGCACGTGGCACGCGCCTTGGCGCTGTCGGCGCGCGCGTCCACCCCCATCAGCTTATTCATCTTTTCCTGGGCACGCCGCATCGCCGCCGTGTCGCTCGCCATCGCCGCCCGCTGAAGTTCCTGCGACGCCGCGGTCCACTCCTGCATGAATTTCATCTTCTCGGGAGTGTTCACGCCTGTCATGCCCACGAAGCGCTGCTGCACTTCCTGCGCGTGCCGCTGCTCCACGTGGTTGAGGTCTTCGCTGACACAGGTCTCGGCCGCGTCGTTCGCGTTCACCCACTGCGCGCGGTCGTCGCTGTGCTGATTGTTGATGTTCGCGGCTTCATCAGTGGCCGCGGACGAGCGCTGCCGCAGCTCCGCCGCGGTTTGGCCACCGGTGCCGCGCATCCTGCTGCGGGTTTCGAGACCCGTGATCAGCCGCGCAACGACTTGCGGGTTCAGCTCGAGCATCGTGTTGTCGAACTTCGGCGGCGCGCGGCGCTGCTGTTGCCCTTGCTGGCCTGTGACGGCCTGTCGGGCGGCTTCTTTCGCCTTGCGGCGAAGATTGGGGATCTGCGCCTGCGCGACGGACGTGCTGAGGGCGAACGCGGTGAGCGCGAGAACCATGGAGGCACGGGGCATCGGGGTCCTGGGGTGTCGGGTTATGGTGGCGGAGCGGCAACCGCGGCCACCCACCAACTATTCTCACCTGCCGGTCTGGAACCCGCTAGATCCCTGGCCTGTTGAGCATAAACCGATGGGCCCAGCCCACGACCGATGTCCCTTTGGACTTCCATGAAATGAGGCTTTCCGTCATTATCAGCCTATGAACATCGCATTCTTGGTGGCGCTCAGCGTGACCACTCCGCCCGACACCGCGACGTTCGCCGGCGGCTGCTTCTGGACGATGGAGCACGCCTACGATGATCTCCCCGGCGTGATCTCGGCGACGTCCGGGTTCATGGGCGGCACGACGAAGAACCCCTCCTACATCGCGGTCGTGGAGGGCAACACCGGCCACCTCGAGTCGGTGCAGGTGGTCTACGACCCCGCCAAGGTCAGCTACGAGACGCTGCTCTGGACCCTCTGGCACAACATCGACACGTTCCAGGCGGACGGGCAGGCGTGTGACACGGGCCCCAAGGTTCAGCTCGCTCGACAAGTTCGAGTCGGGCACGGGGTGGCCGAGCTTCACGCGCCCGCTCGAGGCGGAGACCAGCCCGGCCCCCACGCACCTGCGCTACTGCATCAACTCGGCGGCGCTGCGATTCATTCCGGTCGAGCGATTGGCGGAAGAGGGATACGGGAAATACCTGCGGATCTTCCAGACCGCCAAGCGTGACTGACGCCGCCGCCACCAAGTTCCGCTGGGACGACATCCCGAAGGAGCAGCTCAACGATCTGCTGTCCCGCCGCCTCGTTACTGGGGTGCGGGGGATGCTGGCGCATGTCTACCTGAAGAAGGGATGCGTCGTCCCCAAGCACCATCACGAGAACGAGCAGTTCACCTACATCCTCGAGGGGGCCCTCGAGTTTCACATCGGCGAGGACGGGGCGCGTAGGGAGATCATTCGGGCCGGTGAAGTACTCCACCTGCCGTCGAATGTCCCCCACGCAGCGCGCGCGCTCGAAGACACCCTCGACCTGGATATCTTCTGCCCCCCCCGCCAAGACTGGCTGGACAAGACGGACAGCTACCTGCGCAAGTAAGCCAAGACAATCAACGTTTCGCGCGCCCCGAAGAGAGGCGCGAAGCGGCTAAGTAAGGCGCGCGGGTGCGAAGGCGCACAGCGGCACTAATGGGCGCCTTCCGAAGCCTCAAGGTCTGGCAACACGCACAGAAGCTTGCTGTAGAGTGCGGGAAGGCGGTAAAGCATTTTCCGGACGCGGATCGAGCTATTCTGGGCGACCAGCTCAAGCGCGCCGCCATCAGCGTGCCGCTCAACATTGCCGAGGGAAGTGCTCGCAAGGGCGCCAAAGAGGTCCGGCGGTTTCTTGATACCGCCAGAGGGTCCCTGGCGGAAGTGCAAAACGCACTCGAGCTCGCGATTGAGTTGGACTGCTCACCAAAGACGAGTACGAGCGACTGGACGCGATCGCCACTGAGACCGCCAAGACTCTTTGGGGTCTCCTCCGCAAGATCGGCGACTCCGCGAACCGCTTTCCTGTTCCCTGACGGCTACATGCCGCTACGCGCCTTGGCACCTGCGCGTCTATCTGCCCGACTGCGCGACTAGGGCAGGACGTCCACCTCTACGTTGGACGGATACTTCGCCGTGCGGTACACCCGGTGCACCTGCGCCCGGTACGCTTCGGGGCCCGCCGTAAAGATGTTGGGCACGAACGTCTGCGGGTTGCGGTCGTACAGCGGGAACCAGGTGCTCTGGACCTGCACCATGATGCGGTGACCCCGCCTAAACGTGTAGGCTTGCTGATGCAGGTCCACGTTGAACGGGAGCACGGCGTTCCGCCTGATCGGCGCGGGGTGCTCCCAACTCTGGCGGTACCGCCCGCGCATGATCTCGCCCGTCACCATCAGCTCGTAGCCGCCCAGCGTCGGGCGGTCGGGGATCGTGTCCGGGTACACGTCGATCAGTTTCGCCACCCAGTCGGCGTCCGAGCCGGTGGTCGACGCGAACAGGTGCGCGACCACGTTCCCCGCAACGGTCACGTCCTCGGTGAGCGGCGCGGTCTGCCAGGTGAGCACGTCCTGCCGCCCGTCCACGAAGCGCTGGTCGTCGGTCTCCCAGCGCCGCCAGCGAGATGTCGGCGAGTAGGTCCGCTCCACCGGCCGGGGCCGGTAGGGAACGGGATGCGCCGGATCGGAGACGAACCAATCGCTACCTGCGGTGTCGGCCGGTGCGGTAAACGACAACGAGCCGTTGGCACCGAAATAGAGATGCCGGTGCGCCGCGGTCGTGGGCGGCCAGCTGTCGAATTCGCGCCAGGTGTTGGTCCCCGCGTCGAACAGCGTCGCCTCGGCGACCTTGCCGTCGCCCTCGCCCTTGAGCCAGTAGCCGAACCACTTCGATTGCAGCGCCCGGTACTCCACGCCCGTCGCGCGCCCGAAACGGACGTTGCCGAGCGCGACCCCCGAGTCGGCAGACCACTGGCCGTGATACCACGGGCCCATGACCAGATGATTGATCCCCGTCGAGTCGCTCCGCTCCAGCGCCGCGTAGCTCGCGAGCGGCCCGTATTCGTCTTCCTGGTCCCACCATCCACCGACCGTGAGCGTCGGGACGGTCGTGTGGGTGAAGTAGCGGGGGAGCGAACGAGCTTGCCATGCGGTGTCGTACGCGGGATGCGCGACGAAGCGGCGCCACGAGGGCCATCCGTTCGCTCCGACGGCTTTCGCGAGCGCCCCAAGGGTCGGAAACGAGAGGTACCACTCGAACGTGTCGTAGCGCGCCGGTGACGGCGTCACGCTCAGGTCGGTGGACGCCTCCATCATCCAGGCGTACTCGAGTCCGTAGGTGAGCCGGAAGGCTCCTTGATGAAAGAAGTCATCGCCCATCCACGTGTCGCCCATCGGCGCTTGAGGGCTGATCGCCTTGAGGGCCGGGTGAGCGCCGATGCCGGCGACGGACGTGAGCCAGCCCGGATACGAGACGCCGTAGATGCCGACGCGCCCGTTGTTGTTCGGCACGTTCTTCACGAGCCAGTCGATCGTGTCGTAGGTGTCGGTGCTCTCGTCGGTGCCGGCGTGCCCGGAGTGGGGCGGCCGGTTCATGTCGAAGGTCCCCTCCGAGCGAAAGCGGCCGCGGATATCCTGGAAGACGAGGATGTAGCCGCCCAGTCCCAACTCCTTGGCGCGCTGCGCCATGCCGGCGTTGCCGCTGGCCTCGTAGGGCGTGCGCGTCATCAGGATCGGCAGGGGTCCCGGAGCGCCGCGTGGGACGACGATCACAGTGAATAAGTGCACGCCGTCACGCATGGGGATCAGCGTATCGGTGCGGACCCAAGCGGTGTCCGTTTGCGCAGCGGCGGAGCCGGCGAAAACGGCGAAACCGGCAATAGCTGAAATGAAAAGGAGAGTGTGGTAGCGCATGGACGTAACGCTGTCGTCTGACGGCGGCCGGCGCAACCGACGAGCGGTTGTGACCGCAATCACGACGAAATCGGCACGATGTCAGTACAATTGTCCCCGTCCCTAGCTCCCCTATAAGACTCCCCGCGCCCTCGAGGAGAACGGTAGGAAAATGAAGGCCATCCGTTTCCTGATGGTCGCCTTGGTCGTCTGCGTGATTGCCTCTTGCAGCGACAGCGCGCCCACCGCCCCGGCTCCCGTTCCGGCACCCGACGCATCGCTCATCGGCAGCTTGCTCCAGCCGACCGGCCTCCTGCAGTGCTCGGCGCTGCCCGCAGCGTCGGTCACGCAGACGATCGGCTCGGCGGGCGGCAGTATCAGCGTGGGCCCGCACGCACTGTGGATTCCGGCGGGGGCGCTCGCCCAGCCGACGTCCATTACGGCGACGATCGTGACGGGACAGGGGGTCAACGGCATCCGCTTCCAGCCCGAAGGGCTGAAGTTCGCCAAGCCCGCGTACCTCACGATGAGCTACGCGAACTGCAACCTGCTGGGCAGCCTGCTTCCTAAGCGGATCGCCTATACCACCAATCTCCTCGACATCCTCGAGTACCTGCTCTCCGTCGACAATCTGCTCGCCAAGAAGGTCACGGGGCAGGTCAACCACTTCTCTGAGTACGTGATCGCGTGGTGAGGTGTCGGTGACCGCGGTTCTGCAGCCCCGTCCGGCGGCCGACCTGCTGCACGAGGCGCGCGCGCGCGAGCGCGCCGCCTGCATTCCCGAAGCGATTGCTCGCTACGAGGCGGCCATCGCCGCCGCGGATCGCGGCGGCGATCGCGTCGTTCTGTCCGAGGCCCTGCGGCGCCTAGCGGTCGTGCGCCACCACCGTAACGAGTCGGCGGTCGCACGCGCCCTATGCGACCGGAGCTTTGCCGTCGCTCGTGAGGCCGGCAACGACTTGCTCGCCGCAGAGGCCTTGAACACGTTGGGCGGTCTCGATCTGGCGGCGGGCGCCCTCGCCGCCGCGCGCAAGCATTTCCTCAACGCGGTGGAGCTGGGACGGCAGAGCCGCGAGCTGGGGGCGCGGATCGAGCAGAACCTCGGCATCGTCGCCAACATCCAGGGGGACTTCGACGAAGCGCTCGCCCACTACCAGCGTGCGCTCGAGGAGTGCCGTGCCGCGAACGACAATCACGGTTGCGCGGTCGCCTACGCCAACTTGGGCATCGTCAGCACCGACCGCGGCGAGTTCGATCGCGCCGACGGCTACTTCACTGCCAGCTACGAGATCGCCGCGCGCGCCGGAGACGTGCAGCTGGAGGGATTGTGCCTCGTCAATCATGCCGAGGTGCACATCGCGCGCGCGCGCTACGAAGACGCGCGCCGCAACGCCGAGGCGGCCCTCGCCCTGTTCGATCAGCTCGACGCGCGCAGCTTCAAGGCCGAGGCGTACCGCATGCTCGGCGTCGTGTACCGCGAGACGGGCCGGGGCGCGCTCGCCGAGTCGCGGCTGCGCTCGGCGATCGAGCTGGCCGTGAGCGCCGGCGCGGTGCTGGCGGAGGCGGAAGCGTCGCGCGAGCTCGCGATCCTCTATCAAGCGAACGGCCGCAACCAGGAGGCCCTGAGTCTCCTCAACGCCGCGCACCGTCTCTTCGCTCGTCTCGAAGCGCGCCGGGATCTCGTCAACGTGGGCGGGAAGATGGCCGAGCTCGAGGCCACTTACCTGGCGGTGGTGCGGGAGTGGGGGCAATCGATCGAATCGAGCGACACGTACACCTTCGGTCATTGCGAGCGCGTGGCGCAACACGCGGTGGCGGTCGCCAGCGCCCTCGGCCTCGAGGAGGAGGTCCAAACCGCCATCCAGCTGGGCGCGTACTTGCACGACGTGGGGAAGGTGAAGGTCCCGCACGAAATCCTGAACAAGCCCGGACCGTTGACGCGGGACGAGTACGAGGTCGTGCAGATGCACCCCATCTGGGGGATCGAGCTGCTCGCCAAGGTCGAGTTCCCGTGGGACCTGAAGCCGATCATCCGCTGGCACCACGAGCGCTACGACGGGACCGGCTACCCCGACCGCCTGCGCGGCGACGAGATCCCGATCTCGGCTCAGATCGTGGGCATTGTGGATGTGTACGATGCCCTGACGACGTCGCGGCCCTACCGCAAGGCGATGACCCCGGAGGCGGGGATGGCGGAAATCACGCGCTGCCGGTCGTGGTGGTCCGATCGGGTCTACATCGCCTTCGTGGAGGCGTTGTCGCCCTTTGAGCTGAATAGCGAGGCGCCGGCCGGTGGCGCCGCGGCCTGACATTCACCCGTAACTCACGGTTCTGAGGCGACTTACTTCTCCCCCTCCCCAACTGGCTCCATCTTTGCCTAGTTGAGCGACTATGGCTACCGGGTGGCAGGACTCTTGGACGTTCCGAATCGTCGATCAAGACACCGGGGCAGCTGTCCCCGGCGTCCCGGTCAGCGTGCTCCAAGAGGGCGGCCGTGGCGGTGGCTACTGGGTCAGTGACGGCGACGGCCTCGTTCGGATCCCCAAGCACGACTACGCGCGCGTCCGGCTGCGCGTCGGCTTGCGCAATGAGGAGACGATCGAGCTCGATGCCCGCTCGCTCCCCGACGATCCGATTCCACTCGTCGCTCCGCGCGATCTGCCGCTCGCCGGCGCCGCGGCGCCTGCCGCGCCAGCGCCGGCCGGCGCTCCCTCTCCCGCGACGCAGCCGCCACCGGGCCATATGGTACGGTTTGCGCGCGTCGGCGTGCTCCCCGAGGACCGGGAGATTACCGGCGCCCCTGACGGCGCCCAGATCGCCGCGCCGCCCCCCGATCCTACGACGATGCGCTACGGGGTCGTGCTCGAGCTCGAGTTGATCTGGCAGTCGCTCGGCGCGCAGGCGGGAGACACGTTGTACAGCGTTTCACTCGGTCCGGGCGACGAGGCGAAGGTCGTCGTGTCGGACGGGCGCTGGCGCAAGAAACCGCTGGTGCACGACCGGCCCCTTCAGATCGTCACCAAGATGGTGGGTGCCCGCCAGCTCGGCGACGGCGTGGACGCGGTGCCGCTCGAGCCCTGCGTCGCCTCGGATCTGGCCGGCGCGGCGCACGACACCGTCCGGCTGCTGGCGGAGCGCACGGCGAAGATGTCGGAGGCGCTGCGCCGCCGTCCCCTCGGCGTTACCGAGCTCGAGGGCGACAAGGCGGCCGGGTCGGTCCGCACCCTCCGCAACATGCGGTCCGAGGGTGTGCTCACGTATCACTTCGTAGAGCCCGTCGAACGCTACCGCGTCATCGTCCGGACGCCTCGCCTGCGGGCCGCGCTGCTCGTGCCCTTCCGCTTGCCGAACATCGCGACGCGCGAGGTCGTGCGGCGCTTCGGGTATGCGCTGCGCCGCAGCCTGCTCGATCGCTCGCTGGCCGGCGATGTCGACCAGGTGCTCGGCGCGGACGAGCCGCCCGCCGCCGTGGAGCAGCGCCTCTACGCGCACATCGCGTCTCATCTTCCTTATTACTCGGCATCCATCATCGCCGCCGGGGACCCGGTAGAGCGCTTCTTCGCGCTCGCCAAGCTGCGCGACCCGCGGGGCCGGCCGCTGACCGACGTCATCCAGAACGTGGTCGTGGGCCGGGTGGGCAATTACGTCGCATTCCCGCTTCGCTCCGACGATTACACGACCCCCGAGTGGCGGGCGGCCCTCACCGCCGCCGGCGCCGGTCCGGCGCGAGCCTCGCAGGAGCTCACGGTCACGCTGCCGATTCCCGGCGTCTGGCTGCGGTCGGAGCTGTTCCCAGCGCAGGTCACGGCCGGGGAGGAAGCGGGCGCCGAACAGAGAACCGAGGCGGGACGCGGGGGGGGGGAGCGACGCAAACGGGGGTAGGGAAACCGATTCCGCGAAACCAACCCTTTTCCCGCCCGTAGCATCCAAAGTAGGGTCCCTCTCCCGGACGATTCATGGCCCCATTGCCGTCGCTTGCCGTCCTCGTGCTCGCCCTGCAGACCTCGGAGCCTCCCTCCGCCACCCGCGCCATCGCGGTTCGCGCCACCACGCCACCGGTCATCACGGCCGCGACGACGACGAAGTCTGGCGCCGCGCCTCCGCGATCTCGTCGTTCCGGCAGTTCCGGCCGGTCGAGGACGGGGAGCCGAGTTTCCGCACGGAGGTGAAGGTCGCGTACGACGCCCGCAACTTCTACGTATTCATCCGCGCCTTCGACCCGCACCCGGACAGCATCCTGAAGCTGCTCGCGCGGCGCGACGTGCGCACCGCCTCCGATCAGCTCAAGATCATCGTCGATTCCTACCACGATCGCCGCACCGGCTACGAGTTCGCCGTGAATCCCGCCGGCGTGAAGCGCGATTACGCGGTCTACGACGACGCCAACGAGGACGACGCGTGGGACGGCGTGTGGGAGGCGGGAACGCAGATCGACTCGCTGGGTTGGACCGCAGAGTTTCGGATTCCGCTCTCGCAAATGCGCTACGCGCCGGGGCCCACGAACACGTTCGGGTTCGGGGTGTGGCGCGACATCGACCGCTACACCGAGCGCGAGAGCTGGCCGCTGTTTCGCCAGACGCGCCCTGGTCTCATGTCGCAGCTCGGGGAAGTGACGGGTCTCGACGGGCTCGCCGCCCCGCGGCGGGTGGAGCTGGCGCCCTATTTCGTGACGAAGAACGTGCCCATGGGGAGCGCGGGCTTCGACCGGGCGCAGAAGCTCGATGCCGGCGCCGACATCAAGTACGGCCTGACGTCGAACATCACCGTCGACGCGACGATCAACCCCGACTTCGGGCAGGTCGAGGCCGATCCTTCGGTCCTCAACCTCGGTCCGTTCGAAACGTTCTATCAGGAGCGGCGGCCCTTCTTCGTCGAAGGGACCGGCATTTTCCAGTTCGGTGTGAATTGCAGCGTCGTGAATTGCAGCGGGGAAGGACTCTTTTACTCGCGCCGCGTGGGAAGTGCGTCCCGGATCCTCGGGGCCGCGAAGGTTACCGGGCGATTGCCCAGCGGTTTGACGCTGGGTGTGCTCGATGCGGTGACCAACAACGCCACCAACGGGCTGGGCCAGACCACGGTGCCCACCACGAACTATGCCGGATTCCGAGCGACGCAGGACTACCGCGAGGGTGAGAGCGGCATCGGCGTGATGCTGACGGCGGTGAACCGCGGGGTGGATCAGTGGACCGAAGACTTCCTCAGGAAGAGCGCCTACGTCGGCGCGTTCAACTTCCGCCACCGCTTTCCAGGCGGGCACTACCAACTCACCGGCTCGGTCGACATGAGTCGCGTCGCCGGCACGCCCGCGGCGATGGCGAGGACGCAGCGCAGCTCGGTGCACGAGTACCAACGACCCGACGACAACCTGGCCTTGGACACGACGCGCACCAGTCTGTCGGGGGATGCCGAGGAGGTCCTGTTCGGGCGGATCAGCGGCTTCCTCCGGTTCGAGACGAGCTACCTGCGCCGCTCCCCGGGTTTCGAGGCGAACGACCTCGGCTTCCTGCGCCGCGCCGACCAGCAGAGCTGGAACACCTGGGCCGGCATGTATTGGAGCAAGCCGGCATTCATCTTCCTTCAGGGCCAGTGGAACTTCAACTGGTGGCAGTTCTGGACGACCGAGGGATTGCCCACGGAGCGGGCCATCAACACGAACGCCCACTTCCAGCTCAACAATCGCTATTGGGTGCACTTCGGGGGCACCATCGGGCAGCTCGGCGGCACGTTCGACGATCGCGTGGCACGGGGCGGACCCGCCGTGCGCGTCGATCCGCACTTCGCTCCCTGGGGCGGTTTCGCGGGCGATCAGCGCCGCCCCATCATTCCCTACCTCTTTGTCAACTACTTTCGCACCGACGGCGGCCGCTCGACGAGTTTCAACGTGAGTCCGAGCGTCGACTTCCGCGTGGCCACGCAGTTCACCGCATCGCTCGGCCTGAGCCTCTCGCACGACATCAACGACTGGCAGTACCACGGGACCGTCACGGACAGCACCGGAACGCACTACACGTTTGCCCACCTCGATCAGAAGACGGCGTTGGTGACGTTTCGGCTGGACTACACCGCGAGCCCTACCCTGACCGTGCAGGCGTACGCGTCACCCTTCGTGAGCAAGGGGCCGTACACGAACGTCCGTGAGCTGTCGATCCCCCGCGCCCCGCGGTACGTTGACCGGTTCAAACCGTATGCGGCCGTGCTCGGCCAAGAGAACTTCAAGGCGTTCAACTCGAATCTTGTGCTGCGGTGGGAGTACCGGCCGGGCTCGACGCTGTTCGTGGTCTGGAGTCAGGGTCGGGTGGATCCCAACGACGTGGACGTCTCGCGTCCCATGGGGCGCGACTTCCGCCGCCTGTTCGACCAGCACCCCCAGAACACTTTCCTCGTGAAAGTGTCCTATTGGCTGAGCCGCTGACCGGCTAGGGCAGCGGCCACCGCAGCGAGAGCGACGTAGAGAGATAGCGCCACGAAGGACTGGTGGCGACCTCGCCGGCGCCCGGCGAGTCTTCGGCTTCGACCTCGAGCGACAGTTGCGTCCGGCCCGCGAGCGGCAGAAGGACCAGCCCGTATCCCCGCAGCGCCGGGCGCCACGGCCCGAGCGGCGCTCCCTGCGCGGCGACGCGTCCCACCCCCGCGCCCACATCGAGTGCGAGCGTGAGCGCCCGCGCGGTCTCCACCTCCAGGTACGATCCTGCCTGGATCACCTGGACGAGCCGCGGAGCGAAGTACCCGGCCGTGCTCGCGTGCGCATGCCGAAGTTCGGTGTACTGACCTGACACCTCGCCTCCCGGCAGCGCAGCGAGCACCACCGCGCCGCCGAGCAGGGTCCGCCAGTTCGACTCGAGGGAGTCTCGCAACACGGCGGCCCGTCCAATGCCGCGGATCCTCAGCGCGCCCACCAGCGGCACGTTGAGGACGCCACCGAGCTCCGAGCGAGCGACTCGGTTCGCGACGAGCTGGGGAGTGCCGTCGAGGATGCCGCGCCGTGCCCGCAGGTCGAGCGCGAGCCCGTTTCCGTCGGCGGATGCTCGCCAGCGGACGCGCACCTGCCCGCTCGGGGCAAGTCTCGCCGCGGCTCGGACGAATCCCGCGGTGGCGTCGACGCTCGATCCTTTCCGGGGCCGCCACGTCCCGCGCAACACCACCTCGTCGAGCCCCGCGGCGCCTACGCCGTCCTTCACGCCCGCGTGGCTCGCCGTCAGCCCGAAGCGCGTGGTGCTGGACGCCGCGAGGTCGACCGTGGTCCCCAGGCGGAACATGACGTTGCCGTCGGAGTCCCGGCTCCCGGCCACCTGTCCTGAAATGGTGCTCTGCGCCGCCGCCGCGTGTCCCGCAGCCATCGCAACGCCGAACGCGAGGAGCATGACGGTGCTGCGCCGCCGCCTGGCGCTCCACACGAGGCAGGCGCGCAGCACCTCGACGCCACCCAGGACGGCGGCGAGCATTCCGACGGTGAGGGCAAGGGTCGCCGTGCGCAGCACGTTCGACGCGGGCACGCCGCCGATCGTCCCCAGGGGCCGAGCGGCGTGGAGCGCGAGCCCCAACAGCCAGCCCGCCCCCCACATAGCCGCCACGATGGCCACTCCCAGGCCCGCCTGCCCGGCGACGATCCGCCAACGAGTGCGTGGACCGCGGCGTGTGACTCGGCGATAGGCCTCGCGCAGCGGCATCGCGAGCGCGCTCGCCACGTAGAACAATCCGCCGATCCCGGTCCCGGGAAGTCCCGCCGTCATCCTCAGTGACCTTTCTCGTATACGCGCAGCGAGCGGCCGAAGAGCAACTCGGCGATGGCCGCCCGCAGAAAAAAGAGTGCGTTCACCGTGCGGAGGACGAAGAAGGCAGGCACGCTGGCGAGCGCGCGCCCGATCTCCCGGCGCCGCGCGGCCCCGGCGATGACCGGGATCAGCACGGCGGGGACGTCGATGACGTAGCCGAGCAGCACCCAGGGGCTCGCCAGGAGCACGGCGAGGATCGGCAGGATGATGAGATACAGCCCCGCCGCGACCGTCGCGTCCCATAGTGCCACGGCCACGGCGGAGCGGAGGTAAGGCACCGTGAGCACGCTGCGCCAATGCAGCTTGACGTTCTGAATGAACCCGTGTGACCACCGCCGCAGCTGGGTTCGCATCAGCCGGAAGGTGCGAGGCTCGATCGGGTAGCACACCGCCTCGGGCATGAAGCGCACGTCATGGCCGGCCTGGTACAAGCTCCACGTCAGGTCCATGTCCTCGGCGAGGGTGCGATCCGACCACCCCCCGAGCGAGCGGAGCAGCTCGGTGCGGTACATCGAGAAACACCCGGAAGAGATGAGCGGCGTTCCGTAGTACTCCTGGATCTGTTTGTAGAAGGTGAACGCAAAGAGGTACTCGATGTAACGCCCTCTCTCCCAGAGGCTGCGTACGCGCTGGGGCAACACGAACCCGCACGCCGCGGCGACCGCTGGGTGCTCGAACGCCGGCAGCAGGCGCTCGATTCCATCTTGCGCGAGCACCGTGTCGGCGTCGAGGGCGAGTGTGAGAGACGTGCGGACGTATCGCAGCGCGAAGGTCTGAGCCCCAGCTTTGGAGCCCGTGTTGACCGGGGGACGCACCACGGTGACTCCCAGGGCGGCGGCCACCGCGCCGGTCCCGTCGGTGGAGCAGTCGTCCACGACCAGGATCTGGCGTGCGGGAGCCGTCTGGGCCTGGAGACTTCGAATCGTGTCGGCCACGCTCGCCGCCTCGTTATAGGCTGGAACGATGACCGTCACATCCGTGCCGGCTGTAACTCGCGCAGTTTCGATGCTTAAAGAGCACCCGGGCCCGGACCACGTAACGCCAGGGGATCTCCGGCGCGCCTTGACAGCCCCGGGGATTCGGTGCTAGCGTCTCACCCGTGATGCAGATCGCACTCATCCTTAGCCTGCTGGTCCTGCTGCTGAGCCTGTCGCTCAGCAGGGGGTCGCCGGCGCGCGCAAGAGTGCAATGATCGAATAGCAGCAGCAGTAGCGCGAATCCAACGCCGCGGACCCTCAAGGGGTCCGCGGCTTTTTTTCCACGTGAGGGGGGCCACATGGGACGAGACGTCGTCATCTTCGACACCACACTGCGGGACGGGGAGCAGGCACCGGGCAACTCCATGACGCCGGAGTCCAAGCTGCGCCTGGCGCGCCAACTCGACCGGCTCGGCGTGGACGTCATCGAGGCGGGGTTCCCGAGCGCTTCCGAGGGCGACTTCTCGGGCGTCCGCGCCATCGCCGAAGCGGTACGGCGTCCGATCATCGCCGCGCTGGCCCGCTGCCACGACCGGGACATCGACCGCGCGGGGGAAGCACTACGACCCGCGGCGCGCGGACGGATCCATGTCTTCATCGCGACGTCCGACCTGCACCTCGAGCATAAGCTGCGGCTCACGCGCGAGCAGTGTCTCGAGCGAGCCAGCGCGGCGGTGCGGCGCGCCAAGGGCTTCACCGACGACGTCGAGTTCTCCGCCGAAGACGCGACCCGAACCGATCTGGACTTCCTATGCCGGGTGGTCGAGGCGGCGATCGAGGCCGGGGCCACGACCGTCAACCTCCCCGACACGGTGGGCTACGCCACGCCGACCGAGTACGGCGCGATGTTTCGCTCGGTGCGCGAGCGCGTGCCCGCCAGCAACGGGGGGGGGGGAGGGGGGGCGGGCGTGGTTTTCAGCGCCCATTGCCACGACGATCTCGGTCTCGCCGTCGCCAACTCCCTGGCGGCCATCGAAGCGGGAGCGGGGCAGGTCGAATGCACCATCAATGGAATCGGTGAGCGCGCCGGCAACGCCGCGTTGGAGGAGATCGTCGTCGCGGGGCGGGTGCGCCCGCAGGCGGTGGGGTTCCGGTGCGGCGTCCGCACCCCCGAGTTGTTCCGCACCAGCCAGCTGCTCTCGCACGTGACCGGCGTCTTCCCTCAGCCGAACAAAGCGGTCGTCGGCCGCAATGCCTTCGCCCACGAGGCGGGGATCCACCAGCACGGCATGATCCAGAACGGGCTGACCTACGAGATCATCCGGCCGGAAGAAGTCGGCGTGCCGCGCTCCACCTTGGTGCTGGGCAAGCACTCGGGCCGCCATGCGCTGGAGCGGCGCTACCAACAGCTCGGCTATGAGCCGGACGAGGCCACGCTCGACAATCTGTACCAGGAGTTTACGGCGCTGGCGGACAAGAAGCGCGAGATCCTCGACGAAGATCTCCTCGCCTTGCTGCACGGTCGCTTCCACGACGCTCCCGAGGCCTACCGGCTGGCGGCACTGGAAGTGCGGTGCGGCACGGTGCCCGCGACGGCCGAAGTCGCCCTCGCCGGTCCCTGGGGAAAGACCGGGGAGCGGCGCGCGACGGCGAGCGGCAATGGGCCCATCGCCGCGGCGTTCGCCGCCGTCGGCGAGCTCGTCGGGCGCCGGATCGAGGTGTTGAACCTGACGGTGCAGTCGGTCACGCCGGGGCGCGACAGCCTCGGGCAGGTGCTGGTGCAGGTGAACGTCGATGGGAAATCCCTCTCCGGCCACGGCGCGTCGACGGACATCGTCGAGGCGAGCACCCGGGCGCTCGTGCACGCTCTCAACAAGGCGAGCCACGCGGACGAGCTCGAGGACAAATCGCTGAACGCCGCCTACTTCTGGGGAGTCTGATCCGATGAGCGAACTCATCAGCGGCGCGCACATCCTCTGCCAAACACTCGTCGACGCGGGGGTGGATGTGCTGTTCGGCTATCCCGGGGGCGCGATCATGCCGTTCTACCATGCGTTGCCCGAGTACCCACGCCTTCGCCACATCCTCGTGCGCCACGAGCAGGCGGCGGCGCACGCGGCGGACGGCTACGCCCGGGCCAGCGGCCGCGTCGGCGTATGCGTCGCGACCTCGGGGCCCGGCGCCACGAACCTCGTCACCGGGCTCGCCACGGCGCACATGGACAGCTCTCCAGTCGTCGCGATCACCGGCCAGGTGTCGCGCCCGATGATCGGACGGGATGCCTTCCAGGAAACCGACATCATCGGCATCACGCTGCCGATCACCAAGCAGAGCTATCTGGTGCAGGACGCGGCCGACCTGGCGGACGTGGTGACCGAGGCGCTCGCCGTGGCGCAGCACGGCCGCCCGGGGCCGGTACTGATCGACGTCCCGAAGGACGTGCAGAACCAGAAGGTGGTGTTCTCGCCCCGGGCCGTAGGGGCGCAGCATGCTGCGCCCCTACCCACGGCGGCGGACGATGGCATCCGCCGCGCCGCCGAGCTGATCGCAACCGCGAAGCGCCCCCTCCTCATGGTGGGCCACGGTGTCATCTTGGCGAATGCCTACGCCGAAGTGCGGGCCCTCGCCGAGAAGACCGGCATGCCCGTCATCACGACCCTGCTCGGGATCAGCGCATTCCCGGAAGGGCATCCGCTGCACCTCGGGATGCCCGGGATGCACGGCGAAGTCCATGTGAACCGCGCGATCCAGCGCGCCGACCTGATCGTCGGCATCGGCTTGCGGTTCGACGATCGGGTGACGGGGAACCTCGCGGCGTTCGCGCCGCGGGCGCAGATCGTGCACATCGACCTGGACCGCTCGGAGATCGGGCGCAACGTTCCCACCGCCGTCGGGATCGTCGGCGACGCGGCCGCGGTCACGCGGCGGCTCGTCGCCGCGACCGCGCCCCGTCGCTCCGATGTGTGGCGGACGGAGATCGACGCACACCGCCGGCCCCCGGACGCCAGCTTCCGCGGCGGCATGTCGCCCGAGGTGATCCTCACGGCCATCCGTGACGCGACCGGTGGGGAGTGCACGATCGTCACCGACGTGGGTCAGCATCAGATGTGGGTGGCGAAGCTGTTTCCCTACCGCCGGCCCAACACCCACATCACGTCGGGAGGGCTGGGCACGATGGGCTTCGCCGTGCCCGCCGCGATGGGCGTGCACCTGGCGCGGCCGCAAGAGCCCGTCTGGGCGATCTCGGGGGATGGCGGCTTCCAGATGAACATGGCCGAGATGGCGACGATGGTGCAGGAGGGGCTGACGGTGAAGCTGGCGATCTTCAACAACGGGTATCTCGGCATGGTGCGGCAGTGGCAGCAGTTCTTCCATGGGAAGCGCTACTCCTCGACGCCCATCTGGAGCCCCGACTACGTCAAGCTGGCCGAGGCCTACGGCATTCCGGGCTACCGGGTGCGGCATGCGAGCGAGCTCGCCGACGCGGTCGGCCAGGCAAACGCCGCTCCCGGGTCGACGCTGGTGGAGTTCGTCATCGAGCAGGAGGCGAACGTCTATCCGATGATTCCGCCGGGCGGCTCGCTGTCCGAGCCGATCGAGGCGGCGGTGTGACGACCTCGCACGCGGTGGACGTGCTGCTCGATGACACGCTGTTGACGCTGAACCGCGCGGTCGGCGTGCTGCGGCGGCGCAACCTGGCCGTCGAGCAGCTGACCGTGCGCCCGTGTGGTCCGGCGGGCGTCTCGCGGATGACATTCCTGCTCAACACCGACGCCGCGACGGCCGATCGCGTCGTCCAGCAGTTTCATAAGATCGCCGGCGTGCGCGCCGTCGAAATGACTACGTCCCAGACTGACAACCCCGGAGGAGCAGCCATGAGCCCGTCTGACGTGCGCGTCTTCTACGACGCCGACGCCGATCCCAGCCGACTGAAGGGCCGGATCATCGCCGTCATTGGATACGGTAGCCAGGGACACGCCCATACCCTGAACCTGCGCGACTCGGGACAGCGGGTGATCGTGGGACTGCGCGAGAGCGGCAAGTCATGGCTGCGCGCGAAGGATGAGGGGCTGGACGTCCGCTCCGTCGCGGACGCGGCCCGCGCCGCGGACATCATTATGATGCTCGTCCCCGATCAGGAGGCGCGCGCCGTTTACGAAGCGGGCGTCGCCCCTGGGCTGCGCGCCGGCAAGACCTTGCTGTTCGCCCACGGCTTCAACGTGCACTTCAAGGAGATCGTGCCCCCGGCCGACGTCGATGTGGCGATGATCGCGCCCAAGTCACCGGGCCACCTCGTGCGCAGCGAGTTCCAGGCGGGTCGCGGCGTGCCGGGCCTCGTCGCGGTCCACCAGGACGCGAGCGGCCAGGCGTTGGCGAACGCGCTGGCGTACGCGGCGGGCATCGGGTGCACGCGTGCGGGGGTGCTCGAGACCAGCTTCCGCGAGGAGACGGAGACCGACCTGTTCGGGGAGCAAGCGGTCCTGTGCGGCGGCGTCACCGCCCTCGTCCAGGCCGGCTTCGAGACGCTCACCGCGGCGGGGTACGCGCCGGAGATCGCCTACTTCGAGTGCCTGCACGAGCTGAAGCTCATCGTGGACCTGATGTACCGCGGCGGGATGAAGTTCATGCGCTACTCGATCAGCGACACCGCGGAGTACGGCGACTACACCCGGGGCCCGCGGATCGTGAGCGACCAGGTGAAAGCCGAGATGCAGAAGCTGCTGCAGGAGATCCAGAGCGGCGCCTTCGCGCGCGAATGGATTGCCGAGACCCGTGGCGGCGCGCGCCGCTTCGCCGAGTTCCGCCGCGGCGCGGCAGATCACCCGATCGAGCGCGTCGGCGCCCGGCTGCGCGCCATGATGCCGTGGACGGAGGAGGGCAAGGCTAGGCCTCCGCGCGGGAAGGCACCATCGAAGGAAGCCGTGCGAGTCACGCCGTGACACAGTCTCCCCGCACCCTGTTCGCCAAGGTGTGGGACGCACACGTGGTCCACCGGTTTCCGGAGGGCCCGGCGCTCCTGTACGTCGATCTCCATCTGGTGCACGAGGTGACGTCGCCGCAGGCGTTCGAGGGCCTGCGCCAGGCGGGCCGCCGGGTGCGTCGCCCGGAGCGCACCGTGGCGACCGTCGATCACAACGTACCCACCGGCGACCGCTCGCTGCCGCTCGACGACCCGATCGCCGCTACCCAGCTCGATGCGCTGGCGCGTAACGCGCGGGCGTTCGGGGTCGAGCTGTTCGACCTCGCGTCCCCGCAGCAAGGGATCGTGCATGTGATCGGTCCCGAGCTGGGCCTCACGCAGCCGGGGATGGTCGTGGTCTGCGGCGATTCGCACACGTCGACGCACGGCGCGTTCGGAGCCTTCGCCCTGGGGATCGGCACGAGCGAGGTCGAGCACGTGCTGGCGACGCAGTGTCTGGTCTTCTCCAAGCCCCGGACGATGGAGGCGCGCTTCACCGGCCGGCGCTCCCCGGGCGTCACCGCCAAGGACCTGATCCTGGCGCTGATCGGCCGCATCGGCACGGCGGGCGCGACCGGGCACGTGCTCGAGTACACGGGGGAAGCGATCCGCGCGCTCTCCATGGAAGAGCGCATGACGGTGTGCAACATGTCGATCGAAGCGGGGGCGCGCGCGGGGATGATCGCGCCCGACGAGACGACCTTCGCCTACCTCGAGGGACGGAGCCGCGCGCCCAGCAACCATGACTGGGGGCATACGGTCATGGCGTGGCGGCAGCTGCCCAGCGACCCCGGCGCATCGTACGACCAGCGGGTCGAACTGGACGCGACGGCGATCGCGCCGCAGGTCACCTGGGGGACGAATCCCGGCATGGTCACGGACATCACGGGGCGCGTCCCCAGTCCCGCCGATTTCGCGGGCGCCGACGAGCGGCAGGCGGTCGAGCGGGCGCTCGCCTACATGGCGCTCACGCCCGGCACGCCGCTCGCGGGGCTGCCGATCGAGCGGGTGTTCGTGGGTTCGTGCACCAATGCGCGCATCGAGGACCTGCGGGCCGCGGCGCAGGTCGCGCGGGGGCGGAAGGTGGCGGCGGGTGTGCGGGCGATGGTCGTCCCCGGGTCGCAGCAGGTGAAGGCGCAGGGGGAACGGGAGGGGCTCGACCGGATCTTTCGCGAGGCCGGGTTCGAGTGGCGCAACGCCGGCTGCTCGCTCTGCCTCGGCATGAACGCGGACGTGCTGCGGCGCGGCGAGCGCTGCGCCTCGACGTCGAACCGCAATTTCGAAGGACGTCAGGGCGCCGGGGGGCGGACCCACCTGATGAGCCCCGCCATGGCCGCGGCGGCGGCCGTGGCCGGCCGGCTCGTGGATGTGCGGGAGTGGGAGGTGGAGAGCGCATGACGCTCACGCCCTTCGGCCGTCACACCGGCAAGTGCGCGGCACTGCCCCGCGTCGACGTGGACACGGACCAGATCATCCCCAAGCAGTTCCTGAAGCGCGTAGAGCGCACCGGCTTCGGCCCCGCCCTGTTCCATGACTGGCGCTTCCGGCCTGACGGCAGTGAGAACCCCGAGTTCGAGCTGAACCGGCCCGAGGCGGCGGGCGCGACGATCCTCATCGCGGGCGCGAACTTCGGCTGCGGCTCGTCGCGCGAGCACGCCGTGTGGGCGCTCGCCGAGTACGGATTCCGCGCGATCGTTGCGCCGTCGTTCGCCGACATCTTCTCGGCCAACTGTTATCAGAACGGCCTCGCCCCCGTACGCCTGTCGGGAGACGGTGTCGACGAGCTGCTGCGTCGTTGCCGCGCCGGTCACGGCGCCTACCGGCTGACGATCGATCTCGAGGCGCAGCGGGTGGCGGACGACGCGGGTTTCAGTGCGGCCTTCCGGATGGAGCCGTACCGCCGTGAGATGCTGCTCCGCGGCCTCGACGAGATTGGCCGGACCCTGCTCGAGGAATCGCGGATCGCGAACTTCGAGCGGAGCCGCGCATGACGCCTTTCGCGATTGCCGTCTTGCCGGGCGACGGCATCGGCCCCGAGGTGATCGCCGAGGCGGAGCGGGTGCTCGAGGCGGTGAGCGAGCGCTTCAAGGTGATGATCGCCCTCTCGCGTTTTTCCATCGGCGCCGCGGCCGTGGCTGCCGCCGGCGATCCGCTGCCGGCCGAGACGCGCGCCGCCGTGCAGAGTGCCGACGCCGTGCTGTTGGGCGCGGTGGGCGATCCCTCGCTCGATCAAGCGCCCCGCCATTTGAGACCGGAAACGGGCCTCCTCGGGTTGCGGGCGTTGCTCGGGGTATACGCGAATCTGCGTCCCGTCGCCGTGCACGCCGTGCTCGCCGACCGCTCGCCCTTGAAGCCCGAGCGCCTGCACGGCGTCGACCTGCTGATCGTGCGCGAGCTCACGGGGGGACTGTACTACGGGGAGCCGCGGAGGCGCGACGAGACCAACGCCGTCAACACGCTCGCCTATTCTGCGGCGGAGATCGAGCGGGTCGCACGGGTCGCGTTCGAGGCGGCGCGCGGGCGGCGCGGCCTCGTGACGTCGGTGGACAAGGCCAACGTGCTCGAGGTGTCGCAGCTGTGGCGCGACGTCGTCACGCGCGTCGGTCGCGACTACGCCGACGTGCGCCTGGAGCACCTGTACGTCGACTTTGCCGCGATGAAGCTGGTCGCCGAGCCGGCGGCGTTCGACGTGATCCTCACCGAGAACATGTTCGGCGATATCCTGAGCGACGAAGCGGCCGTGCTGGCAGGGTCGCTGGGGCTGTTGCCGTCGGCATCATTGGGTGCGGGGACCGGACTGTTCGAGCCGATTCACGGCTCGGCGCCGGGGATCGCGGGGCAGGGCATCGCGAACCCGCTTGGCGCGATCGCTTCGGCCGCGATGCTGCTCCGCCACGGGCTGGGTCTCGCGGAACCGGCCGCCGCGATCGATCGCGCGATTCACACGGTGCTGGCGGAGGGCTACCGCACGCGCGACATCGCCGATCCGAGCGACCGGCCGATCGGCACGCGGGAGATGGGGGAGCGGGTTGCGGAGCGGGTGGGGGAAAAGCGGATCCTTCGCGCGGCCCGCCTGCGGCGCTCAGGATGACAGGCTCGCTCGCTCCCCTCCTTTTCTCTTCTCTCCTGAGGGCGCCCCGCTGCTTGTCATCCTGAGCGAGCGCGCGGCACGCGCGCGAGCGAAGGATCTGCTGGGGTAGCGCGCGGCACGCGCGCGAGTGAAGGATCTGCTGGGGTAGCGCGCGGCACGCGCAAGCGAAGGATCTGCGGAGGCGCAGGACCGGGACCGCCTTCCAAACAGCGCGTTGTACCACTCCCATTGACACAACGCCCGCGACGCCTCATTGTTCACTGGGACTGGTACAAGTTTTCCTCGGTGAGGTCGTCAGTGTGAACGGCTACAACTTTACGGATCGCGTGCGGAAGGTCCTCCAGATGGCGCGGGAGGAGGCGGCGCGACTCCATCATGAGTTCGTCGGAACCGAGCACATCCTGCTCGGGATCGTTCGTGAGGGTGACGGTGTGGCCTGTGCCGTCTTGACGAATCTGAACGCTGACCTCGAAGACATCAGGGACCAGATCGAGAGGACCGTCAAGGAGGGCAAGATTGCAAACCGGGGCCCCGCGAGCCAAGACCTTCCCTATACGTCCCGTGCCAAGAGGATCCTCGAGCTCTCCATGAGCGAGGCACGTGAGCTCAATCATGCCTATGTAGGCACGGAGCACCTGTTGCTCGGCGTCCTGCGCGAGGAGAACGGGATCGGCGCCCAAGTGTTGATGAACCTCGGGCTCACCTTGGAGCGGGCCCGTGCCGAGACGCTGCGGCTCCTCGGGGCGGAACCGCCGGCGGAGCCCGCGTCCCCAGATCTCAAGGTGCGAATCGACGATGCGTCTGACCAATCGATCACCGACCAGATCGTCGCCCAAGTCCAAGAAGCGGTGGCCACCGGACGTCTGAGTCCCGGTGTCCGGTTGCCCCCCGTGCGACGCTTGGCCGACCGGCTCAACATCGCCCCCGGCACCGTGGCGCGCGCATACAGTGAGCTGGAGCGGCGTGGGGTCGTCGTGACAGACGGCGCGCGAGGCACGCGGGTGGCCGAGCGCGCGCGCGACCCCATCCCGACCGGCAAACGGCCCGAGAACTTGGTGGGATTGTTGCGGCCGGTAGCCGTCGCGGCCTACCATCTGGGCGCGACCGCTGAAGAATTGAGGCGGGCTCTCGAAGAAGCGATGCGCGACATCTTTGGTGGGACGAAGCAGACGGGCACGGGCTAGGCGTCCGTCACCGCCCCCTCGCTCGCGCTCGACACCAGCTTCACGTACTTGAACAACACGCCCGCCGTGTACTTCGGAGCGGGGGGCTTCCAGCGCGCGCGCCGCCGCGCGATCTCCTGGTCGGGCACATCGAGCTGCAGCAGCCGGCGCTCGGCGTCGATCGTGATCGGATCCCCTTCTTCGACGAGCGCGATCGTCCCGCCCACGGCCGCCTCGGGCGCGACGTGGCCGACGACTAGGCCGTAGGTCCCGCCCGAGAATCTCCCGTCGGTGATCAGGCCGACCGAGTCGCCGAGCCCCGCGCCAATGATGGCTGAGGTGGGCGACAGCATCTCCCGCATCCCGGGCCCGCCCTTCGGCCCCTCGTAGCGGATCACGACGACGTCGCCGCGCTTGACTCGGCCGCCGAGAATGGCGGCGAGGCCGTCCTCCTCGCAGTCGAACACCCGTGCCGGGCCCGTCATGCGCAGCATCTTGGCCCCGGTGACCTTGGCCACTCCCCCTTCGGCCGCGAGGTTGCCGCGCAGAATCGTGAGGTGGCCCTGCGGGTACAGCGGCCGGCTCCACGGCCGGATGACCTCTTGATCCGCGCGCGGCTCGTCGGGCACGTCACGGAGCACCTCGCTGAGGGTCTGACCCGTGATCGACAGGGCGTCGCCGTGCAGCGCGCCGTGCGCGAGCAGGGTCTTCATGACCTGAGGGATCCCGCCCGCGTGGTGCAGGTCGACGGTGACGAACCGGCCCGACGGCTTCAGGTCGCACAACACCGGGACGCGGGTGCGGACCGCTTCGAAGTCGTCCAGTGTCAGGGGCACGCCGGCGGCGCGCGCGATCGCGAGCAGGTGGAGGACGGCGTTGGTCGAGCCGCCGATCGCCATCGTCACCGCGATCGCGTTCTCGAGCGCCTTGCGCGTGAGCAGCTGGCTGGGCCGCAGATTCCGCCGGATCGCCGCGACGAGCGCCTCCGCCGAGCGGGCGGCGCTGTCGGCCTTCTCCGCGTCTTCGGCCGCCATGGTGGACGAGGAGGGCAGGCTCATCCCCATCGCCTCGAAGGCCGAGGACATCGTGTTCGCCGTGAACATCCCGCCGCAGGAGCCGGCGCCCGGACACGCGCGCCGCTCGACCTCGAGCAGCTCGGCGGCATCGATCCGGCCGGCGCTGAATTCGCCCACCGCCTCGAACACGCTGACGATCGTCAAGTCGCGGCCGGCATGCCGCCCAGGCTTGATCGTCCCCCCGTACACGAACACCGCGGGGATGTCCATCCGGGCGATCGCGATCATCGCCCCCGGCATGTTCTTGTCGCATCCTCCCACGACGAGCAGCCCGTCCATGGACTGCGCGTTGCAGGCGGTCTCGATCGAATCGGCGATCACCTCGCGCGACACGAGCGAGTACTTCATGCCCTCCGTCCCCATCGAGATGCCGTCGCTCACGGTGATCGTGCCGAACGTCTGCGGCATCACGCCGGCCGCGCGCAGGGCGGCTTCGGCCCGGCGCGCAAGCCCGTCGAGGCCCATGTTGCACGGCGTGATCGTGCTGTAGGCGTTGGCGACGCCCACGATCGGTTTCTCGAAATCCCGGTCGCCGAATCCCACCGCGCGGAGCATCGCCCGGTTGGGGGCGCGTTGTACGCCGTCGGTGATCGTGCGGCTGCGCCGGTCCGAAGCCATGGTCAGGAAGGTAGCGCGCGCGCGGGATACGCGCCCAGGACCCGGAGGTCCTTCGCCAGGGCCCCGAGCTCCGCCAGCGCGGCGGCGACTCCGCTACGCGAATCGCCCATGACGTCGAGGTAGAACACGTACTCCCACGGGCGCCCGGGAATCGGGCGGGATTCGATCTTCGAGAGATTCACCTGCCGCCCGGCGAAGACGCCCAGCGCCTGGTGCAACGAGCCGGGGACGTCGGGCAGCGTGAGCACGAGCGACGTCTTCGAGGCGGCGCCCGCGGGAGCGGGCTCGCGGGCGACGACCAAGAACCGCGTGTAGTTCTCGGGGTGGTCTTCCAGCCCCTCCAGCAGCACCTCGGCGCCGTAGAGATCGGCGGCGAGCGACGAGCCGATCGCCCCTTCGGCCGCCAGATGGTCGGCCATGAGATCGCGCACGCTGCCAGCCGTGTCGTACGCCGGCACGGGCGCCACCCCCGGATGCTCGGCGAAGAAGCGACGGCATTGCGCCAGCGCGACGGGGTGGGAAGCGACTCGGCGTACCGCGGCGAGTTTGGTCCCGGGCCGGACCACGAGGCAGTGGCGCACGTGCACCTGTGTTTCCGCCACGACATGGAGGGCATGGGCGCCTAGGGCGTCGTAGGCCTCGTAGACCGAGCCGGCGAGCGAGTTCTCGATCGGCACCACGCCCCGCGTCGCCTGGCCCGCTTCGACGGCGCGGAACAGGTCCTCGAAGGTGGGACAGGGCACGAGCTGCACTTCCGGCCCGAGCGCCTCGCGCGCGGCGGCGTGGCTGAACGATCCCGCTTCTCCCTGAATCGCGACGGCGATTGCAACTGGCGTCATTGTCCCACCCCGTAAACAAAGAGCGGCCCGCTGATCGCGGGCCGCTCGTGACACTGGATGATCAGGGCGCTTCAGCTACTCGCGCGTACCTCTCCAGTCACGGCCCGCGGGGCGGGACGCAGAAAGAAGCAGAACGCGAAGCAAGTGCGGCGCGGCATCGTGCTGGTGATTGTAGAGCGGCGAGTGGCGGCGGTCAAGCCGGGCCCGGCAGGGTGAAGGAAAACGTCGCCCCGCTGTTGGGTGCGCTCTCCGCCCAGATGCGGCCGCCGTGCCGCTGCACGATGCGGTGGACGAGCGCAAGGCCGATCCCCGTGCCGGCGAACGCCGCTCCGTGCAACCGCGTGAACACGGAGAACAACTTGTCGGCATAGCGCATGTCGAATCCGACGCCGTTGTCACGCACGAAATACACGGTCTCGCCGCCCTCCTGGCGGGCCCCGAGTCTCACCTCCGCGCTGGCCGCCCGGCACTGAACTTCAAGGCGTTGGCGACGAGGTTGGCGAACACCTGACGGACCAGCGTGGCGTCGCCGTTGGCCAGCGGTAGCGGGCCGATGACCACCTCGGGTGTCGAGCCCGTCTCCACGAGCTGCAGCTCCTCCACGGCGCTGCGGGCGATGCCGGCTATGTCGAGCGACGTCCGTTTGAGCGCCTGGCGACCCAGGCGGGAGAACGCGAGCAAACCGTCGATCAGCTGGCCCAGCCGCGCCGCGCTGTCGCGCACGATGTTGAGCATGCGCTGCCCTTCGGCATTGAGAGCGGCGGCCTGGTCCTCCATCAGCGCCTGCGCGTACCCGCTGATGGCACGCAGCGGAGCGCGGAGGTCGTGCGACACGGAATAGCTGAAGCTCTCGAGCTCGGCGTGCGCGCGCGCCAGCTCATCGGCCGCCTGCTTCCGCTCCGTCAGGTCGCGGGTGACCTTCGTGAAGCCGACCAACCGTCCTTCTTCGTCGCGCAACGCCGTGATCACGGCGTTGGCCCAGAACTGGGTGCCGTCCTTGCGCACCCGCAGCCCCTCGCTTTCCACGTGTCCGCGGGATAGAAACACGAGAAGTGCTGCCCGAGGATTTCCTCGGGGCGGTAGCCCTTGATGCGCTCCGCGCCCACGTTCCAGGTGATCACGTGTCCTTCGGGGTCGAGCATGAAGATCGCGTAGTCCTGCACGCTTTCGACCAACAGCCGAAAGCTTTCTTCGGTGGCGAGCGGGGTCCTGCGCGGCGTCACGACCTGGCGGGGAAGGGCACCAGTTTGCGCGCCCGCTCATCCCACAGCGTGAGACTGACGCAGCGGAGGCTGTCGAAGAGGGTCAGCGTCGGCACCGCGCGCAGCTCGGGATGTTCGTCGAGCACCCGCTGCAGCCGGTAGTTGGGGATGCGCGGGAGAAGATGATGCACGTGGTGCAAGCCGATGTTGCCGGTCGCCCACTGCAACAGCTTGGGCAGGCGGTAGTAGGAGCTGCCCTGCAGCGCCGCGGCGTCGTACGCCCAGCGCTCGTCGTGCTCCCAGTAGGTCGGCTCGAACTGGTGCTGCACGTAGAACAGCCACACGCCGATCGACGTCGAGAGCAACGTCACGGGCAGCTGGATCAGGACGAACGCGCGGAACCCGACCAGCAGCCCCATCAGGACGATGGCGGCGGCGAGGCCGACGTCGGTCCACAGGATGCTACGCCGCTCGCGCGTCCACTCACGCGGCACGATCGTCGGCAGCCGGTGGCGGACGAAGAAGTGCAGCACGGCGCCCACGCCGAACAGCACCACGGGGTGGCGGTACACGCGGTACTTGAAGCGCTCCCAGCGCGACCGCGCGAGATACTCGTCCACGGTCAGCGTGTCGATGTCGCCGAAGCCGCGATGCTCGAGGTTCCCCGAGGTGGCGTGATGGAGCGCGTGCGTCTTCTTCCAATAGTGATAGGGCGTGAGGGTCAGGACGCCCAGGATCGAGCCGACGATGTCGGCCACGCGGGTCGAGCGGAAGAACGAACCGTGGCCGCAGTCGTGCTGGATGATGAACAGGCGGATGAGCAAGAACGCCGCCGGCACGGCGAGCAGCAGGGTGAGCCAGTAGCCGACGGCAAGGCTGGCGTACATCAACGCCCACGCCCCGGCGAACAGCGCCGCGGCGCTCGCCAGCTGCCACACACTGCGTTTCGAGTCGGGTCCCTTGTAGGGTGCGAGGCGCGCCGCCCAGACCGCCGCGGCCGCCTGCTCCATCGCGTGCGTACTCACTGCGCCTGTTCGCCCTCCGGATCGGTCAGCCGCTTGCGGACGAATCCGCGGTAGCCGCAGTCGCAGGATTCCGTCGTGCGGCCCTGCCGGTCGGTCCCGAACTGGAGCAACCGGCCGCATACCGGGCAACTCGGCCGGCCGCCGTCGGATTGCAGGCCGGTTCTGGCGAGCGCCGCCCGCGAGCGGTTCACTTGTGGCGGTACGTGATGCGCCCGCGGGTCAAGTCGTAGGGGGAGACCGCCAGGGTGACACGGTCGCCCGCGAGGACGCGGATCCGGAACCGCCGCATCTTGCCGGCGATCGTCGCGAGCACGTGGTGGCCGTTCACCAACAGGACACGGAACGTGGTGTTGGGCAGGACCTCGGAGACCGTACCCTCGATCTCGATCGCCTCTTCTTTGGCCATGACCCCCCCACTCTTCGCCTGTATGAAAAAGGCGGGACCGGCGCAATGCCAAGCCCCGCCTTGACGTTTGCTCCTCGACACTGGTGGAACGCTAATAGGGTGGACGGACGAAGTCAAACTTTGAGGCCCAAAGCCTTGAGGTGAGCATTCACTCGCGGCAGGTCCCGCCGCCGGATCGCGTCCCAGCGCGCGACCAAGCCTGCGAGCTTGCCCTCGAGCGTCGCGACGGCTCGCGTCGCTTGCGCCGTCGGCGCGGCGTCCACGCCGTCGATCAGGTCGAGCAATCCGGCCAGCTCGCCGTTCAGTCGCGTCAATGTCTCCGTGGGTCCCCGGCCGCCGCTTTCGATCTCCGCCAGCTGGCGGTCGAGCGAGTCGGTCACCGCGGCTTGGTGGAGGGCGCTGATCTTGGCGCGCAGCGCGCGGACGGCCTGCAATGCGTCGTAATCGCGGCCCATCGCGGCGCTGAGCCGCGTCGCGGCCGCGAATTGTTGCGCCAGCGCCGTGGGCGTCGCCCGCACCCGCGGGTCCATTCTGATCGTGAGCGGCTGCGTCAGCACGCGACTACCGACCGTCAACCGCACCTCGTAGCGCCCCGGCAGCGCGACGGGCCCGCGGGGCTCGCGCCACGTGTCCCGATAGATCGCGGAGATCGGATAGTTGTGAGACAGCGCCGCCGGTGGCGAGTAGTGGAGATCCCACACGAAGCGGTGCATCCCCGCCGCGGTGGAGAGCAGCTGCGGCGGCCGGATCCAGTAGTCGGGGATGTTCAAGCCGGAATCGACCGGGACGGTGTCGGTGCTCGAGAAGCGCCGCACCAGCCGCCCTCGCGCGTCGTGGATTTCCAGGGCCACGGCACCCAGCGCCGTGGCCAAATGAAAGTCGATGACGGCCCCGTCGGGCGGGTTTTGGCCGGCCGGCTCGTCGGGCGGGAGCGGCGTATCGGTGTTGAGGTTCCAGCGCACGCGGTAGGCGGGGGCGGGCTGGAAGAGAAAGGCGGATGTCGCCCGCGACGCGGCCGCGATCTGCCGCAGCGGTGACACGTCGTCGAGAATCCAGATCGAGCGGCCGTGCGTCCCCACGACGAGGTCATTGTCGTGCACCTGGAGATCGCGCATCGAGCTGGGCGGCAGATTCTGGCGCAGCGACTGCCAGTGGTCGCCGTCGTCGAAGGAGACATAGACGCTGCGCTCGCTCCCCGCGAACAGCAGCCCCCGACGCACCGGATCTTCGCGCACCACGTTCACGACTTCATTCGACGGTATCCCTGCTACGACTTCGTTCCACGTCTTTCCCCCGTCCTTGGTCCGGTAGACATGCGGCGCGACGTCGTCGAGCCTGAAGCGGTTCACCGCCGCGAACGCCTCGAGCGTGTCGAAGTGGGATGCTTCCATGACCGACACCTTACTCCAGGGCGTGAGCGCGGGCGGCGTGACGTTCTTCCAGGTTCGGCCGCCGGTGTGCGTGACCCAGATGAGGCCGTCGTCAGTTCCGACCCACAGCAGGTTGAGCCGTCGGAAAGACGGTGCGATGGTGTAGATCACGCCCCGATGTTTGCCCTGCTCGGGATCGAGCGACGTGAAGGCGCCGAGACTCGCCGGGACGTCGCCGGCGGCACGCGTCAGGTCGGGGCTGATCGTCGTCCAGCTCTCGCCGCCGTTCAGCGTCTTGTAGAGCACGTTGCCGGCATAATAGAGGATGTGCGGATCGACGGGTGAGAAGATCACCGGCGCCGTGCGGACGAAGCGCACCGGGTCGCCGGGCCCGCGCACCGGCACGGGAGACACGTTCTTCACCTCACCCGTGTTCCAGTCGAAGCGCGTGAGCTTGCCGCCGTACACGAGGTTCGGGTGCAGCGGATCGGGCGCCGCGTAGCCGTACTCCTCGAGCCCTACCGGCCGCCAGTCGCGGAATGTGATCCGGCCGTCGCTGCCGCGACTGGCCACCCCGGCCGAGCCGGACTCCTGCTGGCCGCCGTACACCCAATACGGGAATCGATTGTCGGTCGCGACGTGAAACATTTGTGCGGTGGGCTGATTGTACCACGAGCTCCACGTCTCGCCGCCATTGACGGTGATGATCGCCCCCTGATCCGACCCATTGAGGATGATCTGGGGATTGTCGGGGTTGATCCACAGGCGGTGATAGTCGTCGCCGCCCGGGGCGCCGCGCCAGCCGGTGAACGTCTTGCCCCCGTCCGTCGACTTCCACGTCACGACGTTCGCGACGTAGACGACGTCGGGATTCCTCGGATCGACCTTGACCTCGTTGAAGTCGCCGTCGCGTCCCCAGATGCGCCCGTCGCTGTTGACGACGTGCCAACTCTCTCCGGCGTCGTCGGAGCGGTATAACCCGCCCTTCCCCTGGTTTGCGCCCACGATCGCGTACATCCGCGCGGGCTCGGACAGGCTCGTCGCCAGCCCGATCCGGCCGAGTCCGTCATCGGCGCTCGGCAGGCCGGCGGTGATCTGGCGCCAGGTCATGCCGCCGTCGCTGGACTTGTACAGCCCGTTGTTCTTTGAGAGCACCCACCCCGCCTCCCACGGCGCCTGCCGCGCCGACCACAGGACGGCGAAGACGGTCTGCGGGTCGGTGGGAGCGAAGGCGAGGTCCATGCCGCCGGTGTTCTCGTCGCGGTACAGCACCTTCTGCCACGTCTCGCCGCCGTCGCTGGAGCGGAAGATGCCGCGCTCCTCGTTCGCGCCGTACGGATGACCCAGCACCGCCGCGAACACGCGATTCGGGTCGCGCGGGTCCACGATGATCGCCGGGATCTGCTGGCCGTCGCGCAGACCGAGGTGTCGCCAGTTCGCGCCGCCGTCGGTGGACTTGTAGATCCCGTCGCCCACCGACAGATCGGGCCGCTGCAGCCCCTCGCCGCTGCCGACGTACAGCGTGCGCGGGTCGGACGGGGCCACTGCGATCGCGCCGATCGATCCGGTCGACTCGGCGTCGAAGATCGGCGTCCACACGCGCCCGTAGTCGGTCGTCTTCCATACGCCGCCGTTATTCACGCCGATGTAAAACAGGTTCGGTTGGCCGGGGACGCCCATGGCGGCGACGGTGCGGCCGCCGCGGAACGGGCCGATCAGCCGCCAGCGCAGCCCGGCGAACAAGGAGGGGTCGTAACCCTGCGGTGCGGCGCGGGATGGGACCAGGATCGCTAACGCGGTAATCCAGACGAGACGTTTCATGAACACCAAGCTATCCCCGCCTTCGGCTTGACGCATCCTTGACGGTCGTACCGTTTCATGGTGTGTCCCGCATCGGAGTCGCTATGGACCGCCGCGTCATCCTGCCTCTCGTGCTCGCCCTGAGCGCGTGCGTCATCTACCGCAACGTCCAGGTCGAGCCCGTCGAGCGTCCCGCCACGCCCGGCGATTCGGTGACCGTGATGACCGCCGTCAAGGCCCACCTGATCGACGGATCGACTGTGGTCTTCCCTGCCGGTGTTCATGTCGAAGCCGGCACAGTGGCGGGAGAGGGAACGCGGTACGGTCTCACGTTGCGCGACTCCACCGCCGTGACCGGCGTGCCGCTCGATAGCGTGGTGGGCATGGAGTCGTTCGTCGACCACGTGGACATGGCGCCGACTGTCATGGTCTCTGCGCTGGCGACGGGCCTCTCGGCGATCGCCGTTGGCGCCCTGGCCGTCGCGATCTTCGGATCGTGCCCGACATACTACACCGACAGCGCCGGCACCTATCGCCTCGAGGGGGAGGGCTTTTCCTACAGCATCGCACCGCTGTTCGAGGCGCGCGATGTCGACCGGCTGCGGATCCGCGCCGCCCCCGACGGAGTGCTGCGGATCGAGGTGCGGAACGAGGCGCTCGAGACCCACTACCTGAATCACCTCGAGCTGCTCGAGGTCCGCCACGCCGCCGGCGAAACAGCCGTGGGCGACGAGTTGAATCGGCTCCTCATCGTGAGCGACATCACGACGCCGACGCGCGTCGTCGATCGCGCTGGCCGGGACGTCCGCCGCTCCGTCGTCGCGGCCGACAGCCAGGCGTACCGCAGCGATCCACGCCTGGTCGCGCGCGCCGGCCCGGGCGACCTCGAAGACTGGATCGATCTCACGATCCCGGCGCCCCCCGGGGCCGATAGCGTCGCGATCGTGCTGCGGCTGCGTAATAGTCTGCTCAATACGATCCTGTTGTACGACATCATGCTGGGCGATCCGGGCGCGCGCTCGCTCGATTGGGTGGGTCGGGATCTGCAACAGGTGGGCCCGGCGGTCCAGCTGGCGCAGTGGTATCAGAAACGCATGGGTCTCGACGTCGCCGTCGCGGGCGGCAGCGAAGGCCGCTACCGCGCCGTGGCGCACGTCAAGGATACCGGGCCGATTGCCTGGAAGGATGTCGCCGTCGTGGTGCCGGTGCTCGAGCGCGGCACGGTGCGCGTCCGGCTGCGCTTCCCCGTCGACAACTGGCGCATCGACCGCATTGCGGTAGCGGGGCGCTTCCGCCGCACGTTTCCGCTGGTGCATCCGCTGGCTGCGATCCGCGATGCCGCCGGGCAGACCGATACGACAGCGCTTGCCAGCCTGGGCGCGGCGGACGCCCGTTACCTCGAGACGTCGCCCGGGCAGCGGTTCAGCGCCGAATTCCGCTCCGCTCCGGCCGCGGCGACGGAGCAGCAGACCTTCTTCCTGGCGTCCCAAGGCTACTACACGGAGTGGATCCGGCGCTCCTGGCTCGAGGCTCCACGAGCGGCGCATCCGTTCGTGCCCTCTGATACGGCGCTCGCCGCAGCCGTCGCGCGCTGGCGAGTCGCGCGCGACTCCCTGGAGGCGCGGTTCATGGCCAGCCGCATTCCCGTTCGGTGAGGTGTCTCATGCTTCGTGCATCGGCCGTATTCATCGTCTGTTGGGGTGCGGTGGCTTGTTACGTGGGTCCGAACGTCGCACGCTTCGCACCGGCCACCGGACCGCGTGGCATCGTGGTCGATCTGCGGCTCAAGCAGGCGCGCGTGCAGGGTGAGCTGCTCGAAGTGCAGGACTCCGCACTGCTGGTGCTCCGCGATGACCGCGTCGTGCTGGTGCCGCTCGCGGCGGTCCAGGTCGGGAGTTTCGAGCAGCGCGGTGTGCTGATCGAGAATGGGCACAGTGCGGGGCCCACGACCCAGGAGCTCAAGCTCATAAGCCGGTTCCCGGCGGGACTGACCCCGGCGATGAAGACGCGGCTGCTCGCCACCTACGGCCAGACCGAGCCGGACCGAGCCCCGTGACTCTCCTCCTGTTGCTCCTGGTGCAGAACCCGGACTTCATCGCCGCGGCGCGCAGCGGCACAGCCGCCTATCGCGACGTCGCGGCGGCGCGCGCAGCCGGCTACCGGCCGGTCGGGCCCGATTTCCCCGGGATGGGCCGGCACTGGGTGCACCCGGCGCTCATTCTGCGAGACACGCTCGACCCCGCGGCGCCCCCGATCCTCGAGTACGCCGAGATCGCCGGCCGGCCAACGCTGGTCGGGGTCGCGTACGCGAAGCTGGTGCGTGACGCGACTCCGCCCACGGGGCTCCCGGTGCCGGCCTCCGCCTGGCATTTCCATCAGGGGACCGTCGAGGAGGAAAGCTTCCTGCGAAGCCACGCCGGGCTGCACGTCGCGCCCGGCCACGAGACGGAACCGCGTATCGCCGTGCTGCACGCCTGGATCTGGCTCGAGAATCCGGACGGCCTGCTCGCCACGGACAACTGGGCGCTACCCTACGCGCGGCTTGGTTACCGCATGCGGCCGGGAGCGTCGCAACCGGCGGCACGCGCGCTGGCGCTCGCTGCCGGCGACGCGGGGCGAACCTACGTGGAGGCGCTGCTGCGGGCGGTGGGGCGTCCGAGCGCGGCGGAGGAGCAGGCATTGGCGCTGCTCGTGGAGCGGCATCAGGCAGCGGCGCAGGCGCTGTTGCCGAGCGACCCGAACGCAAGCGCGCCAGTCGAGGCGCTGGCGCATTGCTGGACGGAGCTGTTGGAGGACGTGCGTGCCGCCGTGCGGCCGGAGGTGTGGGAGCGGTTAGCGGTGCTGCACTAGGCCGCGCTTACTCGCTCGCCATCCGCTCGACGGCGAAGCGTAGCCGCAGCATCGCCGTGTCCAGCAGGCGCCGCTCCTCGTCGTTCAGCGACGCCGAGTCGGCGAGCTGCAGCAGCAGGGCCATCGCGGTTTGCAGCTGGCCCGCGGCCGATTGCAGCGCGAGGCGCCGCTCGATCCCGAGACGGCGCTCGCTCTTGCGGCGCTCGACCGGCACGGCCACGAGGTCGACGCGCTGATCCGCCCCGCTGCGGCGGTCCGAGTCCCGACGGTCGATCTTGGGCGCGGTCATCAGCCCTCCACCACCCAGGTGCGCTCTTTGCGCAGCAGGACGTCGAGGTCGGCGGGACCCTTCTGCGAACCTGCCTGAGCGTACACCTCCCGCTCGTACGACGGCGCCGGGTTGCAGTAGAGGACCCCCATCGCCGTGGGGAATGGCGGCTCGAGCGCCGCGAGGTGTTGCGCCAGGGCGCGATTCGTCTCGTCGTGCACCAGGATGTCCGCGGCGCTCACGCCGTTCTCACCGAGCGTGACGACCTCCAGCTCGAGCTTCCCGGCGACGAGCCGCAGACCCTTTTCTTTGTTCTTCCCGAACAGCAGGGGTTGGCCGTGCTCGACGACGATCTGCGCGTCGGGGGCCACGGTCTTGCCTGTGATATGCTCGAACACCGCATCGTTGAACACGACGCAGTTCTGGAGGATTTCGACGAACGACGCGCCTTGATTGGCGTGCGCCCGCTTCAGGACGCCGACGAGATGCGCCTGGAGCGTGTCCACGGAGCGCGCCACGAACCGCGCGCCGGCGCCGAGTGCGAACACACACGCCGACACGGGATACTCGAGCGATCCGAGCGGCGTGGACGGCGAGCGCGTGCCGCGGCGTGACGTCGGTGAGTATTGGCCCTTGGTAAGCCCGTAGATCTCGTTGTTGAAGAGGATGATTTGGAGATCCACGTTGCGGCGCAGCACGTGCAGCATGTGGTTGCCGCCGATCGACAAACCGTCGCCGTCGCCGGTCATCACCCACACGTCGAGCTCGGGGTTCGCCAGCTTGATCCCCGTCGCGATCGCCGGCGCCCGGCCATGCACCGTGTGGAATCCGTAGGTGGACATGTAGTACGGGAACCGCGCGGCGCAGCCGATGCCGCTCACGAACACGGTGCGCGCGCGGTCGAGCTGCAGCTCCGCGCACGCCTTCTGCACCGCCTTGAGGATGGCGTAATCGCCGCAGCCGGGGCACCAGCGGACCTCCTGATCCGAGGCGTAGTCCTTGGGCGCGAGCTGGGCGTCGGTGATCGTGCTAACGGTCATTTGCCCTCACCCCCTGACCCCCTCTCCCGTTCGCTGCGCTCAGGGCAGGCCCCGTCGGGGAGAGGGGGAACGACCGCCGCCAAAAACACACGTCCTCACTTCTCCTCCCTGATCGCATCCACGATTTCGGTCACCTTGAACGGTTTTCCTGTGACCTTGCTGAGCCTTTCCGCCGGAATCAAGTACTCGGCGCGTAGCAAGCGCACCAACTGCCCGTGGTTCATCTCGGGGACGAGGACGCGGTCGTAGCGCTTGAGCAGATCCCCCAGGTTGCGGGGGAACGGGCTCATGTAGCGGACGTGGATGTGCGCCACGTCGTGCCCGTCCTCGCGAGCGATCCGCACCGCCTGGTGGATCGGGCCGAACGTCGAGCCCCATCCGACGACGGCGAGGGCGCCGTGATCCTCGCCCAGCGTGGGGGCCTGCAGCGGAATGTCGCGCGCGATGCCGGCGATCTTGTCCGCGCGCGCCTCGGTCATGCGCGCATGGTTGTCGGGATCGTAGGAAATGTGGCCCGTGTCGTAGTCCTTCTCCAACCCGCCGATGCGGTGCTCCAGCCCCGGCGTTCCCGGCCGCACCCACGGGCGGGCCAGCGTCTTCGGGTCGCGCAGGAACGGGTGGAAACCCTCCGGGTCGGTGCGATAGCCGATCGGGAAACGCGGCAGGTCGGCTTCCGCCGGGATGCGCCACGGCTCCGCGGCGTGCGCGAGGTAGCCGTCGGACAGCACGATCACCGGCGTCATGTACTTGGTGGCGAGGCGCACCGCCTCGATCGCCACGTCGAAGCAATCGGTCGCGGTGGCGGCCGCGATCACCGCGAGCGGGGCGTCGGCATTGCGGCCGTGGACCGCCTGGAACAGGTCCGACTGCTCCGTCTTGGTGGGCATGCCGGTCGACGGGCCGGCGCGCTGCGAGTCGATCACGATGAGCGGCAGCTCGGTGGCGATCGCGAGGCCGAGCATTTCGGTTTTCAGCGCGATTCCCGGTCCCGAGCTCGACGTGACGCCGAGCGCGCCGGCGTAGGCGGCGCCGAGCGCCGCGCCGCTCGCGGCGATTTCGTCTTCCGCCTGGAATGTCACGACGCCGTACTGGCGCAGCGTCGCCAGGGTGTGCAGCAGCGCGGACGCGGGGGTGATCGGGTAACCGGCGAACACCAGTTTCTCGATTCCCGCCGCGCGCATCCCCGCCACGAGCCCCCACGCCAACGCTTCGGTGCCGCTCACGGTGCGATACGACCCGGGCTGCACGTGGGCCTTGGGAACGACGTACCCCACCAGGTGCTCGGGCATCTCCGCCGTTTCGCCGAAGGCGTGTCCCGCGTTCAGGGCCGCGATGTTGGCGTCGGCGATCTGCGGCTTCTTGGCGAACTTCTGCTTGAGCCAGTCGACGGTCGCGCTGCGCTCGCGGCCGTACATCCACAACAGCAGGCCCAAGGCCCACATGTTGCGGCACAGGTGGGCCTCGCGCGACGACAAGCCATGCGGTTTCACGGCGTCGGCGGTGAGCTTGGTGATGTCGAACTTGAGGAGCTGGTAGGGAGCGAGCGAGTCGTCGTCGAGCGGGTTCTTCGCATAGCCCGCCTTGCCGAGGTTGCGCTCGTTGAACGCCGCGGTGTCCACGATGATCGTGCCGCCGACGCGCAGGTCCTTCAGCTCCACTGTGAGCGCCGCGGGATTCATCGCGACGAGGACGTCGACCTCGTCGCCCGGCGTCATCACGTCCACCGCCCCGAACTGGATCTGGAATGCCGACACGCCGAACGTCGTGCCGGCGGGAGCGCGGATCTCGGCGGGGAAATCGGGGAAGGTCGAGAGGTCGTTCCCGGCGAGGGCCGTTTCCAGCATGAATTGGGTGCCGGTCACCTGCATACCGTCCCCCGAGTCGCCGGCGAACCGGATCACGACCGAGTCGCGGATCTCGCGAGCAGCTGAGGAGGACATCGCGCTGGAGGCCATCAACTTGGAAGGCTAGCCTGCTGGCGGGTGTTGCGCGAGGCGTGCAGTTTCGTGGCCGTTTCGGAACTGTTTCGCCCCTAGCGGCGGGGGGCGGTCCCCCATAGGCTCAGGGCGCGAATCTTGCCCTTGAAACCGAGACTCTTTAACCAAGCGAGCAGGCGATGCACGCGGTGATTCGGCGTTATAAAGTGCGACTCGGGACGGTCGCCAGCGCGGCGCAGCACGCGGAAACCAGCCTGTTGCCGCAGATAAACCGCCTCCCCGGTTTCGTGGCCTACTACCTCCTCGACGCGGGAGACAGCGTGCTGGCGTCGATCAGTGTCTGTGAGACGCCGGAGGGCGCGGATGCCGCTGCGGCGTTGGCGGCGAGCTGGTTCAGAAGTGACTGGCCTTCGTTCAAGCTGATTCCGCCGGAGATCACGGACGGCGAAGTACTGGTCCACGCGGAAGTGGGACGGACGACGGGACGTCGCCGCACCGAGCGGCGAGCCAACACCGACCGCCGCACGGATGCCGAGCGCCGGAGGGTGTCGGAGCGGCGGCGGTCGAACCAAGCGCCCGCCGTGGAGCGGCGCAGCGATGCGGGCCGGCGGTCTTCCACTGAACGGCGGGCGCAAGGAGAGCGTCGCGCGGCGTGGCAGAGCGCCCCGCCTCCCGCCGCGCAGCCAGCGCGGCGGTCCGGACCGCTGCCGCAGCGGCGCACGCCCTCGCCGATAGCCTAGCGCAGGGGCGGCATCAAGCGGCGTCCGACTGGGGTATTGTTCTAGCATCCCCACACGGAGCTCAGGCTTGTCCGTTCAGCGGGGCGGAGCACTCTGCTTCGCCGTCTTGATCGCCGGCGTGGGCGCCGGTGCCTGCGCCCACCCTTCCCACGCGCCGCCGGCGCCCGCCGCCGGCGCCCCCGGTTGCCTGCTGGCCGCGGGCGGCGAGTCGCGCTCACCGGTCGTCACCGTCGCCCTCACCGACTCCGTCGATCCCACGCACGCTCCGGTGCCGCGCAACGACGCGGAGCGGCTCGTGTTCCGGCAGCTGTACGAGACGCTGGTGCGGTTCGACTGCGACGGGCGCGCGGTGCCGTCGCTCGCCGAGTCGTGGACTTCGAGCGACGGCGGACGGCGCTGGGCGTTTACGCTGCGCGGTGACGCGCAGTTCTGGGACGGCGCGCCGGTCACGGCGCGCGACGTCGTCGTGGGGAAGGGCGGCGCCGGATACACGCTCACGCCGATCGACGCGCGCACGGTGGGCGTCTGGTTGGCGAAAGGCTCGGACGATGTGCCGGCGTTTCTCGCCGATCCCGCACTCGCCGTCACGAAAGCCGCACCGGGTGGCGACTGGCCGATCGGCACGGCGCGGTACTGGGTGACCGGGGCGACGGCGACGGACCAGGAGATTCGCGCGCACTCCCCGGCGGGCGACACGATCGTCTTCCGCCAAGCCTCCGCCAAGGACGCGCGCGATCTCCTCGACGCCGGCGTCGATCTCCTCATTACTCGTGACCGATCCATAGCCGACTACGCCGCCAGGCAATCCGCGTTCTCCGTCGTCGACCTGCCGTGGGACCGTGTGTACGTGCTCGCCTCCGTCGAGCCTCCGACGACGCGCCTCGACGGACTCGAGCAAGCGGTGCGCGGTGAGTCGCGACGCCCGCAGGGAGGCGGCTTCTGGTGGGAGAACCTGCGCGCGTGCGGACCGGCGCCCGCGACCGCGCCCCAGCCCTCGGCGACGGCCCGCCGCATCGCGTACGTGCGCGGCGATGCCGCGGCCCGCGACTTGGCGGGCCGCATCGCCGCCCTCGGCGGCGGGACCGCCGCGGGTCTCGGTCCAGCCGATTTCGCTCGGTCGCTGGCCGGCGGCAGCGGCGCCGGGTACGTGGTGGCGCTGCCGCGGACCGTGCCGGAGGCGTGCCGCGCGGCGCGCGATCTGTTGCCCCCCTGGCCGGCATCGGTGGCGCCGCTCGTCGAGACGCGCGCGCGCGCCGTCGTGCGTCGCGCCATGTCGCGCTGGACGGTGGACGGGGACGGGACCCTGCACCTTCTGCCCCAATGACATTCCGCACCCGCCTCCTCGCCGGGTTCGGCGTGGTGGTGCTCGTACCGCTGGCCGTCTTCGGACTCGGCATCCGCCGCGAGATGTCGGGGCGGCTGTCAGCGGAGTACGGGCGGCGCGTCGTCGCGCTCGCCGACGTGATCCGCGCCGACGTCGCGCGGCAAAGCGATGGGATCGCGGCACGCCTCGCCGCGCTCAAGGGCGCGCTCGCCGCCGACAACCGCTTCCGCGCCGCGACGGTCCAGGGGGGGGATCGCGCTTACGTCCTCGATTACGCCGGCGACGCGATGCGCCTGACGGGACTCGACTTCCTCCAAATCCTGGACGCCGAGGGCCGCGTCGTTTCATCAGGACACTTCCGCAACGAGTATGACCGTCCCGCCGCCATCCCTCCGCCAGGCGGTCCGGCACTGGTCAGCGCCGGCACGGCGGAAGGCCGGTTCCTTGCGCTCGTCCGCACCGATTCACTGCTGCTTCCCGGGCGGCGGTTCACGCTTCTGGGCGGCGTGCGCGTCGACTCGCTGTTTCTATCCCGTCTGGCGCGCGATCCCGAGCTGGCGGTTTCGGTTCAGCTTCCCGGCGACAGCACGCCGCGGGACTCGACCGGTCAAGTCGTCGCGGAGGTGACGCTGCCGTACGTGGAGTCGGCGGTGACCCCGGCGGTGCCGGCGCGCTTCGTCGTCACGCACACCGAGAGTCTGCTGGCCGCGCTGCGCCGCAACGTGAACACGTGGTTCGCCGTGGCGGTGCTCGTGTCGGCCCTCGCGGCGGTGCTGATGGCCGGGTGGCTGTCCACCCGCCTGAGCCGCCCCATGACCGAGATGGAGAGACGCGTGGTGATGGGCGACCTGGCGCGGCAGGTGAACCACGACATCAAGAATGGGCTCGGCCCGCTGCGCAACGTGTTCCGGCACTTCGCGCAGGTGGCCGAGGCGGAGCCAGCCAAGCTGCCCAAGGTCTTCGCCGAGCGTCAGGGCACCGTCGAATCGAGCATTGGATACCTCGAGATCCTCGCGGCGAACTACGCGCGCCTCTATCCTCAGGCGAATGCACAACCCACCGACGTCAACGCCGTGGTGCGCGAGGCCCTGCGGCACTTCGCCGGTGCGGACCACGCCGAGCTGCATACCGAGGTGTCGGACCGCCTGCCCCTGGTGCGCGCCGACGCTCTGGCGCTGCGGCGCGTGATCGAGAACCTGCTCGGCAACGCGGTGGACAGTCTCGAGGGCAAGCCGGGGACGGTCACGGTGACGACCGCGCGGGGAGCCAACGGCTTGGTCCGCCTGTCCGTGAGCGATACCGGGCGCGGCATGAGCAAAGCCGAGCGCGAGCGCGCCTTCGACGACTTCTACACAACCAAGCCGGGGGGTACGGGGCTGGGGTTGTCGATCGTCCGGCGCTTGGTCCTCGATTCGCACGGGACCCTCGAGGTCGAGTCGGAGCCGGGCAAGGGATCGACGTTCACCGTGGAGCTTCCAGTCGCATGACCCTCGTTCTCATCGTCGACGACGTCCCCGCGATGGCCGAGCAGTACGCCTACGACTTGAAGCGGCTGCGCGGCTACGAAACACTGGTCGCCGCGAGCGGCCGGGCCGCGCTCGACTGCCTGGCCGCCGAGCCCGTGGATTGCGTAATCCTCGACCTCGAGATGCCGGGCATGGACGGCTTCGAAGTGTTGCGCGCTGTGGAGCGCCTGGGCCTGCGCGTGCCGATCATCGTGTATACGGGGACCGGCAACTACGACCGCTGCGCGCAGGCGATCCGTCTCGGCGCGATCAGTTTCATCGACAAGGCGGAACCGATGGAGCGGGTGGGGCAGGAGGTGGAGAATGCCATCGAGCGGCGCCGCCTCGCCGACCAGGTGGCGGCGCTGCGCCGCGGCTTTGGCGTGGACTCCCCGCTGGTGGGGGCGAGTCCCGCGCTCGCCAAGCTGCAGCAGACGATCGCCCGGGTCGCGCCGATCCCGAGCCCCGTCCTCATCCTGGGCGAAAGTGGAACCGGTAAGGAGCTGGTCGCGCGCGAGCTGCACCGCCTCGGCGCGGCACCCAAAGGTCCGTTTATCGCCGTGAACAGCGCGGCGCTGCCCCACGAGCTGGTCGAGAGCGAGCTGTTCGGACACGAGCGCGGCGCCTTCACCGGCGCCGCCGCCACCCGCAAAGGCGCGTTCGAGGCGGCGAGCGGCGGTACGCTCTTCCTCGATGAAATCGGCGATCTCCCCCTCGCAGCCCAGGCGAAGCTGCTGCGGGTGCTCGAGGAGCGGCACGTGACCCGAGTGGGTGGAACGAAGACCATCGCGGTCGACACGCGCGTCGTCGCCGCGACGCACCGCGATCTCGAGAAGGAGGTCGCCGAGGGGCGGTTCCGCGAGGACTTGTATTTCCGGCTGAACGTGCACCCGCTGCGCGTGCCGCCGCTGCGCGAGCGGCTCTCGGACGTCCCGGCGCTCGTCGAGCACCTCCTCGCGGCGACGTGCAGCCGGTTCGGGATCAAGCCCAAGAAAGCCGGTGTGGAGGTTTTCGAGGTTTTGATGGCGTACGACTGGCGCCGCAACAACGTGCGCGAGCTGCGCAACGTGGTCGAGCGCATGATCATCGCCACCGACCGCGAGGAGCTGGCGCGCGACGACGTGCCGGCCGAGATCCGCGATCACAAGGGCCCCCGCCCACGCCCCACATCCCACGCCCCACGCAGTTTCGAGGAGCAGAAGGTGGAAGCCGAGCGCCAAATCATCGTCGCCGCGCTCGAGCGCAACGATTGGCACATCACGCATACCGCCAAGGAGTTGGGTCTCTCGGACCACGCGAGTCTCTTGAAGGTCATGCGCCGCCTGGGTGTCCAGCGCGACACGTAGACCCCTCGCGGGCGGTGTCCCGCCGGCCACGTCCGCAGAATCACGTTGTGAATTGACAATGAGTTAGTCACTGGTCCGGGGCCTGCTTTACTCCGGAGCGAACCCGCTCCTGGAGGAGCCATGCGGTACCAGTTCATGATCGATCGGCCTCGTGCGCGGGGCCGCGGTCTCGCCCTCGCTGTCGTCGCACTCATCAGTCTCGGCGTGGCCGGGTACGTGTTCGCCGCTTGCGGCGATCGCAACCCCGACCGGGCCAGCGCCAGCGAAGCCGTCCCCCCGACGCCGACCCCGATTCCGGCGCCGCCCACCAAGGCCGAGCCTGAGACGCCGGCACCCACCACGGCGTCCGAGTTCTTCACAGTCGGTCGCACGGCGTGGAAGGCCGGCGAGTTCGCTCGCGCCGAGAGCGCCTTCGTGCAGGCGATCGCGCTCGATTCCACCCATGTCCGTAGTCGTCTCTACCTGAGCCGCGTCCTGATCGAGACGGGGCGTGCCGGAGATGCGCTGCAGCACATCGAAGCGGCGGTCGCGCTCGACTCGACGTCGAGCGAGCCGCTGCGGCTCCTGGGCCGGGCGTACGAGGTCCTGGGGCGCTCTGACGAAGCGATCGACGCCTACAAGCGGTCGATCGTCAAGAACTCCGAGGATGTGTGGTCGCTCAACAACCTCGGATCGCTTTACATCAAGTTGGGCCGGTCCGAAGACGCGCTGGGCCCGATCGCGCGGGCGATCGAGCTGGAAAAGAGCGTGGCGATCTTCCACAACAATCTCGGCACGGCGCTCGAGAAGACGGGCCATTTCACGGCGGCGGCTGAAGCCTATCGTGCGGCGCTGGCGGCGGACAGCACGTTCGGCCCGGCGACGACGAACCTGACGCGCGTCGAGCAGCTCAAGGAAGACCCGGCCGCGCAGCCGCTGGATCTCGTGGCGCTGGCCAAGGCTTTTCTGGCTCAGATAAACCAGCATTGAGCAGGAATCTGGAGACCCGGCCGAGCCCCCCTTTAACGGCCGGGTCTCCCGGTTTATGTTCCCCCTCCCATGAAAGCGACCGATATCCGCAAAGGGCACGTCCTGTTGATCGACGGCCAGCCCTGCCGAGTAATGGACTTCACGCACCGCACCCCGGGCAACCTGCGCGCGTTCGTGCAAGTCCGGTTCCGGAACCTGGTCACGGGCAACACCTTCGACCAGCGTCTCGCCGCGACCGACTTCCTGAACGAAGCGCGGCTCGATACGAAAGAGATGCAGGTGCTCTACCAGGATCAGGGCGGCGTGCACGTGATGGATCAGGAGACCTACGAGCAGTACACGCTCGACGAGCGCGCCGTCGGTGAGGACAAGGAGTGGCTGCAGCCCGAGATGGTGGTGCAGGTGGAGTGGCTCGACGGCCGCCCCATCGCGATCGAGCTGCCGCCGGTGATCGAATTGCAGGTGGTCGAGACGTCGCCGGTGATGAAGACCGCGACCAAGAACGCGAGCACCAAGCCCGCCAAGCTCTCGAACGGTGCGACGGTGCAGGTGCCGGACTTCATCAGTCCGGGCGAGAAGGTCAGGGTCGACCCGCGCTCCGGCCAGTACCTCGAGCGGGCGAAATAAGACGGTCGATTCCGAAGGGCCGCAGGTCCCACTCCGTCTTTCCGTCCACCAACAGGTCCGCCAGCAGCTCCCCGATCGCGCTCGCGAATTTGAACCCGAACCCCGAGCAAGGGCTCGCCAACAGGACTTGGCGGTGCTCGGGGTGGACGTCGATGAGAAAGTCCCCACCAGCGACGTTGGTGTAGAGGCAAACGGTCGAACGGCGGTGGGTGCCGTTCGCTCCGGGGAGAAACCGCTTCAGCATCTTCCGCATCGCCGCGATCTCGTCAGCGCCTACGTCACGGCGCACCGTATCTGCGGTCGTGGGCTCGCCGCCGTGATGAATCGTCGTCTTGATCTCGCCGGCTTCGATGGGGAACGTGGCGAAGGCGGCGTTCGGCCCGAACTCCCAGAGGGCGAGAGGACAGCGCGCCGCCTCGAATGCCGCGGGGTCGCCCGCGGGGGCGAACCAATGCATGACGATCCGCTCGGCGGTGACCGATACGCCGATCCGGGTCAGGGTGTCGAGCATCCAGGGGCCCGCCGCCAGTAACAGCTTGGCGGCGCTGTAGCGCCCTTGCGGCGTCGTGACCGTCACGCCGTTGTTGCTCGCCTCCCAGCGCACGACGGGCTCGTCGAACCGCACGTCGATCCCGCCCGCCCTCGCGTAGTCGAGGCACGCCCGCACGCACGTTTCCGGTCCCAGGATACCCGCCCCCGGCTCGAAGAACCCGACGCTGCTTTCATCGGGCCGAAACGCGGGGAAGCGGCGCCGGATCTCCTCGGGAGACAGGATCTCGTACGGCACGTGGTGGATGTCGGCGCTTTCCTTGGACTTGGCGACGAAGGGCCCGCCCGAGGCGCCCACGAAGACACCGCCGGTGATGTCGAGCAGGCGCTGTCCCGTCGCGGCCTCCATCTCGCGCCAGCACGCGTAGGCTCGGTGTACGAGCGGGACGTAGCGGGGGTGCTCGAACGACGTCTCGCGGATGATGCGGGTGCCGCCGTGGGTCGAGCCGAGCGTGTGCGGGGGGTGGTGCCGGTCGAGGGCGAGGACCCGCAGGCCTTTGCGGCCGGCAAGGTGGAACGCGGTGGCGGACCCCATCGCACCGAGGCCGGCCACGATCACGTCGTACTTCACAGCTCGGCCTGCCGGAAGCAGGTCACGAGATGGTCGTTCACCATACCCACGGCCTGCATGAAGGCGTAGACGATCGTGGGGCCGACGAAGCGGAACCCGCGTTCGGCCAGCGCCTTGCTCATCGCCTGCGACTCCCGTGTCTCGGCGGGGACGCTGCGCGTGGTCTTGCGGGCGTGGCGCAGCGGCGCGCCGCCCACGAAGGACCAGAGGAACTCGTCGAACGATGCCCCCGTTTCGACGAGCTTCAAGTAGGCGCGGGCACTCTTCACCGAGCTCTCGATCTTCTGGCGGTTGCGAATGATGCCGGGGTTCTTGAGCAGCTTGGCGATGCGGCGCCGGCCGTAGCGCGCCATCCGCTCCGGGTCGAAGCCGTCGAACGCCTCGAGGAAGCTGTCGCGTTTGCGCAGGATGATGGCCCACGAGAGACCGGCCTGGAACCCGTCGAGGATGAGCTTACCGAACAGCTGGCGGTCGTCGTGGACCGGGACGCCCCACTCGCGGTCGTGGTAGGCGATCATCAGGTCACTCGACTCCGCCCACTTACACCGCTCCATGTCCCGATCCTTGCAAGAGAAAGCCCCACACCACGCGGGGTGATGTGGGGCTTGATCTCAGTCCCGAGGGGGAAGGTTACTCCGTCCGTCCCCCGGTATTAGGGCCCCCACTCGTCTTCCCTTCCTGGACGATGATCAGGAACTTCGAATTCCGCCAGAACTGCTCCGGCGTCGAGATCTGCAGGCTGCCGGTGCCCGTGACCTTCCCTTGGTCGGTCCGGGGGGTCGCCAGGTACTCGAGGTCCTGGCGCGACGCGATGCGGTACTCGCTGGACGCGTCGGGCAGCTGAATCGCCGTCACCTCACGCTTGTTGATCGGCGTGAACAGACTGGGATCGAGTTCGCGCGCCGGTGAGAGGGTGCTGCCGGTGCGCCACAAAACGAAGAGCACGCGGCTGCCGCCCTCTTCCACGATCACGCCTTTCTGCTTCAGCTCGTCCTTGGTGCCGATGATGTAGTAGACGGTGTTCTCGCGCGTGGTGACGTTGGCGACGGTGTCGCGCAGCGCCACGTTCTCGGTCTCGAGGCTCGTCACCTGCTCGGTGAGTGAGGTGATCGACGCCTTCTGGCTCTCGATGATGGCGCCGAGGTTGGTCGCCGTCGAATCGAGTGTGGCGCGCAGGCTGTCCGACAAGTTGGTGAGGCCCTTGATGCGACTCTGGGCTTCGTTCAGTCGGTTCTCCGTCTCGCTCACGCGCGCCACGACGTAGCGCAGCTTCTGCATCATCGTGTCGCGCTGTGCGAGCAACGGGGTCTCGGATGAGGTACGGATCTGGCGCCCACGCACCTGCACCTTCGAGAGCGCCGAGCTTACGTCGCTCAGCAGCCGGGCGCTGACGGCCACTTCTTGCAGCAAGCTGTCACGCTGTGCGTTCGCCTGCTCGAGATCGGCGAGCTTGCGCTCCGTCTCGGCCGACGTGCCGCACGCGTTCGCGACGACGAGCAGCGCCGCGAGGATGGGCTTGACGGTCATTGTCGTAGGCTCCCCAGTGGGTGAGAAAGGCACCGCCTTGATACTGCCGATTCGCAATGTGGTTCCGAGTGACGCAAGTCACGCGCGCGCGGGTGACCCGTTCCCCGGGTCGTGTTACCTTAGGCGCTCATGCGAGTCTTTGTCGGCACCTCCGGCTACAACTTTCCCGAGTGGAAGGGGAGCTTTTACCCGCCCAAGCTGCCCACCTCCAAGTGGTTGGAGCACTACGCCAGCAAGCTCGGGACCGTCGAGATCAACTACACCTTCTATCGGATGCCGACCCCGAAGATCGTGGCCGGCTGGGACGCCGTGACCCCGGCCGACTTCACGTTCGTGCTCAAGGCCCCGCAGCGCATCACCCATATCGCCCGGCTCAAGAACATCGACGAGAACCTGCGTTTCTTCCTGGAGACCGCCCGCGCCCTGGGGCCGAAGCTCGGGCCGATCCTGTTCCAGCTCCCGCCCAACTTCAAGAAGGATCTAGACCGGTTGGGCGACGTGCTCACCCAGTTCCCGCCCGACCTGAAGTGCGCCTGGGAGTTCCGGCACGCGTCGTGGTTCGACGCCGACGTATACGACGTGCTCCGGACGGGCAACGCCGCGTTGTGCGTCGCCGACACCGAGGCGGCGACGACGCCGCTCGAGCCCACTGCCGACTTCGGCTATGTCCGGTTGCGTGATGAGGGGTACACGAAAAAGTCGATGGAGGACTGGGTGGCGAAGGTGCGCGAGATGGGGAAGGGCTGGACCGGCGCCTACGTGTTCTTCAAGCACGAAGGGAAAGGCGAGGGGCCGAAACTCGCCGCGAAGTTCGCGACGTTGTTCTAGCCCCTCGCCCCGCGTCTCAACTGCCCGCGCTCACTCCTCGCATATGATCTGTGGTGGTGGACAACTTGAGACCGTGACGTACATCGAGTTCCCCGCCTGCGTCCCAACGGCATCGGTCACCGTGACGCTGATCTCGAAGTCCGCGCCGTCTACATCGCCCGTGTAGGACGGGCCGGTACCGACTGGGGATCCGTTGATGTACCACTGGTATGTGTACGGTTGCGTCCCGTTCACCGGGACCGCGTCCCACGTGGCGACCGAGCCCGCGGAAACGAAACCCGGCCCGTTGATGGACACGGCGAGCGGGCACTTGGGGACCTTGTCGCCGAACGTGACATCGAGCTGCACGTAGCCTACATTCGCTCCGTCCGACGGTCGCTTGATATCGAAGGTGGCCGGCCCGTTCACCGGGAAACACCCGTTTTGAGGGCCTGTCAGACTGAAGACCCCCACGGGGTCGTCGTGGTTAAGGGCAAAGCCCAGATCGAGAAGCCCAGGCACGACCATGAGGATGGAAGCCACTTTTTTTATGCCGCTGTCGATGTATGCCTGAAAAATCTTGGCGGCGAGGTTTTCGAGATCGTGCGCCGTGTTGTCTGTAGTGTGCGGTGGACGTCCTCCGTTCCACGTGCACGCCTGGTAATCGTCTTCCCAGACTTGAAACTCGACTTGGTGCAGCCCGATCCCCTCCTCGAGGATCGCTAAGACCCTACCGCTCCAGTAATCATCGTTCTGATCGTACTGGAGCGGATAGCTCTGCTCGTTGCCGGCGCACTGCACGTCGACGAACGTGCCGACGCTGTTTTGGACGAACGCATGCACCTCGAATTCGGGCGCCCCTGCCGTCCAACCCTCGTACTGCCCGTGATCGGCAATGTACGAAGCCACCATGTAGACGCCTGGCGGGTCTACGGTGGTGACTCGGGCGGGCGCGGCGCGTGCCAACGCACTCGGCGATGAGAAATCGGTTTCCTTCCGCACGACAACCAGCGTCGGCACGTCGGGGGGTTGATCCGCGCTGAGGGGCACGGGTCGGCCGGCGAGATCGAACCCAATCGGGACGGCGCGGTCATGGAGCGCGCCGGCGACCAGGAGGTGCGCGTCGCCGCGCCACGCGGCCCAGTGCGTGGGCACCGGCATGTAGAACTCGAGATCGATGATGCTGTCCAGCGTGGCGAGCACCGCGTCAGTTGTGACCGTGGCACCGGGAGACTGGGCGGGGCCCGATTCGGCGCTGCGCGCCGCGGCCATCGAGGTGAGCAGGGGGCGCGTGCCGCTGCGGAGGAATGCCCCGAAGTCAAGCTTGTGTTCACGATACGGCGACGCCTGCAGCTGTTTGTAGACCATGTCACGCACCGCGGGATCCGCGAGCGCCACGGCCACCTCTCGAGTAATCCTCTCGAGCAACTCATGCATCCGCGGCTCGGGAACCGGGATGCCGGCGCGACTGAGGAGCACAGGCGCCGCGGCCTGTTGCGGTGCCTCGGGGCGCGTTACGCCGTCGTCGGCGCACGCCCACAACACCGCGGCCAGCGCGACCGCGGTCCACGTCAACTCTCTGCGTCGGGTAGTCATTGGTCCTCCAGCGTGAAAATGGACTTGGTACTCCGACACTTCGTCCCTTACGCTGGCCGGGAGGACGGCGTGGGCACAAGGAAAAGCGCACCACACGTCATAGTACGAAAAACACTACGATGCAGCGGGAAAGGAGCGGCGCCGCAGCTCGGCGAGGTGCCGCACTGTTTGCCTGACGCCATAGCTCGCACGCAACGCCTCTCGTTCTTCAGGCACGTCCGTCCGGATGGACAGGGCGCGGTACAAATGTTGCCTCCGTTCGAGCGTGCCCTTTTTCTTGCGAGATTCATCATGGCGCCCGTTCGTGATGCCCTCCGTGCAGCAACCCTTTGCGGCTCTCTTCTTTTTGTAGCAAGCTGCGACCGCGGCGAGTCTCCCGTTGCACCATCTCCCCTTTCCGGTGTTGCGGCGACGAGCGCCCAGGGGCGGATCGCGTTCTCGAGCAACCGCGACGGCGCCTACGGGATCTACGTGATGAACGATGATGGGACGGCGGTCACCCGGCTGACGGACGACTCTGACTACGCGCCCGCCTGGTCGCCGGACGGCACCCGCCTCGCCTTCATCAGCCAGCGCGACGGCAATAACGAGTTGTACGTGATGAATGCGGACGGGACCGGGGTGACCCGCCTCACCAATGACCCTGCGTGGGATCTGTCACCCGCTTGGTCACCCGACGGCAGCCGGATCGCGTTTGCGAGCGAGCGCGACGGCAACTCCGAGATCTACGTCATGAACGCCGACGGGAGCGCCGTAACCCGGCTCACCAGTAACACCACCTGGGACGGAGAACCTGCCTGGTCGCCCGACGGCACCCGACTCGCGTTCGGCAGCTACCGCAGTGGCACAGTCGAGATTTACGTGATGAATGCGGACGGGACCGGCGTGGTCCAACTCACCACCACATGGAGTACCGACCCCATCTGGTCACCCGATGGCAGTCGGATCGCGTTCAAGGCCTTCGCCGACACGAGTGAAGAGATCTACGTCATGAACGCGGACGGGACGGGCGTCACGCGTCTGACCAACAGCGCCGGCACCGACGAGAACCCGGTCTGGTCGCCGGACGGGAGTCAGCTGGCGTTCGACAGCGACCGCGACGGTGACTTCGAGATCTACGTCATGAACGCCGACGGGACCGGCGTCACACAGCTGACCAGCGACTCCACGAACGATCTGGAACCCGCATGGTTCGCCGTCTCCGGCCCCCCGCCGAACCAGCCCCCGCTGGCGACCTTCACGTCGACCTGTAGCGGGTTGACCTGCGGCTTCACGAGCACGAGCAGCGATCCTGACGGCTCGATCGTCGCCTACGGCTGGACCTTCGGGGACGGTGGGACGTCGACCGCGACCAACCCCTCACACACCTATGGGTCTGGGGGCACGTATACGGTCACGCTCACGGTGACGGACAACCAGGGTGCCACGGGTTCGGCATCAACGAGCGTCACCGTCACCCCGGCGAGCGTTACGGGCAAGATCGCGTTCACGAGCAATCGGGACGGCAACTCCGAGATCTACGTCATGAACGCCGATGGGACCGGCGCCACGAGACTCACCAACAACGCGGCGATTGACGGGGATCCCGCTTGGTCGCCCGACGGTACACGGTTGGCGTTCACGAGCACGCGCGACGGCAACTACGAGATCTACGTGATGAACGCCGACGGCAGCGGGGTGACCCGACTGACCAACGACCCGAACCAGGACCGGCATCCCGCGTGGTGCGGCACGAGGATCGCGTTTCAGAGCGATCGCTACCTGCCGCCCTTCTACGACATCTACGTCATGAACGACGACGGGACCGGGCCTACTCGCCTGACCATCAGCAACGCGTCCTCCGACGAGTACCCCGCGTGGTCGCCCTCCTGTAGTCGGATCGCCTACAGCTATGACCCGAACAGCTCGGCGGCCTCGATCAACGCGATGAACGCGGACGGTTCGGGCAATCACACGGTGATCTCCGGCGCCGGCCAGAACAACTCTCCCGCCATATCGCCCGACGGGACGCGGATGGCGTTCACGAGCAGGCGCGACTCCGACCAGCCTCCGGTCCCACTGGAGATTCGCGAGATCTACGTCCTGAACGCGGATGGGAGCCAGACACGGGTCACGCACACGGACGTCAATGCGTGGAACGTGCAGCCCACGTGGTCGCCCGACGGCACGCAGATCGCGTTCCAGAGCAACCGCGATGGCAGCAATGCGATCTATCTCATCAATGCGGACGGGACCAACCTCACGCGCCTGACCAGCGACTCCGCGGGCGATGCGCAACCTGCGTGGTTCGCCATTGCGAACCCCCCACCGAACCAGCCGCCGGTGGCGAACTTCAGCTCAAGCTGTAGCGGGTTGACCTGCAGCTTCTATAACATGAGCAGTGATCCGGACGGCTGGATCGCCGCCTACAGCTGGACCTTTGGGGACAGTGGGACGTCGACCCTGCGCGGCCCCTCCCACACCTATGGATCCGCGGGCACGTATGCGGTCACGCTCACGCTCACGGACAACCAAGGTGCCACGGGTTCGGTATCACACACGGTCAGCATCAGCCCGCCGCCGCCCCCGCCGCCGCTGCCGATGCACATGGCCGATCCGGACGGTTCCAGCGCGAGCGCTGGGTCGAGTTGGTCAGCCACGGTCGTGGTCACGGTGCAGGACACGAATCAGGTTGGGGTGAGCGGCGCCACCGTCACGGGGACCTGGAGCCTCGGCGGCGAGTCATCCTGCACGACTGACGGCAGCGGGGCCTGCACGGTGGCGTTCTTCGGCGCGAAGAACCACGTGCACGACGTGACGTTCACGGTGAGCGGCGTGACGATGGCGGGCGGCGTCTACAACCCCGCGGCCAATCAGGATCCCGACGGCGACAGCAATGGCACGTCGATCACGGTGAGCCGCTAGGCGCGCTAGGACGCTTTGCGCTTCTTCGCCGGTTTGCTCTCGGCGGCGCCTTTGCCACCCTTCAGGCTCGCCTTGAGCGCTTCCATCAGGTCGAGGATCTGCGTCTTCGGCGCCTCGGTCGGCTCCTCGGTGATCTCCTTGCCCTCGACCTTCTGCTGGATCTGATCGAGGATGCGGCGCCGCACGTTGTCCTTGTATGCGTGCGGCTTGAACTCTTCCGACGTTCCCTGATCGATGAACTTGATCGCCATGTCGAGCTCGGACTTCTTCACCTCGGTCTTCGGGATCGGCACGTCGGCGATCGACCGGAGCTCCTCCGGGTAGCGTAGCTGCTCCATCGCCAGCCCGTTCTCGAGGGGTCGCACGAGGATCAGGTACTGCTTGCCGCGCGCCGCCCACTGGCCGATGCCGATGCGGCCCGTCTTCTTGAGCGCGTCGACGAGGAGCTTGTAGGCGCGCTCGCCCCCCTTGTCGGGGCCCAGGAAATAGGTCTTGTCGGTGTAGATGCGGTCCACCTGGTCGGCCGGCAGGAACTCGGTGATCTCGATCGCCCCGGTGCCGCGCGGCTCTTCCAGCTTCTTCAGCTCGTCGGTCGTGAAGAGGACGTACTGCCCTTTGGTGAACTCGTATCCCTTGATCATGTCCTCCTTCTCGACTTTTTCGCCGTCCTTGGAGCAGACGTACTGCTGCTTCAACCGGGATCCGTCCTTCTTATGGAGCCAGTTGAACGAAATGTTCGCGGACGATTCGCCGGCGGAGAACATCTTGACCGGCACTGAGACGAGGCCAAAGGAGACCGTGGCCGAACCGATGGAATGAGCGCTCATAAGGGGCTATGATAACCACACCGCTCTCATGCCCGCAAACCGCAAGGGTCCACCGCCCCCGCCCACGAACGACCCGCTAAGCGCGTATCGCGCCAAGCGTTCCCTCGACCGCACCACTGAGCCGGGCGCCAAGCCCCCAGCTCCCGCGCCCAAGGCCGGCGGCCTCTTCATCGTGCACATGCACGCCGCGACCCGGCTGCATTGGGACCTGCGTCTCGAAATGGAAGGGGTGCTGCGCTCGTGGGCCGTTCCCAAGGGGCCCTCGGCCACCCGAACCGACAAGCGGCTCGCGGTGAACGTCGAGGACCATCCGATGGAGTACGGCGACTTCGAGGGAATCATCCCCGAGGGCAACTACGGCGCTGGCGAGGTGATCGTGTGGGATCGCGGCGTGTGGGTGCCGCTCGAGGACCCGTTCGAAGGATTCAAGAAGGGCAAGCTGCTCTTCGAGCTGAAGGGCTACAAGCTGCGCGGCAAGTGGACCCTCGTGAAGCTCAAGAAGGGCGTCAAGGAATGGCTCCTGATAAAGGAGAAGGACGCATACGCCGACCCCGACAAACCCTATTCCGACGAGTCGGTGCTCTCGGGAATGACGGTCGAGGAGCTGCGCGCCGCGAAAGATCGGGCAGCGCCCCTCAAGAAGGAGCTCGAGAAGCTCGGCGCGCCGCAACGCGCGGTGCGCGTCAAGGACACGGAGTTGATGCTCGCGGAGACGCGTGAAGACCCGTTCTCGAAGGCGGGATGGGTGTTCGAGCTGAAGCTCGACGGCTACCGGTTGCGCGCCGTCCGGGAGAACGGCGCCGCCAAACTCGTCTCCCGCAAGGGTCACGACATGACGGCGGCGTTCCCCGAAATTGCGCGCGCCGTGGCCGCGCTGCCGTATGAAGGCTTGATTCTCGACGGCGAGATCGTCGTCCTCGATGACGTGGGGCATCCCAGCTTCAATCGCCTGCAGAACCGCGCCAGGCTGTCCGGCCTTCCCCTCATCAAGCGCGCCGCCGTCGAAACACCCGCCACTTTCTACGTCTTCGATCTGCTCGCCTTCGAGGGATACGACGTCCGGCCGCTGCCGCTCGTCAAGCGCAAGGCCGTCCTCGCGAAGCTCTTGCCGCGCGCCGGCGCGCTGCGCTACTCCGATCATTTCGAAACGAAGGGCGAGGAGCTGTACGAGCACGTCGTCCAGCTCGGGCTCGAAGGGATCATGGCCAAAAAGGCCGACTCGGCGTATCGCGGCGGCCGCTCGGCGAACTGGCTCAAGATCCGCGCCGACCGCACCGACGATTTCGTCGTAGTGGGCTACTCGCGTCCCAAAGGCTCGCGCGGCGGATTCGGCGCGCTGCTCGTCGGCGGATACATCGACGGCAAGCTCACGTTCACCGGGCGGGTCGGGTCGGGCTTCGACGCGAAGCAGCTCAAGGACGTAGGCGCGGAGCTTGAGGCTTCCGTCCGGCCCACCACACCATGCGAGGCGGGGCCCATCCCCCAGGGTGATGACGTGGTCTGGGTCGAGCCACGGTTGGTCATCGAGGTGCGCTTCAAGGAAATCACGCCGGACGGACTGCTCAGGCAGCCGGTGTTCATGCGGTTCCGGGACGACAAGGAGCCGAAGGACTGCGTGATACCGGGAGATAGGAGCCGGGAGTCGGGAGACAGAGATGTCGAGCTCGCCCCGGTTCCTATCTCCCAGCTCCCGACTCCTGAGGTTCAGTTCTCCAATCTCGACAAGATTTTCTGGCCCGAAGAGCAGTATACCAAGGGCGACCTGATCGAGTATTACCGGGCCATCTCGCCCTGGCTGCTGCCGTACCTGAAGGACCGGCCCGTCGTCCTCACGCGCTTCCCCGACGGGATCAACGGCAAGTCATTCTTCCAGAAGGATGCACCCGGTTTCATCCCCGAATGGCTGCGCACCGAACGGATGTGGAGCGAGGACACGCAGCGCGAGATCGACTACTTCGTCTGCGACAATCTCGAGTCGCTGCTGTACCTCGCGAACATGGGGACGATCCCGCTGCACGTGTGGGGCAGCCGTGCGGCGACGCTCGAACAGCCCGACTGGTGCATCCTGGACCTCGACCCCAAGGACGCGCCGTTCGAGCACGTCGTGAAGGTGGCGCGCGTGGTGAAGGATCTGTGCGACGAGATCGAGCTCCCGGCGTTCATCAAGACGAGCGGCTCGACGGGCTTGCACGTCATGCTGCCGCTGGCGCGACTCGTCACCTACGAGCAGGCGCGCCAGCTCGGCGGGTTGCTCGCCCGGGTGGTCGCGAACGAGTTGCCGGACATCGCGACGGTCACGCGGCAGGTGGGGAAGCGCGGCGGACGGGTGTATGTCGACTACGTGCAGAACGGGCACGGCAGGCTGCTCGTCGCGCCGTTCAGCATCCGGCCCCTGCCGGGGGCGCCGGTCTCGATGCCGCTCGAGTGGCGCGAGGTCACGCCCAAGCTCGACATCCGCAAGTTCACGATCAAGACCGCGCCGGCCCGCATGAAAAAGCTCAAGGACGACCCGCTGCTTCCCGTGCTCGAGGTGCAGCCCGATCTGGTGCGGGCGCTGGAGCAGCTCAACGAACGACTCGAGTGAAAAAGCGTCCTCCCTCCCCGAAAACTGAGTTATGACTTTTAGGGCGCTTTCGCTTGACCAATCTCGACGGACCGGGGTACGTGCTTGCACCCACCGTAAGGAGCGTGCCTCGTGTCCATTCGCCTGGTTCGCATTATTGCGCTGAGCGCCGCAGCGGGACTGACCGCCTGCGCGGGAGATAACCGGCTGCCGGTCAGTCCACCCGCGCTCGATGTCACCGCGGGTGGCGTAGTTAGCGGTAACGTGCTGGGGCCGTCGGGCAGCATCTGCAATTCCCTCCCCGCTGGCACCCGGTTGCAGGTAAACGTCATCGACATCGTCACGGGGCAAGCCGCGGGGCAGCAGGTTCGCTCGTGTCCGGATAACACCTATGCGTTCTCCCTCCCGCCGAGCACGTATCTCCTGCGCGTAACGCTCCCGACGAGCACCTTGACGGCGAGCGGCTTCCCGTGGCGGACGATCACCGTGCCGCCGGTCGAAGTCACGGACGCCGCTGTCGCCCGCGACTTGCCCGTGACGCCTGGCATCCCGTTGGGCGGCGGTGTGACGATCGACGGACAGCCGCTCGAGGGCGTGGCGCTGAACCTGACGTATGCGCAGGCGCCCATCTTCGCCGCCGCCGCGACCACGAGCGGTCCCGACGGGGCGTGGGCGGAATTCTTCGGACGGAGCCCCGCGCTTCTCCAGAGCGGGATTCGCGTGCAGCCGTCCATCCAGTGCGACGCCCTGGGCGCCCTGCTGGTCACGCCGCCGCGCACCGCTGCGTTCCTCTTCCCCGACGAAGCGAGCGGGATATCGTGCGGCTTCACCGAGGCGCCCGCGGTGCAGTTCTCGCACACGCGCACTCGGCTCGTCGTCACGCCCGGCCCCGGCGACATCGGCGAGACCGGACTGGACCTGTCAGACCAGTTCGGATTGGGCTGGGGCGTGCAATTCCCGGTGAACCCGGGCGAGAGCCCGCGCCACGGGTCCATCACGTTGTCGCAACTCTTCTTGGGCGGCTTGATCGTGGGCATCCGGCCCGACCGCGTATTGACGGGCGTCGATGTCAACGGGGAAGCGCAGTGCGCACCCGTCTGTCGCGATTTCGGCCTCGACGGACGGGTCCAATACAATACGTCGCCGCAGTTCGGCACCAAGGTGACGTGGCACTATTCGGACGCCACCTCCTCCGAGGGGGTTGGCCTCAAGGTCGTGCAGAAGTCCTACGACGGCGTACCGCCCGCGGACTACGTACTGTTCCGGTTTACACTCACGAATTCGGCAGCCGCGCCGCTGACATTCTACGCCGGCATGTTCGCCGATTGGGACATCGACGACGATTACCTCGACGATGTGGGTGCGACGGATTTGAACGGCCGCCTGATGTACATGACCAACGCGAGCGGCGGCATCGCCGCGGGCTCACTCATCCTCAGCGACGCGCCCGTCTCGGGCAACGCATTCTTCAGCGCGTTCGATACTCCGACGGCGACGTTGGTCGCCGCCATGGCCGGCGACTTCTCGACGCCGTCGGTGGACACGCCCGACGACTATCGGTACGTCCATGCGGTGGGCCCGATCACCCTCGGCCCCGGCGCGGCGCAGGACGTTTGGATTGCCATCGTTGCGGGGGACGATCCGTCGCAACTCCTGACGAACGCCGCCGCCGCGGCAGCCGACGTGGCCCAGCGGCGCAGCGGGGGCAATAGCGCCGAGGCCATGGCGCCGGAGGGCACGGCAGCAGAGCCAGTCATCTTGAACCGCGGCGCGCCCGCAACACGCTCCACCCCCATCTGCAAGCGGGGGTGTGTTCCGGCCCGGCTCCAGTAGACGGACCGGCTGCACGAAGGTGGAGGGCGTCGTCTAGCTGTCGCGGCCCTGGGGCCGTAGAATCTCAGCCCGCACCCAACCCTAGGGATCTATGACGCTTCTGCTCCTCGCCGCGCTGGCCCTGCAACGCCCAGCCGCGCCCGCACCCGTGCGTGACACGACCGCTCGCGACTCGGTGACGAAGTTCCTCGAGTCGTTCACCTATCGGGGCCTCGGCCCGGCGGCGTATTCGGGCCGCGTCACGGCGATCGCGGTGCCTCGGGCGGCGGAGCCGCGCCCCAAGACGTTCTACATCGGGTCGGCGGGGGGCGGCGTCTGGAAGACCACCAACGAAGGCGTGACCTGGCAGTCGGTCTCGAGCGGCCTCGGCAGCGAGACCGTGGGCGACCTCGCCGTCGCGCCATCGGATACGAACGTCGTGTGGGTCGGCACCGGCGAGAAGAACAGCCTGCGGTCGCAGTACTGGGGCGACGGCGTCTACAAGTCCACCGACGGCGCCCGCAACTGGATCAAGGTGGGCCTCGCCGACTCGCGCGCGATCGGCCGCATCGTGATTCATCCGACGGGCCCCGATACCGTGTACGTCGCCGCCCTGGGCCATCTGTGGGGCGCGAACAACGAGCGTGGCGTCTACAAGACGACCGACGGCGGCAAGACGTGGAACCGGATCCTGTTCGTCAACGACACCACCGGGTTCGTGGATCTCGAGATGGACCCGCGCGATCCGAACACGCTGTACGCCGCCGCGTGGCACCGAGTGCGCTGGGGCGGCAGCCACATGGAGGGAGTCGGCGCCGGAAGCGGGCTCTACAAGACGAGCGACGGCGGCCGCACCTGGGTGCGGCTCACCGATCCCGCCAAGCCGAACGGCCTGCCGACCGATCGCATCGGCCGCATCGGCATCGCCATCTCGCCGCAGAATCCGAAGCTCGTGTTCGCGATGATCCCGGTGGACCGCGGCGTCACCGATCCGGCGCAGGGGCGGTTCGGCGGCGTGTTCCGCTCCAGCGACGCCGGCGCGACGTGGACGCAGGTCAACGACCTGCAGGCCATCCCGCACTACTACTACGACGAAATCTGGGTGGACGCCGCCGACAGCCAGCACGTGTTCGTGAACGCGGCGCCGCTGATGGAGAGCAAGGACGGCGGCCGGACCTTCGCGCCCGAGTCGCTGTCGCGCGTGCACGGCGATCACCACGCGTTGTGGTTCGATCCCCACGACGCGGCACACCGTATCCTCGGCAACGACGGCGGCGCCTACGTCACGTTCGATGCGGGCCGGGCCTGGTGGCACATGCCCATCCCGATCGGCCAGTTCTACACGGTGATCGTGGACAGCTCGCTCACGCCCTATCAGATCTGCGGCGGCTTGCAGGACAACGGCGTGTGGTGCGGGCCGAACGCCACGCGGGACGCGACCGGCGTCACCGACGCCGACTGGTATCCCGTGAACGGCGGCGATGGCATGTGGGTGCAGATCCCGCCCAACGATCCGTGGACGGTGTATTCCGGCTCGCAGTTCGGTGTCGTGTCGGCGTTCGATTTGCGCACCGGGAAACGGGACGACATCCAGCCCGCCGCGCTCGACGCGGGAACCGAAAGCGGGTACGAGTTCACGTGGGACTGGACCGCCCCGATCCTCGTCTCCGCCTTCGATTCGACGACCGTGTACCTGGGGGCGAACCGGCTGTTCCGGCTGCGCCAGCACGGCAAGGATTACGACACGTTGGGCCCGGACATGACGCGTACGCCGCGCCAGAATCCGGCGCCCGAGGCGGGGCACACGAGCTATCACGCCATCTTCTCGATCGCCGAGAGCCCGAAGACGGCGGCGGTATTATGGACCGGGACCGACGACGGCTACATCTGGGTGTCGCAGGACACGGGGCGCACCTGGACCAACGTGACGAGCAATTTTCCCCGCGGTGCCGCCACGACCTGCTGGGTGTCGACGATCGCCGCGTCCTACCACGCCGCCGGGACGGCGTGGGTGACCTACGACTGCCACTACCGCGACGACTACCGGCCGCACGTATGGCGCACGACCGATTACGGCCGCACGTGGACGGAGCTCGTCAACGGTCTTCCCGCCGACCGCGGCAGTGCGACCGTGTTCGAGAGCCCGCGCAACCCGCGCGTCCTGTGGGTCGGGACGTCGGACGGCTTGTACGTCACCGTGGACGGCGGCCAACGCTGGCGTCGTTTTGGGAAGAACTTCCCGCACGTAATGGTCGAGCGCATGGCGATGTCGTTCCGGCAACACGACCTCGTCGTCTCCACGCACGGCCGCGGTCTCTACGTGGTGGGCGTCGGGCCGGTCGAGGAATACAGCGACTCGGTGCTGACCGACTCGATTCATCTGTTCGAGGTGGCGCCCGCCTACCAGTATCGCGAGCGGCGCACGCACCCCTCGTTCGGCAGCTACCCGTTCGTCGCCCCGAATCCGCCGCGCGGGGCGGTGATCTCGTATTACCTCAAAGACATGCAGCCCGACGGCGTGAAGCTCGTGATCACGAACGCCGCCGGCGACACGATGCGCACCCTGACCGGCGCCGGATTCCCTGGGCTGCAGCGGGTCACGTGGGACCTGAACCGTGACCGGCCGCGGCCGCGCGGGTTGGGTGACCCGACATCCGCCGAGGAGCTGCGACAGGCACTGCCGGGGGAGTACGTCGTTCGCATCACCCTCGGCAAAAGGCGGCTGCAGCAGAAGATCGTCGTGACGGAGCTGGGGCCCGATCGCCTGGGCAGAATCCGATAGGGGTGAATCACGTCCTCGTCGCCCCTCCCCAGTCGACGGCGCTGCTCGTGCTGGCGCACGGGGCCGGCGCGGGGATGCGCCATCCGTTTCTCGAAACGATCTCGCAGGCGCTCGGAGAACGGCGAGTAGCGACGTATCGCTACGAGTTCCTCTATATGGAAAAGCGGGCGGGCCGGCCCGATCCTCCCGCTGTGGCCGAGGCGCGCGTGCGCGAGGCCGTCCTCGATGCGGCTCGCGTAGCGCCAGGGCTGCCGCTGTTCGCCGGCGGGAAGTCGTTCGGCGGCCGGATGACGTCGCAGGCGCAAGCGAACCAGCCGCTCCCCAGCGTGAGCGGCGTCGTGTTTCTGGGGTTCCCGCTGCATCCACCCGGCCGGCCGGGCACGGGCCGCGCCGAGCACCTGTCGCAGGTCCGAGCCCCGATGCTATTCCTTCAGGGGACGCGCGACGAGTTTGCAGGACTCGATCTGCTGCGACCGATCATCAAGCAACTCGGTAAAGACGCGGCGCTGCATATTGTCGAGGGGGGCGACCATTCGTTCAAGGTGCTGAAGCGCACCGGTCGCACCAGTGCTGACGTGATGAACGAGCTTGCCGATACCATCACTGCCTGGGTGGGTGAGCATGCCTAACTACTGGTTGGTCAAGACCGAGCCGAGTACCTACAGCTTCGACGACCTGAAGCGCGAGGGCGTCGCGACGTGGGACGGTGTGAAGAATCCGGTCGCGATGAAGCATCTACGCGCGATGCAGGCGGGAGACGAGGTCTTCGTGTACCACACGGGCAGCGAGAAGTCCGTCATCGGGACCGCGACGGTCGTGGCCCCCGGTGATCCGCCGAAGCTCAAGGCCAAGGGACCGCTCGCCCGTCCCGTCACCCTGGCGGAGATCAAGCAGGACAAGGCGTTCGCGGACTCGCCACTGGTGCGCATCGGCCGTTTGTCGGTGATGCCTGTGGCGCCGGCGCAATACCAGAAACTCTTGAAGCTCGGCGGGGCGGGCGTATAATAGCGGCTCTCTTCGACCGGAGCCTCGCCGTCCATGTCCCGCCTCTTCGTTCTCGCGGCTTGCGCGCTGCCCCTCTGCGTTCCCGCCGCCGCGCAACGACGTGCCCGTGCCACTCCACCCGCGGCGACCGCGACTCCCGTCGCCGGCTTCGATACTTCGCTCTACAACGCGCTCGAGTGGCGCTCGATCGGCCCGTTCCGGGGCGGGCGCGTCACGACCGTCGCGGGCCACGCCGATCAGCCGTCCACGTTTTACTTCGGCGCGACGGGCGGCGGCGTGTGGAAGACGACCGACGGCGGTCTCACGTGGCAGCCGATCACGGACAAGGACTTCCACACCGGCTCGATCGGCGCGATCGAGGTCGCACCCTCCGACCCGAACGTCATCTACGTCGGCACCGGCGAATCGCCCATCCGCGGCAACGTGTCCCCGGGCGACGGGATGTATCGGTCCACCGATGCCGGCAAGACGTGGGTCCCATCCGGGCTGCGCGACGCCGGGCAGATCGGCGCGATCCGCGTGCACCCCGGCAATCCCGACCTGGTCTACGTGGCGGTGCTGGGCCACGCCTTCGGGCCGAATCCGGAGCGGGGCGTGTTCCGCTCCAAGGACGGCGGGCGCGCCTGGGACAAGATCCTGTTCCGGTCGGACTCGGCGGGCGCGGTCGACTTGGCGATGGACCCGGTGAACCCGCGCATTCTGTACGCCGCCTTCTGGCAGGCGCGGCGCGGCCCCTGGTACCTCTCGAGCGGCGGCCCCGGCAGCGGCCTGTTCAAGTCCACCGACGGCGGCGACACCTGGAAGGAGATCACGCGCAATGACGGCCTGCCCAAAGGCGTCATCGGCAAGATCGGCGTGACGGTCTCGGCCGCAGACCACGAGCGCGTCTGGGCGATCGTCGAGGCTGAGGACGGCGGCGTGTTCCGCTCCGACGACGCCGGCGCCACGTGGCGGCGCACGAACGAAGAGCGGAATCTGCGGCAGCGCGCCTGGTACTACACCCACATCCACGCCGATCCCAAGGACCCCGAGACCGTCTACGTGCTGAACACCGGGCTGTATCGCTCGGTGGACGGGGGACGGACCTTCACGGCGATTCGCGCGCCGCACGGCGACAACCACGCGCTGTGGATCGCCCCGAACGACCCGCAGCGGATGATCAACGGCAACGACGGCGGCGCGAACGTGACTTACAACGGCGGCGTCACCTGGACCGGTCAGGACAATCAGCCCACGGCACAGTTCTACCACGTCACCGCCACCACGCACTTTCCTTACCGGGTCTGCGGCTCGCAGCAGGACAACAGCACCGTGTGCATCGCCGCCCGCACCGACGGCGGTGGCATCACTCAAAAAGATTGGTACGAGGTCGGCGGCGGCGAGAGCGGCTGGATCGTCGCGCGGCAGGACGACCCCGACATCGTGTACGCCGGGAGCTACAGCTACCTCTCGCGGCTCGACCACCGCACCAACCAGGAACGCAACGTCACGCCTTGGCCTGAGAACCCGATGGGGTGGGGCGCGGCCGATCTGAAGTACCGCCTGCAATGGACATTCCCGATCGCCCTGTCGCCGTTCAATCCGCGCGTGCTCTATGCCGGCGCGCAGGTGGTGTTCCGCTCCACCAACGAGGGCCAGAGCTGGGACGTGATCAGTCCCGACCTGACGCGCAACGACAAGTCCAAGCAGGGCCCGTCGGGCGGGCCGATCACCAAGGACAACACCAGCGTCGAGTACTACAACACGGTGTTCGTCATCGCGCCGAGCACGCGCGACAGCAATCTCATCTGGGTCGGGACGGACGACGGCGAGGTGCAGCTCACCCGCGACGGCGGCAAGACGTGGACGAACGTGACGCCTCCCGCGCGTGACCTGCCGGAGTGGTCGTTGATCAGCTCGGTGGAGCCGTCGCCGCACGACGCCGGGACGGCGTACGTCGCCGCCACGCGCTACAAGTGGGACGACTTCCATCCCTACGTCTTCAAGACGACCGACTACGGGAAGACGTGGCGCAAGATCGTCGCCGGTATTCCGGACACTCATTTCATCCGGGTGGTGCGCGAAGATCCGGTGCGCCGCGGGTTGCTCTACGGCGGCGGCGAGTTCGGCGTGTACGTCTCGTTCGACGACGGCGCGGACTGGCAGTCGCTGCAACGCAACCTGCCCATCGTGCCGATCCACGATCTCGTGGTGAAGGACAACGATCTCGTCGCGGCCACGCACGGCCGTGCGTTTTGGATCCTCGACGATCTGACGCCGTTGCATCAGCTCGCCGACTCGGTGGCGCGCGCGACGCGGTTCCTCTTCACGCCGCGCGACCCCTACCGGATGGGCGGCGGCGGCGGCTTCGGGTTCGCGCCCTCGGGCGTGGGCGCGAACCCACCGAGTGGCGCGGTCGTCTTCTTCTACCTGAAGGACAAGCCCGATTCCAGCGCCGACGTGCGGCTCGATTTCCTGGATTCCCGCGACTCGGTGATCCGGCGGTTCAGCACGCGCCCCAAGGACTCAGGTGATTCGCTCAAGGTGCGGGCGGGGATGAACCGGTTCGTGTGGAACCTGCGCCATCCCGAGGCGAGCAAGTTCACCGGCATGATCTTCTGGGCGGGGGGCACGCAGGGACCCGTCGCCGTTCCGGGCACCTACAAGGTCCGGCTCACGGCGGGCGACTGGTCACAGACTCGGGGCTTCACGCTCAAGCAAGACCCGCGCGTGGCGGCTAGCCCCGAGGACTATCAGCGCCAATTCGATCTGCTGATCCGGATCCGCGACCGGGTCAGCGCCGCGAACGATGCGGTGAAGCGGATCCGCGATGTGAAGGAGGCGCTCGACGGGGCGGCCACGCGGGCGCGCGGCCTGCCCGGAGACGCGGGAAAGCGCATCGGGCAGCTGGCCGACTCGATCAAAACGCGGCTCTCCGCGATCGAGGGGGAGATCTATCAGGTGAAGAATCGGAGCAGCCAGGACCCGCTCAACTATCCGATCCGCCTGAACAACAAGATCGCCGCCCTGGCCGGAGTGGTGGCGAGCGCCGACGCGGCGCCCACCGACCAGTCCGTTCAGGTATTCGAGCAGCTGACGGCCGCGCTGCAGGTGCAGCTCGACCGGCTGAAAGCCGTTCTGGACGCCGACATCCCGGCTTTCAACAAGCTGGTGAAGGACAGCGACGTCCCGGCGGTGATTCTGAAGTAACTAGCGGCGCCGCGCGAGCTTCTTCGTCGAGCGCGCACCGTCGCGGGCGGCGGCCAATCCAGCGGCCACGCCCGCGACGAGGGCCGCCTTGCCGGCGGCCTTGAGCACGCGCCCCGTCTTTTGCAGGGCGTGCTTGACGCGGCGCCGCCGCGCGGCCGATTCCGCCCGCTGACGCGCCGCTTTGAGGAGACGGTCTGCCTCACGCAACGCCACCGTTGCCGCCTGCTTGGCTTTCTGTGCGGCCTGCTGGGCCACTCGCTTCCACCGATCGGTTCCGGTTGCCATGGCTCGTGCCCTCCTTTGTGGGGTGTTCTGACCCCGGGCACACGCTCGGGTTCCGCTCCGGTCAAGCCTCCGGCCGGGACGCCGCCCGGACCGTCGTCACCGGGGCTGGGGCGGGGCGCCAGCGGCGCGTCGCGAGCCACGCGGCGGCCGCGATGGCGCCGAGCGGGATGATGACCCCGAGCGACTGCACGAGCACCGCCAGGAACGTCACGAAGTTGCGCCAGGCTTGACGAAACGCCTCGCCCATGACGCTCCTCCCGGCGGTCCCCACGACCGGCAGGGGCTTGTGGACCGATACCGTCAGCGTGCTCATCGCGGTATGGGCCTTGAGATAGCGAAGGCGGCCCTCGTAGCGCTCGATCTCTTCACGTACCCGCGCCAGCGACTGCTCGACGTCGAGCACGTCTTTCAGTTTACCGGTCCGTGTCGCGAGCAGGTCGATGAGCCGCCGCTCCAGCCGATGCGCGTTGTCCATCCGCGCCGTGACATCCACGTACTCTTCTCCGACGTCCTCGGTCTCGACGTTCGCCGACTCGAGCTTGCCGATCGGCTTGAGGCCCGCGAGGGCTTCGTCGAACCGAATGGCGGGGACTTTGACTTCGATCGTCGCACTGCGCAGCTGGCCCTCTCCCGTTTGAATCGTCGTGTTCGCGACGAAGCCTCCCACGCGCGCCGCGAGGTCGCGCACCGACGCGACCGCGGGCTCGAGCGAGTCGACCTTGACGGATGCCGTGGCGGTGCGGATCACCATGTCGGTCTCGGTCGGCATCGGTAGGGCGTCGGCAGCGTCCGTCACGACGACTTCGCTGAGACTCGCCGGGGCTGGGCGGCCCTCGGCGCTGAACCCGAGCATCGGTCGGCGGGCGGCACTCGCTGACGTACGGAGCAGGTCGGCCTGATTGGCGGCCGACGAATCGGAAGCCATTCGAGTTGCGGGATCGCCGCAGGCGAGCAATGTGAGCGATGCGAGGGCGAGCAGCGAGCGTCGTTTCACGGGGCAGCTCCTGTGAGGGGACTGCCTTAATGAGACGCCGCTCCCATGAACGCATGCACAGGAGCGGCGTGACAGATCGCCGAACGGTCGATGACGGTTCGGTTACATCATGACGCCCAGCGCTGCCGCGGCCTTCTTCAGGTCCTTGGACTTCACCCACAAGAGCGTTCCGAAACGTCCCATTCCCGAACAGATCGCGGCGACCGCGGTCACGTTCAGCTTGGCGGCGCCGAGCTTGGCCAGGACCTCGGACAGCGCCCCGACGCGATCGTCGCCGTCGATCAAGAACGCCTTCTTCGGGCCTTTGAGCTTGAGCTTCGCCGCCTTGGCGATGGCGACGAACGCCGCCGGATCCGCCGGCACGAAATCCGCCTGCGACTTGCGCTGGCTCGGGAACGCCGAGAAAGCCAGCAGGTTCACCCGTGCGTCGCGCAGCACCCTGAGGAGCTTCGCCCCTTCGCCCGCTTTGTCGGGCACCATCGTGTAGAAGTAATCCACCAAGCGTGTCGCGTCTGCCATGGCCGCCTCCGGTGGGCCGTTGCGCCTAGGTATGCGCTGGGGGAACTGGGTCGTCAAGGACGCCGTAGGTTTGGGCATGCCTGAGGGTGGATTCGCCGAGCGGCTCGCCAAGTTGCGCCGTGAAGCCGCGCGGGAGTGGAAGCGGCGCAGCAAACAGCGCAAGCGCCAGAAGCGAGAGCCACGCGACTGGCGGCTGCTGGGCGTCGAGCTGCTCCAGGGTCTGCTCCGCCTGGTCGCGGTCGTTGTGCTGCCGTTCGTGGTGTTGGTGCGTGGCGCCGTCTTCTTCTACGAGCACGGCAACGTCCCATCCTGGCTGGCGCTTTCCGTCTCCGCGCTCCTCACGATCGGGTTGGTCACGCTGTACGCCGCGTCGCTGCTGCGCCGGTTCACCGGGCGCCCGCCCGTGCTCCTGCTCGCGAAATGGGTGGCGCTGCCGCTCGTGGTTTCCTACTGCGGGTTTTCGCTCCTCTATCTCTCGCGCGTCAACGCCAAGCCCGAGGTGCGCGACTACTACGGGAGCGTGCACCCCTTGCTGCGGCTGGCACTCTCCACGTGGATCCTGGTCGACGACAAGCTTGTCGTCACCGACATGCGCCGCGCGCGCGAGGACTACGCCCGCATGGGGTTGCCGGTCAACGAGACGTCGCTGCATTACCGCCAGGCGGACGGCTGGGTGCACGCGGTAGATCTGCGCACGGCGAACCGCGGCTGGTTCAGGAACCGCCTGACCCAGGTCTACTTCTGGATGATGGGGTTCAACACGCTGCGACATGTGGGGACGGCCGATCACCTGCACGTCGACATCCGCTAGCCGAACAGCTGTTGCAGCTCCGCGTAGGGGATCCCATATGCCGCGAGCGTGCCGTACGTCCCCTTGTCCTTCCACTCGCGCGCCATGCGGCGCACCAAGCCGAGCGTGGCGCGCATCGGGGCGGATCCGAACGTCACGCGCCGCACGCCCAGCGCTTCCAACGCCGTGAGGGTCGGCGCGTCGGGAGCGCCGAGGATGTTGAGCGGCGCGTCGATTTCCTTGACGAGCCGCTCGATCGTTTCGGAGTCGCCGACGAAAGGAACGAAGACGCAATCGGCGCCGGCTTGACGATACGCGTTGCCGCGGCGCACCGCCTCCGCGAACTGGCGGTCGGGCGGCAGCGTGCCGCGGTGGAAGGCGTCGGTGCGGGCGTTGAGCACGAGCGGGACCCCCACCCCCGCCGCCGTTGCCGCCTCGCGCGCGGCCCGGACGCGCGCCACCGCGAGGTCGAAGTCGAGGAGGCGCTCGTCGACCGAGTCCTCGAGGTTCATCCCCACCGCGCCGGCCGCGAGCACGCCGCGCACGGTTTCGGCGATGGCGTCGGGCGTGCGCCCGAAGCCCGCCTCCATGTCCGCGGTCACCGGGACCGTCACGCGCTGCGTAATGCGCGCGACCGCGGCGAGCATCTCGCTGCGGCTGATCCTTTCACCATCCGGGTAGCCCAGGCTAAAGGCGATGCCCGCGCTCGTCGTGGCGAGCGCCGGGAAGCCGGCCTCCACGAAGATGCGGGCGGAGCCCGCGTCCCAGGCGTTGGGGAGCACGAGCAGAGGACCGTTCGTGTGGAGTTTCGCGAGTGTGACGGCTTTGTCGCGACTCGGTTGCATCGGGGCTGATCCGCTAGGGCTTCCCGCGCGTCGCCTTCCACTGGCGGGCGTCCCAGAAGCCGTCGCGCACCGCGACGTTGGCCTGAATGTCGTGGTACTCCTCGAGGAAGAGACGCTGCCCGTCGACCAGGAACTCGACCTCGGGCGACAACCACCCGCCCGCGAGCGGTGCGTACTTGTTGAAGCGCGTCTCGGAGGTCCGAGACGAATCCTGCCCCGCGGGCGCGAGCATCCGCACGAACACGAGCCGCTCCTTGTCCACCCAGAACTGCCGCGTGTGCAGGTCACCCGCCTTCGCGCCCACGACCCAGACCGGCCGTCCTTGCCAGGTCGCCTCGGAGAGGACCGAGAGGTCGAACCGGCGCTGCGTCAGGACCGCCAGCGTCCGCTCGACGGGCTGGGCGTACACATCGAACCCGAGCACCAGCAGCGGGTGGATGAACGGCCGGGCCAGGGTGATCGAGTCCTTGGTGAACGCGTACTGCGAGTCGGCGGCGAACAGCATGCCGCTGGCCGAATCGGCCGGCTGGAACTCGATCCGCAGCTTCCCGGGCGCCACGAGCCACTCGCGCCACACCGAGTGCGTCACCGTGCTGTCGGGGTGGTACTCGCTGTTGTTCTGTACGAAGGTGAGGGTGCGGTACCACTTACCCTCGTAGCGCGCGCGCATAGCCTCGAGCAGGTCGCGCGGCGTGGTGATAGGGCGCTGCGGCGCCGCCGCCTGCAGCAGCGCGACGAGCAGAACGAGTCCGTGATGCACGATGCCTCCCTTTGTGATCGAAGCGGTTCAGCGGTCCAGCCGGTAGCCGGTCTTGCGCACGGTCAGGATGTGCACGGGGTTCGCCGGGTCCGGCTCGAGTTTGCGGCGCAGCTCGGCGACGTGCGTGTCCACCGTGCGGCTCATGACCTCGGCGCTGTAGCCCCACACCTCGGTCAGCAGCTCCACGCGCGTCGCGCACGCGCCGTTGCGGCGCAGCAGCGCGACTAGCAGATCGTACTCCTTGGGCGTCAGCAACACCGGTTCGCCGCGGCGGAGCACGGTACGCGACGGCGTGAGCACCTCGACCGCTCCGAACCGCAGCGTCGCGGGCTCGGCGCTGTTGCCGTTACGACGCGGCGACGCCGTCCGCCGGAACAACGCTTCGACGCGCGCCAGCAGCTCGAGCACACCGAACGGCTTGGTGACGTAATCGTCCGCGCCGAGTCGCAGGCCGCGGACTTTGTCGGCCTCCTCGCCGCGCGCCGTCAGGATCAGCACCGGCATCTCACCCGCGGGGCCGTCGTCGCGCAGCGCGCGCAGGACCCGGAAGCCGTCCATACCGGGGAGCATCAGGTCGAGGATCACGAGGTCGGGCTTCGCCGCGCGGGCGCGCGTCAGCCCCTTGGCGCCGTCGCCCACCACCTCCACCTGGTAGCCCTCGATCTCGAGGTTGTTGCGCAGGCCGTACGCGAGATCGGCGTTGTCTTCGATGAGGAGAATGCGCTTGGCGTGCGCGTTCACGCCGGCAGCTCGACGACGAAGCGGGAGCCGCCCGACTCCGCATCCTCGACCCAGGTGCGGCCGTGGTGCAGGCCCGCGAGCTCGCGCACGACCGCGAGGCCGATGCCGCTGCCGGCGATCGCGGAGCCGCGGTCGCGCTCGAGCCGCCAGAAGCGGTCCCACACGCGCTCGCGGTCGGCGCTGGGGACTCCCGGGCCGCAGTCGTCCACCCAGAGGCGCGCGGCGCCGTTCGGTCCGGCGGCGGCGCCGACCGTCACCGTTTGCCCCGTCGGCCCGTACTTCACGGCGTTGTCCAGGAGGTTGAGCAGCATCTGGCGCATGGCGCCGGGATCCACCGGCGCGACCAGCCCCTCGGTGACCGTCGCTTGCAGCGACACGCCGCGCGCGGCGGCGAGGGGCGCGAATCCCTCGATGACCTCCTGCACCAGCGGCGCGAGGGCGGTCGGCTCCGGGGCGACGTGCGCCGTCTGGCGCTCGGAGCGTGAGAAGTGCAGCAGGTTCTCGACCAGGTGGGTGAGGCGGCGCGCTTCCTGGTCGATGATCGCGAGCGAGCGGCGCTCCTCCTCGTCCGAGCGCACGCGGCCGAGCACCAATGTCTCCGAGAACATGCGGATCTGGGCGAGCGGCGTGCGCAGCTCGTGCGAGACGCCGGAGATGAAGTCGGCGCGGAGCCGGGCCAGCTCGTACTCGCGGCGCAACTGCACCAACGCGGTCCCGATCAGGACCGCCGTCATCCCCAACAGGCCGAGGATGAGCGGCAGGCGCGACTTGGGCAGCCCGCCGATGATCAGCTGGGCGGCGACTTCGGGCCGCAGCGTCGCCGTCGCAAACAGGTTGCCCATGTCGGTGCCGATCGTGTCGCGCGCCGTGAACGGGGAAGTGTACTGCGCCGGCGAACGGTACAGCTCGACGCCGTAGTGGTCGGTGATGATGAACGACCCCATCGAGTCGTACTGCACGCCCGGGGTGAGGGGCCGGGGCAGGAGCGGAAACTTTTCGGTCGCGCTGGCGAAGAACGGCCGCAGTCCCGCGGGGTCGGCGTCGAACCCGAGCGCGGTGCGAAGTGTCTTGGTGCGGGGGTCGCGCACCACCGTGTAGGCGACGTAGTGCCGCTCGGCGCCGGGGGGCCCGAGGATCGTGCCCTGGTGCCACGACGTGTCGTACACGGTGCGCATGTGCACCGGCAGCGAGTCGAGCAGCCAGGCGCGCGTCGCCGGCGAGGCCGGTGCGCCCGCGACCTCCAGCTTGCCCGTCGGCAGGTCGAGCCGGAACGTGAAGCGGATCGGGAGATCGAGTTTGCTCTCGCGGTCCATTGGTTCGGTGTGGAGTGCGGCCGGGGCGGGGAGGGGACGGTGCGGCGCGATCTCGTGAGCGCGTTGCAGTTCCTTGAGGGTCGGGATGATGCCGTAGTAATAGATCTGGTAGGCGCTGCGCTGCGCGACTCGGGCGGCGGCGAGCGCCGCGTAGTCGCGCAGCACGCGATCCGCCTGATCGCGGTGGGAGCGGCCCAAGCGGTACGCCTGGACGCCGAGCACCGCCGCGACGCCGAAGGCGAGCAGTAGCAGCGCGGTCACAACGCGGCCTCTCATGATCTGAAGAATCCCTCCGTGCCGTCGGCGTGGCAACCGGCCCCGCTCGGCACTTGACCGTTCCCTGACAAAGCTCGCACGTCGGAGGGCGGCGGCCGATGCACAGATTGAAGGCAGGTCGCGGAGGAAGTGTCAGACGGCCACTTCGCCCGATCTACCGACCCGGAGTGCAGCGCGTGGCTCCGGGTTCGGTTTTTTTGGGGCATACTAGTTCGAGAAGAAGAACCCTCCGCCGCTGCCGAACCGCGGGTTGACGACGTTGGCGAACTTCGAGCCGAACGTGTAGCGCAGCCCGACGAACCCCTGGTAGCTGTACGAGGTCGCGAGCTGTCGTCTCCTGAGCAACACCTGTTGCTCCGTCGCCCCGCCCTTCTGAATCGACAGCTGGTCGTGGATCAAGTTCACGAAGCTGAAGAAGTCGAATGACAAGCCCTTGAACAATCGGAAGTTCCCGTTCCCGAAGATCTGCAGGTGGTTCTTGCTGAAGTCGTAGAGGTAGTTGCTGGCCTCGACTGATAAGCCGGCGGAGCCCCACGGCTGCTTCACGTCGAGAGAGACGGTGAGGCTCTGGGTCGCTCTTACCTCTGAGAGGCGGTTGAAAATCGTCGTGTCCCGGTAATTGAAGGAGGCAAGGCTGAGGTTGTAGCGAAGCGCAAGCAGCTTCCGTGTGGACTGCGAATACGGATAGATGTTGAACTCAACGGCGGGACCGAACTTCAGCGTGAGGTCCTGATTTGAATACGTGGATGAGAAGATGGATCCTAGCGCCCCTGCGGACCAATGGGGCCCCATGCTCCGGGCGACCAGTAGATCGCCCCCGTAGCTCCGCGTGATGTTTCGGGAGAGGACCTCCCCGATCTGGGCGCCCGTCGAGTCGTACACGGGAAGCAGGTAGTCATTCTGCTGGTAGCTCTGGTTCGTCGAAAGATCGATCTTCCATGCCTCCGTGATCCGGCGCGCCGACAGCCCGGCGGACATGTAGTTGTTCTTGTAGCTGTGCTCTCCGTAGAAGTTGCTGCTCACGCGCACGTTGAATACCCAGTAGTTCCAATTGTCCTTCACTTGTGCGGCGGCCTGGGCCGGAGCGCTGTACGACACCTCGATCCGCTCGCCGAGCGGGGTCTTCGACGCGAACCGCACCAATCCGAGGCGCATCGTGCGGCCGAGACCCTTCCGAATGTCGTCGTCGGTGTCGGTGGAATGGGACAGGTAGCGGAGCGTGTCCTGGGCGCCCGCGAACCGCTCCAGGCCGATGAACGTGAGGGTATACTCGCGCCCGCTCCCCGTGCTCTGCGAGGTGATGAGCAGGTGCAGCTGCGCGAACGTACGCTCACGCACCCAGTTCACGAACGTGATTTCAGTTCTGTAGTAGTCGAAGTCGCAGAAGGAATTGGGGCAGTCGAGGAACACGCGCAGCGCCGAGTCCTGAGCTGCCCGGGCGGTGTCGCTGGGTTGCTGCGCGAGCCCCGCGATCAGGAGCAACCCCGCGGTGAAGGTCATCGCCGGCTCAGATCCTGATACAGAATCTCGACGAACAGGGCCGGCGTGATGCGGCCGCTGCCCCAGACCGCGTCGAACTCCGCGGTGGGCTTGGCCGCCTGTACCTGTGCGAGCGTCTGGCCGGCGGCAACCGCTCGCTTGATGCGGTCGCGCACGGTGACCAGCATCGTGCGGTAGGCCTGCAGCGCGGCGCGGTCGCCCAGCGGGCCGTGCCCCGGGATGATCTTCGTGTCGGCATTAAGCATGGCGAGCACGCGATCGGCCGCGCCGATAAGCCCGCTCGACGCCCCTCCGCTGGCGATGTCGACCAGCGGGTAGCGGCCGTTGAAGAACGTGTCGCCCATGTGCACGACGTTGGCGTGGCGGAACCACACGATCACGTCACCGTCGGTGTGCGCCGGCGCCACGTGGAACGCGGAGATCGAATCGCCATTGTAGTAGAAGGTCACCGCGTCGCTGAAGGTCACCACCGGCAATGCGGCGGTCGGTGACGCCGGAATCGATTGCGCGAACGAGGTCATGAACTGTTCTGCGCTCATGCGGCGCCGCACGTTCTCGTGCGCCACGATCACCACGCCGGCCTTGCCGAAGTTCTCGTTCCCACCGGTATGATCGAAATGCCAATGGGTGTTCAGCACGAACCGGATCGGGCCCGGATTGAGCGATGCGAGCGCGGCCCTGATCTTGTCGGTGAGTGGGGCGTACTGGTCGTCGACGATGATGACGCCGTCGGGCCCGGCCGACACGCCGATGTTGCCGCCGAACCCCTGCAGCATGTAGACGCCGTCGCCGACTTTGACGGTGCGCACCTGCACGGTGTCGAAGTTCTGCTGCGCCACCGTCAGCATGAGCGACAGGCCGAGGTGCAGGATCATCGGACCTCCGCGTCGAAGACGCCGGTGAGAATCCTGTGTTGCCGCTTGACCTGAACCCACAAACGGTAGCGGCCGGGCTTCGGGAAAGCGTACGGGAACGACACCTCGGCCGTGGTGGGCGCGTTCATCTGGCTCATGGCCGCTTGGGCCTCGGTCATCCGCCGCCCCACCATTCCCCGCGTCGTATCCGCCGGGCCGCGCAGCAGGAACGTCTGCTGTGCCGCCCAGGAGATCGTCCCCAACGGATGCAGGTGCACGAACACCGTCCCGTCGTCGCGGCTCAGCATCAAATGGCCCGCCATGCCCATGTATGGCTCGAGCGCCGCTGGCCGTCCGTCGGGCGCGGTCACCGTGAAACGGAGCGGCGCCTCGTGCCCCGCGATGAGCGGGCTGGCGCCGCGCTCCCACGTCATCCGTGCGCCGTCGCCCAGCGCGACGGTGTGACTTGTCCCTCCCTCCCCCTCGGGCGCGCTCTCGCCCGTCGCCTCCGTCCACGCGTCGTCGGGATCCGTCGGCCGCCACGTTCCCGCGCCACCGGTTGAGCTCACCGACACGGTGTCGGTCAGCGTCTCGGCGAAGCCGCTCTCCCGCGTGATGTCGGCATACACCCGGTAGGGTCCGGTGGGGACGGGCGGCAGCGCCGCGTCGAACGTGTTCGAGTCGACGAGCAGCGGGTGCAGGTGGGCGAACACCTCGCCGCCCGCGCCGATCACGAAGAGGTGCACGAGGTGGCCGTGGTCGGGAATGAGCGGAGTCATCTGGCGCGCGCGCCACGCGGAGTCGAGGATGGAGAAGCGCAGGATCTGCTGTCCGTGGTCGGTCTGCACGGCGGCGCTCGACGCGAGCGGGTGGTACAGCTCGCGTGCGAAGTCCCGATCCACGCCGTTCCACCAGCCGCGGCCGCCGAACAGCGCGAGGGCGAGCACGGCGCCCCCTCCCCCCGCGGCCCAGCGGGCGCGCCGCAGTCGCCGTGGGTCGGGCGCTTGTCCCGGCGGCAGCACCGCTTCGCGCACCGCCGCGCCCACGATCGTCACCGCGCCGATGAACAGGAACGCGCCGAAGGCCGCGAGTCCCACCGCGAGCGGCACGTCGAGCCCGAGCCGCCGTGTGGCGACCGCCTGCACCGGTACGGTCGCGGTCCCGGTCCCGGCGGCTCCGGCGACGGTCACTTGCACGCTATAGGAGCCGCGCGTCATGAGCCATAAGGCGGCGTCGTACAGCGTGGAATCGCCCGAGACGATCCGCGCGGTGTCGGGCGGAGGCGGCGCCGCGGTGCGGGGATCCCAATAGACCGGGAGCACCGTGACCGTCCCGGCGCGCGCTCCGTCGAGCAGCCGCACGGTGATCTGCGCGAGACCGGGGACGATGCCGGGAGCGCGCACGATCACGCGCACCCGGTAGGGTCCGGCGGGACCTTCGAAGTAGGTGTCTGGACTGCCGATGTGCGCCGAGCTGACGAGGGTGACCGCGGCGAGGACACCGATCCTGCCGAGCCGTCTCACCGCTGGACCCGGGCGAGTCCGTTGCCGAGCCAGAGCCCGGCGCGCGCCGAGACGAAGGCAAAGACCGCCGCGAGGCCCAACTTCAGCGGCGTCACCGGGTCGACGGCAATGCGCCAGAACTGGTGCTCGAAGTCGCCGGGCAGGCTGTTGTAGTTCCAGCGGTTCGCGCCGAAGAAGAAGTTCTCAGACCCGGGCGATATGAGGAAAGGCGTTGCGAACCATTGCGTGACGAAGAAGGCGGCGAGAAACCCGAGGCCGGTGAGGACGGCGAGGCTCCAATCACCTCGCGGCCGCCGCATCAGAACGTCGACCACCAGCGCGGGGACGACGAGGAGCAGCGGGAACGGGGGCGGTGCCATGTGCGTGAGCGGCCGGTACACCGGCGCCAGCTTCGGCGTGGCGGGGAACAGGGGCAACACCCACAACAGAATCAAGGTGATCCCCATGTAGACGGCGGCCGCCGTCGTGGCGGGCCAGCGCAGCGTCGAAGCGCGCGCTCCCGCGACGAGTAGAATCGGGAAGACGGCGGCGGCCACTAGATAGTAGAGGGCGTTGTGGGCGGCGTTCGAGAACCCGATCTGCTCGAACCCCATGATCGCCTTGTTGAGGATGAGGATGCCGAAGCCGTAGGCGAGCAGCAGACCGTAGCCCCCCCCCCGGTCCGCTCCGCCTTCCCCCGCGACGTTCGCGGCCGCACGCGCGCGGTTTTGCAGGGCGAGCACCAGGAGGACGGCGCCCAGCTCGATGCCCGTGAAACCGAGCGCCAGGATCACGTGGGGCGGGGACAGCACCTTCACGTCCAGCCCGTAGGCGTTGTGCCACCAGTTGTCGAACGGGGCGGAAACGATCATCGCGAGCGCACCCCAGATGCAGCACCACGCGCCCAAGGGGCCGCGGAAGCCCCAGAACCGCACCGCGGCAGCGCGTTCCGCATCGCTGCCGGCGAAGGTCGTCTTGAGAACCAGCCAGCCGCAGGTGATTCCCGCAATGATGCCGCTGGCGTAGATCGCGAGGTGCGCGGGGGTCCAGAACGTGTCGCGACCGATCGTACGGTGCCACGAGATGTCCCAGATGACGCCGACCACGGCACTCGTCGCGGCGACGAGGACGGCGCCGACGTACCAGGGAACCTTCACGGTCCGTTCACGCCCTTCGCCACGACGTACGCCTCCATCGCGTAATACTCGGCCAGCCCCAGCCGGTCGGCGTGCGCCGCGGTCTCGACGTTGCGCGCCTCCACCCGCTGCCAGAACTCGCGGTCGTCGTGGCCGCCGGGGAAGGGCGCCGTGTCTTTCTGGGACTGGTGCTTGAAGATCGCCATGACCTTGGCGCGCAGCTCGTCCTGCGACAGCGGCACCAGCACGTCCGCCTCGGTCAGGGGCCACTCCTGCCACGCGCCACGGTACAGCCAGACCTCGGGTTTCGGGCCGGCGTAGCGCGCCAGGGCGCGGTCGATCGCGGCCTTGCACATGCGGTGCGTCCCGTGCGGGTCGGACAGGTCGCCCGCGACGAACACGAGATCGGGGTGGGTCTCGTCGAACAGGTGCGTCACGATCGCGACGTCCTCCTCGCCGATCGGCCGCTTGCGGACCTCGCCCGTCCGGTAGAACGGCAGATTGAGGAAGCGCGCGACGCTGCGCGGGATGCCGACCGACTCGAGCGCCGCGATCGCTTCGGACTCCCGAATGAACCGCTTGAGCTCCTGCACGGCGGGGAGATCGACGTCGCCGGGCGCCTTGCGCTCGAAGCTCTGCTCGGCGGTGTCGAACGCCCGGCGGGCCGCCGTCGGATCGAGCTCCAGCGTGGTGGCGGCGCGCGCCACGAAGTCGAGGTGCCGCTCGACGTCGTGGTCGAACACCGCGATGTTGCCGCTCGTCATGTAGGCGACGACGATCGTGTTTTCGTTTTCCCACAGCTTGCGCAGCACGCCGCCCATCGAGATCACGTCGTCGTCGGGATGCGGCGAAAACACCAGCACGGACTTGTGCGACGGCAGGTTGCGGCGCCCCCGCACCTTGTCGCGCAACCGCGTGAACACGAGACCGTTGATCGGGCCGGGCGCGCCATGGCGCGCCAGCAGCGGGCTGAGGTGATGCTCGGTGTAGTCCCGCGCCGCCAGCTTGAGGATCGCCTTCCCCGCCTGCTCGGCGAGCCACACGACGGCGCGCTCGGTCATCGCCGGCGTCCACTCGACGGCCTCGAGCACCCACGGCGTCTTGATGCGGGTCAGCTCGCCCGCCGCGGCGAGATCGAGGTAGACCGTGGCGTTGGCGTGCCGCTGCAGGAAGGTCGCCGCCACGTCGGGATCGACGTCACCCTCGACCGAGCGCTCCACGATCGACGCCTTGTGCTCGCCCGTCGCGATCAGCGCGACCTCCCGCGCCTCGAGGATCGTGGCCACACCCATCGTGATCGCCTCGCGCGGCACATTGTCTTCGCCGAAGAAGTCCGCGGCCGCGTCCTTGCGGGTGATCGTGTCGAGCGTGACCAGCCGCGTGCGCGAATCGGACGACGATCCGGGCTCGTTGAAGCCGATGTGCCCGCTCTTGCCGATCCCGAGGAGCTGGAAGTCGATGCCCCCGGCCTCGGCGATGGCCCGCTCATAAGCCACGCAATGCTCGGCGAGGCGCTCCCGCGGCACGCTGCCGTCGGGAATGTGGACGTTGCCCCGGACGATGTTCACGTGGGCGAACAAGTTCTCCCACATGTAGCGGTGGTAACTGTGGGGACGATCCGGCGCCATCGGATAGTATTCGTCGAGGTTGAACGTCACGACGCGCGAAAAATCCAGCGTCCCCGCCTGGTGCCGGCGAATCAGCTCGCGGTACACGCCGATCGGCGTGCTCCCGGTCGCGAGCCCGAGCACCGCCCGGCCCTTGGCCGCCGTTTCGCGATTGATCACCTCGGTGATACGGTCGGCGAGCAGCGCGACCAGGTCGTCGTGATCGGGCACCACGACGGTCTTGAGGCGCTCGCGCTCGCGGGAGCCCTCTACGGTGGGGGTGGCGGGCGCGGACGTGGTTTTCACACCTTCACTTCGATCGTCGCCCCGCGCTTGTAGCGGATGTAGAGCCACGCCATCGGAATGACGAGCATGCCCGCCGCCACGACCGTGAGCCCGAGCAGCGCCGCCGACAGGAGCACGGCGTCCTGTGAGGTCTGCGCGGCCTTGAACATCGCGGAATCCTGCTTGGCGAGCAGCACGATCATCGCCTGGCGCGCCTGCGTGCCCACGTTGGGATCGGTACGCGTCAACCCCTCGAGCACCTGCTGCACGCGCTGGTGATCGTTGGCGTCGGTCATCTCCGTGCCAAGCCCGGCGAGCTGCTCCCGCAGCGCGCGACCAATACTGTCGCGTTGCGCCACGGCTTCGGGGCGCCGGTAAGCGGGGTCGGTGCTCGTCACCATCTGGCGCCACACCTCGAGGCCGGCGTTGTAGCGGTGCAGCTGCTCGACCGTGCGGGCGCCGTTCGCGACCGTAGCCGCCGCGCCGCGCAGCGACACGATGAGCCAGAACCCGATGGCCAGCGCCAGGGCCAGCGTGACGGCGCTGATGGACACGGCGATGCCGGGCCGAATGAAGGTGTAGTCCTTCATGGCGATGGCGAACGAAGAGCGGCCCACGGAGGGCCGCGGCGGCGGTGGTGTGGTCATGGGGCCCACGCTAGTGGGGCTCCGGAAGGGTGTCAATACGAGGCCGCGGGCTCTTGCCGGACCCTCGATCCGGCTGCTACGTAGTGGGGCACACCACATGGGAGGACCCATGCGCCGGCCGATCACGGCAACGCTGTTTGCCGTCACACTCCTCGCCTGCGGCGGTGGCACCGCACCCGCCGTGGACAGCGTGACCGAGGCGAACCTCACGAGCCGGTTCCAGGGCTGGGTGAAGGCCTGGAACATCCACAACCCCGATTCGCTGGCCCCTTTCTACATTTGGAAGGACTACCTCACGGTCGCCTGGCCGACCGGAGAACGCACCGTGGGTTGGACGGCGGAGTCGCGGCTCCAGCGCACCTTCCTGCCGACCGTGACCGTGACGAATCTGGCGCCGCAGAGCCCGCGCATCGTGCTGGTTCGCAAGAACCTCGCCCTGATCACGTTCCCCTTCACCTTGGACCTGGCGGCCGGCGGCTCCCGCCAGATCGGACCCGGCGAGGGGACGATGCTGTGGCAGAACGAGGGAGGGGCGTGGCGCATCTACGCTGCGCACTTCTCCTATACCAAGGCTGTGGAGGCTCAGGTCGTGCCGCAACGCCGCTAAGCTTCGGAGGTGAGGCGGTGACTGTGCCCGGGTTCCGAGGTGAGGTCGGGGAAGTCCTGCGCCAGGCCACCGCTGTCATCGGCCGGCCCGTGATCCTCTGGGAAGTGAGCGGTCCAGACCAGGTGGTGTGAGGTGATCGACGAAGTCGACCGCGCGGCGGATTTTCTCCGCGCGGTGCAGGACCGCGCGCGCGGCGCGCTCGTGCGCTCCGAGCGGTTCGACGCCGTCCGCGTGGTGCGCTCCTGCCTCACCCTCGAGCGGCGCCTGTTGCGCGATCGCGGTCTGGATCTGGATTTCTCCGCCGGCGTCGAGTCGTCGTACCTGAAGGGCGATCCCAATGCCCTGTTCGACTTGCTGGTGAACCTGGTGCGCAACGCCGCCGACGCCTCCGTGCTGGGGCGGACCCCGGTGGAGTGCGGCTCACCCAGGATGCGCACTACCTCGAGCTGGTCGTGCGCGACCGCGGCAGTGCCATCGATCCGAAGCACCTGCCGCGAATCTTCGAGCCGGGGTTCACGACCAAGGAGTTCGCCCGGGGGAGCGGCCTGGGGCTCGCCAAGGTGCGCAGCGTCGCCGAAGGCATATTCCACGGCACGGTGCGCGTGGACTCGTCACCCGGGGTTGGCGCCACGTTCACCGTCATCCTGCGGCTGCCGCCGCAGCGGGGCAGCTAGCGCAGCAACGCCGGGAGGTCGAGCGGGCGCGTCTGCATCGCGATGGTGCCGTCGTCCGCGCGGGGCCATTCATTCTCGGGCCGGTCGCGATACAACTCCACACCGTTCCCGTCGGGGTCGCGCAGGTACACCGCCTCGCTGACGCCGTGATCCGAGGCGCCTTCGAGGGCGATCCCGGCCCCGAGCACCCGACGTACCGCGGCGGCGAGCGCCGCCCGGTCCGGATAGAGGATCGCGAAGTGGTACAGCCCCGTCGTCCCGGGGGCGGGGCGCGGCGCGCCACGGCCCGCCCAGGTATTCAGCCCGATGTGATGGTGGTATCCACCCGCCGACAGGAACACCGCGTCACGTCCGTAGGTCGCCGTGACCTCGAAGCCGAGCACGTCGCGGTAGAACGCGAGGGCGCGGTCGAGGCTCGAGACGGTGAGATGAACGTGGCCGATCCGGGCTTGGGGGTGGATAGTCATCACTCTCTCAACGCTTTCAGGTTCCGCGATTAGATTACCCGCCCATGAATACGTTCTCCAAGACCCCAACGCCCGTCAACGAGCCCGTGCTGAGCTACGCGCCCGGCACCCGCGAGCGCGCCGAGCTCAAGCAGACGCTCAAGGACATGGGCGGCCGGCAGATCGAGATCCCCGTCGTGATCGGCGGCAAGGAGATCCGCACCGGCCGCACCGTCGACGCCGTGATGCCGCACTGCCACAAGCATGTGCTCGCGAAGGTGCATCAGGCGGGACCGGAGGAGGTGGCCGGCGCCGTCGCCGCCGCGCGCGCCGCGTGGCGCGAGTGGTCGTCCACGAGCCTCGCCGACCGGGCGGCGGTGTTCCTCAAGGCCGCCGATCTGTTGGCCACACGTTGGAGGTCCGTCGTAAACGCCGCGACGATGCTGGGGCAGAGCAAGACGGCGCACCAGGCTGAGATCGACGCCGCATGCGAGTTGATCGATTTCTGGCGGTTCAACGTGCGTTTCGCCGAGCAGATTCACGCCGAGCAGCCGATCTCGTCCTCCGGGACGTGGAACGCGCTCGATTACCGCGCGCTCGAGGGATTCGTCTACGCGATCACACCGTTCAACTTCACCTCGATCGGGGGCAACCTCCCGACCGCGCCGGCTATCATGGGCTGCACCGTGGTGTGGAAGCCCGCGGCGACGGCGGCGTACTCGAATTACTTCCTCCTCAAGCTGCTCGAGGAGGCGGGGCTGCCGGCGGGCGTCGTGAACTTCGTGCCCGGCCCCGCGAGCCAGATCAGCGAGCGCGTCATCGCCGACCGTCATCTGGGCGGGATCCACTTCACCGGCTCGACCGAAGTGTTTCAGTCCCTCTGGAAGCAAGTGGCGACGAATCTCACGGGCTACGCCGGTTACCCTCGGCTCGTGGGCGAGACGGGCGGGAAGGACTTTATCCTCGCGCATGCCAGCGCCGACGTCGACGCGCTCGCGACGGCGCTCGTGCGCGGCGCCTTCGAGTATCAGGGACAGAAGTGCAGCGCCGCCTCCCGCGCCTACATCCCCGACTCCATCTGGCCGAAGGTGCAGGAACGCGCGCTCGGTATGCTGTCGGGCCTGACGGTCGGCGACCCGGCGAATTTCACGAATTTCATGGGCGCGGTGATCGACCGGAAGGCGTTCGCGAAGATCAAGGACTACATCGACGGCGCGATGCGCGATCCGAAGACCAAGGTCCTGTTCGGCGGCGGCTGCGACGACAGCGACGGCTACTTCGTCCAGCCCACCCTGATCCAGGTGGAGGATCCTGCGTACCGCACGATGTGCGAGGAGATCTTCGGGCCGGTGCTGTCGCTGTACGTCTATCCCGAGCGCCAGTGGGCGGAGACCCTCGCGCTCGTGGACGGCACCTCGCCGTATGCTCTGACCGGCGCCGTGTTCGCGCAGGACCGGCGCGCGGTCACGCAGGCTCAGGCGGCGCTGCGCTACGCGGCGGGAAACTTCTACGTGAACGACAAGCCGACCGGCGCCGTCGTGGGCCAGCAGCCATTCGGGGGCGCCCGCGCCAGCGGCACCAACGACAAGGCGGGAAGCCTGCTCAACCTCGTCCGCTGGACGAGCGCGCGCGTAGTGAAGGAGAACTTCGTGCCGCCGCGTGATCCCGCCTACCCCTTCATGGCGGAGGCTTGAGCCGCCCCCCGATTCTGGTGCTCGCTCTCGCGGTGGCCTTCCTGCTCCTCGTCGCCGCGCTCGTCATCGGCTCTTTCAGCACGCCGGAGTTCCCGCCGTACGCGTTGACCGTGCCGCACGCCGCCCCCGTGGGCGACTCGCTCGTCGGACCCCGCACCTGCACGCTCGACGCGTCGGCGGGGGACAGCTGGCGCCGGTTCCATTTCGCCCGCAACGCCGTCGTCGATTCGGGGCCTTGGGACATCGCCTTCCGCCGCCACCACGTCATTGCCGCATCGGGAGCGGGCATCGCCGACCTGGGTGCCGTGCCGTTCGATTCGGTGCGCGAGGTGCCGGCGCCGGACGGAGGGACGAGCTACGCAGCCACGGAGTTCGGGCGCGACACCGTGAACGCCGGAGTCGGGAAGTGGTACGCGTACAGTATGCTGTCGCACCTCCTCACCTCGAAGCGCGACGTGTACGCCGTGCGCACCGTCGACGGGCGCTACGCCAAGTTCGAGATCCTCGCTTACTACTGCCGCGCGGTCGGCGCGGCGTGCTACACCGTGCGCTACGCGTTCCAGGGCGACGGCAGCCGCCGAGTCGCTAAATGAAGCGCGCCCCCGGCGACGGCGTCGCCGGGGGCGCGTGCGTATGGGCGGACGGGCGGTTACTTGGGCGGTGCGAGAATCTTGAACATCCCCGTCCCGCACACCGGGCACACGCCCTTCAGCGCGGGGCGGCCGTTGGCCATCTTCACCTGCTGGCCGTTCGAGATCTTCCGTTTCGCCTTGCACTTCACGCAATAGCCTTCGTCCGCGGCCATCGGGGCCTTTCCCTTAGCCATTGTCGGTCGCTCCTCAAGTTCGGGGGCATGGCGATGCACCAGCGCCAGACAACATAATACGCTACCCTCAGGACGGGGTAATCGGGCCGTCCGTGAAACCATTCCGCTTGTGCGTTCCGTCACAAAACGGCTTCGTGGCGGAGCCGCCACATCTACACAGGACAACGACTTCCGCCGGTCGGCCGTCTTTGCGCGGGGGGATCGCCAGCTCCCGTCCGTCGGGAGTCACGACCCGTACCGGCCCTTGAATCACGAGGGGCCCGTTCGGCTTGGGTGTGATGGTTACGTCGCTCATAGGCGCCAATATAGCGTTCCTCGTCCCGGGCCTGCGCCGGAACGGATGGATGTCGGCGAGGGTATCTTCCCGCGCAATACCGATGCGCACCCGCCTCGTTCTCTCCTTACTCCTGGTTGGCGCGTCCGCGTGCATCACCGAGCGCGGGCCGTTCACCAATCGCATGGCGCATTCTGCGACGAGCTATCTCGCCCGCGCCGCGCGCCAGCCGGTCGACTGGCAGCCTTGGGGTCGCGACGCGTTCGCGCTCGCCGCGAAGCTCGACCGCCCCGTCCTGCTGTACGTCGGCGGCGACGCGTGCCGCTGGTGCGCCGAGACCGACCGCGCGATCTACACCGACCCGGAGATCGGCGCGCTGATCAACGCGCTGTTCGTCCCCGTGCGGGTGGACCGCGACGAGCGCCCGGACGTGGCGCAACGCTATCAGGCGTCCGTCGCGACGATGGCCGGGCTGCGCGGCTGGCCCCTCACCGTGTTCCTCACGCCCGACGGCGCCGCGTTCTTCGGCGGCACCTACTTCCCGGCCGACGACCCCATCACGGGTCGGGGGCTGAAGCAGATTCTCCCTGAGGTGGCCAAGAGCTATCGCGACCGCCGCGCGTTCATCGTGCAGCACGCCGCGCTGGTGCGGCAGCTCGCGCTCGCCGGCGCCGGCGTGGGGCGGGGCGTGCTGCAAGCCGACCGTATCCGGCCGGAGGTCGTCGCCGCCCGCACGGCGCTCGACGCCGCGGTGCGCAGCCGCGTCGCCGTGGGGAGCGTGATGCACGCCGAGGCGGCGTCGCTGCTCATCTCCGAATTTGCGCGCTCGGGCGACTCGGTCTCGCTGGTGGTCGCGCGGCGCGCGCTCGACCTGCTCATCGATTCGGCGGCCGTCGCGAGCGGTCCGCCGGCGGGCGCTCCGGAGGATCCCCCGCGCCTGGTGCGCGCCGCGCTGCTGCGCGGCCTCGCGAAGGGATGGGTCGTGACGGGCGAGGCGCGCTATCGCGACGCCGGGCGCGCGCTCGTCAGGAGCCTCGCCCGCGAGCTCGCCGATCCCGGCGATCGCGCCGTCTTCGCGGACCAGGAGGCGTACGTCATCGAGGCCGTGATCCTTTCCGCCGCGACGCTCGACGAGGCGGCGGCCGAACGGCGGGCACGCGGGGCGCTCGACGCGCTGCTGCAACGGATGTACGCCCGCGGGTGGGGAGTGCGGCACGCCGTCGCCGGGTCCGCGCAAGTCGGTGGCGGCGGCTTGCTCCAGGATCAGGTGCAGGTGGCGGGCGCCTGCGTCGCCGCCTACCAGGTCGGGGGGGACGCGCGCTACCTCGCGATTGCGCGCGACCTCGCCGCCCTGCTCGAAACGAGCTACGCGGACCCGCTCGGCGGCTACTTCGACGCGGCCCTGGCCGACCCCACCGCGCCGGCACTGGCCGATCGCACCAAACAGGTCTTCGACGATATTCTCCCCGGCGCCAATGCCTGGACCGCGCGCGTCCTGCTGCGGCTCGCCGAAGCGACCGGCGACGCGTCGTACCGCCGCCGCGCCGAAGCGGCCCTCGAGGCGTTCGCCGGCGGCGTGGACGGCGCCGGCGTCCGCGCCTCCACGTTCCTCGGAGCCGCCCGCGAAGTCTTGGCCAGCCGCACCGCGCCCCCACCCCCGTGACCAAACCCGCCCCGCGCGGGTCCCCCCTCGTAGTGTGAGCGATACCGCGCCGGATGCCCTGATCGTCGCTCGAATCCTGGGAGGCGACCGGGAGGCCTTCGGAATCATCATCCGGCGGTACGAGCCGGGGCTGATGCGTTTTGCGACGCGCATGCTCGGCAGCCCCGATGCCGCGGCCGACGCGGTGGCCGAGAGTCTGGTGCGCGCGTACCGGCACCTGGCTCAGTGCCGCGACCCGGAGCATCTGAAGAGCTGGCTGTATCGCATCACCGGGAATCGCTGCCGCAGCCACATCGGGCGGCGCCACATGGCCGACGTGGCTCTCGAGGATGCGCCGCCCGTTGCCGATCCGGCCGACACGTGGGCCGCGCTGGAGCGCGGTGAGCAAGTAGCGTTGGTGGAGCGAGCCCTCGCCGGGTTGCAGCCCGAAAAGCGAGAGGCGTTCGTCTTGAAGCACGTGGAGGGCATGAGCTACGAGGAGATGGCCGCCGTAACCGGCGCCAGAATTCCGACGCTCAAGATGCGCGTGCATCGCGCCCGCGAGGCGCTGCTCGCGGCGCTGAGGGAGCTGGTATGACACTGATGGATCCGCGGCTGCAGGAAGCGCTCGACGGCGAGCGCGATCCGGCCACGCTGCCCCCCGGGTTGCGCGAGGCCTTCGCGCGCCTCGCGGCCGCGGCGCAGCTGCTGCAGGAGCCGCCGGCCGTGAGTGTCGCCGACCGCGTGATGGCGCAGATCCGGCGCGAGGCATCCGTCGCCGCCGTGTCGCCGCTCGGCGCCGCACGCCGGCTCGCCCGCTGGCTCGCCCGGCCCCGCGCGGTCACGCTGCGCCTCCGCCCCGCGTGGACACTCGCCATCGCGGCGGCGCTCGCGGCTGTGGTGCTCCTGCCGCTCGGCGAATCGGTCACGCCGGGTGAGAAAGAGGGCATCGCCCAGTTCGTCGGTCACTTCCCCGGCGCGCGGTCGGTCGAGGTCGTGGGCTCCTTCAACGACTGGCGGCGCGGCGCCCTGCCGCTCAGCGACGAGGACCACGACGGCATCTGGCATGGCGCCGTCGTCCTCCCCGCCGGCCAGCACGAGTACATGTTCGTCGTGGACGGCGAGCGGTGGGTGGCGGACCCGCTGGCGGGCCGCTATGTCGACGACGGTTTCGGCGCGGGCCGGCAGAACGCGCTGCTCATCGTGCGGCCGTGAGGCTCCTCGTCGCCTTCGCGCTCGCGGCCATGCCGCTCGCCGCGCAGAGCACCCACGCGCGCCTGGAGGGGCGTGTTCCCGCCGCGGCGCTGCCGGGCATCGACTCGCTCATCGCGCAGGCCGCCGCCGAGAGCCTGCCGACCGAGCCGCTGGTTCAGAAGGCGCTGGAGGGGGGCGCGAAGGGGATCCCGGTCAAACGCCTGGTCAACGGCGTGCGGCACGGCCTGGTCCAGCTGCGGGATGCGCGCGCGATCGTATCGCGGTCCACGCCGGCGCGGGCGGCGCTCGATGGCGACGTCGCGTCGGTCGCCGCGGCGCTGGCGCGGGGACTCGATCCGCAACTCGTGGAGCGGCTGTTGACGGGGGCCCCCCCTCCGGGCGAACCCCCCGGTCCGGTGTTGCACGCCGCCGCCGACTTGGTGGCGCACGGCTTCCCGGCCGATTCCGCCGCGGACCTACTCCGGACGGCCCAGCAGGAGGGGCTGCGCGGCTCGCGCTTGCTCGACGTCGCCGTCGCGGCGTCGCACGAGCTGCAGCGCGAAGGAGGCCGGACCCCGGTGGAGGCCCTGGCGCACGTGCGGGCGATGCTCCCCAACGTCCCGGTGGCGGCACCCCCGCATCCCCGGGCTGTGACGCGGCGGCCGGGACCGGGGTCGTAGGGTCGATCCCTGTAGGCCCGACCCAAACCGGAGGTCCCACCATGATTCGCAACACCCTGCTCGCGCTGGTGCTTGCCGCCACGCCTGCGCTCGCTCAACAGCCCGCCCAGCAGCCCGCGGCCAAGCCGGCCCAGGCGGCAGCGCCAGCTGACACGACCAAGGCGAAGGGGCATCGCACGCGCCGGGCAGCGCGCGCCCACACCGCCGCCAAGCCGAAGCCGGCTGCGGCGCCGCGCGACACGACCAAGCCGTAATCAGGACGTGTAGTCGGAGTTGATTCGGACGTACTCCGGCGACAGATCGCAGGTCCACACCACCGCCTCCGCGCGACCGACCCCGAGGTCGAGGCGGAGGCGGATGGTTTTTTGCTGGAAGATGGCGCGCGCCCGGGCGGGATCGGGGTGGGCGGTCGCGCCCGCGGTCGCCAGCGTCAGCCAATCGCCGTTCGTGGCGGCCTGAAGACCCACGCGGTCGGGGGTCATCGGCACGCCCGCGGCTCCGGCGGCGGCGAGGACGCGCCCCCAGTTGGGGTCCGCGCCGTAGATCGCGGTCTTGACGAGGGTGGAGCGCGCGATCGCCCGGCCCACCTCGCGGGCGAACGCCTCGGTCTGCGCCCCGACGACGTGGATCTCGAGCAGCTTCGTCGCCCCCTCGCCGTCCTGCACCACCGCCAGCGCCAGGGTGCGCGCCACCTCCGTCACCGCCTCCTCGAACAGCTTCCACATCGCTCCATCCCGCGCCGGATCGATCCCCGACACACCGTTGGCGAGCAGCAGCACCGTGTCATTGGTGCTGGTGTCGCCGTCCACCGAGATCGCGTTGAACGTGTGGTCCGCCACGCGCTTCAAGAATGGGCCGAGTACGCTGGGTTCGGATGCGGCGTCGGTCGTGAGCACGCCCAGCAGCGTCGCCATGTCGGGATGGATCATCCCCGCGCCCTTGGCGATTCCGCCGATCGTAATAGGGCCCGCCGGGGTGTCGAGCCGGACGGCGCAGTGCTTGGGGCGGGTGTCGGTGGTCATGATCGCCCGCGCCGCCTCCGCCCCGCCCTCGGCGGAGAGGCGGGCTCCCGCCTCCCGCAGGCCTGCGGCGACCTTGTCCACGGGCAGCGGCACGCCGATGACTCCGGTGGAGAGGACCAAGGCGGTCCGCGGCGGCAGCCCGGCGGCCTCCTCGGCGGCCCGCGCCATGGCGCGCGCGGCCTCGAGTCCCTCCGGACCGGTGCAGGCGTTGGCGACGCGGGCGTTCATCGCCACCGCGCGCACCCGGCCCGGGCGCTCGCTCAACAGATCGGCGTCGTAGATCACGGGCGCGGCGCGCACGGCGTTGCACGTGAAGACGCCGGCGGTCGCGCAGCTCGTGGTGCTGACGACGAGCGCGACGTCGAGGGCGCCGTCGGCCTTGAGCCCGGCGTGCGCGGCGGCGGCGGTGAATCCCGCCGGGGACGTGACCGAGCCGTCAGACAACGGGACGATGGCGGAGGTCATCGGCGGTCAAGATAGCGGCCGCCGGTCGCTTGTGTAACCGGCCGCTGTTTCGTATCATAGCACAACCTTCCCGGAGGGTCCCGTTCGATGTCGGATCCGTTCCTCAGCTCCGACGAATACGACGAACGTGCACATCAGCTCTACAACGAAGGACAATACGACGACGCCATAGACACCCTGCGCGAAGGCCTGGGGCTGTATCCCCACGCCGTCGAGTTGTACGTGGGGATGGGCTACGCCCGCCTGGCGCGCGACGAGTTCGCGTGGGCGCGGCGCGCGTTCGAGGAGGCGCGCGGCCTGGACGCGGACCACGAGGACGCGCTCGCCGGGCTCGGCGAGGTCCTCCTGAAGTTCGGGGAGCGCGGCGCCGCGGTCGGGTGCTTCGACCACATCCTCGCCCTCGGCTTCGACAGCGACCACGACCTGATGCTCCAGATCGGGCGCGCGCTGTTCCGCGAAGGCGTGCTGGACCAGGCGCGGCGGTTCTTCGAGGTGGCGCTCACCGCCCATCCGGACTCGGCCGAGGCCGCCGCGTGCGCCGGATACACCGCGCACCGCCTGGCGGACGAAGGGAGCAGCCTGCATTGGCTGCGCCGCGCCCTGGAGCTCGACTCGAGCCTCGGCGAGGCGCGAATCTACCTCGCCAACCTCCTGTACGACCGCGGCGAATACGAGGCCGCGCTATTCCACCTCGAGCGGACCGACCCCGAGGAGCACTACGATGCCCTCGCCATCTGGCGTCTGATCGAGCTCAAGAAGAGCGTCTATCGCCTGCCCGAGGACGACCCCGAGCTCGTGCCCTGGCACGATCGCTTGAACGACCTGGCGGGTGACGCGGAGCCCGATGACCTCCTGCTCGCGGAGATCGAAGCCATGGGGCCGGACGGCCAAGTGCGGGATCCCCGGCAGCTGGAGCTGTTCGGCACGCTCCTCACCGAGCTCCAGGGGATGCGCACGCGCGGCACCGGCATCGGCGGGGAGGTGCACCGCGTCAGCATTCCGTCGGGCGTGACCTACGTGGGCACGTGGGAGGAGATCGTGCGGCAGATGAAAGACGACGCCGCCGAGTGGGTCGGGGGCTCGCTGGAGCAGTACATGGAAGCGAGCGCCAAGCGCTGGCGCAAGCAGACCGGGATCGCCATCCCCGCCACCGACCCGGAGTCGTTCCTCCGGGCCGGGGCGGACGCGGGAGTGCTAAGAATTCTGCACTAGGAGTGTTTCTTGAAGCGCACCGCCAGGCTCAGCGGCCCGTCACCCAGCGCGACGAGCGTCACCGAGCCGGCGAGCAGCAAGCCTTCGAGCTCGAATTTCCCCCCGTGGGGCAGGATGGCGAGAAGGATCGCCACGAACATGTTGACCGCCATCGCCGCCGCCCACGCGCGCGTGAAGATGCCGAGAATCACGCAAGCCGCCCCGACCGTTTCCACGATGATCAGATAGACGGCGAACAACGAGCTGAACGGCACGCCGAGGCCGTGCAGGAACCCGGCGACGCCGCTGACGCCCATGTGATACTTCGCGATGCCGTGGTTCAGGAACACACCCCCTACCGCCAACCGCATGATGAACGCCGCGTACGGCGACAGACTGTTCATGTGCGCTCCGGATCAAGGGTTCCGATGACCGGGCCGCGGCGCCGCGCGTCGGTCCGCACTTCGCGCGCGCCCAGCCGCTTGATGATCACGTCCAAGCCGCGTTGCGGGTGGGTCCCGCCCCCCCCCAATCCCGCGACGTCTACGAAACACAACCCTACGTCGGGCGCCGCGTGCAGTGTGATGTGGCCCCCGTGGCACAGCAGCGCGACACCCACACCTTTCGGGCCGGCCGTGACGGCCGGCGGCGTCACCGGGTTGAGCCCGGCGGCGTTCGCGGCCGCGAGTAGCAGCCCGGTGAGGCTCTGTGGATCGCTCAATCGCTCGGGCGCGACGCCGCCCAGGTCCGCGAAGACGTGGTCGAACTTCACCGGCACGGCCGGGTGTCGGTGATCACCGGCGCCACGAACGTGCCGCGGATCGGCAGGCCACCGAGCGGATTGTCGTACAGGTCGCTGCGCTGCCCGGTGAACCGGAACCGCCCGCTCACCGCGAGACCGTGCGCGAGGGTGTCCACCTGCGTGATCGCGATCGCGCCCCCCTGACGCGACAAGCCCCGCAGCGGGGGACTGGTCAGCACCGACCAGATCGCCCACGCCCGCGGCGGACGGCACACGAAGTCCGAGTACACCCCAAACGCCTCGTTGGGCGAGATCGAGTCGATGGCGGCCGTCGCCGCCGCCCCGACCGAATCCCGCAGCGTAATGACGATGTTCTCGATCGCCACGCCGCCGCTGACGATGGGCAGTGACACGCGGAACGTGGCGGTGTCTCCCTGGCGCCGGTAGTTGACGGCGCGGGCGCCGGCGCGCGCGCGGCGGATGACCGTGCCCAGCAGCGTGAACGATCCCTTGCCGCCCGTCGTGTCGGTGAGCATCACGACTTCCACCGCACCGCTCGCGCTCACGCTGTCGGCGTGAGCGGTGAAGGGGACCGGCCCGCCCGATCCACTGGCCGTGATTCGGCCCGTCGCGGAATCGATCGTGACCACGCCGCTCGTCACGGGGGTGAACCACACAGGCGGCGGGCTGCCGTTCCTGGCTCGGACGGAGACGGGGACCGTGAACGTATCTCCCTGCATCAGATAGACCGTGTCGAGCAGCAAGGAAAGATCGAGGACGCGCGACACCACGAGCAACGATGTCCCGGTGGTCCCGTTCGCCCGCGCCGACAGCAGGGCGACACCGTGTCCCACGCCCACGATCACGCCGGTCACGCTGTCCACCGTGAACACCGTCTGACTGGAGCTGAACCAGCGGATCGCGCCGGTGGTCTGGGAATCGCCGCTCGCGTCGAAGTAGCGTGCCGTGCGCGCCGCGATCGTGTCCCCGACGAAGAGCGAGTCGAGGATCGGCGCGATGACGACGCGCGGCGTGCCGCCGGGTCCATTGTCGCCACACGCCGCGGCGAGCGCGAGGCCCGTCAGGCCGAGGATAAGGACGCGAGTGCGGTGCATGGGTGGCATGAAGTGTAAAAGGCCCTAGGTTAGCGCAGCCAGGGGGTCGAACACCCATTGTCGGATCGGGGTAAGCGAAGGGTGCGGCGACCAGGCTAGAACATGGACATGGCGAGGAACGACCGCAGGTTGTCGTTCGTCACCCGGAGGCGAGCGGACAGGAGCCGCACGACCGACCAGAGTACCTTGTACGCGACGTCGCGGTTGAAGTCGAGCAGCAGCTCGAAGTCGGAGCGGGAGATCGTGATCAGCGTGCAGGAGATGTTGGCGATCGCGTCGGTCGACCGCTCCGAGCGGTCGAAGATCGACATCTCCCCGAAACAGGATCCAGGCTTCAGGACGGCGAGCGCTTCTTCTCCCGATCCGGGGATGGTGCGGGAGATCCGGACCTCGCCTTCCGAGATGAGGAAAAGGCGGTTGCCCGGCTCGCCCTCCTTGAAGACGTACTGACCGACGGTGAACTTCTGCTCGCGGCACACCTCGGCGACGCGAGCGAGCTCGCCTTCGTCGAGGTCTTGGAAGATGGCCGCCTGCTTCAGCAGCTTCAGGTCCACGGGCTGAAAGTACGGTTGCGGGGAGGCACGGGCAAGTGAAACCGTGGGGGACCTGGGCGGATGTCGTGACGGCGCTTCGGCTTCCGCTGGCGGCGCTGTTCCCGTTCGCCCACCGCCCCGCCTGGCAGCTCGCCATCGTCGGTGTCGCGGCCGCCTCGGATTTCGTGGACGGGATGTTGGCGCGCCGGGTCGGCGCGTCGCGCGTCGGAGCGGTGCTCGATCCGGTCGCCGACAAGGTGTTCGCCGCGGCGGCGTTCCTCACGGTCGCGAGCCGCGGCATGCTGACGTGGTACGAGCTGGTCGGCGTGTTGCTGCGCGATATTCTCGCGGTACTCGGGTTTCTGGGCACATGGCTGCTGCGCCGTCCGGTGGCGCTCCCGGCCCGGGCCGGCGGCAAGGCCGTCACGGTGGCGCAGATGCTCACGCTCGTCGCCTTCATCGCGGCTTCGCCTCTCGTGAAGCCGCTGGCGTGGGCCACCGCGGCGATCGCGGTGTACGCAACCTGGGACTACGGACGGGCGGCCGCGCGCGTCGCGGCGCTCCGGTAACTGGAGGATTCGGGATGCGCATCGTTGGGACCACGCTGCTCGGAGTTCTCGCCGCGGGCTCGCTGGCGCTGCCGGACGCGCGGGCGCAGCAGTTCTCGCCGCCCAAGAGCTCGGATGCGGGAAAGGGCACGCGCATCGGGCTCTTCGGCTTCGGCGTGCGCACGGGCCTCGACTTCAAAGGCGAGGGCCAGGTGGTGCTGGGCACCACGCTGGACGTGGGCAACCTGATTTCGAGCCGTGTCCGCCTGCGTCCGTCGGCGGAGGTCGGCGTATTCAACGGAGAGAATACGTACGTCGCCAGCTTCGAGTCGCTCTGGCGCTTCACCGAGGACGACCAGGTGGCGACGCCGTACGTCGGGGGCGGGCTGTCGCTTGCCGGTCACGGTAACTGCGGCCTCGACCCCAAGTGTCCGGCGGTTTGGGTGAACGTCGTGTTCGGCGTCGAGCTGCACTACCGGTCCACGTTCAACTGGTTGCTCGAGTACCACGGCATGGACGTGCTGCGCCGGCACCGCATCTACATCGGCCTCACCACGCGGCGCGGGAACTGAGCATGGCGGCGCCGACGGCGGCAGTCACGATGCGCTGGACCGAAGCGCTCAAGTTCGAGGGTGGAGCGCCGGGCCGGCCCGCGATCCTCGTGGACGGCGACTCGAAGGCCGCCACATCGCCGGTCGAGCTGCTGCTGCTCGCCGCGGCGACCTGCACCGCCGCCGATGTCGTCATCATCCTGCAGAAGCAGCGCGTCAAGCTCGCCGCGCTCGAGGTGGCGATGGTCGGGACGCGTCGCGAAACGCCGCCGCGCCGCTATACCGCGATCGCATTCCACTTCACCATCCGGGGCGAGGGCGCCGAGGAGACGAAGGCGCGCCACGCCATCGACCTGTCGCTCGAGAAGTACTGCTCGGTCGTGGCATCGCTCGCGCCCGACATCAGCATCAGTTACGACGTCACCGTTGCATAGGGAGTCGCGGCTCGGCCCGGTGCTCGGCGCGCTCGGCGCGCTCGCGGCCGGCGTGCTCCCGCTTCGCGCCCAGCGACTCACCGTCGTCGAGGCGGGTGGCGGCGCCGCGCTCGTCGTGGCGCGCCACACCATGGCCGGCGTGGAGATCGGAGCCGGCTACCGGCCCGGCGGGCAGAGCCGTGTGGCGCTCGCCGTCGATATGGGGACCGAGAGCGGCCGCGCGGCGGCGCGTGCGCAGCTGACCGCGCAGTTCCTCGTCACGCCGTCGGCGCGGAGTGGTGCCGGACTGTACGGGGGGCTGGGCGTCGCCGTCGCCGGTCGCCGGGGCGCTGCGGGGAGCGGGTATCTGGCTCTACTGGTGGGGCTCGAAGCGGCGCCGGGAGCGCGGCGCGGCGGGTGGTACGCGGAACTGGGACTCGCCGGTGGCGCGCGAGTCTCCGCGGGGTGGCGTGGCCGCTGGGCCAGGCCTTAGGCGTCGGCTCCGACGGGTGCGGTCCGCGCCACGACCGGGCGGCAGTAGCGCTCGCCCAGGACGCGTAGCTCGCCAAGCTCGACGTCGGTCAGGTCTTCGAAGCGGTCCGCGAGATACCCCATCGTGTCGTCGAACCACTCTTTTTGGTGTTCGGAGGTCGCTTCGAGCACGCCGCAGCGGAGAATGTGCGAGAACAACTCATCGCGTGCTTGCTCGAACGTCGTGGGGGTGCTGGTCTTCCGGGGCTCACTACGCTTCTTGGCCATGCGGCGGTGCTCCTCTCAGGCGACGGGCGTTTGGTGGAACGGCGCCGCAAGATAATCGGTTGTGTGGTATAATGCCACGGCGGGGGCGCGGGTTCCCATGTGCCCCCTGGAGGTCCCGATGAGCGATGAAGTATACGGCCCGGATCGCGCGCAACGCCTGGTGGCGCTGCTGCGGGCTCTGGCTGAGCGGATCCAGGAGTTGGACCGCGCCGGTGGGCGCCGCCTGCTCGACGCGGCCCCCGAACTGCAAAAGCTGCTGGGCAACGCGCGCAGCGAGCTGTTTCATTACGAAGTCCGCAGTACCTACGACACGCCGGAAGTCGCCGAGAGCCGGCGCATCGTGGACGAGGCGCAACAGCGGCTCGACGAACCGACGTTCGACGAGCCCGACGACGACGAACCTTGGAGAAGGGGGGGGGGCGCGCCGGAATGAAGCGGTTCTACGTGATGTTGGGGGTCCTGACGCTGGCCCTCGCCGCCATGCTCGCATACCTGCTCGAAACCAATCCTTCCGCGCCACGCGCGGCGACCGAAGCCCCCACGACGGTGGTCGACGACGGATTCCGCGGCTACACCCTGGGCAGCGATGCCGCGCCCATCGAGGTGACGGAGTATTCCGACTTCGAGTGCCCCTTCTGCGCGAGCTTCGCGACGGTCCAGATGCCCACCGTCCGGCAGCAGCTCATCACGACCGGGAAGGTGCGCTGGCGGTACCGCGATTTCCCCATTCCCAGCCATCAGTACGGCCGCTACGCCGCCCACGCCGCGCAGTGCGCCGGTGAGCAAGGGAAGTTCTGGGAGATGCACGACCAGCTCTTCTTCAACCACAGCTGGGCGCAGACTGGCAAGAACCCCACGGGCTTGTTCTCGGGCTTCGCGAAGGCCGCCGGCGTCGACCTGACGCGGTACGACGCATGCATGAAGAGCGGCCGCTACGCCGCGCGCATCGAGTTCAGCCGCCAGGAGGGGCTGCAGCGGAATGTGAACGGCACGCCGACGTTTTTCGTGAACGGGACCGAGCTGCATACGGGGCCCCGCCTCCCCGCCTCGGATGATTTCAAGAAGTTGGTGGACAGCTTGGCCGCCCGCCGCAAGTAATGCGGCACCGCCAGGCGATCGCGGTTCTCGCGCTGGTCGGTTGGTTCATCGCGCTGTACCTGGGGCTCCACGCGCTTGGCATCGGTGGGGAGCTGAAATGCGGAACCGGTGGGTGCGACACCGTGCAGACGAGCCGCTGGGCGGTGCTGCTGGGAATTCCGGTGGCCTTCTACGGGGTGATGGGGTACGCGGCGATCCTCGCGGTGGCGCTCGTCGGGCTACAGCCCGCGTGGCTCGGGCGCCGCGGCCCGACCACAACACTGGCCGCGCTCGCGACGGGCGGCTTCGTATTCACGCTGTGGCTCACCTACCTCGAACTCTTCGTCATCCACGCGATCTGCCGCTGGTGCGTGGGCTCGGCCGTCATCAGCACTGCCATCTGGCTCGTCACGCTCGCGAGCCTGCGACGGAAAGACGGACTGATGGAACGGGAGTGACGTTCATTCGACCTCCCCGAACTTCGCGATGTCCTCGGGCAGTTCCTCTCGCGTGGCGACGACGTCCTTGCCTTGCACCAGCGTGCGGATTTGCTCGACCACGTCGGGGTTCGCCAAGGTCGTGACGTCGCCGACATCTCGGCGATTCGAGATCGCCGCGAGCACACGGCGCATAATCTTCCCGGAACGCGTCTTCGGCATATCCGGCACGATATACACGTGCTTGGGTCGCGCGATCTTGCCTATGACGTCTTCGATCGCCTTGACGACGCGGTCGATCACGTCCTGGCTCGGCGGCACGCCCGGCTTGACCGCGACGTATACCTCCGGCACTCGCCCCTTGAGTTCGTCCTGCACTGGGACGACGGCCGCCTCCGCGATTTCCGGGACCGTGAGGCAGGCGGACTCGAGCTCCTTCGTGCCGAGGCGGTGGCCGGCGACATTGATCACGTCGTCGATCCGGCCGAGGATGCGGTAGTAGCCGTCGGCCGCCTGCACGGCTCCATCGCCGCACATGAACGGCCAGTCGCGCCAGTCCTTGCTCTTGGGACTCTTGTTGTACTTGGCGAAGTAGGTCTTGATATAGCGGTCGCGGTCGCCCCAGACCGTCTGCATGATGCCCGGCCAGGGATTGCGGATGCAGATGTTGCCCGCCTTTCCGGAACCCTTGGGGATCTCCGCGCCGGTCTCGTCGTAAATGACCGGATGAATGCCCGGCGCGCCCGGACCGCAGCTGCCCGGCTTCATCGGGTGCAGCGCGGGAACGGTGGTGCAGAGGAAGCCGCCGGTTTCGGTCAGCCACCACGTATCGGTGATGACGGCTTCGCGCTTGCCGACCTCGTCGTAGTACCAGCGCCACGCCTCCGGCTCGATCGGCTCCCCCACGGTGGTCATGGACTTGAACTGGTATTTGTATTTGCGCGGCTCCTGGGGACCGAGTTTCCGCAGCATGCGAATGGCCGTCGGTGCGGTATGGAAAATGTTCACGCCCAGCCGCTCGGCGATGCGCCAGGGCCGCCCCGCGTCGGGAAACGTCGGCACGCCTTCATACAACACGCTCGTCCCGGCGTTCGCCAGCGGACCATACACGATGTACGAATGCCCGGTGATCCATCCGATGTCCGCCATGCACCAATAGACATCGTCGGGATGCATGTCGAGAAGCCACTTGGACGTGGCGGTGACGTAGGCCAAATACCCCGCGATGCTGTGCTGCGCGCCTTTGGGCTTGCCGGTCGTGCCGCTCGAGTACATCAAGAACAGCGGACCCTCAGACGGCAGCGCAACCGGCTCTACGTTCTTTCCTTTGTACTCCTTGAGCAGGTCGTTCACGAAAAAATCGCGACCTGAAGCCATCGGCGTCTTGGCAGAATACTTTCCGGGATAGCGCTGCCACACCAGAACCTTGTCGACGTCTTGCCCGAGCTCCTTGGCTGCCCGGACCGCGATGTCCGCGTTCGCCTTGTGGTCGACGAGGGTGCCGTTGCGCCAGTAGCTGTCCATCGTAATCAGCACGCGGCTGCCCGAATCCTGAATGCGCGAGCCGCACGCCTGACCGCTGAACCCGCCGAAGACCTGGGAGTGGATGATGCCCAGGCGCGCACACGCCAGCATCGTGATCGGCAGCTCCGGCACCATCGGCATGTGAAAGGTGACGCGATCGCCTGCCTTGAGTCCCAGGCCGCGCAGCAAGGCGGCCGCCTCATTTACGCGGGCGTGGAGCTCCTGATACGTGATGACCACATCCGGCTCCGCTTCAGGCTCGGGCACGAAGATGAATGCGGCTTTGCTCCCGTACTTCGCCAGATGGCGATCCACGCAGTTGTACGACGCGTTGATCTTGCCGCCGACGAACCACTTCCAGAACGGCGCATCGCTGGTATCGAGGACCGTGCGATATGGCTCGAACCAGGTCAGCATGTCCGCATACTCTCTGAAGCAGTCCGGGAACTTGTCGAGCCCGAACTTCTCGAGGATGTGCGGATCGCGCATATTCGCCTGCGACTTGAATCTGTCGGAAGGTTGATAGTGCCCCTCTTCCTTCCAATGCACGGCGATCTGCGCTTCGCTGACCTCGGTCTGCTCCGGCGGTTTGACCTTGTTCGCCATGGGATCCGGTCGATTGTCGTGGTGGGTGTGAGATATAAGGAAGAGGGAGGTCTGGCAAGTTGCGCCGCCCCATTCGGTCTGCGGCACAGGGTGGGGTGAGCGCGGTCACGCCCGTTTTGACAACCGATTGATCCTGCGCAGCTTAGCTGGGGTGGCATTGGAGTGGCATAACGGGAGCCTGAGGCAACCTATGTCACCGATGCCCGTGGAGACCACAGTGATGTCGACGCGCCAGACGGAAAAAACCTTGGCCGCTCCCGAGCGGCTCGATCTAGACTCGCGCACGGCGTTTCGCCGCGCGGCGGGGGAGCTGCTGGATGCGCTCGAAGAGGGCGCCGGCCGCCTGGTGATCGATCTGTCCGGGACGCGCGGCGTGGACAGCGCGGGGCTTGGCGCACTGATGCTGATCCAGCGCAAGGCCGCGGAGCGTCGCCAGACGGTGTGCCTGCGCGGCGCCAACGAGGAGCTGCGGTTCCTGCTCGTGCTGACCAAGCTCGACGATCTCTTCGAGTTGGAGACCGGCGTGCCCTGACCCCTCCCGCGGCGTATATTGGACGCATCATGGCCGTCACGCCGCGCAAGGTCTTGTTCGTCGAGGACGAATCCGCGCTGCGGAACTCCTACCAGCGTTTCTTCGAAGGTCGCTACACCATGGCGTACGCGCCGAACGGCGCCGAGGCCATCCGCCAGCTCGCCGAATTCAAGCCGGACGTCTTGGTTCTCGATATGCGGCTCCCCGACACCGACGGCATCGCCCTGTTGCAGCGCATCCGGGAAACCCAGCCGGCGCTCCCCGTCGTCGTCACCACCGCCTACGTGAGCATGGAGCCCCTGATGAACGTGCTGGACCTGGGGCACAGCCGCTACCTGGTGAAACCCTACGATCTGAACGAGCTGGCGGCCGCCATCGATGCTGCTGGCTGAAGCGCTGGGGCACGCGTTCGGTGCCGTGCGTGCGCTCGACAACGTCTCCTTCACGCTACAACCCGGGCAAACCCTGGCCGTGTTCGGTCCCAACGGCGCGGGGAAGACCACACTCCTCAAGGTCCTCGCGGGGCTGATCCGGCCTCGCACGGGTCGCGCCCAGATCGAAGGTGGGCGGCGCGCCGTCGGATGGATCGCCCACCAGCCGCAACTGTACGGGCAGCTCACGGTGTCGGAGAACCTGCGATTCTGGGCGGCGCTGTACGATGTCCCCGAGCCCGCCGCGCGGCAGCGGGCATCCGATCTTGTGTCCCGGCTCGGTCTGCAGGCGTACGAGCACAGGCTCGTGCGCGAGCTGTCTCGCGGTCTCGTGCAGCGCGTGGCCATCGCGCGCGCCCTGATTCACGATCCGCGGGTGCTGCTCCTCGATGAGCCCTTCACCGGGCTCGACCGCACGGCGGCCGAAGAGTTCCGCCGGCTCCTCGCCGAGCAGGCGGCCGAGGGGCGCGTCACCGTGCTCGTCACGCACAACGTCGAGGAAGGAACGGAGCTCGCGACCGACGTCGCGTTCATGCATGGAGGCCGGTTCGTGCAGCTCGCGCCCCGCAGCGGGCGCGGGGCCGCCGAGATCGCCGACGCCTACCGGCGGGCCGTGACCGGTGGCTGACGTGTTGCGACATGCCTGGCGCCTCGCGCGCAAGGACCTGCTCGTCGAGTTCCGCTCGCGCACGGCGATCCTCTCCGCCGTGGTGTTCACGGTCCTCGTCCTGATGGTCTTCAACTTTGGGCGCGATCCCACCGCCGTCGCCGCCGTGGATCTCGCCCCTAGCATCCTCTGGGTGACGTTCACGTTCGCCGCGATGCTCGCCCTGAACCGCGCGTTCCAGCTCGAGCTCGAGAACCAGGCGCTCGACGGGTTGCTGCTTGCGCCGGTGAGCCGCTCGAGCATCTACCTCGGCAAGCTGATCGCGAACCTGATCTTCGTGGCGACGGTCGAGGGTGTCGGCCTGCCGCTGTTCGCGTTGTTCTTCAACGTGAGGGTCCTGCCGGCGCTCGGCCCGCTCCTGGTCGTCATCGCCCTGGCGACCGTGGGATTCGTGGCGGTCGGCACGTTGTTCAGCGCGATGACGGCGCGGACGCGCTTCGCCGAGCTGCTGCTGCCGGTGGTGCTGCTTCCGTTCATGCTCCCGCCGCTCATCTGGGCGGTGCTCGCCACCGCCGCATTGCTCGCGGGCCGTCCCTTGAGTGAGGCCGCGGGCTGGCTTAGGTTGCTGGCGGCCTTCGACATCGTGTTCGTCACGCTTGCGTTTTTCCTCTTTCCGGCGACGGTCAACGAATGAGGCTCTTGAAGACGGGTCGCTGGATCACGGCCCTAGGCTTCGCCCTCCTCGCCACGGTGTACCTGCGGGCGGTCGCCTTTACGCCGGTGGAGCGCATGCAGGGCGTCGCGCAGAAAATCTTCTACCTGCATGTGCCAGCGGCGATCTGGACCGAAGCGGGCATGGTGCTGGTCGGCATCGCGTCAATCTTCTTTTTGTTCCTGAAGGATCCCCGGCTCGACCGCTTCGCCGAAGCCTGCGCCGAGGTCGGCCTCGTGTTCGGTGCCATCGTGCTGACCACCGGCCCGATCTGGGGGAAGCCGGTCTGGGGGACGTGGTGGACGTGGGACGCGCGCCTCACGCTCACGCTGCTCCTCTTCCTTATGTACGTCGGCTATCTGCTGCTCCGCGGGGCCGTGACGGACCCCGGCCTGCGGGCGCGTTACGCGGCGGTTCTGGGGATCTCCGGCATGTGCCTGGTGCCGTTCGTGCACTTGAGCGTGTACATGTTCCGCACGCTGCACCCGCAGCCCATCGTCCTGAAGCCGAGCGCGCCGTCCCTGCCAGGCGCGATGCTCGCCACGCTCGCCTTCTCCTTCCTGGTGTTCACGATCTTGTACGTGGGTTTTGTCACCCAACGCTACGCGCTGTCGCTGCTGCGCGAGCAGGCGGACCAACGTGCCTGAGAACACGCCGTACATGGTCGCCGCGTACATCATCGCCGCGGCGATCCTCATCGGGTACGCCGCGCTCCTCTACCGGCGCACGCTCAAGCCTTAGTCCGCAGCTGCGCACGAGCCTCGGGCAGCCGCTCGTGACCATCGGGCACCTGGGTGGCCCACAGGTTCAGCGCTTCCTCCGCCGCGCCGTGGTCCCCTGCCTGAAACAGCGCTTGCGCATTACGCCACAGCGCCTCGGCGCCGCCGCCGGCGGCGTAGGCGCGGGCGAACCGCGCCGCGGCGTCGGCGTAGTGGCCGGCGCGCCGGTACAGATCCCCGGCGGCCAGGGCTGCGTCGGCGCGCTCCTCCAGGGCGAGCGCCTGCTCGTAGGCACCGAGCGCTTCCGGCTGCCGGAACACCATCTGCAACGCCTCACCCAACAACATCCAGGCGTCGGGGTTGTCGGGGAACCGCACGCTGGCCTCGCGCGCCGCTTCGACCGCGCCCCAGCGATCTTCGCGGGCGCGGGACAGATGGACGAAGGCGGCGTAGGACTCGCCGAACGTGGGCGTAATCGTGCAGCCCAGGCGCAGCCAGGCCACGGCGCGCCCCGGCGCGTGCCGCTGACAGGCGGCGGCACGGCGCACGCAGAAGCGTGCGAGCGCGGCGCGCAGGGACCTCAGCATTGCTTGATAATGGGTGCAGCCACAGTGAGATTGCAACGGCGCATGTCACGTGCATTGGAAGGGCGCCGCATTGTGATCACCCGCGCGCGCGAGCAAGCCGCCGATCTTGCGCGGGCCCTCGAAGCGCGCGGTGCGGCCGTCGTGCTCGCGCCCGTCATCCGCATCGAGCCCCTACCACAGCTCGGTCCGTTGCGCGCCGCCCTCGCCGGCCTCTCGGCCTACCGCTGGGTCGTCTTCACGAGCCAGAACGCGGTTCAGATCGTGTTCGACCGGCTGCTCGCCTGGGGGCTCGGCCCCCGCACCTTCGCCAATACCGCCGTCGCCGCGATCGGCAGCGCCACGGGCGAGGCGCTGGCGCAGCGCGGCGTGACGCCCGCCCTCGTCCCCGACGAGTTCGTGGGCGAAGCCCTGGGCGAGTCACTCGTCGCGCGCGGCGGGCTCTCCGGGAGCCGCGTTCTCATTCCCAGCGCCCAGGATGCACGCGACGCCTTGCCGGCCGGGCTGCGCGCACATGGTGCCATCGTCGAAGTCGTGCCCGTCTATCGGACCGTTCCGGCGTCCATCGATCTGAGCTGGCTCGCCGTCGAGCTGCGCGAGGGCCGGATCGACGCCGTGACGTTCACGTCGTCGTCTACGGTACGCCACTTTGTCGACCTCGTCGGCCGCAGCGCCGCGACGTCGGGCCGGTTCGCCGCCGCCGTGATCGGGCCCGTCACCGCGGGCACGGCGCGCGAGCTCGGCCTCGCCGACCTCCTCGAGGCGGAGCCCCACACCGTCCCGGCGTTGGTCGACGCGCTGGTGCGCAGGTTCGCGTGAAGCTCGGCACCCGGGGCAGCCGTCTGGCGCGATGGCAGGCGGAGTGGGTGCGCGAGCGGCTGGACGCGCTCGGCGTGACCGCCGAAATAGTGATCATCAAGACGCGCGGCGACGCCGAAGTCGATCGCCCGCTCCACGAGCTCGAGGGCAAAGGGTTCTTCACCAAGGAAATCGAGGACGCCTTGCTCGCGGGCCGCATCGACGTCGCGGTGCACTCACTCAAGGATCTTCCCACGCAGCTCCCCGCCGGACTCGCGTTGGCGGCGGTGCCCGCGCGACACGACGCCCGGGAGGCGCTCGTCGGCGGGACGCGTCTCGCCGATCTCCCGCCCGGAGCGCGGGTCGGCACGTCGAGCCTGCGTCGCGTCACGCAGGTCCGGTACCTGCGACCCGACGTGCAGGTCGTGCCGCTGCGCGGCAACGTGCCGACCCGGGTGCGTAAGGTGGAGAGCGGCGACGGCTGCGACGCCGCCCTCCTCGCCCTCGCCGGGCTCGAACGATTGTCGCTCAGTGAGCGAGCGACGCCGATCGATCCCCTGGAGGTCATGCCCGCTCCGGGGCAGGGCGCGCTCGGTCTCGAGATACGGGCCGACGACGGGCCGACACGTGACGCGCTGCGGCCGCTCGCGGATGCCGCCAGCACGCGCGCCGTCGCGGCCGAACGCGCGCTCTTGTCGGCGCTCGGCGGCGGGTGTCAGGCGCCGGTGGCGGCATGGGTGGGGACCGGGGACGGGGGAAGCGGGAAGGGTCGCCTCTTCGGGCGTGTGACGGCATCCGATGGGTCGGTCCAACACACCGCGTCAGCCGAGATCGATCCCGCGCGGCCCGAAGCGGCGGGTGAAGCCGTGGCGCGCTTGCTGGAGGCCGACGGCGCGGCGAGCTTACTCGCCCGATGAGCCCGGCCTCGTTTCCCGTCCGCCGCATGCGGCGCCTCCGGCGCACGGCCGCGCTCCGCCGTCTGGTGCAGGAGACCCACCTCGTGCCCTCCCAGCTCGTGTGGCCGCTGTTCGTGACGCACGGGAACGGCGTCCGCCAGCCGGTGAACACGATGCCGGGCGTCGCTCAGGTCTCGGTGGACGAGCTCGTGAAGGACGCGGAGCGGGCCGCGCGGCTCGGGTTGGGCGGGATCGTGTTGTTCGGTATTCCGGCGGCGAAGGATGCGACCGGCTCGGAGGCGTACGACGAGCAGGGCATCGTGCAGCAGGCGATCCGCGCGGTGAAGGGCGCCGTGCCGGACCTGCTCGTGATCGGGGATGTGTGCCTCTGCGAGTACACCGACCACGGCCACTGCGGGGTGATGCGGGACGGCGAAGTAGACAACGACTCGTCCGTGTATCTGCTCGGCAAGGTCGCGGTCACGCAGGCGCGGGCCGGAGTGGATCTCGTCGCGCCGAGCGACATGATGGATGGGCGGGTGGCCGGCATCCGCAAGGCGCTCGACGCAGCGGGGTTCGCGCACCTGCCGATCATGTCGTACGCGGCCAAGCTCGCGTCCGCCTTCTACGGACCGTTCCGGGAGGCGGCGGGCTCGACGCCGCAATTCGGCGACCGCCAGAGCTACCAGATGGCGGTAGCGAACGGCGACGAAGCGATGCAGGAGATCCGGCTCGACCTGGAGGAGGGCGCGGACATCGTGATGGTGAAGCCCGCGGGGCCGTGCCTCGACCTCATCCGCCGCGCCCGCGAGGAGTTCGGCTCCCCGCTCGCCGCCTATCAGGTGAGCGGGGAGTACGCGATGATCAAGGCGGCGGCGGAGCGGGGGATGCTGGACGAGACCCGCGCGATGTGGGAATCGTTGACGGCCATCCGGCGCGCCGGCGCGGACATCATTCTGACGTACTTCGCGCCCGTCGCCGCCGAACAATTGTAGGGGCACGGCAATGCCATGCCCCTACGCGATCACCAGGCCGTCACCCAATGTCCGCCGCGTCGCGCGGCAGCAGGACGAACTTCCACAGGGCTCCCGCGACGGTCGCGCCCAGCAGCGGTCCGATCCAGTACACCGCCTGGCCGTGCCACTCCCACGCCACGAGCGCCGGTCCGAATGCGCGCGCCGGATTCATCGCGGCGCCGGTGAGCGGGCCGGACACCAACCCGCCCACGAAGATCGCGAGTCCGATGCCGAATCCGCCGACCTTGGGCGCCTGTGGCGACACCGCGGTCCCGAACACCGCGCTCACCAGGAAGAACGTGAGCAGCGCTTCGATGCCGATGCCCTCGAACAGGCCGATCGTCCCGGCGAGCTGCGGCGTGCCGAGCGACGTCACTTTAGCCGCCATGGTCGGGTAGAGTCCCTTCACGAGCAGCGCGCCCACCACGGCTCCGAGGATCTGCACGAGCACGTACTGGCCGAGTGTGCGACCGTCGATCTTTTGCGCCAGCCAGAGCGACACACTGACCGCCGGATTCAGGTGGCCCCCTGAAATGGGCATCGTCATCGTGATGAGCACGGCGATGCCGACGCCGTGGGCGAGGGCGACGCCGACCAAGCCGGCCGAGTTGTTCGAGGCGGCGTTCGTGACGATGGCGGCGACGCCGAGGAAGACGAAGAGTGCCGTCCCGATGAATTCGGCGACGAGCGGCCGTAGGACCTTGGGATTCACGAGTCTGCTCCCGAAGAGTTGAAGAGTGAAGGCGGGGGCAATCTACCGGTCGCCGGTGTCGGGCCGCAACACCAGCGCCGCGTTGATTCCGCCGAACCCGAACGAGTTCGAGACGACCGCGGCGGGCCGGGCCGGCCGGCCGTCGCCCGGCAGGCAGTCGAGGTCGCAGGCGGGGTCGGGATGTTCCAGGTTGAGCGTCGGCGGCAGCCAGCTGCGGCCCAGCGCCAGGGCGCAGATCGCCGCCTCGATCGCGCCGCTCGCGCCGAGCGCGTGGCCGTAATAGCCCTTCGTGCCGCTCAGCGTGAGGCGGTACGCGTGATCCCCGAACACTTGCTTGATCGCCGTCGTCTCCGTCGCATCGTTGAGCGGGGTGGACGAGCCGTGCGCGTTGATGTAGCCGACTTCCTGCGGCGCGACCTCGCCGTCGGCGAGCGCGAGCTGCATCGCGCGGGCGGCCTGGCGACCGTCGGGTCGCGGCGCGGTCATGTGATAAGCGTCGTTGGTGAACGCGTGGCCCACGACCTCGGCGTAGATCCGGGCGCCGCGCGCCACCGCGCGGCTGCGCTCCTCCAACACCAGCACCGCCGCTCCCTCACCCATGACGAACCCGTCGCGGCCGATGTCGAACGGACGCGAGGCGTGCGCCGGGTCGCCGTTGCGCGTGCTCATCGCGCGGATGTTGCTGAACGCGGCGAACGTGAGCGGTGCGAGCGGCGCCTCCGCCCCACCCGCGAGCATCACGTCCGCTCGGCCGTCGCGCACCACGTGGAACGCCTCCCCCACCGCGATCGTCCCCGATGCGCAGCTCATCGCGTTCGTGGCATTCGGCCCCGTCAACCCGAACTCGATCGCGATGTTGCAGCTGGCCGCGCCCGCGAACACGGCCAGGGCCAGCCCGGCGTCCAGCCCACGCGGGCCCTCGGCGAGGTACTTCGGGACCTGCGCCTCGGCATACGCGACGCCGCCCAGCGCGGAGCCCATCATCGCGCCGATGCGGTCACGGTCTTCGCGCTCCGTCTGGAGCTCGGCGTCGGTGAGGGCGAGCCGCGCGCTCGCCACGGCGAGCTGCGAGAACCGGTCGAGCCGGCGCGCCCGCTTTGCGTCGAGGTGGTCCTGGGGGCGGAAATCGGGGATCTCAGCGGCGATGCGGCTGCGGAACGGCGCGGGATCGAACCGCGTGATCTCACGCACCGCTGAGGCGCGCGCCTCGAGCCCCGCCCACAGGCCCGCCGCCCCCGTGCCGATCGGCGTCACAGCACCGATCCCGGTGATCACCACCCGGCGCGCCTGCATGGCGCGGCTCAAGCGACTCGCGTCATCACGAGGAAGCTCCCCCATTCTTTCCTTCCACTGCGGTCTTGATCCCGGCGAGCGTGCGGGACGCGATGCCATGAATGAAGGCGGGACCGATCACGAGGTCGGCGGCGAGACGGCCGATGAGGGGCCAGCGCGGCCCGTCCCAGGTATGCACGATCTCCACGTCCACGCCCCCTTCACAGCCTTCACGACCCCGACCAACCTCCGCTACCCTCCACACGACGTCCATGCCTCGCGTGATACCCCGGACGTGGCGATAGCGGATTTCGCCCGCGGCTCGGTCGAGTGTCATCTCCGAGACCCACCAGGCCGGATACTTCACTGGTCCGAACGGCCGCCACGCCGCCATCTCCACCAGGTTTCCCTCGAGCCGTCGCACCCAGCGGTAGTGCGGCAGGATTGCGGGCCAGCGTTCGACCTCGCTCGCCGCCTCGAACACGCGCTCAAGGGGCGCACGCATGTGAACGCGGTCAACGGTTCGCATTAACCCCGGGCCATGGGCCCGGGGTTCACCCACCCAGGGCGCGTTGACCCCGGGGCCATGCCCCCGGGTCTACTCACGCAGGCCGGCATACCCGCCGCGGTAATACAGCAGCGGCCGCCGGTCCGTGACCGTCCCGCCGACCACCAGCCCGAGGAACACGGTGTGGTCGCCCGCCGCAATGTTCGCCTGCTTCTCGCACTCGATGTGCGCGAGCACGCCGTCCAGCACCGCGATCCCCTGCTTGTTCGGATGGAAGCCGACGCCGCCGAAGCGGTTCGGCTCGTCGGCGGCGAAGCGGCGCGACAGCGCCTCCTGGTCCGCGGCGAGGACGTTCAGCACGAAGTGGGACGCTGCCTCCAGGGCCGCGTGCATGTCGTGGCGCTGGTCCACCGACACGAGCACGAGCGGTGGAGCGAGTGAAACCGACGCGACCGAGCTGGCGGTCATGCCGATCGGCTCACCACCGGGCGTGCGCGTGGTCAGGATGGTGACGCCCGTGGCGAAACGGCCGAGCAGCTGGCGGAAGAGTGCGGGTTCGACGCCGTGCATGGTCACCAGAGCAGTTGGGCGAGAACGCCGGGAGCGAGGGCGGCGCGCGCCGGAACGCAGTTGCCGGTGGCGCGAACCAGAAGATCCGCGAGCTCGGAGCGGCGCGCCAGCCGCCCGATCACACGCTCGGCGAGCGCCGGCCAGCCGACTCCGACAGCGATGAGGCGTTCGAGCAGCCACTTGCCGGTGAAGGCGGTGCGGCGCGCGCGCGCATACGCGCGCAAGCTCGCGCCGGTCGTCAGCGCATCGGTGACGGCGGCGGCGGCGAGCTCGGCGCCGCGCAATGCGCTGTAGATCCCCTGACCGGTGAACGGATCGAAGAAATCGGCGGCGTCGCCGACCAGCAGCGCTCCTCCGCCGGGAGCGACCGACGCCCTCGACCATTGGGCGAACGGGCCCGTCGCGATTATTCGGCGCACGATCCGCCGGGGATCGAAACGGCCGGTCAGTCCGGGGAAGCGATCGAGCGCCTCGAAGAAGTCCGGGTGGGGGCGCTGCTTGAGGCTCCGCACTGGCACGACGAGCGCCACGGTCGTGACGCCGCCGCCGATCGGGCCCATGCCCACATATCCCGAGCGGCCGATGTGCATCTCGCCGACGTCCGTCACGCCTGCAACGTCCGAGACGTGTGCCGTGAACGCGACGCGACGTGGCGGCGACGTGCGCACGCCGCCGCAGCGCCGCGCCACGATCGATCGCAAGCCATCGGCGCCGACCACGACGCGGGCCCGATACGTCTCCCTCGCGACCACCCCACCCACCGCACCCCGATCGTAGACGAGGTCCTGAACCTTCACGCCTTCACGCACCACCGCGCCCGCCGCCTCCGCGGCGCGCCGCAGGATCGTGTCGAAGCTCGTGCGCGGCAACGCGAAGCTGAAGCGCTCCCCGGTGCGATCGAATCGTCCAACCATCTCGGCTCCGCTCGGGGCGACGACCTTCATGCCCGTGAGCCGTGCGTGCGACGCCGCCGCGACAGCTTCCACCACGCCGCCGCCGAGCCGTTCCAGCACGCGAGTCGTCTCGGGGCTCAGGTACTCCGAGCAGGGTTTATCCCGGGGAAACCGGGCGCGGTCGAGCAAGAGGACATGGGCGCCGGCGCGCGCGAGGAGCAGGGCGGTCGCGGAGCCGGCCGGCCCCGCTCCGACGACCACGGCGTCCCAGGACGTCATGCTAGCAGCAGAGCCGCGAGCCGGCGGCGGCGAGACCGGCCCCGGCGAGCGTCATCGCGAGATTCACCGCGTCGTTGTCCAGCCATTTGTCCTCGAACGGTCCCTGTGCCGTGGCGCCGAGGAGCGAGTCGAACAGCATGCCTAACACACCGGCTCCTGCCACCATCACCGCGCCCCAGGCAGGGTGGGCTGACCCCGGGCCGGCGGCCCGGGGTTCTAGGAGCCAGAACAGGGCTCCTATCACCACCGCCCCGGCCACCCCGCCCGCCGTTCCCAGCAACGTGATACCGCCGTTGGCGCCTCGCGGGACCACGGCTCCGCTCGTGATGAGCCGCGGTAGGGTTGGAGAGTGGGCGCCGATCTCCGTCGCCCAGGTGTCCGCGGCCGCTGCGGCGATGGCGCCGGCGAAGGCGGGCCAGCTCCCGGCGAGCGCGGCCACTGCCGCCACGCCGCCGTTGGCGAATACCTGACGGGCGTTGCGACGGCCCCCCCCGCCTCCCCGCGTCAACAAGCTCCCGGAAACGAAAAAGGCGAGGAGCAGCAGCAGGCCTCGCCATCCTACGCCTAGCATCGTCGTCCCCCCGACGGCGAGCGCTGCCGCCGCGCCCGCCGCGGTCAGCCATTTCACTCGCCGAACAGCTCGCGCAGCACCCGGCGTTTCAGCTCGGCCGGTGCGCCCTGGGTCCGGCACCGAGCCCGGAGGAACTTCAGGTAGATCGCCTCGAAGTCGAACTGCTCGCCGCAGGGCGGGCACTCGTCCAGGTGGCGGCGGATGTCGCGCTCCAAGTCCGGCGTGACTTCCCGGTCGAGAAACTCGTACAGGTGATCGACGCACTCGCGACAATTCATGCCGGCGTTCCCTTGATGTAACCCTGGCTGACGGCGTAGCCGTACAGCTTCCCTTGCAGCGCCTGGCGCGCACGAAACAGGCGCGACTTCACGGTCCCTACCGGAATCTCGAGAATCTTGGCGATCTCCTGATACGACATGCCTTCGACGTCACTCAGCACGAGGGTCTCGCGGAACGACTCCGGGAGCTGGTCGATGGCCCGGAGCACCTCGTCGTCCACGATCTTGTCGAAGAAGGCGCCCTGGGGGTCCTCGTCCTGTATCTCCCCAAACACCGCGAACGGCTCGATGGTGTCCAGATCCACGTTCTCGGGGTGCCGCGTGCGACGGCGGTATTCATTAATAAAGGCGTGCCGCAGGATGGTCAGCAGCCACCCCTTGGCGTTGGTGCCCTTCTCGTACTGGTCCCAGGCGCGGTACGCCTTGAGCATCGTTTCCTGCACGAGGTCGTCGGCGTCGGCGGCATTGTTGGTGAGACGCAGGGCGACGCGATACAGCGCGTCGAGGTGGACGAGGGCCTCGCGCTCGAAGCTCGCCCGCTTGTCGTCGACCGGGGTGGGGGTGGGGGTGGGGCTGGTGCTCATGGCGATTGCTTAAGGCTCGTCCGGGCTCCCGAGTTTCGCAATGGGGTGCTAGGTTTCGCGCGCCGTGGTGCACAGCATCGTTCCGCTCACCGTCCTCGAGGCGGTCAAGAATCTCGACACGCCGGTCGAGGACGGGCTCACCGAATTCGCCGAGGAACTCCTCGTCAAGCGCCTGGGGCTCTCGCCCACGGTCGCCATGCAGCTCGCCGAGTACGAGCAGCTGGTGCGGCGCGACGCGCGCGTCGACGCGGCGCACGTCGAAGCGTTGCTCCGGCTCGTGGGGCGGCGCGCCGATGCCGATCTCGTGTTCGCCGATGCGGGCCGGCGCGCGGCGCGCCGCGCGGTGCGGCGCGTGTTCCCGCCCCTGCGCCTGTTCGGACACTTCGCCGCGCGGCGCGCCGCGCGCGCCGTGCTGGGTGCGGACCTGATTCGCGAGCGCCACGTGCCGGTCGCGCGCGTGTCCGATCCGATCGCGATCAACGCGACGCCCGACGGAGCGGCGTGCGGTTTCTACGGGGCGGCGCTCGCCGAGCTGCTGCGCCTCCTCGTCGGCTACGAGGGCGCGATGCTCCATACTTCCTGCCGCGCCACTGGCGCCGCCGCTTGCGAGTGGCGCGCCGCATCGCCCGATCCCCGCCACCACTGATGGCGCTCCTCGACGGGTTCGACTTCACCGCGCTCGGCGAGATGCTGAGCGGGCTCGGTGCGGACGGCTGGCTGCTGTACGACTTCCACGGCCTGAACCCGGTGGCGACGCGGGTGCTCGGCATGCACGGCATGGGCACGCGGCGCTTCTTCGTCCTGCTGTCACGACCGGAGGGTGGCCGGCCCGTCGCTGTCGCGCACCGCATCGAGCTCGCGTCGTTCGAGGGCTTCCCCGGAGAAGTGCGCCCCTATGCCGCGTGGCGCGAGCTGCACGCCGTGCTCGGCCCGCTCGTGGCGGGAAAGACGCTCGCGATGGAAGTGTCGCCGCGCGACGGCGTTCCCTACCTCGATCGCGTGCCCCACGGCGTCATCGAGCTGCTCGAGGGGTTCGGCGCGCGCATCGTATCGTCGGCCCCGCTCGTCACGCGCTTCGCGGCGCGTTGGTCGCCGGCGGAGCTGGCGGGCCACCGGCGCGCCGCAGAGGGGCTGGCCGGCATCGCGCGGGAGACGTTGCGCTGGGCGGGGAGCGAGTTGGCGCGCGGCGCCGAGGTGCGTGAGACGGCGGTGCAGGGGCGCGTGATGGAGGCGTTCGCGCGCACCGGGCTCGTCACCGACCACCCGCCGATCGTCGGCTTCCAGGCCAACGCGGCGAACCCCCATTACGAGCCGCAGCAGGGCGCCGACCGCCGGCTCCAGGTGGGCGAGCTGCTGCTGCTCGATCTCTGGGCGGGGCCGTCGCGGGGGACGGTGTTCGCCGACCAGACGTGGATGGCGTTCGCCGGTCGTACGCCCGACGCCGAAGTGCGGCGCGTGTGGGAGACGGTGCGCGCCGCGCGCGATGCAGCCGTCGACACCCTGCGCGGAAGGTGGGGCAAGGCGACGGTTACGGGCGCCGAGCTCGACGACGCCGCGCGAGGCGTGATTACGAAGGCCGGTTTCGGCGAGTTCTTCCCGCATCGGACGGGGCACTCGATCGACCGCGACCTCCATGGCTCCGGACCACACCTCGACAACTTCGAGACCGCGGACGACCGCGCGCTGCTCGCGGGCATCGGTTTCTCGGTCGAGCCGGGGATCTACCTGCCCGGTCGTTTCGGAATGCGGAGTGAAATCAACGTATTTCTCGACGCAGCGGGCCCTGAGGTGACGCCGCGGGTGCCCCAGACCGACCTGCTGCTCGTTTGAAGGTGACGAGGGGGGTCTTGCGGCCCTCCCTGGCGTGCTGCATTATCGCCGCCGTTACGCCGCCCCCCTGTCCCTTTGGGTGGACAGCAGCGCCCTAGACGTTGACGTGACTTCGCCTTGACGCGCCTGTGGCGGCGGCGCAGCTTACCAAAACAGCAATGAGTTCGGCCGTCGGGTACGTGCACACGGAAGGAGGTGGCGTGTCGACTTCATTTTCGTCCGCTCGTCCACGCGCATTCACGTCTTTGGAGGACTAGATCCCATGACTCATCGTGTGCGGAGCGCTTTCGGTCGCTTCCTCGCGCTGAGTGTCGGGTTCGCGATCGCACTGGTGATCGTGACCTCGCCGCTCTCGGCGCAGCAGACTACGGGAAAGATCGAAGGTACGGTGTCGGACCAGGCTGGCGTGCCGATCGCGAACGCCCAGGTGTTTATTGTCGGGACGTCGTTTGGCGCCGTCAGCAACGAGAAGGGCTACTACTTCATCAATAACGTACCCGTCGGGACCTACACGCTGCGCGGTCAGTTTATCGGCTACGCCCCCGCGGAGGTGCGGGGCGTTCGCGTGCAGGGCGGCCAGACGGGGACGGTCGACGTGAAGATGCAATCGTCGGCGGTTGTGCTGACCGGTGTGACCGTGACCGCGGCGGCGAACCCGCTCGTGCCGCGCGACCAGGTGACGTCGAAGTTCATCGTCGGCGGCGATCGGGTCGGTAGCCTGCCCGTGGACGACGTGCGCCAAATCGTGTCGCTGAGCCCGGGTGTTGTGGAGTCGGGCGCCGGCGCAGGCGTCTCCATCCGCGGTGGCCGCCCCGGTGAGGCGAACGTGTACATCGATGGCGCGCCGGTCCGCCAGTCACAGAGCGGTGCGCAGGGCATCACGATCGGCACCAACGCCTTGGAAGAGGCGTCCGTGACGACCGGGGCGCTCGGCGTCGAGTTCTCAGACGCGCAATCGGGCGTGATCTCGTACACGACCAAGGCGGGCGGGCAAAAGATCGCCGGGTCGGGCTCGTACGAGGGCGACGGGCCGTTCGGCGACGCCGTCAGCGTGGGCTACAACCGCATGGAAGGCTCGCTCGGCGGCCCGGTGCCGAAAGTCGCTAACCTGACCTGGTTCGGCTCCGGCGTCCTGTCGGGCCAGCAGTCGCGCTTCCGCGGCGCCGGCTTCGAGAACGTCCCGTACTACGTCACGGGGGGCATCGACGAGATGGTCCCCGACACCGCTGCCAGCGGCAGCGTGTCGACCACTGCGCTGCCGCGTTTCGTGCAGTACAGCGGCCAGTGCGGCGAGACCGGCTCGAACGCCAACGCGATGGCGCAGGCGATCCAGAGCAACTACGGCTTCGCCTGCCAGGGCCGCCGCCGTCCCATGGACTGGACCAGCTTCATCCAGCTCCAGGGCAAGCTGCAGTACAGCTACGGCTCGGGCTCGAGCGTCGGTCTCACGGGGCTCGCGACAGGCAACCAGAGCCGGAATTTCCCCGGCACGACGATCTCGGATCCTGCGCTCTTCAGCGGCCGGCATGACTGGTCGCGCCTCGCGGTCCTGAACTGGGTGCACCAGGTCTCCCGCTCGGCGGAGCGGGCGCTGTCCTTGAATCTGAATCTCTCGTGGGCGCGGGACCGCTCCATCGCTGGGGCGCTCGATCCGGCGAGCGAAGTGGATACGCGCAGCCCGGGGATGGGCGTCTATCTTGGCACCCTGCAGTTCGGCGGCCTCGGCGGATTCCCCTTCCCGATCACCGACGACATCATCCGCAACATCCGCACGAACCATGGGCTGCGGGTGCCGCTGCTCGACCAACCACTCGAGAACGCGCAGGCCAACCGGGCGAACCCCTACGGACTGCAGACGGGCGGGTGGGTGACGGCGGGATTTAATGCCGGCGCAACGCTCCTGTCCGAGAGCCGCTACACTGCCCGGATGGTGGCAGACTGGCAGGCCAACCGGTTCCAACGCTTCACGCTGGGCGGTGACCTGAAGAAGGTCGATCTCTCGTACTGGAGCTCGAGCCTGATCCGCCAGTCGTTCATGGACGCCTATGTGGTGCACCCCGACGTCTACGGTCTGTTCGCGTCCGATCGCCTCGACCTTGGCGATGTCGTCATCGAGGTCGGGCTGCGCTACGACTACTACAACAGCCACACGCTGTTCTCGCGCACCCCGGGCAGCACCTTCTCCAACCCTCTCTTTAACCCGGCGGCGCAGACGGACGACGCGATATACCAGCAAATGCTCGCGGACACGAACATTTTCGTGCCGTCGGTCGGGCATCATGCGATCTCACCGCGGCTGCGGGTGTCGTTCCCGGTGACCGAGCAGACGGGCTTCCGGCTGTCGTATGCGCAGCAGGTGCAGACCCCGGATTTCAATACGTTGGCGTCGGGCATCAACAACGATCTCTCGTTTACCAACTCGAACGACACGTTCGGGCGGGACGTGTCCTTCGGCAAGTCGATCCTGTTCGAGTTCGGCGTGCGGCACGCGTTCAGCCAGGATCTCGTGCTGGACGTATCGGCGTACAACAAGGACAAGGTCTCCGACCTGGCCTACCGCATCCTGCCATACGTCAATCCTCGCCAGACGTCGGACACGGAAAGCATCAACGTGCTGACGAATCTCGACTTCGGGAACTCGCGCGGCGTGGACGTGAAGATGGACTGGCGCGTGGGCACCTACGTGAACACGCAGGTGGCGTACACGTTCCAGGTGGCCAAGGGCACGGGGTCGGATCCGACGACGTACCTGAACACCTTTGCCCGCCAGGTCTCTGGCCTCACCGGGGACCGGACCCTGCCGCCTGAGCAGGCGCAGCGTACCGACAACGACCGGACGCACAACCTGGTCGGGTCGATGGCGATCACGCTACCGGACGACTGGAAAAAGGGCAGCACCCTCGGCGCGATCGGCCGGAACGTGAGCGTGTTCGCTTCGTTCCGCGTCGTCAGTGGTCTTCCCTACACGCGGCTGGTCAACGCCGGCGACGGTCAGACCGTGCCGTTCCTCTCGTTCGGACTGGGCGGCCGCGCCGACGAGAATCTGAATAACTCGTCGTTGCCCTGGACCAAGAACGTCGACCTCCGGTTCAACAAGGGTTTCCGCATCGGCACGCTGGACATCACCGCCTACGCGGACGCCCGGAACCTGTTCAACATCAGGAACATCGTTGGGTTGTTCGCTGAGACCGGCGACCTGGTCAACGCCAAGCACAAGCACGACCTGCTGTCCTCGGAGTACGACGGCATGTACAGTGAGGCGAATTCCGCCGGCGCGGTCGTGTCGGGTACGCAGGTCACCGGCGGCCAGCTGACGAAGGCCACTGTCGCCGACATCAATTTGACGCTCGGCTGCGACAGCTGGGGCAAGCCGATCAACTGCGAGTCGCTGCGCCGGGTGGAAGCCCGTTTCGGGGACGGAAATGGGATCTACACAGTGGCCGAGCAGACGAGGGCGCTGGATGCCTTCTACCACGCGTTCTTCGGGCCGGAGCGGTTCTATGGTCAGCCGCGGCACATCCGGCTGGGGTTCGAGCTGAACTTCTAAGCGGCGACGGCGGGTGGCGCCCGGCTGTTCGGGGTCACCCGCCTTTCAGCCTTTCAATCCGAGGGGATGACTATGCGTTCAACGTGGTTTACTCGCGCGGCAGGACGCGCCGTGCTGCTGGCGCTCTTCTTCGCCGCCATCGACGTGACCGCCGTGGCGGCCCGGCCGTTGCCGAACCAGCCGCGGCGGCCGCGCGCCCAAAACCTGTTCGCCGCCGCCGGTCTGTTGCTCGACGTGAACCGCCAGGTGTGCGGTCTCGCCAACACCGGGCAGGTGTGCGTGGCGTTCGCGGGTTCTCCGGTGGGCGGCGGCGGCTTCTGGCCCAAGGGCACTCCGGACCAGTACACCTTCCAATCGGGCATCCAGCTCGCCGGCGTGATTCCGTCCAACGCCGGGTTCGCGTGGGCGGGAGACACGGTCGGCGCGTATTTTGTCGACACCCGCGGCACGCAACAGCAGGGTGACGGGCTGAGCCTGATCTACAACTCCCTGAACGCTCAGGACGTCGCGCAATGGCCCAACGGCGCGATGATCCGCGACACGGCACTGTTCGCGAACGTGCTGCTCGGTCGCAAATCGGCGTCACAGGGCGATTCGTGGGTACGGGAATGGGAAGGCGACCCGGCGTTCCTGAGCGGCCGCACCCACCCGATGGGGATCGCGGTCGACCAACGCTCCCTCGCCTGGAACTATCCGACCGGCAACGAAGACATCATCTACTTCATCTTCACGTTCTATAACGTCACCGCCCGCGCGTCGTCCGGGAAATACAACAACCCGACCCTCGACCCCGCGCTGCAGGCGGAGATCGGGGCGGTGGGCGACAAGTTTCAGGATCTGAACGAGGCGAAATTCAACATTCAGATCCCGGACACGGGCTACACGATCACGTCGATGTACTCGGCCTTCACCATGGACGCCGACGTCGCCGTGTTCAGCACCAACTACGGCACCGCCGTGCTGCCGTTCAATATGGGGCTCGAGTACGCCGGCGACTTCCTGCCGGAAGTCGGCTGGCAGTTCCCGCCCGACATCTTCGGCAACCCGTTCTACGCGGCGCCGGGATTCATCGGGGTCAAGTACCTGCGCAGCCCCGAATCGTCGCCCGGCAATCAGGTCGGGCTCACGATGTTCTCGACCTTCGTGAACTCAAACACGGGGTTCCCCGATCCCGTGGGCGTGCGGCAGCTGTACCGCTACCTGTCGGGCCAGCTCGGCCCCACGGACAATCCCTGTAACTCGAGCACGGACCCGGCGGTCGCGCGGGCGCTGAGGCTCTGCTTCCTCGCCCAGTTCCAGGCGGACGCCCGGTTCTTCGAAGCCTCGGGTCCGTTCGTCCTACCGCCGGGCGAGGCGCGCACGATCGTGGTGGCGTACGTGCAGGCCGCCCCGCTGGCCGTGCCGCTGCTCGCGTTGCCCGGCGGCGGTCCCGGCGGCGACAACCCCCCGGGTACCCCCGCGACGGGCGATTCGATCTTCGCCCACCCCAACACCAGCGTGCGCCCCATCGAGCGCGTCATGGGGTGGGTGGCCCAGCAGGACACGGGCGGTGGCTGCTCCGTGCCGCTCGTGAACGGCAAATGCCCGCCCGGCGCCGGCATCCCGAACAACAGCATCGAGCAGAATGAAGTCACGACCGCGCCGCGCTCGCTCCTGAACAAGGCGCTCGTGGCCCAGGCAGTGTTCGACAACAAGTTCCTGCTGCCCTTCGCCCCCGAAGCGCCGCAGTTCTTCTTGGTACCGGGCGACAACGAGGCGACGGTCGTGTGGCAGAAGACCGTCTCCGAGGCGGTCGGCGATCCGTATTTCGCCGTGGCCTCGAACCCGACGTCCCCGCTGTACGACCCAAACTTCCGGCACTTCGACGTCGAGGGGTACCGCATCTACCGCGGTCGCACGGCTGGCCAGCTGGAGCTGCTCGCCCAGTTCGACTACGCCGGGACGACGATCACCGACTTCACGGGCGGGTTCGATTACTCGGGCGACATCTCGGGCGACGGTTTGAGCCAGTGCGCGCCGGAGCTAGGGCTACAGGCGGACTGCCCGGTCACGTTCTCGACCGCTCCGCCCTACGTCAACAGCGTCGACCACGACCTGATCGGCAAGGTGATTCAAATCCCCCCCGGCGGACGGGTGCAGCTCGCCGACGGGAACGTGCTCATCCTCAAGGCCGACACGGCGGTGACTGGCGGCGCACCCGCGTGCGCCGGGGCCCCGTGCCCCGAGCTGGCCAATGGCGGGGTGCCGTTCGCCTTCACCGACCGCAGCGTGCGCAACTCGTTCCAGTACTTCTACGCGGTCACCGCCTTCGACGTGAACTCGGTGGTTTCTGGACCGAGCTCGCTCGAGTCGCCGCGGATCACCAAGGCGGTGACGCCGCGCACGCCGTCGGGCCAGCAGACCGCCGGCGTGCTGCAACCGGTGACGCTGCTCGGCGCCAACGGGCAGCCGGTCCCCGCCGTCTCGGAGCCGACGATCGACGCCGCCACCGGGAAGTTCTCCGGCGGGCCGCAGCCGACTGATGGCGTGACGCTCGGCCTCGCCGCCTTCCTGCCGGAAGTGTTGGCGAACGGCAGCGTGACGCTGACGATCGACTCGGTGCTCCCGGGCGCCATCCTGAACAGCGGTCAGGGGTCCACCTACTACCTGCGGGCGCAGGGCGCGGGCGCCCCGTTGTCGATGGTCGTGCCGCTGCTGGTCGACGACGGCTTCGGGGACTTCGGGGCCGAGCCGACGACCCAAGGCGCCACGTTCCCCGCGACCACGATCACGCAGTCGAAATCGACGCGCTACGGCGGCGATTCGACGTACGTGATTTACGGTTCGACGACGCTCAGCGCGCCGAACATGTTCCGCATTACGACGTGGGGCCGCGGCGACGCCAACGGCCTGCCCGCCAACTCGTCGTGGAACGGCCCGCGCTGGTGGACCGGCGGCGCGAACGAGAACACCAATGACCCGAACGGGTTGCAGTGCCACCCGGCAGCCGGCGGCTGCGTCCAGGCGGACCTGAGCCGCAATGCCGGCGCGATCCCGGGCGTGGGCATCTTCGCCGAGAACTCGTACTTGACGGTACAGAACGCGCCGCCGCGCAACCTCGAGGGCGTCATGGCCACCGTGGCCCGCGCGGCCGACATCAAAGTGAAGTGGGGAGCGAACGGCGCGATCGACTCGGTGTTTGACATGACCCACCAGGTTCCGGTGCCGTTCAGCACCAAGGTCCGGGCCTCGTGGGGCATCCTGACCGACTCGTCGTTTATCCTCGCCGGTACCAACGCGGCGACGGTCCCCGATACCAGTGTCACCAAGCTCACCTGGACCGACGCCTACTGCGTGGATCCGATTCCGGCGTTCATCAACCGATGCGGCGGGGCGGGGCAGACGCCAGCAGTGCTGCAGAACCACGCGCACCTCAGTCCGGTGGTGTTCCAGTCATCGCTGTTCGGCAACTCGACCACGCTCACGGCTGGGGCGGCGACGGGGAACGGATTCATCTTCTACCTGAACGGGCACTTCTTCGTGATGCAGATGGCGGCGTTGCCGGCGGCCGGAACCACCTGGTTCTGCCGCTTCTATTCTGGCGCCATCGTCGGCGGGCCAGGCAGCTTCACCTTCCAGCCCGCCGTCCGTCCACCCGCCGTGCCCGGCCTGCGAGTGCAGGTGGCCTACCAGGGCGCGTCGTTCGATCCCACAGTCACCAGCCAAGCGGCGCTCGATAGCGTGCACACGGTGCCCGATCCGTATTACGTCACCAACGCGCTCGAGTTCACGCAGAACACCAAGGTGTTGAAGTTCGTGCACATGCCGTCGCGGGCCATCCTGCGCATCTACTCGGTGAGCGGTGTGCTCGTGAGGGTACTGACTCAGGACGATGCGACCGGCGGAGGCGAGGTGACGTGGAACCTCCGCAACCGAAACAACCAGTTCGTGGCGTCCGGCGTGTACTTCTATCATGTCGAGACACCCGATGGGAAGTCGAAGCTCGGTCGCTTCACCGTCGTCAACTTCGCGCCTTGAGGAGATCGCCATGATCAACTTGCTTTCTCGCCGGCTCAGCGCGATCGCGGTCGCGATGGTGATCGCCGTTCCGGCTACCGCGCAGGTCGCAGGCAGCGTCGATAACACCGCCTACGGCGGCAGCTCCGGGGAGTTCCTGCTCCTCGGGGCCGGCGCCCGCGGCGCGGCCCTGGGCGGCGCGTTCGCCGCCCTGGCCACCGACCTCACCGCCATGTATTACAACCCGGCGGGGTTGGCGCAGCTCAGTCGTCCTGCCGCCATGTTCTCATCGTACAAATACGTGGCGGACACCAAGTACAGCTGGGCCGGCATCGCGTTCCCGATGTCGGGTGGGGTGCGCTCGGTCGGCGTGAGCCTTGGCACCTTCGGGTTCAGCGACCAGCCGGTCTATACGATTGACAACCCCGATGGTGACGGCCGGACGTACTCCGTGTCGGAGACCTATGTCGGCTTCACGTACGGTCAGAACTTCTCCGATCGTTTCTCCGCGGGGCTCACGGCCAAGTTCATCAGCGACGGGCTGGGTCAAACCAACGGCTCGGCCTTCGCGGTCGATTTCGGGACGAGCTTCCACGCGATGATCGGAGCGCGGCCGATTCGGGCCGCCTTCGTCCTCCAGAACCTGGGGTCGTCGCTCAAGCACGACGGCGCCGCCCTCGACGTCGGGGTGGTGCGGGAGCCGCCGCTCGGGACTCCCCAGATCCCACAGGAGAATCAGCCCTCGCGCCTCCGGTCCTCTGGGTGGACGCTGCCGGTGCTGTTCCGGGTGAGCGTCGCGGTCGATGTGTTGAACCAGGGCATGAACCGCGTCACCGCGTTGTCGGAGTTCGACCAGCCGAACAATACCAAGCCCGGCGCCGGCATGGGCCTCGAGTGGGCGGTCACGAACATCGGCAACAGTGGGTTCTCGCTCGCGGCGCGGGGGAGCTACACGATGAACCCCGACAACAACATCAACGACGTGAACCTGGGCGGGCTCAGGACGTCGATCGCGAGCGGCAGCTTCACGGCCGACGGCCTGGCGTTCGGCGGCGGGCTCGGCTATGCGCGCGGGAACTTGCACTTAGGCTTCGATTACGCGTACCGGAACCTCGGTCCTCTGGGAGGGACCAACTTCCTCAGCTTCGCGGTGGGTTGGTAAACGGAGTGGCGCACACAGGTCGATGAAAAGGTTGCTGGCCGCTGCACTCACGGCGCTTGCCGTGGGTGCGGCGGCGGCGTCTCAGAATCCGCCCAAGCTGGAGTTGCAGGTGGCGCGATTCTACCGCGCCGCGGGATCGCAGACGGTGTTCGATGGGTTCTTCCCGGTGCCGTTCGCGCTGCTCGACCCGATCACACCCGGCCCCGGCGGCGCGGCGGGCTACCGGTTTGCCGTAACGGTGCGGGACACCGCGGGCCTCGAGTTGCTGGCCCAGTCGTGGAGTCAGACCGTGCCGACCCGGATGCTCAGTGTCGGACGCGGCTCGGCGGTGGAGCACTTCACGTTTGCGGCGCATCCCGGCCGCTACACGATCGATGTCGCCGTGACGGACTCGGCGACCGGGCGGGTGAGCCGCCAGCGGGCCGAGGTAGAAGCGTTCAGTCGTCCGCCGGCGGCATCCGATCTGCTGCTCGCCACCAACGTGCGGGAGGCGGTGAACCCGGATGAGGTTCCCGCCGCGGGCGAGATCCGCAAAGGCACGCTGGTGTTACAGGCGTCCGGAAAGCCGGTGCTCACGCCGCAGCAGGCGCGGCTGGGCTACTACCTGGAGCTTTACCCGCAGCGCGCGGAGACGGTGACGGTCTTCGTGCGCATCAAAACTGGCCAGGGCGCGCAAGTGGTGGCGACGTCGGGCGAGCGCATGCCGTTCGCCGCGGGCGGCGGAGCGGCACGGGGCATGATCGACCTCGCCGGCCTCCCCCCGGGGGACTACCGCCTCGAGCTGGTGGCGGGCGCGGATTCGGTTGTGGGGAGCGGGGAGTTCCGTATGACGGGGTTCGAGACCGAGGCGGCGCTCGCGGACGCCGCCACGCCGCAGGATGTGTTCGCGGGGATGAGCGAGGCGCGGCTGGACACGTTGTACCTGCCCCTCGTGTATCTGATGACGGCAGAGGAGCAGGGGGGCTATCCGTCGCTGACGCTGCAGGGGAAGCGCCGCTGGCTCCGGCTGTTTTGGGAGAAGCGGGACCCGACGGCGGGGACGCCGCGCAACGAAGCGCAGGAAGACTTCTACGCGCGGATCGCTGAGGCGAACCGCCGCTTCCGCGAGGGCGGCGCGGCGGAGATTCCGGGGTGGCGCACGGACCGGGGCCGGATGTTCATCAAGTACGGCCCGCCCGACGAAGTGCTGAGCCGCCCGCAATCGGGGGCTGCGGGCCCCTACGAAGTGTGGAAGTACACGCGGGGACGGCCGCGCAAGTACCTGTTTCTCGATCAGACGGGGTTCGGGAACTTCGCCCTGATCTGGACCGACGACCGCCGCGAGCCGAGCCGGGCCAACTGGCAAGATTTGGTGGGGCGGGAGGCAGTGCAGGATGTGGAGCGTTTCTAGACCATTGTTGTCGCAACCATCAAGCGAGGGCCGCATGAATCGTCGTCTCTTCGCAACGCTCGGCGTCATGGCCGCGCTGGTCGTCGTCTCCCTCGCGGGCTGCAAGAGTGACCCGCTGTCCGACCTCGACCGCAATCCGGCCGCGGTAGTGACCGATTTCTCGTATCTGCAGCTCCCCATCGGGGGCACACAAAAGGTGACGGCGCAGATCGTGGACGGCCGCGATACACCACTGGCCGCCGTCATCACGTTCACCGCGTGCACGGGCGACGTGACCGTAGCCGTGGATACCGGCTACCACCCGGTGCCGCCGACGTCGGCACGCGCCATCGTCACCGCCGTCACGGCGAACCCGTCGTGTGTGCGTGTCGCGGGCGGTGGGCTCGAGGACAGCGTGAGCGTCGCCGTCCTGCCGCAGGCGTTCGCGGGCACCCTGTCGAGCACGACCCCAAAGGGTGGCGATACGCTCACGATCAACTCAACCACGGTGCTGAAGTTCAATGCGGCGACGACGACGGTCACGTTCGGCGGCGGCCAGAGCCCAATCGTGCTGTCGCAAACTGCCGACGTCATCAAGGTCCTGGTCCCGTTCAGCAGCGCGGCCCCGCTCTCCATCTCGAACATCAACGTGACCTACGTGCCGGGCCTGTCGGTGACGCTCAACACCGCTCAGACCGTGACGCAGACCGGAAGCCGCTGGACGCCCGCGGATACCGGTTACGCCACGGCGCCGCAGATCACCCTGCCCACGACCACCGGCGGGAAGACTTACTTCGTCACCGACATTCTCGGTAGCTACAATAACGACCCCGACTGCGGTGAGGGCATCGCTAACGGCGGTATCGGCATTTGTGCCTTCTTCAAGTACGTCGCGAACGGCACCGATTCGCTGCGCTTCTCCGTCGACTGGCCCGGCGCGGCGCTCAATCCGGACATCGACGTCTACTCCTGCGGTAGCGCCGGCGTGTCTCAGTGCTTCGAAGACCCCGGCAGCGGGGCCACAGGCGCCAAGCCCCAGGTCTTCGCGTTCAAGCCCTCGGCCGGTACGCACTATTACGCGATCGAGGTCTACGGGGGCACGCCGCCGACCAACGTCGTCACGACGATCACCAAGCTGAACTGATTCGGGAAGGCCGGCGGATGGGAAAGGCCCCGGGGGACTCCCCGGGGCCTTTTCTATCAGGGGGCCGCCAGCACCAGCCCCGCCCACACCGCCGCCCCCACCGCCACGTGCGCTGCCTGGAGCGCCGGCGGTAGGCCCAGGAGCACCGTTGCCGCGCCGAGCGCCACCTGGACGACGACCAGGGTCGCCACACCCCACGCGCGACGTCGTCCCGACCGCACCGCCCACACGACCACGGCCACAGCCAGCGAGTAGGCCTGGACCCGGTGGACCCACTGGATCAGGGCCAGGCCTCCCGCGGAGGGCCAGATCTCGCCGCTGCACAGCGGGAACCCCGTGCACGCCGCCGCGGCGCCGAGATTGGCGGTGAGCGCGCCGAAGAGGACGGTAACGAAGGCGAGCAACAGTAGAGGCAGGTGTAGGGGCGCAGCATGCTGCGCCCCTACCGAACCCCGCGCCGCGACGAGCAGCGTCGCGAGCAACAACATCGCCGTGCCCAGGTGCAGGACCACGGTCCACGGCGGCAGCGCGAGCTTCACGGTGATGGCGCCGAGCGCGACTTGCAGGACGAGTAGACCCAGCGCCACAAACGGGGCACGCGATGCACGACTGACCCCGGGCGCAAGCCCGGGGTTCCCGGGGTCAGCGGGCCGCCACGCGTACACCGCCAACGCCACGACGAGCACCGAGACCAGCGCCGCCACCAGCCGGTGGCTCCATTCGATCACGGCGCCGACGTCGTTCAGGGGCGGGAACAGGTGGCCGTTGCACAGCGGCCAGTGATCGCCGCAGCCCATGCCGGACCCGGTGATGCGCACGACGGCGCCGAGGACGATCAAGAGGTACGTGGCGGCGGCGGCCGTCCACGCCAGCAACGTGTAGCGTCGCGTCATAGGGCGGGAAATGTATATTCACGAACTTCATGACTGCACCTCTGATCGATCGCTGGGGCGAGCGGCTCACGCGCCGCCTTGGCCTGTGGAGCGCGGTCGCCGTGCTCGTCGGCTCGACCATCGGCAGCGGCATCTTCCGCACGCCGGCGGGCGTGGCCCAGCGCGTGGACGACGTCCCGCTCTTTCTGCTCGCGTGGGTACTGGGCGCGGCCGTGGTGCTGTGCGGCGCGCTCACCTACTCGGAGCTCGCCGCGGCCTTTCCACGCTCGGGCGGTGTGTACGTCTTCGTGCGCGAGTCGTTCGGGCCGCTACCCGCGTTCCTGTTCACGTGGGCGGAGCTGTGGGTCATCCGCCCGGGGGCATTCGGCGCGATCGGCATCACCGCCTCGGCGTACACGCTGCGCACCCTGGGCTACGATCCGGCGGCCCCGGTGGTGGGCGGCATCCGCGCGGAGCAGCTGCTCGGCGCGGGCTTCATCGCGGTCGTCGGCGCCGTCAACTACGTGGGGATCCATCGCGGCGCCATCCTCCAGAACGTGAGCACGGCGTTCAAGGTCGGCGCGCTGGCCCTCCTCGTGATGCTCGGCTTTGCCCTCGGGACGCCGGCGACATGGCCGGAAGGCGGCATGCTCGCGCAGCGCGCGGCGGTGGGCGTGTCGCCGTTCCTGCTCGCGATGGTCGCCATTCTGTGGGCCTACGACGGCTGGGCCGACCTCGCATTCGTGGGGGGCGAGGTGAAGGACCCGCAGCGCAACCTGCCGCGGGCGCTGCTCATCGGGACGGGGACGATCGTCGTGCTGTACCTCGCCGCCAACCTCGTCTACCTGTACCTGATCCCGATTCAGACCATGAAGCACGCCGAGCTCGTCGCGGCGGACGTGGCACGGCTCGTGATCGGGCCCGCCGGCGTGGTCATCGTCTCGGCCGCGATCGCGGTGAGCACGTTCGGGACGCTCAACGGCTCGATGATGACGGCGCCGCGCATCTTCTTTGCGGCGGCCGAGGACGGCGTGTTCCCCAAGGCGATCGCGCGGGTGGATCCGCACACCCACGCGCCCACCGCCGCCGTGCTGCTGATGACCGTGATGGGCATGATCTTCATTCTGATCCGCACCTTCACCGAGCTCGCCGATCAGTTCATCATCGGCATCTGGCCGTTCTACGCGCTGGCGGTGGCGGGCGTGTTCGTGCTGCGGCGCACGCGTCCCGACCTCGAGCGGCCGTACCGCACCTGGGGGTTCCCGGTCGTACCGCTGTTGTTCCTGGCGGGTGCGCTGCTCCTGCTCGGCAACTATCTCGTATCTGAGACCCGCGCCTTTACGATCGACATCGGGATCATCCTGTCGGGGGTGCCGGTGTACGCGATCCTGCGCGCCTCCCAGCGGCGCGCGGCGAACCCCTAAAAACGAGGCCGCCCTCCAGTAGGGAGGGCGGCCCGTCAGCGAGTCAATGCGGCGGTCTTACCAGTTGAGCATGTAGCGCACGCCCAGCTGCATGCGCCAAACGTCCGCGGTGTTGACCACCTTCTGGAACGACTTGGTAATCAGCCGACCGCCGACGGTCGCCAGCCGGTACGTCGGGGCGCCGAAGGCGTCGACCCCCGCGGACGACAGCGGTGTGGTCGTAACGAAGCCCTGGCTGACGCCCCAGTCTTTGTCGAGCAGGTTGGTGACGTTCAGGATGTCGAGCCGGATCTGCAGCTGGTGGGGCCGGCCGGCGATGTCGCGGCCGACGTCTTGCGAGATGCTCATGTCGGCGCGGTAGACCATTGGCAGGAAGACGGCGTTGCGCTGCGCGTACCCGCCGCGGCGCTTGCTCAGATACGGGTCCTGATTGATGAATGCGTCCCACGCCGCCGCCTGTTGCGCGGCGGTGAAGGGGGTCGCGCCGGTGATCGGAACGAAATTCATCTCGCTCTGGTTGCGCGGCACGTAGATCAGATCGTTCGAGGCGCCGTCGCCATTCATGTCGTTCGAGAACCTGTAACTGCTGTTGCCGGCGGAGCGCCCGTCAAAATACACGCTGACGCTCGTCGCGCCGGCGCCGAAGAAGTCACGGCTATACGTGAACGCCGCGAAGACGCGGGGTCCGGGAGAGAACTGCGAGTTCGCCGCCGCCGGGTTGTTCGCATCGCCTGACACAAGGTTTCCAGTCCACGAGCCCGCGGCGATGGACCCCGCGTCCACGGTGTTCTTGCTCACGCCGTAGGTGTACCCGGCCTTCGCGAACCAGCCGTTCTGAAACGCCCGCTCGAGCGAGAAGGCGAGGTTCCACGAATGGCCGAGCCCCTGATTGGTGAGCACGACGGCGGTGCTGACGTTCGGACGGATCCGGCTCGCGGTCCAGCGCGGGCGGCCGTCGGGGCCTGTGAAGGTCGTCTGCGCCGCCGGGAGGTTGGCGTTGAAGTAGGCGATCCCGTTCACGTCCTTGGAATAAAGGAATTCGGCGGTGCCCGTGAGGCCCCACGGTAGCCGCTGGTCCACCGCGATGTTGCTGCGCCACAGCTGCGGGAACTTGAAGTTCGGATCGGTGAGCGCGAGCGCGAAGTTCGCCGCCGGCGCTCCCGTCGCCGCGGGCTTATGGGCATCGGGGTTGGGGCTGAATGGATACGCGGTCGTCGTGTCCGCCTGAATGAAGCCGGTGAGCATTCCGGTGTTGCCGATCTGGTTCGAGATCCACACGTAGGCGGGGCGACCGGTGAAGATGCCGGTGCCTCCCCGAATCTGGGTCTTCTGTTCACCGCGGACGTCGTAGTTAAAGCCGAACCGCGGCGAGAACAGCAGGTTGATTCCCGGCAGGCTGCCGCTGTTGTAGTGCACCGCCGCGCCGCTCGGATCGCGGAACGTCATGGTGTCGGCGATCGGATTGTCGTACGCGGTGTTCTTGAACTTGGGTGCGTCAATCCGTAACCCGCCGCTCAGCGTCACGTTGCGAATCGGCCGCCATTCGTCCTGCACGTACGCGCCGGAATACAATACATCCAGGGGCTGGATCGGCTCGGACTGCCCCACCACGTTCGAGTATCCGACCTGGAAGCGGCGCAGTTTTACGGGCGAGACGGTGCGCGTGGGGTTGGCCAGGTAGTCGTTGGCGTCCCTGTAGAAGTCCGCCAGCGAGTCGAAGACGTAAATGCTTTGCGCCCCCTGGAAGAACACATTCGTGGAGTGATACTTCTCCACGCTCACGCCGAACGTCAGGGCGTGCTTCGGCAGATAGATGGTGAAGTTGTCCTGCAGCTGGTAGCTGTGGTAGTACAGCTGGTTCAACGGCGTGAACGGCTCGAACCCGAACGTCGTGTAGCTCCTGCCCGCCTGAAGAATCTCCACCTCCGGGAACCACGGCGGGCTGTTGTTCTTGCGGCTCTCGTCGCTCGAGTTGTACCCGATGATCACGTTGTTGGACTTGTTGCTGCCCACTGACGAATTCCACTCGCCCACGATGGAGCGGATGTTCTCGAGGATGGCGTAGTTCGAGTTCGCGAAGTTCAGGGCATCCAGGCTGCTGCGCCGGTTTCCGAAGCCAAGGGAGGTGGAGTTGGAGACCAAGATATCGGAGCTCGAGTTCAGCAGGTTGTAGCGCAGGCTGAGCTTGTTGCGGTCATTCACGTTGTAGTCGAGCCGCGTGAGGAACCGCGTGGACGGCACCTTGAAATCGTAGCCCTGATACGGACCCGTGGTGTAGTTGAAGTTCGTCTGCAGGTATGTGCTCAGCGCGTCCAGGTCCGATGCGAGCACGCGGGTCGTGGTGCCGCGGACGGAATCGGTGAGCGACGCTCTCGCGCGGAACGTGGTGCCCGGCAACGTCTGGCCGTCGTTCTCGAAGCTGGCGAAGAAGAAGAGGCGGTTGCGGATGATCGGTCCGCCGAGGTCGACGCCGATGTCGTGATACTTGAACGTGCCCGGATTGAACGTGTTCGGCCCCGCTTGAGTCCCGACGAAGTCGTTATTGCGCGTGTTGTAGAACATCGAGCCGGTGAAGTCATTGGTCCCGCTCTTCGTGACCATGTTGATGCCCGCACCCACGAAATTGCCCTGACGCACGTCGTAGGGCGCGATGTTCACCTGGAGCTGCTCGAGCGCGTCCAGCGAAATGGGCGACACGCCGGTCCGGTCGCCCGGCTGCCCGGCCAGACCGAACGAATTGTTGAAGTAGGAGCCGTCGATCGTCATGTTGTTCAACCGGTTGTCCTGGCCGGCGAACGAAAACCCGAACGACATGGGACTGTATTGGGGCGTAAGCCGGAGCAGATCCTCCACCCGGCGGCTGATGCTGGGGAGCTTTGCGATCTGGCCGCTCGCTATAGTCGTCGCGGCCCCGGTCCGCTCGGAGCTAAACACCGAGCTGGCGGTCGTGGGGACGGTGATCGGCGTCAGCTCCACGGCGACTTGCCGCAGCTGGAATCGCAGATCAGCGGTCACCCCCAAGGTCAGGCTGATCCCCTCCTGCACCTCCTGACGGTAGCCGACGAGGGCCGCGCTCACCTTATACGGTCCGCCCACGCGCATGCCGGGGATGGTAAACCGGCCGTCCGCCCGCGTCGTCGCCGTGTAGGTCGTTCCCGACGGCCCGTGCACCGCGATCACCCGTGCACCGTCCAGCCGGGCGCCGGTGGAATCGGTCACCGTTCCCGTAATCGCCGCGGTGGTGACTCCCTGGGCCTCGATCGTGCTCGTGACTGCCGAGAGCGCCGCCGCGGCCGCTAGCGCGTACGACAAACGAACCATCCAGCGCATGGTGGGATTTCTCCTTAGGAATACGAGCACTTGGTAGGGTGAGCGTAGCTCATCACGACGCTCAAAACTGGCCCGCGGGCGGGAGCCCGTCAAGAACGCGTCTACGTCTGCGCTTTACGCAATAGATACACAGCCGCGACACCCACCAGCAGGTTCGGCGTCCACGCCGCCAGCAGCGGCGGCAGCACCCCGCCCGCACCCACCGCCTTCGACAGCTGGAACATCAGCAGCACGATGAACGTGGTGGCGAGACTCACCGCCACCCCCCACGCGGCCCCGCTGCGCGGCGACGAAATGGCGAGCGGCGCGCCGAACAGCGCGATCAACAGACAAATGAAGGGGATCGCGATCTTGAGCGCCCGCTCGACGCGCAGCTTCCGCACGTCCGAGCCGCTGCGCGACAGCGCGTCGATGTAGCGGCCCAGCTCCACGTACCGCATCTCGTCCGGGGCCTTGGGCTCGGCGAGCAGGTCCACCGGCCGCTCGCGCACCAGGCTGCGCGCGCGCAGCGAGTCGAATTGGAAGGCGAATTCCTCGAGCGGTCCCCCCAGATAGCGCAGCGCGCCGGCGTGCAGCGTCCAGTGGCGCGTCGTGTCGCTGTACACGGCGCGCTGCGCCGCGAGCACGATCGTGGGATACTCGGCCCCCGTCCCCTCCCGCTCCAGGATCAAGTCGCGCATCTCCCGCGTCGACAGCTCGAGCGAGCGGATCGCGTACACCCAGCCGCCGTCCGCCCGGTACACGAAGTTGTACCGCCCCGTGCTCGAGCGAATCGCCCGCTCCCCCAGCAGCTCGAGCCGCCGCGCCGTCACCACCGGCGCGAGCTCGCCCAGCACCAGCCCCACGAGAAATGCGCCGGCCGCCGCCAGGAACAGCGGCCGCACCAGGCGGTGAAACGAGATCCCGGAGGCCTTCGCGGCGGTCAGCTCCGAGTGACGCCCCAGCGCGCCGACCGTGAACACGGTCGCGAACAGCACCGCGACCGGCAGCACCAGGAACATCTTCTCGGGGAGGTCGTAGACGTACGACAGCGCGACCGCGCCCTTGCTGATCCCGCGGCTCATGTAGCGGTCGAGCTTGTCGGTCAGGTCGATGACGATCACGAGGATCGGGAAGCCGAGCAACGTGATCAGGCAGACGCGCAACCACTCGCGCAGCAGGTAGCGGTCGAGGGTCCTCATGCGCGCCGCGGCTTCGGGAGCCAACCGAGCAGCGCGTGCTTCAAGTCGTCCCAGTCGCCGCCGTGCGCGCTGCCCCCTTCACGCCGCACCACCCACAACAGGGCGAGTCCCACCGCCGCGAAGATCAGATTCGGCGTCCACATCGCCATGAAGGGAGACACGACGAGCCGGTCGCCCAGCTCCTCGCCGCCGATCAGGCCGACGTAGTAGACCGAGAACACCGCCAGGCTCGTACCGATCACCAGGCCCACCCCTCCGCGCGGATACCGGATCGCGAGCGGCACGCCGAGCACCGCGAAGATCACGCACGCCGCCGAGATCGCGAGCTTCTTCTGGATCTCGACCTCGTAGATCGCGGCCCGCTGCCGCGCCGCGCGCACGCGCTGCTCCACGGCGGCGGTGGCGCCCGGTGTCATGATCGTCGGAGGCGACGGCACCTGCGCGGGCCGAGCCGCCGCCGCCTGAGCGTCGGCGGGCAGGACCCACCGAGCGAGCGCGGTCAGCGCGCGACAGTACAGCCCGGGGGGGGCGGCGGCCGCGACGCGCAGGGGATCGCCTTCGGTCGTGGTCGCCGGCGTCGTCGCGGCGGCCGCCGGGGCGTACGGCGCGAGCCGGATCAGGCGGCGCAGGTCGGCCACGACCGCATCGCGGGCATCGCGCCGCGCCCGCTGGGCGTCCTGGTCCGCCTGCGCCACGACCTCCGCCATCGCGCAGATGGTCATCTCCCGGTCGCCCCGGTAGGTGTCCTCCAAGGTCTTCTCGAACGTGTTGCCGACGCCGGCCACCTTGATGCGGTTGGTGCCGTAGAACGTGCGGTTGAACTGGCTGGGCTCCGCCCGCTTTACTTCCTCGATTTCTCCGTCGAGCAGCGTGAGGTACAAATCCGTTCCGCCGGGGGTATAAGCCATGCGGCCGGAGTCGGCGGTAATGATGCGGCGCCGCTCTGCGTCCTCCAAGTCGTAAATCGTGACATCCTTGAGCTTGTTCGAGGCCGGATCGATGCGCGCGGCGCGCAGGAAGAACTGCCCCGGCACGACCTCGTTGATGACCTGTTCCTTCAGTTGAAAGGTCGGCTTCTTGCGCTGGATGTCGACGAGCAGGGTGCGCAGCAGATGATTCGACCGCGGCAGCAGCTGGTCGTTCCAGAGGAGCGCAATGACGCCGACGAGCGTCGCGCCACCCAGGACCGGCGCCAGCAGCCGCCCGATGCTCACGCCGCTCGCCTTCATCGCGGTGACTTCGTTGTCGGCGGCGAGATGACTGAAGGCGTACAACACCGCGACCAGCACGGCCATCGGCAGCGTCATCGCCACGATGAACGGGATCGTCAGGACGAACACTTCGAGGATCACGCTCCAGGGAAGACCCTTGCCGACCAGGTTGCCGAACTGCTTGGCGACCTGGTTGACGAGCATCGCGCAGGTGAGAGCGGCGAGCGCGAAACCGAGCGGCTGGAAGTGCTGGCGGAGGATGTAGCGGCTGAGGATGCGCACAGTGGGTCGCGCCATTATATTCGGAACTCCAAGTCTCTACAAGGGATGCGGCGCCCCGCCCTAGCCGGTTGTCTCGCTCTCACGCTCGTCGTACCCCAAGTCGCTGCGCAGGAGCCGCCTCCCTCCCCTGCGTTTCGAGCGCACTTCGACGCGCCCGCCTTGGTCGCACCGCACGACGCGGCGTTGGCGCCCGGCGGGCGCTTGGGCTCGCGCGTCCCGCCCGCGCTCGTCGCCGCCGCGTGGGCGGAGGCGGTGCTCGCGCAGCGCCGTCCCGTGCTCGGGCTGGCCGCGGGGCCGCCCCCCGTCCCCCGTCCGATTGCGCCGGCATTGCCGCCAGCACCCGAGTCTCCCCCCTCGTACGCACTCACGGGCCGTAGCAGCCTGCTCGGGACGTATGCCGATCTCGGCATGGAGCTCCACCTCCGCTTCGAGCTCAAAGCGGACCAGTTTCGCAATCTGCGTTGCTCGTCCGAGGATCGGCTGTTGGCGATCTCGGGTTGCAAGGCTGGCTTTCCTACGATCAGCCCCAATCCGCAGTATGCGATCCGCACGAACGGCGTCGTCGGGCAGCGCCTGCACCTCAACGTCGACTTCGACAGCCAGCGGGAGTTCGACGCCAACAACAACCTGCAGCTGTGGTACGAAGGCTTGGAGGACGAGATGCTGCGGCGCGTCGAGGTCGGGAACGTCACTTTCCAGGCGCCCTCGTCGCGCTTCATCAGCGCCGCGATCCCAGCGAACAACTTCGGCGTTCAGGCGATCGCTCAGGTTGGCCCCGTCGAGTTCCGCGGGATCTTCGCCCAGCAGAAAGGGAACGTGGTGAAGGACCGGTTCTACACGGTGGGCGAAACCACGAGCCAGCCGATCGACCGGGAAGCGCGCGACCTGGATTACGAGCCCGGCCGGTTCTTTTTCGTCATCGACCCCGCCGTCCTGCCCGGGTACCCGGCGATCGACATCCTGGCCATCGATCAAACCACGCGGCCCGACCCGCTGACGGTGGGCAACCTGCACGTCTACCGGCGCCGCGCCGTCCTGCCGGGGTCCTCCAGCAATCAGAACGCCGGCGGCGTGCGCGCCGTCGCCTGTGGCGCCGGCGCCGCCGGCGTGAAGATCGATTGCGCGCAGCGCGAGGGGCCATTCGAGTGGGAGATCCTGCTGGAGGGCAAGGATTACTACGTCGACCCCACCGGCGCCTGGTTCGCGCTCGCGAATCGGCTCGACCAGAGCGACTACCTCGCAGTTTCCTACATCACGGCGAGCGGCGCCGATTCAATCGGCACGTTCCCCGTCGCCGCCAGTCCCGATACGTCGGTGATCGATACGCTGCGACTCGTGTACGATCCCAAGCCCGGGGTCACCGCCGCGTCACCCTCCTTCCGGTTCGAGATCCGCAACGCCTACCGCGTGGGTGGGACGGAGATCGACCGAACGTCGGTAGCCCTCGCGTTGAGCGTGAACCGGCGCGAGCGCCCACCCACGGCCGAGACCTACCTCGCGCTGCTCGGGCTCGCGCTCGAGAACGACCCGAATAAGTTCGATCAGTACAACCGACTGTTCCCCCGGGCCCGCGATCCGAACGGCGGCGCGCCGGTGCGGGACTTCTTCGCGATCTTTCCGCACTTGACGCCGTTCGCCGATTCGACGCGGCTCGCTGCCGCCGAGCGCAACGACTCGCTGTACCGCACGCCGCGGGCGTACCTCGCGACCCAGGGGCCGCCGTCCGTGTTCGCGCTGCGCCTGCACGTGGACGCCGCCGCATCCGACCGCTCGGTGCTCGCCCTCAACAGTTTCCAGATCCGTGAGGGGAGCGAGCGGATCTACCTGGGCAACACGCTCTTGACCGCCGGCACGGACTACACGATCGACTACGCCACCGGCCAGGTGCAGTTCAAAAACGCCGACTCCCTGTTCCAGGGCGGCGTCACGCAGGTGCGGGCCCAATTCGAGGAGCGCGCCGCCTTCAGCGTCGCGCCGACGTCGATCTACGGCCTGGCCGCGCACTACGATCTCGGCACGACGGGCCAGGTGAACCTCACCGGGCTGTTTCAGAAGGAGCAAAGCACCTTCACCCGCCCGCCACTCGGGTTCGAGCCGTCGTCGAGCTTCATCGGGGGTCTCTCGACCCAGCTGAGATTCCAGCCGGAGTGGCTGACGCGCGTTGCCGATGCTCTCCCCGGCGTGCGAACCGACGCGCCCTCGTTTCTGAACGTGTCGGCGGAGCTGGCCGTCTCGAAGCCCAGCCCCAACCGCTTCGGCCATGCATACCTCGAGGAATTTGAGTCGGAGACCGGGCGGTTCATCTCGCTCGCCGAAAACGTCTGGCATTGGGGCGGCGTCCCCACCGCCGTCCGCGGCGCCGAGCCGTACGGCATCGTCGGCGCCTTCGACCCGGCTAACGCCGCGTTCCTCACCTGGCAAGGACTGCCGTACAACGTGCGCAACAACCGGTACGAGCAGATCCAGTTCCTGCCCCAGCAGATCGACCCGACGATCCGCCTCACCGGCCAGACGCAATCGGCGGAGCCGGTCCTGTGGCTCCTGCTCAAGCCCGATACCGTCATGGGACTCGCCAACAGCCGCACCGGCCTCCCCAACTGGGTGCGACCGGCCCAAAACGCCCCGCGCTGGCGCTCGATCACCCAAACGCTCTCGCCCACGGGCATCGATCTCTCGCGCGTCGAATTCCTGGAGTTCTGGGTCTGGGAAGACGCGGCGCGCGTCGCCAAGGCCAACCAGACCGCGATCCTGTTCGACTTCGGGTCGGTGTTCGAGGACGCGCTCGCGTTCGTCCCGGACTCCTTCACCGTGGATGCGAGCGGGGACACGACCTACTACGGCATTCGCCGGGCCGGGGAGGGGCGCCTCGATACGGAGCGGGATCCGCGCACCAGGACCTGGAGCGCGACGCTCAACGACGAAGGCATCCTCTCCGACCGCGTCGTGGACGGCATCAAGAACGCCACCAGCGGCGTGGTCGTCGACACGCTCCCGCTGTGCAGCGCTACCGAGCACGGCCAGCTCGTCCCGTACGGGGTCGGCGACCTGCGCTCTCGCTGCGGACGCCACAACGGGTTCGTGGACACCGAGGATCAGGACGGCGACTTCGCGCTCGACTCGCTCACGGGCGTCAAGACGTCCGAGAGCTTCGTCCGCTACGTGTTCCCGATCGGCGACGATCGCACCTACGTCCGCGACGGCAAGATGACGCCGGACCCCGCGGGCGGGTCCGCCGGATGGCGCCTCTACCGCATTCCGTTCCGCACCGACACGCTGCGCATCGGGGAGCCCAACCTGCGCCAGGTCCAGGCGCTGCGGATCACCATCGTCACCCCGGCAACCGTGGCTCCGGGGCAGCCCGAGCCACAGGTGTACTTCGCGCTGGCGCGGGTGCGGCTCATCGGAAGCTCGTGGGTGAAACGCGCCGAGACGCCGATTCCCGGGCTCGCCGGCGACCGGGGCACCGGGGTGGGGGAGGTCGTCGCGTCTGTCGTCAGCACCGAGAACCGGGACCTGGGCTACACCCCACCGCCCGGCGTGACCGATGAAGCGGGGCGTCGCGACGCGAGTTTCCAACTTGGGGCCACGCAGATCAACGAGCGCTCGATGCGCCTGTTGGCCCGCGGCCTGGGGCGGGGCGAGCGGGCCGAGGCGTATCTGCGGTTCACCACCGAGGGCGACAAGAACTTCCTCAAGTACAAGAAGCTGCGCGTCTGGGCGCGCGGCCGCGGTCCCGGTTGGGAGGACGGCGACCTCGAGTTCTTCATCAAGGCCGGGAAGGACCAGGACAATTTCTATCTGTACCACGCGCCCGCCCGCACCGCGTCGTGGGAGCCCGAGGTCGTGGTGGATTTCGAACCCTGGCTGATCTTGCGCGCGCACATCGAGCAGGCCTGGCTGCGGGGCGACTCGGCGCGCGTGTATCCCGGGTGCCCCGACTCGACGCTGGTGCCCCACGACAGCGCCTACGTGATGTGTGACGGCCCCTACATCGTGCACGTGCGCGATCCGGGCACCGCGCCCCCGAACCTCGCCCGCGTGCAGGAGATCGCCGCCGGCATCTGGCGGGTGAACGACCGCGTCTTCATCGACCAGGCGGAAGTGTGGGTGGACGACATCCGCGTGAGCGACGTCGTTCAAGAGGTCGGCGCGGCCGGCGCGGTGGATGTCACGCTCGCCGCCGCCGACGTCGCGGACCTCGCGCTGAGCGTGTCGCGCCGCGACGGTCAATTCCGCCAACTCGGCGAAGATCCCACCTACGACACCGACAACAACGCGAGCTTGGCCGCGACGGTGCGGCTCGACCGCTTTCTCCCCGAGCGCTGGGGGCTCTCCGTGCCCGTCACCTTGCGCCACACGACGAGCGCGACCGAGCCCTTCTACCTGCACAGCACCGACCTGCGCGCCGACGCCATCGCCGGGCTGCGGACCCCGCGGGCGTCCGCGTCGACCTACAGCTTCGCGGTGCGGCGCGTCCAGCGCGCCGGCGGCGGTCTGGGCCGTTCGCTGCTCGACCCGCTGGCGGTGTCGGGCTCCTACACGACCGGTGATGCGCGCTCCGATCTGTCGCAGGCCACGACGTCGAACTACACATTGAACCTCGACTACACCCTGCTGCCCGGCGCCGCGGCGGTGCACATCGCGGGGCAGCGCCTCCGCCTCACCCCCTCGGCCATCCGGTTGCGATCGGGCTTGGTGGGGGAGGACGCCGAACGCTTCACCTACGACGTTCCCGTGTTCCGGTCCGGCGACACCCTCCCTCCGGCGCGGTCTCGCACCCGGCAGTGGCGCAACTCGGGTTCGATCGACTTGCTCCCGCTCACCGGCGTCCAGATGCGCGTCGACGTCGCTTCGACCCGTGACCTGCGCGACTACGGCGACTCGACCACGATCGGCCGGCTGATCCAGCAGGGCCGGAGCTCGCTCTTTGGGCAGGACGTCGGCATCGAGACACAGCGCACGTTCGGCAGCAACGTCAACGTGACACCGCGGCTCGGCACGTGGATCCGGCCTCGGGTCTCGCTCACGTCGTCTTTTTCCTTCACGCGCGACCCCAACGCCCGCCAACCGGTGCGGGAGATCGGCGACAGCGCCGGGGCGTTCCACGTCCCCGCGGCCTTCAGCAACCTGCGCCGGCTCGACGCCGGGACGCAGCTCGACCCGCGCGCCCTCGCGCAGGCGGCGTTCGGGGACTCGGCCCGCGTGGCCCGCTGGCTGAGCCGCGTCGGTAACATCGACGTGTCCTACAGCCGGCAGCGCACGTCGAGCTTCAACCGCGCCGGCGGATTCCCCGACTTCGGCTACCAGCTTGCCCTCGGCGGCATGGAGGGGTTCCGGCGCACCGCCGGACTCGCCGCGGCGTCCGCCGCGGAGACCGCCACCCTCACGGGCGGCGGGTCGGCGACACTTCCCTTGGGCATGCGGGTGAACGCGACCTATCGCAGCACCCGCGGCGTGTCCTGGGCGCTCCGCGCCAACCAACAGGTCCCCATCCGGACGCGCGGCCGCGACTGGCCGAACGGCACGCTCAGTTGGTCGCTCACGCCGTCCCGTCGCAACATCGGCCGACTGCTTTCCAGCCTCACGGCTCAGGCGACCTACCGCCGCAGCGAAGCCGTAAGCGAGCAGCCGACGTTCGGATCGGCGACGAGCGTCTCGCTCTCTCGGAGCACCGACCGCGCCCTCACCCCGTCTCTCTCGCTGACGTGGCTGGGCGGCGTGCTCACCAGCTTCGACGCGTCGCAGGGCAGAACCGAGCAGCTGGCCGCCGGCAACCTGTTCCGGGTGCAGCGCAACCAGCAGAACGCGACCGTGGCGTTCGCGTTCCGGCCTCCGGCGGCGGTGGGCCGGTGGCGGTCGAACATTCGCACCACGCTCCGCTATTCCGTGTCCGGCAACACCACGTGCCTCCGCAGCGCGGGCCAAGCGGACTGCGTGCCGTACGTGGACAGCCGGCAGGTCCAAGCTCAGCTTACGATGGACACCGACCTTCCCCCCAACATGAGCGCGGGGCTCCAGATGGCATATCTCTTGAATGAAGAGCTGCAGACCAACCGCAAGACGCGGCAGCTCGTGATCACCGCGTTCGTGCAGCTCGCGACCAGCGTGGGGCAGCTGCGATGAAATCGTGCGTGGTGCGTGGTGTGTGGTGCGTCGCTGTGGTCGTGCTGGCCTGCCAAGCACGCGCCGGCGGCGGTGCGAGGCGAGGGCCCTCCGCCGGCGCGTTCGACGGCAAGACGGCGTTCACCTACGTCGAGCGGCAAATGGCGTTCGGCCTCCGCATCCCCGGGACGCCCGCGCATCGCGCGACTGGAGACTGGATCCTGTCGCAGCTGCGTACGCGCGCCGACACCGTGATCGTACAAGAGATCCCGCACGGTGCGCTGCAGCTGCGCAACTACTTCGCCCGTTTCCAACCGGCGGCGACCGATCGCGTGCTCTTTCTCGCGCATTGGGATACCCGTCCCCACGCCGACCAGAGCCAGAACCTGGGTCAGCAGCGCCTCCCAGTCCCGGGCGCGAACGACGGAGCTTCGGGCGTGGCGGTGCTGCTAGGCGTCGCCGATGCCTTGAAGCAGCGGGCGCCCTCGCTGGGCGTCGACCTGCTGTTCGTGGACGGCGAGGACTACGGCAACTTCGCCGACTCGACCGACGTCCTGATCGGATCGCGCTGGTTCGCGGCTCACCAGCCGCCCGGCTACCAGCCCCTCTACGGGGTGCTCTTCGACATGGTGGGGGACAAGGACCTGCAGATCTATCAGGAAGGCAACTCGCTCGCCGTCGCGCCGGAAGTCGTGCAGCGGGTCTGGCAGGTGGCGGCGGATCTCGGTTACGGGCGGGTGTTCGTGCCCAGCCCGCGGCACACGCTCACCGATGACCACGTCTCGTTGCAGCGCGCCGGCATCCATGCGATCGACGTCGTGGACTTCGACTATCCTTTCTGGCATACGACGGAAGACACGATCGACAAGGTGAGCGCGGCGTCGTTACAGATTGTGGGAGACGTCGCCGTCGCGCTCGTTCGCTGATAGCCGCGCGAAATCGGTACGCCGGGAGATGGTCCGCGATGTTACCATCGCGGGATGGATGACAAACGCGCGGCGCTCCTCCTGGCCTCGTTGGCCCTCGCCGGCGCGGGCGTGCGCTTCCTGCTCTCTCCCTCTCCCCAATCCCCGCCCGGCGACGTGCAGCTTCAGTCTCCGTCTCCATCTCCTGGCGCCGGTTTGCGCGAGACCGCGCGGCGCGCGGCGAGTCTCGCCCGCCCGCTCGCGCCCGGCGAGCGAATCGATCTGGACCGCGCCGACGTGACGGAGATCACGCGTCTGCCGCGCGTCGGACCGGCGCTCGCGCTGCGTATCGTCGCCTGGCGCACGCAACACGGCGCGTTCGGGAGCCTCGAGCGGCTCGACAGCGTGCCCGGAATTGGTCCGAAATTGCTGGACGCAATCCGGCCTTTTGTCACACAGCCTTGACCGGCCTGTCCTCGGGAAATACTTTAGATGCTTCATTTCCAATGAGTTGCGTACGGCGACCGCTGCGGCCACCCCTGATAAGCTTGGCGACATCCTAGTCCGCGAAGGGCTCATCACGCTGGAGCAGCTGAAAAAGGCGCTCCAGGAGCAAAAGAGCTCGGGGATGCGGCTGGGCTATACCCTGGTCAAGCTCGGCTTCATCGAGGAGACCGAGGTCACGAAGATGCTGGCCCGGCAGTACCGGATGCCGGCCGTCGACCTGTCGCGCTTCGAGGTCGACCCCAAGATCCTGAAGCTCCTCCCCCCCGACATCGCCACGAAGCATGTCGTCCTGCCCCTCAAGCGGGAGGGGCGGACCCTGACCGTGGCCATCGCCGACCCCAACAATGTGGCGGCGATCGAGGACATCAAGTTCATCACCCGCTGCGACGTCTTCCCGGTGATCGCCGGGGAGTACACCCTCCGCAACGCGATCGACCGCTATTACCAGCAGTCGGACGCGCAGCTGCAAAGCCTGTTGAAGAGCGTGGAGGCGGAGGAGGACCTGGAGGTTGTCGAGGACCAGGAGGACGAGGACGTCAAGGCGACCGACCTGGCCGACGACGCGCCGGTGGTGAAGCTCATCAACGGACTCCTGACCGACGCGGTGAAGCGCGGCGCCTCCGACATCCACATCGAGCCGTTCGAGCACGAGATGCGGGTGCGCTACCGGGTGGACGGCGCGCTGCACGAGGTGATGAAGCCGCCTGTGAAGATGCGCGCGGCGCTGACGTCGCGCGTCAAGATCATGGCGCAGCTCAACATCGCCGAGCGGCGCGTGCCCCAGGACGGCCGCATCAAGCTCAAGATGGGGACGCGCGTGATCGACTTCCGCGTGTCGACGCTGCCCGTGCTGTTCGGCGAGAAAATCGTGCTCCGGATTCTCGACAAGGGCAATCTGACCCTCGACCTCAAGACGTTCGGTTTCGAGCCCAAGTCCGAATCCGATCTCCTGAAGGCGATCCTCAATCCCTACGGGATGGTGTTGGTCACCGGCCCAACGGGGTCCGGGAAAACGACGACGCTGTACTCGGCGCTCTCGAGGATCAACCAGATCGACGTGAACATCATGACCGCCGAGGACCCGGTCGAGTACAACCTGATGGGGATCAATCAGGTGCTCGTCCGCAACGAGGTGGGCATGACGTTCGCGGCCGCGCTGAAGGCGTTCCTGCGGCAGGACCCCAACATCATCATGGTAGGCGAGATCCGCGACCTGGAGACGGGGTCGATCGCGATCAAAGCCGCGCTCACCGGCCACCTCGTGCTCTCGACGCTGCACACGAACGACGCGCCCTCGACCATCACCCGCATGGTGGACATGGGCATCGAGCCGTTCAACGTCGCGAGCGCCGTGAACCTGATTGTGGCACAGCGGCTGGTGCGGCGCGTCTGCAAGGAATGCAAGCAGCAGCACGAGTATACGCCCGAAGAGATGCACGCGTTCGGCATCGACAAAAAGGAAGGGCCGTTCTTCAAGGGCGCGGGGTGCGACACCTGCGCCGGGACCGGGTACAAGGGGCGCCAGGGACTGTACGAGGTGATGGCCCTGTCCAGCCCGCTGCGCCGCGGGATCCTGAAGGGCAGTTCGACCGAGGAGCTGCGCGACATCGCCGTGCAGGAGGGCATGCTGACGCTGCGCATGGACGGCATGGTCAAGGTCAAGAAGGGCGTCACGACGCTGGAAGAAGTCGTCAAGGAAACCGCGGCCGGCTGAGGGAGACCGAGCGATGCCGATAAACCTTCGAGCCCTGCTCGAGGAGATGATCGAGAAGGACGCCTCCGACCTCCACGTGGTGGCGGGGGAGCGCCCCAAGCTTCGCGTCGACGGCGACATCGTGAACGCGTCCACGGAAGAAGTGCTCACGCCCAAGGACACGCTGTCGCTCGCCTACTCGGTGCTCACCGAGAATCAAAAGAAGCGCTTCGAGACCGAGAACGAGCTGGATTTCTCGTTCGGTATTCAGAACCTGGCGCGATTCCGCGGCAACTGCTTCAAGCAGCGTGGCTGCGTCTCGGTGGTGATCCGGCAGATCCCGTTCACCGTGAAGACCTTCGACGATCTCGGGCTGCCGCCGGTGATCGCGCAGCTCGCCAACCGGCCGCGCGGCCTCGTGCTGGTGACCGGACCCACGGGCTCGGGCAAGAGCACCACGCTCGCCGCCATGATCGACAAGATCAACAAGGAGCTGAAGGGACACATCATCACGGTGGAAGACCCGATCGAGTTCATCCATCGCCACCAGGCGTGCATCGTCAATCAGCGCGAGGTGGGGACCGACACGAACAGTTTCTCGGCCGCTCTGAAGTACGCCTTGCGGCAGGACCCCGACGTCGTGCTGATCGGCGAAATGCGCGACCTGGAGACGATCCAGGCGGCGCTCACCATCGCCGAGACGGGCCACTTGGCCTTTGCGACGCTGCACACGAACTCCGCGATGGAGAGCATCAACCGCATCATCGACGTCTTCCCGTCGCACCAGCAGTCACAGGTGCGCGCCCAGCTCGCCTTCGTGCTGGAGGGCGTGCTGACGCAGACGCTGCTCCAGAAAGCGAAGGGCAAGGGACGCGTGATGGCGGCGGAGATCATGGTGTGTACGTCGGCGATTCGCGCCCTCATCCGCGACGACAAGGTCCACCAGATCGAGTCGTCGATGCAGGCCGGCAAGAAGTTCGGAATGCAGACGCTGAACGACGCGCTGTACCAGCTCTATATGGCCCGGGAAGTCACGAAGGACGAGTGCCTGCGCGTCACGTCCAAGCCGAACGATTTCCTGCGCGCCATCGGGGAGATCCCGCCCGACGAGAAGGACGGGCCCCCGGCTCCCGGGGCGCAGGCCGGTCCATCCAAGGTCGCCGCGCGCCGCTGAGGCGCGGGGCGCAGGGGGGGAGTAAACCATGCCGGTCTTCGAGTATACCGCGCGTAACCTGAAGGGCGATCTCGTCCAGGACAAGATCGACCTTCCGTCGCGCGACGACGTCATCGCCCACCTGCGCAAGAACCGCATGGTGGTCGTGCAGGTGCGCGAGGCCAAAGGCAAGGGCGGCGGGCTCGCCGACCTCTTCAAGCCGGGCGTCAAGACCCGCGACGTCGTCATCTTCACGCGCCAGTTCGCGACGATGATCAACTCGGGCCTGCCCCTCGTCCAGGCCCTCGACATCCTGTCGCAGCAGACGGAGAACAAGGTTCTCGCCGACGTCACCCGCGCGGTCGTGTACGACGTCGAGAGCGGCCACACACTGGCCGACGCGCTGCGCAAGCACCCGAAGGCCTTCACCGATCTCTACGTCAACATGGTGGCGGCCGGCGAAGCCGGCGGTATTCTCGACACCATTCTGCTGCGCCTCGCGACGTTCCTGGAAAAGAACGACCTGATCGTGCGCAAGGTGAAGGGCGCGATGATCTACCCCGCCGTGATCTTCTCGGTCGCCGCGATCGCCATCTCCGTGCTGCTCATCTTCGTGATCCCGACGTTCCAGAGCATGTTCGCGTCGGTGAACCTCGAGCTGCCGCTCCCCACCCGGATCGTGATCACCGCGAGCAACATCCTCAAGAACTATTGGTGGGCGATGATCGCGGCAGGCGTCGGCGGCGTATGGGCCCTCAGACGGTACTACCAGACCGCCCCGGGCAAGCTCCAGATCGACAAGCTGATGCTCAAAGCCCCCGTGCTCGGCGACCTGCTGCGCAAGTCGGCGGTGTCGCGCTTCACCCGCACCCTGGGCACGCTGATCTCCTCGGGCGTCTCGATCCTCGACGGCCTCGAGATCACGGCCCGCACCGCCGGCAACATGGTGATCCACAACGCCGTGATGGAATCACGGGCCTCGATCGCCGGCGGTGAGACGATCGCCGGGCCGCTCGCCAAGTCGAAGGTCTTCCCGCCCATGGTGATTTCGATGATCGCCGTCGGCGAGCAGACCGGCGGGCTCGACGAGATGCTCACCAAGATCGCCGACTTTTACGACGACGAAGTGGACGCCGCCGTCAGCGCCCTGCTGTCGCTGATGGAGCCGATCATGATCGTCGTCCTCGGCGTCATCGTCGGCGGCATGGTCGTGGCCATGTACCTGCCCATCTTCGACATGGTGAACGCGGTCCAGTAGTGAGCGCGACGCTGCTGCTCACCCGCAGCGACGTCGCCGATCTGCTGGATCTCGATACCTGCATTGCCGCTGTCGAGGAGGCGTTCCGCCTCCACGGCGAGGGCGGGGCTACGACGGGCGTGCTCGGCATCCACGTCGAGGGCGGCGGATTTCACATCAAGGCCGGCATGCTGCGCCTCAGCCGGCCCTACTTCGCGGCGAAGACCAACGCCAACTTCCCGAACAACCCCGCGCAGGGCCTCCCCACCATCCAAGGCGTGATCGTCCTCGCCGACGCCGAGGTGGGCACGCCCTTGGCGCTCCTCGATTCCATGGAGATCACGACGCTGCGGACCGGCGCCGCGAGCGCCGTGGCGGCGAAGTACCTGGCGCGAGCGGACGCCCGCACGGTAGGCCTCATCGGCTGCGGCAACCAGGGGTGGGTGCAGCTCCGGGCCCTGTGCCGGGTGCGAGCCCCGACCGCCGCGCGCGTGTACGATCGCGATCGCCGCTGCGCCGAGGAGCTCGCCCGGGTGCTCGGGCCCGAGCTGGGCCTCACGATCGAGGTGGCGGAGGGCCCCGCCGCCGCCGCGCGGACCAGCGACATCGTCGTGACCTGCACGTCGTCGCGCGAGCCGATTCTCCAGTCGGGAGACGTCGCGCCGGGGTCGTTCGTGGCGGCCGTCGGCGCCGACAATCCTGAGAAGCAGGAGATCGCGCCCGCGGTGCTCGCCGCGAGCCGAGTCGTCGTGGACGTTCTCGACCAGGCGGCGACGATGGGGGACCTGCACCACGCGATCGCCGCCGGCGTCATGACCCGCGACCTCGTGACGGAGTTGGGCCAGATCGTCGCCAGCCGCGCGCCTCCGCGCCAATCGAGCGACGAGGTCATCGTGTTCGATTCGACCGGCATGGCGCTCCAGGATGTCGCCGCCGCGGCCGCCGTTTACGAGCGGGCCAAGGCGGCGGGACGCGGCACTTCCGTGCAATTGGCAGGCTGAAGCTCTTGCATTTTGCCAGAGCGCGCCCAATACTGACGGGCATGCGCTGGCTCGGCACCTCCCAAGGCTCGGTAATCCCCTCTCCTCAGAAGCTCCTTCGCCTGGTCTACCTGGGGCGGATGTGCTTGGCGATCGCCATCTACTTGAGCGCAGCGCTCAAGATCCGGGTCGCGGCGCCCCTCGACATCCTCGTTACCTCCTTGATGCTCGTGTCGGCGGCGGGCGTCACCTTGGCGTCGTACGTGCACACCCATGTGCGGCGCCGCTATCCCGGACCGACCTTCCTTTATCTCCAGGCGGTGTTCGACGTCGCGTTGATCACCGCCGTCGTGCACATCACCGGCGGTCCGGAGAGCGATTTCGCGGGCCTATACGTGCTGGTGATCGCCGTGACGGCACTGCTCATGCCGCCGGCGCGAGCCGGCCTCATCACGGTACTGGCGGGACTCGTCTACTTCGCGGACGTGTTCTGGGGCCATCATACGGCCGTGTCGCTGGGTCTCTGGATCCAGCTGGGCGTGTTCGTGCTGGTGGCGGCGGTGACGGCGTACGTCGCAAGCCGGGTGACGGTGATGGGCGCGGAGCGCGAAGCCCTGGCCGCCGAGGTGCGGCAGGTGCAGCTCGAAGCCGACGACGTGCTCCGCAACATCCGCACCGGGGTCATCACGGTGGACGCCGACGGCCGGTTGCTCTACGCCAACCCGGCGTCCGAGGAGATCCTCGGGTTTCGCGGGCGGGACTGGCTCGGCCGGTCGGTGATGCCGGAGTTCGCCCGGCTCGCGCCGGAGTTCTGGGCGGCGGTGACGTCCACGGCGCGGCGCGGCGTCCGGCTGATGCGGGTCGAGGCCACGGTGCACCGCCCCGACCGCACGTTCCCGATCGGGGTAACGACGACCACGCTCGACGGGCCCGTCGGCGCGCCGCCCCGCGTCTCGGCGATCTTCACGGATATCTCGGACTCGAAGCGCCTGGAGGAGCTCCACCTCCGCGCGGAACGTCTCGAGGCTGTTGCCGAGCTGTCGTCGAGCCTCGCCCACGAGATCAAGAACCCGCTCGCGTCCATTCGCAGCTCGGTCGAGCAACTGTCGCGGTCGTCCCGGTCCAACCCCGATGAGAAGTTCCTCGCCAACCTGATCGTGCGCGAGAGCGACCGCCTGTCGCGCCTGCTGTCGGAGTTCCTCGACTTCTCGCGCGTGCGCGTGACCGAATGCCGGCCCATGGACCTGCACGCCGTGGCCGAAGCGGCGATTCGGCTCGTGCGCCAGCACCCCGAGTGCGGCGCCGATGCGCGCATCGTGCTCCAGGGGGGGCCCACGCCGATGGAAGGCGACGAGGATCTGCTGCATCGCGTGGTCTCGAACCTTGTCCTGAACGCCGTGCAGGCCGTGGGCAAGGGCGCCTCGATCACCGTCCGCACGGGCGCGGCCCCCCTGAACGAGCTGCCCGGCGGGGCCGGGATCGAGAATCCGGTGTCGCTGCGGGTGAGCGACAACGGCCCCGGGATCCCGGAGGAGCTGAAGGAGCGCCTGTTCGAGCCGTTCGCGACGGGGCGGGTGGGGGGCACCGGGCTGGGCCTCGCCATCGTGCAGCGCGCCGTCGAGGCGCATCGCGGGTTGGTGCTGGTGGACAGCAAGACCGGCCAGGGAACGACGTTCACCGTGTATTTCCCAGCCGCCCGTCGCAAGGAGGAGGCCGCCTGACATGACCCCCGCAACCCCGGCTCCGTCGATCCTCGTGATCGACGACGAGCAGGGTATCCTCGAGACCCTGAGGATCCTGCTGAAGAACGAGGGCTTCGACGTCACCATCGCGCAAGGCGGCAAGGTGGGCCTCGAGCAGCTCAAAGGCTCGGCGCCCGACATCGTCCTCACCGACGTGAAGATGCCGGGCGTCACCGGGATCGAGATCCTCTCGGCGGTGCGGGCGCAGGACCCGGAGACGCCGGTCATCCTGATGACCGCCCAGGCCTCGCTCCAGAGCGCCATCCAGGCGGTGAACGAGGGGGCCTTCTACTACATCCAAAAGCCCTTCTCGAACGACGACATGGTGGCGATCTGCCGCCGTGCCGCCGAGCATCGGCGGCTGCGCGCGGAGAACAAGCAGCTCAAGCAGGAGATCCGGCGCCGCGAGCGCTCAGGCCAGGTGAAGCCGCTCGGCAAGTCAAAGCTGTTCAGCGACGTGCTGCGCCTCGCCGAGCAGGTGGCGCCGACCGAAAGCACGGTCCTCATTCAGGGCGAGTCGGGCACCGGAAAAGAAGTCATCGCCCGCTACCTCCACGAGCTGTCGGCGCGGACCGAGGGGCCGTTCCTGTCGCTCAACTGCGGCGCGCTCCCGGAGAGCCTGCTCGAGTCGGAGCTGTTCGGGCACGTCAAGGGATCGTTCACGGGCGCCGTGCGGGACAAGCAGGGGCTGTTCGCGGCGGCGCGGGGCGGCACCTTCTTCCTCGACGAGATCGGCGAGATGTCGCCCGCGACCCAGGTCAAGCTGCTCCGGGTGTTGCAGGAGCGCGAGGCGATCCCGGTCGGGGGCACCGAGGCGATTCCGGTGGACGTGCGCGTGGTCGCGGCGACGAACCGCGATCTGGAAGACGACATCAAGCGCGGGCGTTTCCGCAGCGATCTCTACTACCGCCTCAACGTCATCAACATCCACCTGCCGCCGCTGCGCGACCGCCGCGACGACATCCCGATCTTCGTGCGGGCGTTCCTCGATCACATCGCCACGGAGCGTGGCGAGCCGCCCAAGCAACTCGCCCAGGATGCCCTGGAAGTCATCATGGCCTACGACTGGCCGGGCAACGTGCGCGAGCTGGAGAACGCGCTCGAACGGGCCGTCACCCTCACCAAGGGCGAGTCGATCCCGCGCGCCGCCATCCCCGACAAGATCGTCGATCGCAAGGCAGAGCCCCTTGTCGCCGAGCGCCAGCATCACACCCCCACGCTCGACGTGATCGAGCAGGCGTACATCCTCTGGGTGCTGCAAAGCGAGGGCGGCAACAAGACTCGAGCCGCCGAGGTGCTGGGCATCGATCCTTCAACGCTGTATCGTAAGCTTGGCCGCTATGAGGGAGCTCCCGGGGAAAAAGCTGGACCCGAGAAGTGAAGCTCAGCGTCCTCATTCCGGTCTACAACGAGGCCACGACGATCGAGCACGTCGTCGAGCGCGTCCGGAGGATCCCCGCGCCGACCGAGATCATCGCCGTGGACGACGCCTCCAGCGACGGCTCGGGTGACGTGCTCGAGCGGCTGCGCGCGGCCGGCAAGGTGGATCAGGTCGTGCGGCATCCCGTGAACCGGGGCAAGGGCGCGGCCATCCGCTCGGGGATCGCCCACGCCACGGGGGACGTCGTCGTGATTCAGGACGCGGACCTCGAGTACGACCCGCTCGATCTCCCGACCCTGCTCGGCCCCATCGCCGACGGCAAGGCCGACGCGGTCTATGGCTCCCGCTTCCAGGGCGGCCCGCACCGCGTGCTCTACTTCTGGCACGCCGTCGGGAACAGCTTCCTCACGCTCCTGTCCAACATGTTCACCAATCTGAACCTGACGGACATGGAGACGTGCTACAAGGTGATCCGCCGCGACCTGCTCAAGCGGCTCCCCCTCACCTCCAATCGGTTCGGCTTCGAAGTGGAGATCACGGCCCGGCTGTCGCAGGCGGGCGCGCGCATCTGGGAGCTGCCGATCTCCTACAGCGGCCGGACCTACGCCGAAGGGAAGAAGATCACCTGGCGCGACGGGTTCGCCGCCATCTTCCACGTGCTGCACTACAACCTGTTTGCCCCGGGCGGCGATTGGCGCCGGAAGTAAGAGGCGGACTCGCTGCGGCAGGGGTCGCCCTCGCCGCCGGTGCCCTCGCGCTGAACCACGCGCTGGTTGGCGTCTTTTACGACGACGGGTTGTACGCCGGCCTCGCGACCGCGCTGGCAGACGGCCTCGGCTACGTTCACCCGCACCTCCCCGGTACGCCGGCGGCCGTCCACTACCCGCCGCTCTATCCCGCTGTTCTGGCGCCGCTCTTCGGCGTCCTGTCCGTGAGCGCCGCGGCCACGGTCGCCAAGGTGCTCAACCTGCTGCTGGCCTCTCTCGCTGCCGGACTCATCGCGTGGCACGCGGCGCGGACGGAGCTGCTCGACCCCGGTTCGCCGCGTTGGCTCGCTCCGGCGCTCGTCGCCGCGGCTGCCATAGCCATCCCCGTCCTGGCGACACAGTCGGTGCTCTTCGCGGAGCCGCTGTTCGCCGTGCTCCTCGCGGTGGCTGTGATCCTCGCGGACCGCGGCGGTTCGCCGTGGTGGGTGGGCACCGCCGCCGCGCTGGCGCTCTTGACCCGATCGATCGGCGTGGCGGCTGGAGCGGGGATCGCCTGCTTCATGCTGGAGCGCCGCACTCCGTGGCGCGGCGCCCTCAAGACGCTCGTGCCCCTCACCGTGGCGGCCGTGGCGTGGGGGCTGTGGGTCGTGACGCATGAGCGCGGGATCGACCCCGCGCTGGGCCTGAACTACGGCAGCTACGGCGAGATCCTCCGCCAGACCGGCCTCTCGGCCCTCGGCGTGAGCGCGCCCGACCTCCCCCGGCCTCTCGAAGTCATCACGCTGGGGTGGATCCCCGTGCGCTGGGTGTACCACGTGACGGCCGCGGCAACCCTCGGCGTTGGCCTCTACGGGCTCGCGCTCCTCACGCGCCGCTCGGCCGTGGGCTTCACGCTCGTCTTCTACCTCGCGATCCTCGCCATCTGGCCCTATCCCCCGGATCGGTTCCTCTGGGCCGTGCTCCCGTGGCTGGCGCTCGCCTGGGCCGTCGGCGCGCTCGCGCTGTGGCGTCTCCGCTGGCCGCGTGTCCCGGTCGCCTTGCTGCTGGCCGCGCTGGCGGGCGGATACGCGTACTACGAAGTACGCGGGTTCGCCGGCGGCTGGTCGGTGAAGCAGGCGCAAGAGATTTCCGCCAGCTTCAATGAGCTCATTCCTGTCGTCGCCAATCTCCCGGCTGACGCCGTCGTCGCCAGCGACGACGAAGCCCTCGTGTGGCTCTACACCCACCGCACCGCCGTCCCGTTTTACCTGGAGAGCTATCACGGCCGCGAGACCCTCCGTCCTACCGCCGCGGACCATCGCGCCTATCTCGAGCGGATGGGCGTCACACACATCCTGCTCGCGAGCGCGACGTCGCCGTCCGCGGGCGAGCTGCGAGGCCTGATCCAGGTCTATCCCGGGTGGCTGGCGGGCGCATATCGCTGGTCCGGCGGGCGCTGGCTGTTTGCGGTGCAGCGTGGACGCTAAAGCGTCTCTATCTCGCGGTCGCCGCTTGCGCCGTCGTGGTGCACGGTGTCATTGCTGTGTCGTGATACTGATCGGGGACACGACCGGGGCGGCGCCCAGCGAGCCGATCGCCTTGCGCGCGCAGTTCCTGCTCGACCTGGCTCGCGGAGACCGTCTCGGGACCCGCTCGCTGGCCGATTCAGCCCAACGATGGTTATCCGTGGGAGCGAAAATGGTATGTGACATATTTACAATGACTTATGTAATCCTTGCGTCTGGCGAGCAAATTGCAAAAAGCCGGACTTCCGCTGCCATTTGGGGGGGTTATGCGACTCGGTACGAACCACATAAATGGTTGTCTCACATTGGTTTGAGTTCGTGAAATCGTGCAAGGGCACGATTCGTGCTTGCAGTCACTTCGGAAACCTAGTCGCCCAGCTGTATGAGTTCCTTACAGGTCAGTTTCTTACAGGGAGGTAGTCCCGATGAACCGCAAGGGCTTCACACTCATCGAGCTTCTGATCGTCGTGGTGATTATCGGCATTCTTGCCGCCATCGCGATTCCGAAGTTCGCGAACACGAAGGAGAAGGCGTATCTCGCTTCGATGAAGTCGGATCTTCGTAACCTGATCACCGCCGAAGAGGCGTATTTCGCCGACTCGGTGAAGTACAGCGCCAACACAAGTTGTGTGAGTCCGACGCCTCCGGGCGCGGTCGCCTTCTGCACGACCAGCGGTGTTGTCGGCCCCACCATTGCGGTGACGGCTGATGGTTTCACCGCGAACGTGTCGCACACCACGACCACCAAGACGTGCTCCATCTACGTCGGGTCGACGGCGCTGGCCCCGGCTAACAAAGAGGGCGAGCCGAAGTGCGCGTAAGGCCTCTGGCCTGACGCTGGAGGGCGGCGGGGGCGACCCCGCCGCTCTTTTTTTTGCGTCCCGGTGCCGGGAGTGCATATTCTTGCATGCGGCCCAAACCGGCGCTCCGCTCCGAGCTCCTTTTCTACCTGTCCTTCCTGGCAGCCTTCGCGTTGCTGGTCGGCGTGGCCACCTCGCTCCTCGCCCTCGCCCTCGCCCCCGACCAGGGCGTGGCGATGATCGTAACGCTCGTCGCCCTCGAGGTCGCCATCTTCATTCTGTACGGCCGTTCCCTCGTCAGCCGACTCGTGCTGCGTCCCCTCGACCGCGTCGTCGCGGCGGCCGACGCCGTGGCCGATGGTGACCTCGGGGCCCGAGCCCCCGATGCCAACACGCGCGACTTCGCGACCCTCGCCGAGCGCCTCAATCGCATGACCGACCGGCTGCTCGATGCCCAGAGCCAGCTCGTCCGCTCGGAAAAGCTCGCCAGCATCGGCCGGCTCGCCGCCGGTGTCGCCCACGAAGTGGGCAACCCCCTCGGCGCCGTTGGGACCTACGTGGAGGTCTTGCGTCGTCGCGGAGCTGATGACGAAGTGATCGCGGGGATCGCTCGCGAGCTGGACCGCATCGACCGCATCGTCCGCAGCCTCCTCGACTACGCGCGTCCGCACGAGGACCCCCTCCAGCCGGTGGACGCCGCGCGTGTGGCCGCCGGCGCCTTCGAGCTGCTCAAAGCGCAGGGCGCCTTCCGCGGCGTCCGCGCCCAGGTGGATGTGAGCCCCGATGTGCCCCGCATCCTCGGCCGCGCCCACGTGCTGGAGCAGGCGCTCGTGAATCTCCTGCTCAATGCGGTCGACGCGGCGCCCCCCCCGGACGGGCAGATCGTGATCGGGGCGCGGCGCTGGGCCTACGAGCCCGGCCACGCGCCACCCAAGCGTGCCAGCGATCCCGACCACGCGACGCATCCCCGGATGCCCGAACGACGCCCCTCCCGCATCGAATTCGCGGCGGGGCAACCTGGTGCGCTGCTGTTCGTCGCCGACTCGGGGTCGGGCGTCGCCCTCGCCGATCGCGACAAGGTGTTCGAGCCGTTTTACACGACCAAGGAGCCCGGGCGCGGCACGGGACTGGGCCTCGCGATCGTGGCCCGCAGCGTCGACGAGATGGGCGGCGTGGTCTGGGTCGATGCAGCGCGGGAAGGGGGAGCTGTCTTCAAGATGTTCTTTCCTCAGTCGTGAAGCGGGTCTTGGTAGTTGACGATGAGCCCGGGCTGCGCCAATCGCTCGGCCTGCTGCTCTCGGACGCCGGCTACGCCGTGACCGCCGAGAGTGACGGCCGCAAGGCGTTGGAGCGCGCCCTCGCCGAGGCGTTCGACTTGGTGTTGTGTGACGTGCGCATGCCCGAGATGGACGGACTCACCTTCCTGCGGACCTACCGCAGCCGCGGCGGTGTGGCCCTCGTGATCATGATGAGTGCCTACGGCGGCGAAGACGCTGCGTTGGCGGCCATGAAAGAAGGCGCCTACGACTACCTCCCCAAGCCGTTCCGGCCCGACGAAGTCGTGCTCACGCTGCGCAAGGCGGAGGAACGGGAGCGTCTGGGCCGTGACGTGGCGGGGCTGCGCGCTCAGCTCGCCACCGGGCCCGCCGAGCGTGGGCTCATTGCCGAGAGCCGGCCGATGCGGGCCGCCTTGGATCTCGTCGCGCGGGTCGCCGAGCACAACACCACGGTGCTCATCACCGGAGAGAGCGGGACGGGCAAGGAAGTGATCGCCCGGGCGATCCACCGCGCCAGCCCTAGGGCCCCCCGGCCGTTTGTGGGGATCAACTGTGCCGCGATTCCGGAGAGTCTGCTCGAGTCGGAGCTGTTCGGCCACGTGCGCGGCGCCTTCACTGGGGCGACCGCCGACAAGGCAGGGCTGTTCGACCAGGCAAACGGGGGCACGCTGCTGCTCGACGAGATCGGCGAGCTGCCCGTCGGCCTGCAGGCGAAGCTGCTCCGCGTGCTCCAGGAGGGTGAGATCCGGCGGGTGGGAGACCAGAAGACGCGGCGGGTGGACGTGCGCGTCCTCGCGGCGACCGCCCGCGATCTCGCGGCCGAGGCGGCGGCGGGACGATTCCGGGAGGATCTGTTCTACCGGCTCAACGTCGTGGCGATCGAGCTGCCGCCGCTGCGCCAGCGGCGCGAAGACATCGCGCCGCTGGCGCGCCACTTCGTCGCGCGGCTGGCGCAGCGCTTCGGGCGGCCCCTCGCGTTGAGCGACGCGACCGTCGCCTGGCTCCAGCAGCAGGAGTGGCGCGGCAATGTCCGGGAGCTCGAGAACGCGATCGAGCGGGCGGTGGTTTTGACCGACCGGGATGCGCTGGAGCCCGGGGACTTCGCCCCCGCACCCCGCACCCCGCGCCCCGCACAGGTGGGCACGTTGAGCGATGTCGTAGAGGCGGCTGAGACTCAAGCGATCAGCGATGCGTTACAGGCCGTGGACGGGAACCGCCGCGAAGCCGCCAAGCGACTCGGCGTCAGCTTGCGGACGCTGTTCTACAAAATGAGCCGTTACGGGTTGGACTAATTCGTCGTGCAGAGGTTTGCATAAGTGCAGCATTCTGCAGTAGTGCAAGGACCGCGATGATTCACGTAAGTCGTTTAGTTGTAATATATTGCGACACGGCACGCATCCCGCGCTAGGACTGCCCGGACTGGAGGAGTCATGCGTCAACGCGGATTCACATTCATCGAGATTCTGATTGTGATGGTGCTGATCGGGATCATCGCGTCGTTCGGCATCCCGAGGATTCGGGGCGCCATCGAAAAGCAAAACGTGCGCTCGGCGCGCGTGGCGGTCGGCACGATCGTCGTCAAGGCGCGGGCGGCCGCGATTCAACGCGGCTGCACCTCCGCGGTGCATTTCACGTCGGGCACGAGCGGCACCGTGTGGGTCACGACCTGCAAGACCAATACGGCCGGCCTGGACACGCTCGGCGGCATCGAGCGCATCGCCGGTCGCTGGAACGTGACATTCACGGCGACGGCCGACTCGATTCGCTTCATGCCGAACGGCATCAGCCTCGGCAACGCCGCCAATACGGTGCTCAAGTTCACGTCCAGCGGGAACAGCGATTCAGTCGTGGTCAACTCGGTCGGGAAGGTGGTGCACTGATGAAAGCGAACAACGCGCGAGGCTTCACCATCGTGGAAATCATCATCGCGATCGTCGTCCTCACGGTGGGTCTACTCGGCCTCGTGTCGACGGCGGCCCTCGTGACGCGCATGATCGCCCGCGGCCAGCGCTCGGCCGTGGCCTCGATTTTCGCGGCGCAGCGGCTGGAGCTACTCCGCCCCTCGGCGTGCATCGCCGCGCAGCGTACCAACGGCACCGACTCGCTGATGCGCGGCAGCGCCTGGGTAGCGATCAACAACTGGACCTGGATCGCTGAGGGCAACGAGTACTACCGCGCCCGCATCGTCACGACCTATAAGACCGTGAAGAACCGCGTGCGCACCGACACGCTCGAACTGGGGGTCCCATGCCTCATCTGAACCGTCGCGGCCTCACCCTCGTCGAGCTGCTCGTCGCCCTGGTGCTCCTGAGCATCGTCTCGGCGGCGCTGTACCGCGTGCTCGTCAGCAACCAGCGCATCTATCAGGCGCAGACGCAGCGCATCGACATGCAGCAGAACATTCGCGCCGCGGCGCAGATCCTGCCCGCCGACCTGCGAGAGATGGACGCCTCCGAAGGTGACATCTCGGCCGCCAGCGCCACGAGCGTCACGTTCCGCGCGATGCGCTGGATGGGGATCATCTGCTCGGCGCCCGTCACGGGCCCCCTGCCGGCGGTGGAGACTCCCGTGCTGGTGTTCACCGTGATGAACCAGAAGCTGATGGGGCAACGGACCCCAGTGGTGGGCGACTCGGTGCTGATTCGCTACGAAGGCGATGAGGGCACGAGCCAGGACGACGCTTGGGTCCGCGGATTGATCACCGCCATGGTGAACCAGAACTGCCCTGCCGGCCAGCCTTATAACGGCGCCGCCGGCGTGCAGATCACCGCCACGGCCAGCATGCTGCAGGTAGCGGCGCCACCGCAGATGGCGACGCCCAACGTCACCAACAGCATCTACCAGGGGGCGCCGGTGCGCGGTTTCATCACCGCGACCTACAGCCTCTATCAGCCGGCCGGTGACACGTCGTGGTACGTCGGCCTGACCCGCGGCGCCGCCGCGATCCAGCCGATCGTGGGCCCCGTGCTCTCGAATGGCCTGGCGTTCACGTTCTTGAACGACACGAACAACGTGGTGCTCAATCCGGCCCTCGCGAACGATCGCGTGCGCGTGGGATCGGTGCTGTTCACGCTGCGCGCCCGCACGGCGCAACCGGTGCGCGGCCAGACAGGTGGAACGAACAGAAACGTCGTAGACAGCGTGACCGTCCGCGTCGCGCTGCGCAATAACCGGCGCTTCTAGCAGTCGGCGCCCCGAGCGAATCGGAGGAGTGGTCGTATGAAACGGAATCGCAATGAGCGCGGCATGGCTCTCGCCATCGCCATCTTCGCCCTGGTCATCGTCGGGGCCCTGGTCGCCGGCGCGTTCTTCGCCGGCACCCAGGAGCAGCGCGTGGCCGAGAACTCGAAGCGCCTGCAGCAGTCGTTCGGTGCCGCCGAGATGGGCCTGAACGAAGTGATCCGCAATTGGAGGCCTGTAGCGCTCAACAAGATGGGGATCTACCCGCGCGATTCGGTGCGTGTGCCGCTCGCGCCGAACGACAGCATCACCCCGGACCGCTCGGGCGTGTACGGCGGGTATGTCTACCGCCTGAATGACCAGGTCTTTCTGGTGGACATCACCGCGCGCGACAAGCAGACCAAGAGCGGCGTGGCGGGCGGGGGCGCACGCCAGCGCCTCGGCCAACTGGTTCGCATCCGGCTGGTGAACTTCGCCATCGGTGCCGCGCTCACCACGCGCGGCGGCGTGAGCCTCAAGGGTAACGCGCTCGTGAGCGGCCGCGATACCATCCCCCAGGGGTGGGATCCGGCCTACTGCGACACGATCGGCGATACGACCAAGGCGGGGATCCGGACGCCCGACGCGACCCAGGTCGACACGCAGCGGACGGGTCAGCTGTACGGCAACCCCACGGTGAAGCAGGACACGAGCATCCACAACAGCACATTCAACCAGTTCGGCGACATCAGCTACGCGTCGCTGGCCGCCAGCGCCAACATTCAGCTGTCGGGCGGCAACTACAAAATCGATCCGGTGACGGTCGGCACCAGCTGTAACCAGGCGGTCTTGACGAACTGGGGGGACGGCATGAACCCCACGCAGCCGTGCGGGAGCTACTTCCCGATCATCCACATCGCTGGGGACGCGACCCTGAACGGCGACCAGGGGCAGGGTGTGCTCCTCGTGGACGGCGATTTGAGCATCCAGGGCAGCTTCGTCTTCTACGGCATCGTGCTGGTTCAGGGGAGCATGAAGACCGCCGGTGGCGGTTCGACCGACGCCCACTTCTACGGGGCGGTGATGGCCAGCAACGTCGACCTGGAGCTCAACAGCCTGGCCGGTAACGCCACGCTCCAGTACTCTAAGTGTGCTGTTACCAACGCGATGGAGGGCACACAGGTGGTTACGCCGGTGCGGTCGCGGGCGTGGGCGCAGCTGTTCTAAGAGGCCTAAGTACAAGTCTCTGAACTACTTGTTGTTCTGACCTCACGTAGGTTCGAGGCTTGACAGGATAAGGGGCGGGGCTTACTGTAGTTTGCCCTCGCCCCATCCTTGTCTCTAGCCCCTGGGTCTATGGCTCTCTTTGGCTTCTTGGGCGGCAAAAAAACCTCAGTTGGCTTGGACATCGGCTCCGGCATCATCAAGCTGGTGGTCATCGACCACTCCGGCAGCGAGCCTGAGCTGATCAAGGTGGCCACCACCGAGGTTGCGGCGGACGCGATCGTCGAGGGGGAGGTCATGGACCCCGGCATCGTCGCCGAGGCCATTCGGGGTTTGTTCGAGACCGCCGGCGTCAAGCGGAAATCGGTGGTGACGGCCGTCGGGGGCCGGGACGTCATCGTCAAGAAGATCCAGATGGACCGGATGAAGGAAGGGGATGCCCGCGAGGTCATCCGCTGGGAGGCCGAGCAGCACGTGCCGTTCGACATGGCCAACGTGGAGCTCGACTTCCAGATCCTCGATCCCGACGCCGAGGGCCTCCAGATGAACGTGCTTCTGGTGGCCGCGAAACGGGAGCTGGTGGAGAGCCGGGTGGGCCTCCTCTCCGAAGCGGGCCTCGAGCCGTCGATCATCGACGTCGACGCCTTCGCCATCCACAACGCCTTTGAGCTCAATCACCCCGATGCGATGCAAGGGGTGGTGGGCCTCGTCAATATCGGCCACGAAGTGACCAACGTGAACATCCTCGAGGACGGCGTCCCCGTGCTGACGCGGGACCTGTCGGTCGGGACCCGGCGCTTCCGCGAGGACCTGCAGCGTGAGAAGGGGCTGTCGGGCGAGGACGCGGAGAGGGTCATTCAGGGCGCCGCCCAGAGCGCCGACCTCTCGGGGTACGTGGACGCGCGCGGGGAAGAGATCGCGGTGGGGGTGGAGCGGGCGGCGGCGTTCCTCGCGACGGCGTCGCGCTCGGCGGGCGGGCTGTCGCGGGTCTACACGATCGGCGGCGGCGCCCGCATCCCCGGCCTGAACGACGTCCTGGGCAGCCGGCTCAAGGTGCCGGTCGAGCTGGCGAATCCGGTGCAGCGGCTGCGCGTCCGGGACGACGTGTTCGAAGCGGTGTCGGTGGATGAAGTGGCGCCGCTGCTGATGCTGTCGGTGGGTCTGGCGCTGAGGCGCGCCGCATGATCGAAATCAATTTACTCCCCGGCAAGAAGAAGAAGGCGGCGGGTGCGGGCCTCAAGCTGTCGATGCCCGATTTCCGCGCCATCATCGCCCAGGTCAAGGATCCCTGGTTGATCGGCGCCATCGGCGCGTGGGTGGTGGTCGGGGGCGGCGGCGCGGCGCTGTTCATCACGGGCCGGGCGCGGTTGGCGGCGGCCGAAGCACGGCTCGAGGCGGTGAAGACCGAGAAGCGCCGCTACGACATCGTGATCGCTCAGAAGCGCCAGGCCGAGAAGGTGCGCGACTCGCTGGTCGCGCAGATCAACGTGATCCGCACGATCGACGCTGACCGCTACATCTGGCCGCACGTGCTCGATCAGATCACGAAGGCGCTGCCGCCCTACACCTGGGTCACCCACGTGCAGTCCGTCGGCGCCGTCGTCGCGGGCGCGCCGGGGCAGGCGCAGGTCACCGTCCAGACGGATTCGGCGGGGAGGCCGCTGGTGCGGGTCTCGATCGACGGGAAGACGGTGGACATCCAGGCGTACACCACCTTCCTGCGCCAGCTCGCCGCGTCGCCGTGGTTCACGGACGTGACCCCCGCCAGCTCGCAGGTCGTGATCGAAGCGGACCGGCCGGTCACGGCGTTCAACGTAACGGTGCGGTACCGGGTGGCGGATTCGGTCTACATCCGCACGGTGCCGCTCGTTCAGGCGGTGAGGTAGCGCGATGGCCCTGATCCCGACGGACCAACGCAGCCAGATCATGATGCTGCTCGTCCTCGTGGCGGCGGCGGGCGGCTACTTCTTCTGGACCAAGGTGCAGGCCCCGCAGAGCGCGCAGATCACCGCGGCGCACACCGAGGCCGACAGCCTCCAAAAGATCGTCGAGGCGGCCAAGGCCGACCTCGCCAGCGGCACCGTGGAGGACCTGCGCCGCAAGGTCGAAGAGTACCAGGGCTCGCTCGAGCTGATGAAGCGCCTGGTCCCCGACAAGAACGAGGTCCCCACCCTGATCGACGACATCTCGACCAAGGCCAAGGTCCGCGGCATCACCCTGGGCAAGATCCAGCCGCTCACCCCGGAGATCGGCGCGCCGTTCGATACGTACCGCTACCGGCTCGAGGTGTACGGCCACTACGACCAGGTGGGTGAGTACATGTCCGATGTCGCCTCGCTGCCGCGCATCGTCGTGCCGCAGGACGTGGCACTGTCGTTCGCGCCGCCGGCCACGGCAAAGCTGCTGGGCGACACCGCGGGCGCGCTGCTGCTCGCGGAGTTCACGATCCGCACGTTCGTGAAGTCGACGAGTCCGCCGCCGCCCAAGCCCGCAGCCGCCGGAGGCAATCGTGCGCGTCCTTAGCGTCGCCCTCGCGCTCGCCGCGCTCGCGGCGCCCGCGGCGGCCCAGCGGGACACGGCGCGCGCCGACTCGGCGCCGCCGGCGCAGTCGTTGCTGCGCGAGGTCTTCGCCTACGAAGGCGGAGGGCGCGACCCGATGATGTCGCTGCTCAAGTCCGGCGACGTGCGGCCGCTGCTGACCGACTTGAAGCTCACGACCGTCGTCTACGACTCCCGCTACGCGGCGCGCAGCGTCGCCGTGCTCCGCGACATCACCACCAAGCCGTCGCGGATCTACCATGTGAAGACCGGCGACATCATCGGCCGCCTCAAGGTGACGCAGATCCGCCCACGGGAAGTGGTCTTTACCGTTCAAGAATTCGGGTTCGAGCGTCAGGAAACGTTGTCGCTCGCCAAGCAGGAGGACATGCCATGAAGCCGATTCTCTCCCTCGCGGCGCTGTTCGCCGTCGCCTTGCCTGCGACCCTCGCCGGAACGGTGGGAGGCGGAGGGGGCGGGAGGGGGGGCGCGCGGGACGGCGAAGTCCGCTCCGTCAGCGTCCTCCCGGCCGCCGGCCAGGTGGAGGTCGTGATCGATCTCCAGGGCGCCGTCGACGTCCAGGACTTCACGCTCAGTGGGCCCGCGCGGCTGGTGGTCGACTTGGTGGGCGCCCGCCTCACGGCGCCGGCCACGCTGTACGACGGCCAGAACCGCGGCGGCATCCGCAATATCCGCTACGCCCAGTTCAAGCCGGACGTGGTGCGCGTGGTGATCGACCTCGACGTCCTGAAGGATTATCAAGTCCAGCGCGGCGCCGGTCAGGTGCGCGTGCGCATCGGGACCGAGCGCACCGGATTCGCGGCCTGGTCGAGCCTGAACGGAGCGGCCGTTCCCGTCGCGACGACAACGACCCCCGTCAGGCCGCCGAGTGAGGACGCGCCGCCCGTGCCCGACGTGACCAGTGGTCCCGACCAGGCGGCGCGCGTGCGCACGCCCACCGTCGGCCGTCCCATGTCGATCGAAGAGTACCTGGCGACGCACCGCACAGAGGCGCAGCAGTCTCCGGCGCCGCGCATCACGGTGCAGTGGGACGCCGCCAGCATCGAAGACGTGGTGGCGGGCTTCGCGGCCTTCAGCGGCCGCACGATCATCATCGGCAAGGGCATCACCGGCACGGTGAGCGCCGAAATCAAGAACCAGCCGTGGGACCTCGCGTTCCACGCGGTGCTCGAGTCGCAGGGCCTCGACGTCGTGACGCTCCCCGGCGGGATCTTCAACGTCGTCAGCAAGGCCGAGCTGGCGCGCGCCGACTCGACGGTCCCGATCGAGACGCGCCTCGTGCGCATCAATTACGCCAAGGCGACTTCGCTCGTGCCGGCGGTGGCGTCGATCGTGACCAAGCGGGGCGCGGTCGTGGCGGACTCGACGAGCAACTCGCTCGTCATCACCGAGGTCAGCTCGCGCATCAACCAGGTGGCGGATTTCGTGCAGGGGCTCGACCTGCGCACGCCGCAGGTGTCGATCCAGGCGAAGATCATCTTCGTGGACCGCACCGACGTGGAGGAGCTCGGCGTCAAGTACGACCTGGGCTCGACGACCCAGTTCTTCAACCGGCTGATCCAGCGCCCCGATCCCCGCTCCGCGGAGCCCGTGGACACGGACCTGGACGGCGTACCCGACGCGCTCGTGCCGACGAAGAACTTCGCCAGCACCGACAACATCGTCTCGTTGGGCGGCAACTCGCTGTCGGCCATCGGCAACGCGGGCCAGGCGGTGGTGAACCCGGCCCTCGAGCTGATCTTCTCGACGGCGATCGGCAACTTCGACCTCACAACGTTCGTGCAGGCGCTGCAGCGCGTCGAGCTGGCCGACATCCAGGCCGAGCCCACGATCACCACGGTGGACAATCGCCAGGCCGAGATTCTCGTCGGCGACCGCGTGCCGATCCGCATCATCGACGTCAGCGCGCAGGCGGGGGCGACGACGGGGAGCAATGTGCCGCGCGCCACGGTGCAGTTCCAGCAGACGGGCATCAACCTCCGGGTCACGCCGCACGTGACGCAGAACCGGCAGATCCTGATGGAAGTGCACGCCGAGCGGTCGAACGTGAAGCCGGCGGCGGTCGACATCGGGTTCACGTTCCAGACGCAGCAGGCCGACAACCAGATCCTCGTCAATGACGGCGAAACGGCTGTAATTGGCGGACTTACGGTGACCGAGGTCACGGTAACCAAGTCGGGAATCCCGTTTCTTGTAGATCTGCCGATTCTGGGCAAGCTGTTCGGGTTCACGTCCCAGACGGAGAACCGGCGCGATCTGCTGATTCTGATCACGCCTCACATCATCGACGACCTGGTGGCGCCCACCGGGCAGTAAGCCGGGAGCTGACATGCGGCACGCACGACGCGGCACGATACTCGGGGGGCTTGTCGTCTCCGTTCTCGCCCTATGGGCGTGCGAGACGACGCGCAACATCGGCGGCATCCAGCGGGACAACGTCACACCCGTCATTTCCCTGACCAACACGGCGGGGGACACGCAGGACATTACCGCTGGACTGCGCTTCAACGTTTCGGCGGTGGACAACCTCGCCCTGAAGAGCATCCGCCTGACGTTCCTCGGCGGCTTCATCGGGCAGCTCGACACGGTCTTCACCGGCCAGGTGAAGACCTACTCCGTGAGCCGGACGATCACCTTCTCGCCCAGCTCCGGCGCGGGTGGCGGTATCACGATCATCGGCCGCGCTACCGACGGCGCCGGCAACTTCGCCGAAGACACGCTCTTCATCTTTCTGAACAACGTCCAGGCGCTACGCGTCACGCTGATCTCGCCGCAACCCGGCGCGCTCGCGTCGCAGGGCGGCGGCATCCCGGTCGACATCCAGGCTGTGCAGAACACCGGCATCGCGAAGGTCGGCTTCCTGGTCGCGCCGCGTACGTCCGTGAGCGACCCGACGACGCCGCCCGTCGACTCGATCTTGTACACCGCGCCGCTCGCCGACTCGGTGGAGTTCGTCGATACGCTGGTCGTGGTGCCGACGACCGGGACGTTCAACGTCGTGGGCTTCGCCGAGGACTCGGCGGGCCGCCGCGGGTTCAGCAACGTCGTCACCGTGACGATCCAATCGGCGGCGAACGACGTGACGAAGCCGCTCGTTTCGCACAAGGTCGCCTCGCGCGTCGAAGTGGACGATTCGGTCACCGTGCGCGCCACCGACGCCAGCCCGATTTCCTGGATCGGGTTCCGGGTCGATACGAACGGCGCGTTGATGCGCTTCGACACCGTCAACGTCCTGGCGGGCAACCTGACCGACGTGACGCGCCGCTTCAGTCTGGGGCTGCAGGCGCTGACGCCGCTGCCGCGCACCATCGTCGTCCGGGGCTACGCCTGCGACGGCGCCGCAGCGCGCAACTGCGACTACACGAACACCACGTCGCTGCTGCCGAGTCCGCCCGTGCAGTTCTTGGGCGGGCCGGCCCGCTCGACGTCGGGCCTGATCGACACGGTCATCGTCGTGGCGGGCATCACGGTGCCTCTGCCGCTGGGCGGGCGCATCGCCGACGCCATCTTCAACGCCAACGACTCGACGCTCTACCTCACGAACCCCGATCTGTCGCGGGTCGAGATCTTCCAGGTGGCGAACACGTCGTTCGTCGCGGCCGGCATCCCCACGGCGGGGCCGCAGCCCTGGGGCATCGCGCTGTGGCCGCGCGATACGCTCGGCAACTACGGCGACTCGATCGTCGTGGCCAACTCGGGCGGCACCGAGCTGTCGATCATCGACGTCCGGCCGGGCGTGCGCCGCTTGGCGTGGCGCCAGGACCTCCCCGACTTCCTGATCGAGACGTACAAGATCCTCACGGCGCCGACCCGCGCGGAGATCAAAGTGTACGACGTGTCGGACCGGCCGCAGTACGTGGCCACGGTGTGCCGCGTCACGTCGACAACGCCGAACTGCAACAGGGACTCGATTTTCGCGATCTACTCGACGACCCCGACCACCTCCAGTACGTCGCCGTTCAAGAATCGGGCGACCCTGCGGATGGAGAAGCTCCGCAACCCTGCGGAGTTCAATAACAATCCGGACTCGCTCTTCGGCCACCTCTTCTGGGAGCTGGCCGGCGACAGTACGCTCTCCAGTGAGAGCCGCGATACGCTGCGCATCGAGCTGCGCCGCGGCCGGCCCTACAACCAGCAAAAACTCGTGCTCAGCGCCTGCGCCGGCGTGACGATCGAGCTGGCGACGTTCGGGCTCGGCGATACGACGTTCGTGCGCAACTCGGGAAACTTCACGCACGCCTTCATCGGCGAGGGCGGCAACATCACGACGGAGTTCGCCCGCGTCGTCGGGTACACGACCAAGGCGGCCTTGCTTCACGGCAACCTCTACGCCCGCCAGTGCGCCACGGACCCCGGTTACGCTGGGGTCACGTCGGACTCGGGCGACAACGACCGCGACGTTGGTGTCACGCCGGCGATTGACGTCAGCGACTTCATCAGCGTCACCGGCGTGACGATCCACGCCGTCGCCACGAACTTCAACGGCGGGACCAACCTGGTGCACGCCGACTCGATCTACTTCCTGGACGAGGGCCTGAAGCTCAAGGGCACGGCGTGCTCGGAGGCGGCACCTGGGTCGGGATGTCTGCTCGGCACGTTCGGCATGGACATGAACTACCGGCACGACTTCCTGGCCGGGCAGGGAGGCTCGACGGGCCTTGGCGGAACCCGAGACTCTACGCTCCGCCTCGCCTTTGCGGCGCGGCCCGACGGCAACATCGACGTCTTCGACACGTTCTTCTACGGACGCATCGCGACGATTCCGGTGCGCGATCCGATCATCGGACCGCTGCGCGTCGCCCGCAACGCGGCGAACACGCGGCAATGGCTGTTCGGCGTGACCGCCAAAGGCGTCGTCATGGTGCAGCTGCCGGTGATCCCGAACCCGTTCCCGGTCGGGCGACCCTCTCTGTGGGGCAGCCCATGAGGCCGGGCGGCTTCGGGCCCGAATACTGACGCGCGAGCCCGACCTCGGTCGGGCTCGCCTGTTATGGGAGGCGCAGCGAGTAGATGACTTTCCGGTTCACGACGGCGGGCGAATCGCACGGCCGCGGCCTGGTGGCGATCCTCGAGGGGATCCCCGCCGGCCTCCCCGTGTCCGCCGAGCGCGTGGACGCGGAGCTGAAGCGCCGCCAGGGCGGCTACGGCCGTGGCGCCCGTATGAAGATCGAGTCCGACCGCATCGAATGGCTCGCCGGCGTGCGCGCCGGCGAGACGCTCGGCTCCCCTATCGCCGTGCTCATCTGGAACCGCGACTGGGAGCACTGGCAGGACGTGATGGCCCCCGAGGCCGACAGCCCGGGAAGCGAGCGACGCCGCCAAGTCACCCGGCCCCGCCCGGGCCACGCCGACCTGGCCGGGTCGCTCAAGTACGACCGCAGCGACGCCCGCGACATCCTGGAGCGCGCCAGCGCGCGCGAGACGGTCGCGCGCGTCGCCTGCGGGGCCATCTGCAAGATCCTGCTGGGCGAGTTCGGGATCGAGATCGGCAGTCATGTGGTGGAGCTGGGCGGCGTCACCGCTAAGCCCATCTCCCTTCTCCCATCTCCCTTGAACGAAGCCGCCGATGCCAGTCCGCTGCGCTGCCTCGACAAGGAGGCTGAGGCCGAGATGATCAAGCGGATAGACGCCGCCAAGGACGCAGGCGACACGCTGGGCGGCATCGTCGAGGTCGTGGGGCTCGGCATCCCCGTCGGACTCGGCTCGCACGTCTCCTGGGACACGAAGCTCGACGGCCGCCTCGCGCAGGCCCTGATGTCGATCCCCGCCGTGAAAGGCGTCGAGGTCGGCCTGGGTTTCGAGGCGGCGCGGCGCAAGGGCTCGGAAGTGCACGACGAGATCCTGCCCGGCTTCGCCCGCGCGACGAACCGCGCCGGCGGTACGGAGGGCGGCATGACGACCGGTGAGCCGCTGGCGCTGCGCGTGGCGATGAAACCGATCTCGACGCTGATGTCGCCGCTCAAGACGGTGGACCTGAAAACCGGCGGGCCGGCCCAGGCCCAGTCGGAGCGTTCGGACGTGACCGCCGTGCCGGCGATGGGCGTGATCGCGGAAGCGATGATGGCGATCGTGCTCGCGGAGGCACTGCTCGAGAAGTTCGGCGGTGACGCGCTCAGCGAGCTGAAGCGCAACGTGGAGGGTTACCTCGCGCAGGTGCGCGCCCGCACGTCGAAGCGGGAGGGAGCCGCCTCCTGAAACGACACGTCGTGTTGATCGGCCTGCCCGGCTCGGGGAAGACGACGGTCGGTCGCACCGTCGCCGAGCGGCTGCACGCGGGATTCGTGGATGTGGACTCGATCCTGAACCGCAAGGAAGGGAAACCCATCGCCATGATCTTCGCGGAGAAGGGTGAGCCGGCGTTCCGCGAGATGGAGCGAAAGGAAGTGGAGATCGCGTTGGCGAACGAGCCGGCGGTGATCGCGCCGGGCGGCGGGTGGGCCGCGCAGCCGGGGGCGCTCGAGGGCGCAAGACCCGCCGCGTACGTGATTTATCTCAAGACGCGTCCCGAGACGGCGGCATCACGCGCGGCCCCCTCGGGAACCCGTCCGATGTTAATGGGTGAAGACCCAGAGGCGCGGATGCGCGTCCTCATCAAAGAACGCGAGCCGTTCTACCTCAAGGCGGATGCCAAGGTGGAGACGGACAACAAAACGCCGGAGCAGGTCGCCGCGGAAGTCGTCCGGCTTGCGCAGACAGGTGCGGGATGGTAAAGATGCGTTCCCGCAGTTTGACGAAAGGTTGATCAGTGGCAGCTAAGAAGAAGGGCGTGACGCCCAAGGTAAAGAAAGAACGCAAGTCGAAGTCGGCTGACCCCGCGGCGGCGCCGCGGGGTAAAGGCAGCGCGCTCGTCATCGTCGAATCGCCCACCAAGGCCAAGACGATCGGCAAGTACCTGGGCCGCGGCTACACGGTGAAGGCGACCGTGGGACACGTGCGCGACCTCCCCAAACGCGAGCTGGGCGTCGACGTCGAGAACGGCTTCACCCCGAAATACGTGACAATCAAGGAGAAGGCGAAGACCCTGGCCGAGATCAAGAAGGCGGCCAAGGCGTCGTCGCGCGTGCTGATCGCGACCGACCCCGACCGCGAGGGCGAGGCGATCGCCTGGCACGTGGCGTCGCAGCTCAATGGGGGCAACGGCGACCACGTCCGCCGTGTCCTGTTCCACGAGATTACCAAGGACGCCGTGGCCGAGGCGCTTGCGAACCCGCTCGACATCGACCAGCGCAAGGTCGACGCGCAGCAGGCGCGCCGCATCCTCGACCGCCTGGTGGGCTACAAGGCCTCGCCGCTCCTGTGGAAGAGCATCAAGACCGGGCTTTCGGCGGGGCGGGTCCAGACCGTGGCGCTGCGGCTGATCTGCGAGCGCGAGGACGAGATTCGCAAGTTCGTGCCGCAGGAATACTGGACCATCGCCGCCGACCTCGAGAAGGACGGCCAGGCGTTCCAGGCGCGGCTGCACAAGCTCGACGGGCACAAGCCGGAGATCGCGAACGAGGCCGCGGCCCAGGCGATCGTGGCCGATGTCGCGAAGCTGCCGTTCGTCGTCACGGCGGTGGAGCGCGGCGAGCGGCGCCGCAAGGCACCGGCGCCCTTCACCACGAGCACGATGCAACAGGAGGCGGCGAAGCAGCTCGGCTTCTCGGCGGGCCGCACGATGCGCGCCGCGCAGCGCCTGTACGAGGGTATCGAGCTCGGCGAGGAGGGTCCCGTCGGCCTCATCACGTACATGCGGACCGACTCGGTGCGCGTGGCCGACAGCGCCATCACCCAGGCGCGCGAGTTCATCAACGCGCAGTACGACAAGCGCTACCTGCCGGCGGAGCCGAACGTCCACAAGAGCGGCCGCGGCAACTCCCGCGTGCAAGACGCCCACGAGGCGATCCGGCCCACCGAGGTGGGGCGGCGTCCCGAAGAGCTGAAGCAGCATCTCGAGTCCGACTTGTTCAAGCTCTATCAGCTCATCTGGCGGCGCTTCGTCGCCTCGCAGATGACGCCCGCGGTGTACGAGGCCACCAAGGTGGACTTCGACCTGGAGGGCGGGCGCTTTGTGTTCCGCGCCACCGGCTCGCGCGTGCTGTTCGACGGCTACCACGTCCTCTACCAGGAAGCCCACGAGCCGGAGGAAGGGAAGACGCTGGGCGACCTGGCGCCGATCCCGCCGCTCGCCGCAGGCGACCGCGTGACGGTCAAGCAGATCGTGCCGAGCCAGCACTTCACCGAGCCGCCGCCGCGCTTCAGCGAGGCGAGTCTCGTGAAGGAGCTGGAGCGCCTGGGAATCGGCCGGCCCTCGACCTACGCCGCCATCATCTCGACGCTGCGCACGCGCTGGTACGCCACCGCGAAGGACCGGCGCTTCCAGCCCACCCCGCAGGGCGAGACGGTGTGGAAGGTCATGAAGCGCTGTCTCCCCGAGGTGTTCGACGTCGGGTTCACGGCGCAGATGGAGACCGAGCTCGACAAGGTCGAAGAGGGTGATCTGGGCTGGCAGCAGGTGCTGGGCGATTTCTGGGGCCCGTTCAACCAGGCGCTCGCGGCCATCGACATGCCGCAGATCATCAACGACGTGCACGACTTGTCCAAGCTGCACGAGGAGAAATGCCCCAAGTGCGGCAGCCCGCTCGAGGTGCGCAGCGGGCGGTTCGGGCCGTTCATCGCGTGCATCAAGTACAAGGACAAGGAGTGCGACTTCTCGAAGTCGGTCCGCAAGGACAAGGTGCCCGACCGGCCGAGTGACGAGATCTGCAAGGAGTGCGGCGCGCCGATGGTGATCAAGACGGGGCGGTTCGGCGAGTTCCTCGCCTGCACGCGCTACCCGGAGTGCAAGCACACGCGCCCCGTCCCGCTCGGCATCAAGTGCCCGAAGTGCGGCAGCGGCGACCTGGCGGAGCGGCGCACCAAGAAGGGCCGGAACTTCTTCGGTTGCCTGCGCTACCCGGATTGCGATTATTCCACTTGGAACCGGCCGGTGGCCGTCCCCTGTCCCAGCTGCGGCTTCGTGGGGATGGAGCAGAAACAGTCGAAGACCTCGGGGGCGACGCGCAAGTGCCTCAAGTGCGGACACGAAATGGCGGTGGAGGAGACGGCGTCCGAGCCCGTAGCATTGTAGGGGCGCAGCATGCTGCGCCCCTACTGGCCGCGGTCGTAGGGGGTGGCTTGGCGGGGAGCGAGGCCGCCTGGGCCCTGGCGGAGCGCGGCGTGAAGGTTACGCTGCACGAGATGCGGCCCGGGCGGATGACGCCGGCCCATCAGACGGGCAACCTCGCCGAGCTGGTCTGCAGCAACACCTTCAAGTCGGTCGAGCCCACCAACGCGCACGGTCTCTTGAAAGCCGAAATGCGGCGCCTCGGCAGCATCGTGCTCCAGGCGGCCGATGAGGCCCGCGTGCCGGGCGGGACGGCGCTCGCGGTCGATCGCGTGGTCTTCGCGGCGCGCGTCGAGCGGCGCCTGCTGGCGCACCCCAACATCACGGTGGCGCGGGACGAGGTGACCGAGCTGCCGTCGCCCGGCATCATCGCCACGGGGCCGCTCACGTCGGACGCGCTCGCCCAGGCGATCGCCGCCCGACTCGGCGTCACGTCGCTCGCGTTCTATGACGCGATCGCGCCGATCGTGGCAGCCGACTCGCTCGACCTGAGCCGGCTGTTTCGCGCGTCGCGCTACGGCAAGGGGGACGGCGACGATTACCTCAACGCCCCGCTGACGAAAGAGCAGTACGAGGCGTTCGTGGCGGCCCTCGTCGCGGGCGAGCAATACGTTCCCGGGGGGGGTCACGACTTCGACAAAGCGGCGTACTTCGAGGGGTGCCTGCCGATCGAAGAGATGGCCCAGCGGGGCGCGGAGACGCTAAGGCATGGGCCCATGAAGCCCTTTGGATTGGTCGATCCCCGGGCTGGCGCCCGGGGTCAGGCAGAGCCTTACGCGGTCATTCAGCTGCGGCAAGAAGACCGGGCCGGGCAGATGTGGAATCTCGTGGGATTCCAGACCCGGCTCAAAATCCCCTCGCAGCAGCGCATCTTCAGGACGATTCCCGGCCTCGAGAAAGCCGAGTTCCTGCGGTTCGGGAGCATCCATCGCAATTCCTACGTCAACGCGCCCCAGGCGCTGACGCCGCATCTCTCGACGAAGGACGATCAGCGGCTGCTCTTCGCGGGGCAGCTCACCGGCGTCGAGGGCTACACCGAGTCGGCGGCGACGGGGCTCTTGGCGGGGATCAACCTGGCGCGCCTCTTGGAGGGCGAGGAGCCGCTCCTGCCTCCGCCCACGACGATGCTGGGCGCGCTGTACCGCTACCTGCGGGAGGCCGACCCGGCGCACTTCCAGCCGATGAACGCCAATTTCGGGCTCGTCGAGCCGCTCGAGGTGCCCGTCAAGGACAAGATGAAGAAGAAGGAAGCGCTCGTGGAGAGGGCGCTACGAGACATCGAGGTGTTTGCGGACCAGTTGCGAGTCCTGGCGTGATCGACGCCTTCGTCGACTTCCTCTCCAAAGAGCGCAACGACTCGCCCCACACCGTGAAAGCCTACGCGCACGACGTGGGCGAGTTCGCGGCGTTCTGCGAGCGTTTCTACGGCGGGCCCTGGACCTGGGCCGGCGTCGACCGCCTGGCGGTGCGCGGCTTCCTGGGCGCGCTGCAGCAGCGCGGCCTCGCCAAGCGGTCGATCGCGCGCGCGCTGTCAGCGTTGCGGACGTTCTATCGGTTCCTCAACACCACCCAGGGGATCGAAGTGAATCCCGCGCGCGCGACGCGTACGCCCAAACTCGACCGCACCCTCCCGCTGCACTTGGAGCGCGCGGAGATCGAGATGCTGTTCGCCGAAGCGGAGGCGCGGGCGGCAGCGGGAAGCTTCCGCGAGGCGCGCGACCTCGCGATGCTCGAGCTGTTCTACTCGACCGGCATGCGGTTGTCGGAGCTGGCGGGGCTGAACGATCAGGACCTCGACCTCGTGTCGGACCAGGTCAAGCTGCGCGGCAAGGGGAAGAAGGAGCGCATCGTGCCCGTCGGCTCGCATGCGGGCGCCGCGCTGCGGCGCTACTTCCGCCATCGCGACGCGTTACTGGCCGCGCTTGGCGCTACGGTGCGCCCCGTGTTCGTGAATCAGCGGGGCAAGCGGATCACGACGCGCGGCGTGCAACTCGCCATGAAGACGCTATTTGCAGCGCTCGCCCGAGGCCGAGATCTGCACGTCCACGCGCTACGCCACTCTTTTGCCACACACCTACTTGATGCTGGAGCCGACCTGCGGGCGGTCCAGGAACTGCTGGGCCACGCGTCGCTCTCTACCACGCAAGTGTATACTCATACCTCGGTAGAACGGCTCAAGAAGGTCTATCACCAGGCTCATCCAAGAGCGTAAATGACTCAACGCATGCGTAGTACGACAATTCTCTGCGTCAGAAAAGACGGCAACGTAGCCATGGGCGGCGACGGTCAAGTCACGGTCGGCGAGACCGTGATGAAGGCCAACGCCAACAAAGTCCGGGCGCTGAAGGGCGGCAAGATGCTGGCGGGGTTCGCGGGCGCCGCCGCCGACGGCATCACCCTGATGGAGAAACTCGAGGAGAAGCTCGAACGTTATCCGGGGAATCTCGCGCGTGCCACCGTGGAGCTGGCCAAGGACTGGCGTTCGGACCGGGTGCTGCGGCGCCTCGAGGCGCTGCTCGTCGTGGCGGACGCCACGCACGGCTACGTGATCTCCGGGTCGGGGGAGCTGATCGAGCCCGACGACGGGATCCTGGCGATCGGGTCCGGCGGCCCCTACGCCCTTGCCTCGGCGCGAGCGTTGCTGGGTACGACCAGCTTGTCGGCCAAGGACGTCGTGCAGCGCTCTCTCGAGATCGCGGCCGACATCTGCATCTACACGAACACACACATCACGGTGCTCGAGCTGTAACGATGACTGAACCGAAACGCAGCCCCCCCGCTCCACCTTCGGATACGCCGGCGGCCACTCCGACCCCCACGGCTGACGCGCTGCCGTGGCTCGAGGAGCTGCCGCCCCGAAAGATCGTGGCGGAACTGGATCGTTATATCGTGGGGCAGAATCTCGCCAAGAAGGCCGTCGCGATCGCCGTCCGGAACCGCTGGCGCCGTGGCCAGGCTCCCGAGGAGATCCGGGACGAGATTCTCCCCAACAACATCATCATGATCGGCCCCACCGGGGTGGGAAAGACCGAGATCGCGCGGCGCCTGGCGCGGCTCGCGGGGGCGCCGTTCGTGAAGGTCGAGGCCTCGAAGTTCACCGAGGTGGGGTACGTCGGCCGCGACGTCGAGTCGATGATCCGCGAGCTGGTGGACGTGTCGATCAACATGGTGCGCACTGAGCGGGAGGAGGACGTGTACCCGCAGGCCGAGCTGCGCGCGGAGGAGCGGCTGCTGGACTTGCTGCTCCCTCCAGCCCCTCCACCACCTCCACAACCTTCACCACCGGCTGGTGGAGGTTCTGGAGGTTCTGAGGGGGTCGCGAGTAGGCCGCTGTTCGTCGTCTCTTCCAAGGGCGACGTCACGCCCAAGGTGCCCGAGGCCGACTCCGAGGCGACGGAGCGCCGCCGCCGCACGCGCGAGAAGCTGCGCAAGCAGCTGAAGGACGGCGAGCTGGAGGAGCGCGAGGTCGAGATCGAGGTGCAGCAGCAGGGCTATCCGATGCTCGAGATGATGCAGCCGCCGCAGGGGATGGAGGGGACCGACGTCAACTTCACCGAGATGTTGCAGGAGATGCTGCCCAAAAAGAAGAAGCGGCGCATAGTCCACCTGCACGAGGCGCGGCGCATCCTGGTCGACGAGGAGCTGAAGAAGCTCGTCGACATGGACGACGTGATCAACGAGGCGCTCGACCGCGTCGAGAACCACGGCATCATCTTCATCGACGAGATCGACAAGATCGCGGGGGAGCGGGGGACCGTCGGTCCCGACGTGTCACGCGAGGGGGTGCAGCGCGATTTGCTGCCGATCGTCGAGGGCTCGACGGTGCAGACGCGCTACGGCTTCGTGCGCACCGACCACGTGTTGTTCATCGCGGCCGGCGCGTTCCACGTGGCGAAGCCGTCGGACCTGATCCCCGAGCTGCAGGGCCGCTTCCCGATCCGCGTCGAGCTGTCGCCGCTCACCGAGGAGGACTTCGTCCGCATCATGACGGAGCCCGAGAACGCGCTGACCAAGCAGTACGCGGCGTTGTGCGCCGCCGAGGGGGCGACGCTCGAGTTCACGCCCGACGGGGTGAAGGAGGTCGCGCGCATCGCGGCCAAGGTGAACGAGCGGATGGAGAACATCGGTGCGCGCCGGCTGCACACCGTGCTGACCACGCTGCTGGAGGACGTGCTGTTCGAGTTGCCCGACTATCCCACCAAGCAGATCGTCTTCAACGCCGAGTCGGTGCGGGAGCGGCTGTCGAAGATCGTGGATGATGAAGACTTGCGGCGCTATATCCTCTAGGTAGAATTAGCAGTCGCAGTCTGTCATTTTGACCGCCCCTAGGAAAGCCATGGCCAAGCGCGACTTTCTCGCCATCACCGACTTCAGCCGGGACGAGATCCAGCGCCTGTTTGAGCTGGCCAACAAGATGAAGTCCCGGGCCTACCGCGAGACCCCCCTCTCCGGGAAGACCTTGGCCATGATCTTCGCCAAGTCGTCCACCCGGACCCGGGTCTCCTTCGAGGTCGGGGCGTATCAGCTGGGGGGCCAGGCCCTCTTCCTCTCGAGCCGCGACATCCAGATCGGCCGCGGCGAGCCGATCCCCGACACGGCCCGGGTGCTGTCACGCTACGTGGACGGGATCATGATCCGCACATTCGACCACGCCGAAGTCGAGCAGCTGGCGCACCACGCCACGATCCCCGTGATCAACGGCCTCACCGATCTAACCCACCCGTGCCAGGTCCTGGCCGATGTCTTCACCATCAAGGAGCACCTCGGCGGGTGGGAAGGGAAGCGCATTGCCTGGATCGGGGACGGGAATAACATGGCCAACGCCTGGCTCGAGGCGGCCACTGTACTGGGCTTCGAGCTGCGGCTCGCCTGTCCCGAAGGGTTCGAGCCGAACCGCGCCAGGTTCGAAGCCGCCCAGCAGCACGCCAAGGTGACGGTCACCGAGGTCCCCGAAGAGGCGGTCGAGGGCGCGCACGTCGTGAACACCGACGTGTGGGCCTCGATGGGACAGGAGGGGGAAGCCGAGGCGCGGCGCAACGCGTTCAAAGGCTACACGGTGGACGCCGACTTGATGCAGCTCGCCGCACCCAAGGCCATCTTCCTGCACTGCCTCCCCGCCCACCGCGGTGAAGAGGTCACGGCTGACGTCATCGACGGACCGCAGTCACGCGTGTGGGACGAAGCGGAGAACCGGCTGCACGTTCAAAAGGCATTGCTCGCCACTCTCATGGGATAGGGTCATGACCCGAACAGGATTGAAACGCACCCCCCTCTACCAGATGCACATCGAGCTCGGCGCCAAGATGGTCGAGTACGCCGGATTCGAGATGCCGGTGACCTACCCCGACGGCATCACCGCCGAGCACAAGGCGGTGCGCGAGGGCGTGGGCGTGTTCGATGTGTCGCACATGGGCGAGTTCGAGGTCACCGGGCCCGACCGCAATGCCTTCGTGCAGCGCGTCACCTGCAACGACGTCGGCGCCCTGAAGCCGGGCCAGGCGCAGTACTCCGCCATCCTCACGAGCCAGGGCACGTTCGTCGACGACTGCCTGGTCTATCGCTTCGAGGACAAGCTGATGCTCGTCGTCAACGCCGCCAACTTGACGAAGGACTGGGACACGATCGTGGACCAGAAGGGCGGCGTGAACGTGCGGCTGCGCGACATCTCCGACGAGACGGCCCTGATCGCCGTGCAAGGGCCCAAGGCCGAAACGTTGATCGCGCCCCTCACGACGATGGCCGTGACGATGCTCCCCTACTACCACTTCAGCCAGGGCAAGGTGGCGGGCGTGCAGTGCTTCCTCTCGCGCACCGGCTACACCGGCGAGGATGGCTTCGAGCTGTATGCCCGCGCCGAGGACGCCGAGACGCTGTGGCATTCCCTCGTGGGTGCCGGGCGCGGTCACCCGTGCGGCCTCGGCGCGCGTGACACGCTGCGCCTCGAGGCGGGCTTGCCGCTCTACGGCAACGACATCGACGACACCGTCACGCCCTACGAAGCGGGTCTCAATTTCATCGTGAAGCTCGACAAGGGGGCCCCATTCACGGGGCTCGATGCGCTCAAGCGCCAGAAGCTCGAGGGCGTGAAGCGCCGGCTCGTCGGGTTCAAAGTGCTGGAGCCGAAGGCCGTGGCGCGCCACGGGCACGAGGTCCTTCTCGATGGGAAGCAGGTAGACATCGTGCGCAGCGGCACCGTGACGCCCAGCGTCAATGCGGCGATCGGCACGACGTACCTGCCGGTCGACCAGGCGAAGCCGGGCACGAAGTTCGAGATCGACGTGCGAGGCAAGCGGGTGGCGGCGGAGGCTGTGGCGATGCCGTTCGTCCCGCATCGCACCAAGAAATAATGTGCGCATCGGGATCCTGACGATCTCGGACTTGGGGGCCGTGGGCCAGCGCGCCGACACATCCGGCGACGCGATTCTCGACTGGGCCGTGGAGCGCGGCTACGACGTGGTCGTGCGCAGCGCCGTCGCCGACGAAACCGACCGCATCGCGGGCAAGCTGGCCCGCTGGGCCGACTCGGGAGAGGTGGACGTGGTGCTGACGACGGGCGGCACCGGGCTGACGCGCCGCGACGTGACGCCGGAGGCCACAGTGGCGGTACTCGAGCGCGAGGCGCCCGGCATCGTGGAGGCGCTACGCGCCGCCTCGGGCCCCAAGTTCCCCCGCGCCTGGCTCTCGCGCGGCCGGGCCGGGACCCGGGGGAAGACCCTGATCGTGAACCTCCCCGGATCGACGGGCGGAGTGAAAGACGGGTTGGCCGTGCTGGAAACCTTGCTGGACCACGCGGTCGAGCTCATCACCGGCGCGAACACGGCGCACGCCGATGCCTGACCGCATCCTCGTCACGACCGACGATCTCGAGCACGCCGTGCGCATCAACGCCGGCCTCGAGGCGGCGGGGTTCGACACCGCGATGGTCTCCTCGTTCGACGACGTGCGCCAGGCGGTGCGCGGCCGCGGCGTCCCCCCCGACTGCATCATCCTGACGGGCGGGCTGCACGAGACGCCCGCGCAGCACCTGCTCGCGTCGGCGCGCGAGCACGAGATCTCCACCCTGGGCCTGGTCGAGGCGACGGAGCCCGACCCCAAGGACCTGGCGGGCGAGCTGGGTCTCACGGCGTGGCTCGTGAAGCCAGTCGATCCCACCGAGGCCGTCACCACGACTCGCCGCCTGATCGACCGCCGCAAGCTGCAGCAGCGCACCGGCATCCTGGGCGAGTCGGCGCCGATCCAGGAGGTCTTGGTCAAGATCGAGCAGATGGCGCCCGTCACCTCCACGGTGCTGATCGAGGGCGCGTCGGGCACGGGCAAGGAGCTGGTCGCCAAAGCGATCCACGATCTGTCGCCGCGGCGCGGCAAGCCGTTCATCGCGGTCAACTGCGCCGCCATCCCCGACACGCTGCTCGAGAGCGAGCTGTTCGGACACGAGAAGGGCGCGTTCACCGGCGCAGCCGAGCGGCGCCTCGGTCGCTTCGAGCTGGCCGAAGGCGGCTCGATCCTGCTCGACGAGGTGGGCGACATGCCGCCCGCGACGCAGGTGAAGGTGCTGCGCGTGCTCGAGGACCGCACCTTTTTCCGCGTCGGCGGCATCCAGCCGATCAAGGTCGACGTGCGCGTCATCGCCGCCACCAACCGCTCGCTCAAGGACTCGGTGGCGCTGGGCCAGTTCCGCGACGACCTGTTCTACCGGCTCAACGTGCTGGCGATCTACCTGCCGCCGTTACGCGAACGGCGCAGCGACATCCCGCTGCTCGTGCGGCGCTTCATCGCCGAGTTCGCGGCGCAGCACGAAAGACAATTCAAGGGCATCACCCCCGAAGCGCTCCAGATCCTGGTGGATGCCGACTGGCCGGGGAACATCCGCCAGCTGCGCAACCTCATCGAATCGATGGTGGTGCTGGCGCCCGAGGGAGAGATCCGCGCCGCCGACATCCCGCGCGACATCCGCGAGCGCGGCCGGGGCAGTCTGCCGGTTCTCGTCCCCAGCGCGTCGCGTGACGTCGCGGGACAGGAAGTCCAGTTCATCTTGAGGAGCCTGGTCGAGCTGAAGCTCCAGATCGAGGAGCTGCGGCGCCGAGTCGAGGAGCGGCCGGCGCAGCGGGTCGAGGTGATCGAGGTCGGGCCCGGCTCCCCGGCTCGCTTGGGGGGCGGGGATCTGCTCGACGCCGAGCCGGTCCCCGAAGGGCCCGTCATCTACCGCGCCGGGATGACGATGGCCGACGTGGAGCGCGCCGCCATCGAGGCGGCGCTGAAGGAGACGCACGGCAACCGGCGCAAGGCCGCCGAGGTGCTCGGCATCGGCGAGCGTACCCTGTATCGCAAGTTGAAGGAATACCAGCTCGCTTGACGCTGCTGGGACGGAGCCGCATTTTAGCGGGGCCCTTCCCACGCTCCCTCGCGGCCGGCCGGTGCGTTCTTGGATTTTAGAATAGATCCGGACAAGTGCGTCACCTGCCTCGCCTGCGTCCGGGTCTGCCCCGCCGACGCGGTCGCGGTGCAGGAGCAGCGCGTCTCGATTGTGGACGACGCGTGCACCCGCTGCGGCATCTGCCTGCCCGCCTGTCCCCACGACGCCATAACCGCGCACGGCGATCAGACCCGCGCCCTGGCGCTCGCCATAGGTGGCGACGCGGTGCTGATCCTGAGCGTCGAGTCGGCGGCGTACTTCTACCCGTCCACGCCGGAGCAGGTGGTAAACGCCTGCTACGCCGCCGGTTACCGCGCGGTACACCGCGGCGTCCTGGGGGACGAGCTGGTCGCCGAGCAGTACCGGGAGCTGCTGGCGGACGACGGTTGGGGCACGATCATCCGCAGCACCTGTCCCGTGATCGTCGAGACGGTGCGGATGCAGTACCCCGAGCTGGTGCCCTTCCTCGCGCCGGTGGCGACGCCGATCGCGGCCGAGGCGCGCTACCTCAAGGCCATGTACGGGGGGGACACGCCGGTCGTGTATGCCGGCGTGTGCGTCACCGAGGGCGGGCCGGACGTCGATGCCGCCGTCACGTTCGCGGAGCTCGAAGTCGTCCTGGGCAAGCGCGGCGTGCGCGTCGAGGAGCAGCCGCTCTACTTCAGCCGCATACCCGAAGAGCGGCGCCGCTTCTGGAGCACCGCGGGGGGGCTGCCGCTCGATCTGCTCATGGAGGAACGCCATTCGAGCCGCCGCTTCCGCAAGGTCCGGGGCCTGGGCCAGCTCGAGGCGATCGCGCGGGCGGTGGGCGTCGACAAGATCGATCTCGGGTTCGTCGACATCCTGCCGTGCGAGGGGTGTCTCGACCATCCGTTGCTCGGTCCGCGCGACGAGCTGTTCCGGCGCCGCGAGATCGTGGGCGCGACCGAGCCGCCGCGCGCGTCGCGGTCGGTGTTGGCCGAAGGGGTCGCCATCTCGGTGGGCGCCGTGTTCCCGATGCATCGGAATGGCCACCGGCCCGCCGCCGAGGAGGTGGACGAGATCCTCGAGCAGATCGGCTTGGCGCCGAACGGCCGGCCGTGGGATTGTGGGGCGTGCGGCTACGCCACCTGCCAGCAGTTCGCGGTGGCGGCGGTGCAGGGGCGGACGACGCTCAAGTCGTGCCCACCGCACCTGAATCGCGAGGCGGCGCTGGCGCATCAGGCGGCCGCCGTCGACGCGCTGACCGGACTCGCCTCGTTCAGGGTGCTGAGAGATAGATTGGCGACCGAGGTGGCGCGGGCCCGGCGCACGGGGGAGCGATTTGCGGTACTATTCATGGACCTCGACAACTTCAAGCAGGTGAACGACAAGTTCGGCCACGAAGCCGGTAACGCCGTCTTGAAGAGTTGTGCGCAGGAGTGCGGCCAGCACATCCGCACCACCGATTTGGCGGGGCGCTACGGCGGCGACGAGTTTGTGCTGGTGCTGGTGGGTACCGGGCAGGATGGGGCGCATGGGGTGGGGGAGAAGGTGCGGGCGGCGGTCGAAGCGATCGGGGTGCGACTTGGCTATCCGGCGGGGCTGGTGACCGCGAGCATCGGGGTCGCCGAGTACCGGCCCGACAGGGAAGACGAAGACGTGCTGGTCGCCGCGGACCGCGCGCTGTATCGCGCGAAGGCCGCCGGCCGCAACCAGGTCGCGACGGGAGAGTGAAGACGTGACGCCCGCGAATTCGGAACAGGAGCCGGCGCCTTTGACGCCTGTTCAGAACCCCGATCCGTGGGGAATCAAACGGGTCGAGAACCTGATCACCGCGCTGACCGGCGTGCTGTCGGCGCGCGTGGTCGTGACGCCGCTGGGCGAGGTGAGCGAGGTGCACGTGCTCACCCGCAGCGACATCCAGGCCAAGCAGGTGGTGCGCAACATCGAGTCGGCGCTGATGGCGCAGCTCGGGTTCAAGATCGATCATCGCAAGATCAGCGTGGCGCAGACCGCCGACGTGCGGCCGATCGAAGCGTTGCATCACGAAGCGATCAGCGAGCGCGCCAAGCATCGCGTGGTGGTGTTCCGGGGGATGGAAGTGCGGCCGGCGGACCGGCCGCAGCGCGTGCTGGTGCGCGTGAAGCTGGCGTTCGGCGAGCGCGAGGCGTCGGCGGAGGAGCTGGGGACCGACACGGTGCGCAACCGGGTCGAGGCGGCGGCGCGCGCGGCGGCGACGTGTCTCGACGAGCTGATTCCCGACAACTCGATCGCGCTCGAGGGCGCATCCATGATCGACGCGTTCGACCGCAAGTTCGTGTTGGTGGCGGTGCACGGGCTGGGGGGGCGCGAGGCGCAGTTGCTGGTGGGAACGTGCGAAATTCGCGAATCGGCCGAGCGGAGCGCGGTACTGGCGGTGCTGGACGCGACCAATCGCTGGGTCGACGCGCGTAGGTAAGTCGTTGAACAACAAACGTTTAACGAAAAGCGTACCAAAACCTCGTAGGAAAGTACCCCCGTCTCGTACGACCATGCCAAACGGGGTACTAGCGGACTATCGGTTTTGATGGTATTTCGTGTTCCGATGAGTCCGACCAAAACGAAGCGATATTGGGGCACTCAACGTGTGGCGCGCGTTCTACAGGTCACGCCCGCGACCGTTGCGAGCTGGATCGACCAGGGCCATCTCAAGGGGCACAAGACGCCCACGGGCCGGCGCCGGGTCGCGTCGGCGGATCTCGCCGAGTTTTTGAGTGCGCACGGGATGCCGGTGCCGGCGGAGCTGGTGCCGGTGCGGGAGAAGGACGTGGTAGTGGTGGTGGAGGACGATGCGAGTTATCTCAGGGCGTTGGTGAAGTGGTTGGAGCGCGAGGCGCCAGAGATCGCAGTCGTCGAAGCGACCACGGGTATGGATGGGCTACTGGAGATCGGCCGCACGCATCCCGACCTGGTCGTGCTGGATTACGCGTTGCCGGACTTCAACGCGGTGCAGGTGGTGGAGCGGTTGCTCGATCCGTCGCGGGGCTTGACCGCGGAGGTGATGGTGATGACGGGTGGGATGCCGATGCAGGCGGAGGCGGCGCTGCGCAAAGTGGGCGTGCGGAACATCGTGAACAAGGCCGATGGGATGCCCGCGGTGGTGCAGGCGATTCAGCGGGCGTTGGAGGAGCGGCAGGCGGCGTAATTCGGGAATACGCTCGCGGGCATCGCCCGCGGGCTGAGTCATAGAGAACTTTTTCGACAATGGGGGCCCCGGTCACCGCTAGCTAGAGCGGAGAGAAGCGAACAGTGGACGAGCGGAGCGTCGGGTACGCCTTAGCGTGGCGTACCACTCCAACTACGGCAGCATGACTCGTAGTGACCTAAGGGGGTGACGCTCAATGTTGAATCTGCTCGCGTTGCTGTTCACGGCGATCGCGAAGTTGTTTTTCGCCGATGGCATGGTGGCATACTAGCGCTGGCGTGGGGTCCCTCCGTTTTCTTCTGGGCACAACTGAGATCAGAGTAGCCATGAGCGAAGGTTCTATTCGGTCCAATCGTCTGAGCTTTTACCTGCTGACTTTGGCCGTGTCAGTAGGTGCTGGTATTGTACTATTCGTTCCGGCGTGGGCGTTCCCAGAACCATCGCAGACGAAGTACTGGAACGGCCTCGTTGCCTTCGCCCTTCTGGGCATCGCTTGTGACTCATCCTTCCTGCCGCTCACTCGTATCACGTCGGCCAATGTTCGTAGTTCAGTGGCGTTCATCCCGCTGCTCGCGAGCGTGCTATTGTTCCACCACCCGTGGCCGATGTTGATCAGTGGTCTCACTGCGCTGGTTGTCGAGGTCTTCATACGTAGGAAGCCTCTCGAGCGAGTATGGTTCAACACTGCCCAGTACATGCTTGCTGTAGGCACGGGTGCGATTGTCTACAAGGCGCTCGGGGGTTCGAGTAACCTCAACGAATTCGCATTCGCTCCCTTGCCCTTCGCCGCGTTGGTTGCAACGTTCTTCCTAGTCAATCAGGGGAGCGTGTCCGTCGCGGTTGCTTCCGGCGGGGGCGTCTCGGTCTGGGAGTCTTGGTCGCGCATAGCTGGGGGCTCCCTGCTTTACGACTTCATTTCGAGCTCTCTCGCCGTGCTGCTGGCATTTCTGTACATCAGGTTTCAGATCATGGGCCTTGCAGCGCTGATTCTGCCGTTGTTTTTCGTGCGCCACATGTATCAGATGAATCTTCAAGTTGAACGCGTCAACAGAGAACTCCTTGAGCTGATGGTGAAGGCTATCGAAGCGCGAGATCCGTACACCTCGGGCCACTCACTTCGCGTTTCTCAATACGCTCGTCAGATAGCGCGCGAACTGGGACTTACGCCGAAGGTTGTAGATCAGATCGGCACTGCGGCGCTGCTACACGACGTAGGTAAGATTTACGAGGAGTTCGCGCCGCTTCTTCGGAAAGAGGGCCGCCTGACTCCCGAGGAACGGATGTTGATGCAGGCACATCCTGTTCGAAGCGCCGACCTCGCCGGGACGATCGGCGAGTTTCGCGGTCGGGTTCAAAGTGACATCAGAAACCATCACGAGAACTTCGACGGGACAGGGTATCCTGACGGCCTTAGTGGCGAATCGATTCCGATTGGCGCGCGTATCATCATGATCGCTGACACTATCGACGCCATGACGACCGACAGGCCTTATAGGAAAGCCTTGACCCTTCAGCGAGCGCTGGAGGAACTCTCAAAGCATGCGGCTAGACAGTTCGATCCTCGGTTGGTTGACCTTGTATCCCAGTCTCCAGGCATCCGCAGGCTTCTCGGGCCACAGCTCGCCGCGGACGGTGCCCAACCTCCCAGCATGCGAGGACCAACGCGGTTACGCGCAGGGGCACGTGTAACGCCCTAGGTATTCGACGACAGAAAGCCCTGCGCCGCCCACATGATTGGCTTGCCGGCCAGATCAAGCCCTTTCAGGAGTCCGAGTTCCTCCTCCGTTTCTCTGCTGCACTTGCCATCCGTTCTTGCCTCTAACCACGCCTTCATCGGCAGTAGGTTGATGTAGTAGTGTGGATGCACGGTCTTGAAGCGACGCGCTGCCGCATTCAGGAGGTCCCATGCGGCAGGTAGGCCTTGCATGTGTGCAGCACGAAACGACCTAAGTCTTTCGAATATGCCCGCATCCTGCAGAAAGAACTCTTGACCTTGCCATATCTGTTCTGCGTCGTCGATGAGACTCAGGGCGAAGCGCAGGTTACCCATCAAGAGCGCGAAGCTTGCACCCTCGAGATCAAACTGAAGCCGATTCATCACCGTTGGCGTACTCTCGAGCGAGGTGCGCGCGGCGTCCATCGCCACCTGCGCTTCACTGATCCGTCCCAAGAGGGCGTAGTTCTCCATCATGACCAGGTGGATCATAGTTTGGTGCGGTTGGCTCACATCCGCTCTGGCGTACTCAAGTGCTCTTCGGGCCAACGACAATCCAGACTCGAACTGGCCACGGGTACTCTCCAGGGATGCCAGGTTCGCTAGAAGAAGGGACGCCCTGGAATCATCCCCGATACGAACGCTCAACTCCAATGCCCGTTCGAACTCCCCTTTCGCTTCGGGGATGCGACAGACGGCTCGTAAGCACATGCCATGAGCGTTTAGCAGGAGGCCTCGTTCGACCAGGTTGGTCGAAGGTTGATGCAGATGAAGTGCTCTTTCGGCATCATCCAACGCTGCACGCGCGTCGTAGCTGAAATAGCGACAAAAACAGCGTGCATGAAACATCATCGGATCGGATTGAAGGTCTCGTTCCTGAAGGGCCCGGTCAATTTCGACGATTGCCTCCCTGACCCTGATCCCGTCTCCCGTTACCACGCCAGATCGAGCGTATTGGAAGGAGGCCCGGGCGACCAGACTCTGGGCACGTACCGTCAGTGCCGCCTTAAGAGCATCGGCGGCGTACTCACAGTATCGCGAGCCATCCTGGCGGCGCAGGTATTCCGCAGCGGCGCGAAGAAGGAGGGTCTCAGCGCGTTCTTCGGGAGTCAGGGAGTCCTTCTCTAGCAGACCTGTCAATACCGACAGGGCCGCGTCGCCTTTTGATCCGTCGACCAACGCCCTTCCCAAGAGAAACCTGATTCGCACTTCGGCAACGGCTGGCACGCCGCTCCTGGAGAGAGCAACCAAAACGCGCTCAGCTTCCGCTGGCGCTCCTCCCTGGAGGGCGGTCTCCGCGCCAGTGAGCGCGTGTGGTACAGCCATCGCCGCGTCACCGCCGCGTAGGTAGTGCCAGGCGATCTCGAGGTTCACCGGCTTACCGTTGTTCTCCGGCTTCGCGGCCAACAAGTCCGCCACCCTCCGATGCAAATGCTGCCGCGCCGGTCCCGCCACTGCATAGTACGCCTGCGCCCGGATCAACTCATTTCGAAACTCGAGGTCCCCTCGCACCTCGCGAAGCAGCCCCTCGTCCTTCAGGCGCGACAGCGCCTCAGCCGCCTGGCTCGACGTAAGATCGACCGCGGCGTACAGCGCCAGGTCCATGAGCCGGCGGCCTAACACCGCCGCCAAGTCCAGTGCCGCTCGCGTCGCCGCGTCGAGCCGGCGGCTCTGACGGTCGAACACGGCCGCAATCGCACGCGGAATCCCAAGGCTGGGCACGGGCTGCGTGTTCAGCGCCTCGAGGTCCCGTAGCAATGAGGCCGGTCCGTGCGCCGCCCACTCCCGCGTCAGCAGCTCCAGTGCCAACGGGTTGCCGCCGCTGACCCGGAGGATTCGGTCGGTAGGCGGGTCGGCCTGCTCCGCCGCCGTCGCGAGCTGACCGACGAGCCGCTCCGCTGCCTCGGGTGTGAGCACGTCCACCTCGAGGGTGCGCAGCCCTTCGATCGACGTGTCGGAAGTCAGCGCCGCCGGCGCGCCCGACAGGCGCAACTCGCTCGTCCGGCCGGTGAGAATGAAGAGCACTCGAGCATCGGCGACTTTGCGCGCGACGACGTGGAGAATCGCCGTGCTGGCGTTGTCGGCGGCGTGAATATCGTCCACCACCAGCACCACGGGGCTGTCCACGGCCGCGGCCGTGACGGTCTTCAAGAATGCGTCGGCCAGGCGGAGCGGAGTGATCTCGGGTGACCAGTCCACGGGCTTTGGCACGCCGGGGAAGACGCGCACGATCTCCGTCGTGATGCGCGTCAGCTCGCTGAGCGCCTCGGGGTCGGCCCCGCCGATGGCACGCTGGGAGGCGAGTTGTTCGACCAGCTCGCCCAGGACCGCGAACGGCAACTCCCGCTCGGCGTCGTACGCCTGGGCGCGAGCCACTACCCCTCCGTCCATCTGGCAGCTCGAGACGAAGGCGTTGGTGAGCGTCGTCTTCCCGACTCCGGGATCGCTGGTGACGACGACGACCCGCGGAGTCTTGCGCCGCGCCTCGATCCAGGCGTCGTACAGGACGCTGAATTCCCGCTCGCGCCCGATCAGCGTCTCCGGCTCGAAGCGCCGCGCCATGATCTCCGGCGCAGGCGCCGCGGCTCCCGGTGACGTCTTGCGCCCATCCCGTAGCAGGTCCGCCATGCGAGCCAGATCCGCGCCGGGCTTGGCGCCAAGCTCCTCGGCGAGCTGCGCCTCGTAACGCGCAAAGGCCTTGAGCGCGTTGCTGCGGTCGCCCGCCCAGGCGCGCGCCTCCATCACGCCGCGGATCGCTTCCTCCGCGAGCGGATCGAGTTCCTGCAGGCGTTGGGCACGACGCTCCACGGTAGCGAAGTCGCCGATCCGCCGCGCGGCGTCCATCTGGCGCACGAGGCAGTCCCGCACCTGGGGTAGGAGGCGCGCGCGGCACTCGTCTTTCCATTCTTCGAATGGCCGGGCCGCCGGAATGTCGAAGCCGTCGAGGAAGGGACCGTCGACGCTTACCTCGCCGTTCTCCAAGTGAAGGGCATCGACGTCGACCCAGCCCGGCGCAAGGCCGACGGTGGCGCGCTGGATGAGCACCGCCTCGCGCGCGACCTTCGCTTTGATGACGGACAGCCCCTGGGCGAGGGAGTGGTTGGCAAGCCGCGGCGCGGCGCTCGGCCATAAGAGGTCGGTGAGGTAGTCGCGGGTGAAGCGTTTGCCGGGCTCGAGGGCAAGGCGGACGAGGAGCGCAAAATGTTTGCGCGTGCGGAACCGCACCTGCTCGCCAGAGGCGGAGAGCAGAGCCGGGCCACCCAAACAGAGCAATTGGAAGGCGTGGGCCACCAGAACCACTCGCGTTTTCTTGATACGCGAGTAGTATTAGGCTGGCGAATCAACGACGTGTCAACACGTTGATCCGCATAAAGTTGAGTACGTTTTGGATGGGTTTTCTAACTGCCTGTCAACAACCTACTTGCCATCCGATCCCCCCGCGTCCGGCAGAGCGGGCAGGGACCCATCTGCGGCTCTCGGCCCAGATAGACCCGCACGGGCCCCAACGTGACCGTCGTGTCCGCCACCGTATCCTGCACCACCACGCTGAGCGTCAGCATCTTCCCGGCCACGGCGCCCTGGAACCGCGCCGGCAACGACGGACCGACGTAGATGGGATAGGCGCGCAACACGTACGAGCCGGGCACGTCGAACCGGCCATCGGGCCCGGGCTCGATCCCCTGCGCCACATCGCCGAACGTGCAGGCGATGTGCAGGTGCGCGCTCGTGTCGTCGGCGATCAACCCCACGTTCTCCCCACCCCACGTCCCCACTACTAAGCCATGCATCAAACCGACCGGGCCCCCTTCGCACGGGCCGGTCCCGAGCAACGCGCCTGCCGCCAGCAACCCAACGATGGAACGGTTCATGGCTGCCACCTCGCTTCCTTCAGCAGCTGTTGCACGATATCCGCCGCCGTCCGCCCCGCCGCCTCCGCCGCAAAGTTGATCACCAGCCGGTGCGTCAACACCGTCGGCGCCACCGCCCGCAGATCGTCCTCGTCCGCCATCGGCCGGCCGTCGAGCGCCGCCCGCGCCTTGGCGCCGAGCACCAGGTACTGGGACGCGCGCGGGCCGGCCCCCCAGGAGATGTACTCTTTAATGAAGGCGGGCGCCTGGGGATCGGCCGGCCGCGTCATCCGCACCAGCGTCACCGCCGCCCGCACCAACGCCACCGACACCGGAATGCGCCGCACCAGATGCTGCATCGCCAGCACGTCCTCGGCGGTGAGCGCCGGCCGCACCTCGGCCGAGAGATCGCCGGTCGTGGCGGTGACAATCGCCTCTTCCTCCTCCTGCGACGGATAGTCCACCCGCAGCTCGAACATGAACCGGTCGAGTTGGGCTTCGGGGAGCGGGTAGGTCCCCTCCTGCTCGATGGGATTCTGCGTGGCCAATACAAAAAAGGGAGAAGGGAGATGGTGCGTCTGGCCGGCGGCGGTGACCTGGTGCTCTTGCATCGCCTGCAGCAGCGCCGCCTGGGTCTTGGGAGGCGTCCGATTGACCTCGTCGGCGAGCACGATATTCGCAAACACCGGACCCCTCACAAAACGAAAGCCCCGCTTCCCGGTGGACGCGTCTTCTTCAATGATCTCCGTGCCCGTGATGTCGGACGGCATCAGGTCGGGCGTGAACTGGATGCGCGAGAACTTCAGCTCCAACGCCTCGGCCACCGTCTGCACCATCAGCGTCTTGGCGAGGCCGGGCACGCCCACCAGCAGGGCGTGGCCGCCCGAGAAGATGGCGGTGAGGATGCCGTCGAGCACGTTCTGCTGCCCCACGATGCGCCGGCCCACCTGCGCCAAGAGATCCGAGCGCGCCGCGGCGAGCCGCTCCAGCAGCTCGACGTCCCCCGATGGGGGGGACGAGGGACGGGGGACGGGGGACGGGTTGGCGGCCATGTGAGCGAAGGTTATCACATCCTACCCGCAAGCGCCACATAAGGTTGCGGTTCTGCCAAACTATGATCGATTGCTTGCGAAAAATTTCACAAGCGCCTAAGTTTCCCGCGGCCAAATGCCACCAGACGACCGGCCACCCGACGCCCAAGGCTACGGACAGGGCTACGCCTACTTCGGCATGGCGCTCAACTTCACCGTCGCCATCCTGCTGTTCGGCGGACTCGGCTGGGTGGTGGATGGGTGGCTGCACACGCGGCCCCTCGTCGCGGTCGCCGGCGCCTTCCTTGGCGGATTCGCGGGGTTCATGAGCATCTACTACCGCGTGAAGCGCGACACCGAGAAGAAGCCGTGAAGGCCCTGGCGCTCCTCGTCGCGCTCGGCGCTGGGCTCGTAGCGATCGCGGTGGCGCTCGGCGGTAGAGCGGCGGGGCTCGGCGGCGGCGTCGCGTTGGTGGCTCAACTGTGGGCGGTGGCGCTGCTGCGGCCCAAGATGGGCGCTCCCACCCCGGAATTCATGGGTCGCTGGCTTGGCGGCATGGCGATCCGAGCCCTGTCGCTCGGCGGGCTGATAGTGTGGGTGGTCACCCACCGCGCCTCACTTCCGCCGTTGCCCGCAGTTCTTGGCTTTCTCGGCGTCTTGTTGCCGCTCCTCTTCTTGGAGACCAGGTTTCTGCGATGATGCTGCTCCAGTCGCCCGATATCGGCGGGATGATCATCGCGCACACGGCCGACAGCCACGTGCTCGAGTTCGACTTCCGTTTCCTCGGGCTGGGCCTGCACGAGATCGCCCTGCCCACCGGCTGGACCCTGTTCGGCGTCGACGTCTCCCCCACGAAGCACGTCGTCTACATGGTCGTCGCCGCCATCCTGGTGTTCGTCACGCTGTGGTGGGGAGGCCGCCAGGTGGCGCGCCGCCACCGCGAAGGCAAGGCGCCGAGCGGGCTGGGTGGAGCGGTCGAGGCAATGGTGCTGTTCGTGCGCAACGACGTCGCCATCGCGAACATCGGACACGGCGGCGAAAAATTCGCGCCCCTCATCCTCACGCTGTTCTTTTTCATTCTGTACTGCAACCTGCTCGGCCTGCTCCCCTGGGGCGCGACGCCCACGGGCAACCTCGCCGTCACCGGCGGGCTGGCGCTGCTCGCGTTCCTGACGATCGAAGGCTCGGGGATGGTGGCCCTCGGTCCCAAGGGCTACCTCAAGACGATCGTGATGGTGCCGCCCGGCATGACGGGCGTTGGGGCGGTGATCATGGCGATGATCATGACGCCGGTCGAGCTGATCGGGAAAATCGTCAAGCCGTTCGCGCTGTGCTTGCGGCTCTTCGCCAACATGACGGCGGGGCACTTCGTGATCCTCGCCCTCGTCGGGCTCATCTTTGTATTCGGCAACTGGGTTGTGGCCGGGGGCACGGTGCTGTTCGTGCTGTTCATGATGTGTCTCGAGCTGCTGGTCGCATTCCTCCAGGCCTATATCTTTGCGCTTCTGACGTCCGTGTTCATCGGGCTGATGCAGCACGAGCATTAGAGAGACACTTAACTAGAGGGTCCACATGCACAACCTGCTTATGGTGCTCCAGGAGGTCGCGCCCGAAGTCAAGGCGGCGCTGAACAACAACGCGCTGCTGGGCGCGGGAATCGGGATGGGGCTCGCCATCATCGGGGCCGGGATCGGCATCGGCCGCATCGGTGGCCAGGCGGTCGAGGCGATCGCGCGGCAACCCGAAGCCTCGGCCGACATCCGCGGCGCCATGATCCTGACCGCGGCGCTGATCGAAGGCGCCACGCTCGCGGCCCTCGTATTCGCGCTGCTGTTCAAGCTGCTCAAGTGATGCTGCTGAGCCCGCTGCTGCAGCAAGAGGCCGGGCAAGGGCCAACCCCGTTCGACATCAATACCGGGGTGATCTTCTGGACCGTCCTGATCTTCGGGATTCTGATGGTCCTGCTGTGGCGCTTTGCCTGGCCGTCGATCCTCAAGTCGGTCGAGGAGCGCGAGCGCCGCATTCAGAAGCAGCTCGAGGACGCGGAGCGCGCCAACGCCCAAGCGCAGCAGCTGCTCGAGGAGCACAAGAAGACGATCGCGGGGGCTCGCACCGAGGCGCAGGAGATGATCGCCAAGGCGAAGGCCGTGGCGCAGAAGGAGCGGGAGCTGCTGCTCGCCAAGGCGCGGGAGGAGTACGAAGGGCTGCTGGCGCGCGCCCGCAAGGACATCGACGCCGAGAAGGAGAAGGCGATCGTGGCGCTCAGACGTGAGGCCGTGGAGCTTTCAATCGCCGCTGCCTCGAGGGTCATTGACGCCAACCTCGACACTGATGCGAACCGGCGGCTAGTGACGGAGTACCTCGCCGGCCTCGAGAAAGAGGACAAGCATTGAAGTCGGTCACGATCGCGCGCAATTACGCCGAAGCGCTGTTCGCCGTCGGGGATTCGTTCGGCGAGCTGATCGACGCGGTGGCGGGCGCCGTCGTCGCCGACCCTCGCATCGAGGCGATGCTCGCCTCGCCGCGCGTCTCGAAGGGGGTGAAGGCCCGCATCCTCGAGCGAGCCCTGAAAGGGGAGGCCCCGATCGAATTCGTGCGCTTTCTCCAAGCGGTCGTGCGGCGCGGGCGGCAGGGGCTGTTCGGTGAAATCGCGCAGGAGTATCTGGTGCTGCTCGACCGGAAGCTCAACCGGGTGCACGCGGGCGTGACGCTGGCGCGCGAGCCCGACGCGCGCACCGAGAAGGAGATCGTCACGCGCCTCACCAAGGCGCTGGGGCGGGAAGTGCGGGCCCACTTCCGCACCGATCGCAACATCGTGGGCGGGGTGGTGGTGCGGGTGGGGGACCGGATCCTCGACGGCTCGGTGCGGCGGCGCCTGATGGCGTTGAAGCGCCGCATGCTCACCGGGGAGTAGACGACAGCCGATACCTGAGCCCCGCCGTCACGCTGTAGCGCCACGTGAGCCGGAGGTCGTACGCCGGCGGCAGGTCCCCCTCCTCGAACCACGACTTTGACACTGCCCCTTCCAGCCGGATGGCGCCCGTGAAGCGCCCCGCTACGGGCCATTCGTAGGCCGCGGCGCCCAGAGCACCGACTCGCCAGCGAAGGTCGTCGCCGAACTTCCACAGGTGGAGGGCGGGCCCAACTTCCGCTCGAACCGCTCCGCTCGGCCCGATCCCTCCCACCCGGACGGCCACCAACGTGGCCAGTTCGATCGACTCCCCGGACGTCTTGTCGCTGACGGAGAGGCCCTGCCCGGAACCGGTCAAGCCGGGCTTTCCGTAGGTGCCCCGCAACGCGACGCCGACCGGACCCATGCTCCGTTCCAGGCGCAGGCCGATCGTCGTCGCGTCGCCTGGGCGCCACTGCGACGGGCCACCGGCGTTCGCCGTGTCGCGGGCCGATCCTCCGAACCGGGCCGCGCCGATCTCGATACCGACCCGCCATTGGGCCGGCGCGCGGACGGCGAGCAGGGCGAGGAGGATGGCGACGGCGGCGAACGGTCGCATATCAATACAACACGAGGTTGATCCAGCCGTTCGTCACCGTGTTTTCACCTTTCACGAACCAATTGAAGCCTGGGTACGACTGCCCCACAATGACGTCCTGCACGGCGTTCCCGACCATCTCGTCATCACTCTTGAAAAAGTTGGCCAAGGCTTCCCAGACATTCTCGGCGACCTTCGCGTACTTGTACGCCCGCTGGACCGTCGAGCTCGAGTCGTTCCCCGCGGTCAGATCGCGGTACGCGCTGTCCACCGCCGCGATCAGACGCTGGAACCGCTGCGGATCGGTCTTGATGACGCACGGCGTGTCGTCGTCCTCCACGACGAACACGCGGACGTTCTGGCCCGGATGCGCGGCGTTGTACTGATCGAGCTGCTGCTTGGAGAAGAGCAGCACGTTCCCCGACCAGTCGAGGTCGTCCTGATTGAAGAAGTACGGTCCGTACTGCCGCTCCCCGGCGCACTGGTATGACATGAGCGAATCGCTCTGACCGCTCTGCCCCAGGATGTGCACTTCAAACTCGGGGGCACCCTTCAACCAGCCTTCAAAGTCTTGCACGAAATGGGCTTTGGTCATGTACAAACCGGGCGGCGGCGCGGGCGGCGGCTGGACGTCGCCACCACCTCCGTCGCACTCCAGGCACATCTGGCGCGCCGGGACGACGCTGAAATCGGTCTCGACCGGCACCAGAGCGAGCACCGGCGTTTCTGGGGGCGTCTCCGGGTCGAGCAGGTGGCGCCCGCCGCGCACGTCGAACGCGACCGGCACGTCGCGGTCCGTGATGCCCGTCGCCACGAGCAGATTGTCGTCGCCCGTCCACGCCGCGCGGTGCGCGGGGACCGGGAAGTAGATCTCGAGCGGGATGGCGGCCTTTGCCTCTTGCTCGGCGCCCTCCTCGAGGTAGCGCAGGGCGCGTCCGCCGCTCGCGCCCAGGAACGATTGGAACTGCAGCTTGTGCTCGCGGAACGGCGACGCGTCGAGCTGCGCCTTCACGTACGCCCGGAACAGCGGATTGCCGAGCGCCTTGGCGAGCTGGCGGGCGAGCTTCTCCGGTTTCTCGCGCGTCGCTTCGCTCGCCGTCAGCACGGCGTCGCCCGCAGGGTTCAGGGGCGTGCGGTCGCTGCAGGCAGTCAGGACGACGACTGCCGCGAGCGCGGCAATGGTGAGGATGCGGTGCAACATGGGTCTCCTCCTCCAAAAGTGGAGGCCCATCTTGAGGCCGGAGCCGTCAGTGGGTGGCCTCCTTTCCTTGCGAGCGGGGTCTGAAAGACGCGAGATTCCCGGTCCCTATGCTTCCTCTCCTGTTGCTGCTCGCCGGCGCCGACACCAGCGGCTATTGGCAGCAGCGGGTCGCTTACCAGATCACGGCATCGCTCGACGAGCCGTCGGGAGTACTGAGCGGGCGGGTACGTATCAGCTACGTGAACCATTCACCCGCCGCGCTGCACGACTTCTACGTGCACCAGTACCTGAACGCGTTTCGCCCCGCCTCCCGCTGGTCCGCGGTGGACTCGGCTGAGGGGCGACAACGCTTTCAGCGTCTCAAGGACCCCGATTACGCGTTCGAGCGGATCACGCAGGCGTCGCTCGGGATGCCCGATTACCCGTACGCACCCGACTCGACGATTGCCCACTGGACGCTCCCTCGCGCACTCGCGCCCGGCGACTCGATGGTGGTGGAGATCGCGTGGCAGGCTCGGCCCTCGACGCTGCCGCGGCGCCAGGGACGGCAGGGCCGGCGCTTCGATTTCGCGCAGTGGTATCCGAAGGTCGTCGTGTACGACAAGTACGGCTGGGAGGACCATCCGCTCTATCCGGCGGGCGAGTTCTACGGCGAGTTCGCGAGCTACGACGTGGTCCTCGACCTCGTCCAGGACCAGGTGATCGGAGCGACGGGCGTACCTGTGGAAGGCGATCCTGGCTGGGAAAGGGCGGCGGTCGGTGGTGGAGCGATCGACTACCAGCGTGCGCGGTACGGGGTGCGCGGTGCGCGGTGCACCCAGGCGGCTCCCGGGCGTAAGTGCGTCCGGTTCTACGCCGAAGATGTGCACCACTTCGCGTTCTCGCTGAATCCCGACTATCGCTATGAAGAGGGTCGTTACGGCGACGTGGTCGTGCGCGTGCTGTACCAGCCCGGTGACAGCGCGACGTGGGGAAAAGGCGTGGCGGTGCAGCGCACCGAGATGGCGCTCGCCTGGCTCGACTCGCTCTACGGCAAGTTCCCCTGGCCGCAGATCACGAACGTGCACCGCATCGAAGGGGGCGGCACCGAGTTTCCCATGATGGTGATGGACGGCAGCGCGGGGCTCGGCCTCATCGTGCACGAGGTGGGACACAACTACACGATGGGGGTTCTCGCCAACAACGAATGGCGCGAAGGCTGGCTGGATGAAGGATTCACGAGCTTCCAGACCGGCTGGTTTTTCGAGTCGCACGGTCAGGGCCCGGCGTATCCGGGGATCGAGGGGAACATCCTGTTCTGGGACCTGGAGCGCTGGAGCGAGCCCGTCTCGATGGTGAGCGAGCGCTACCGCGACTTCGCCACCTACAACACGATGATCTACACCAAGGCGCAGCTGTTCTACGAGCAGCTGCGCTACGTGGTGGGCGATGAGACGATGCGCCGCATCCTGCGGGCGTACTACGCCCGCTGGAAACTCAAGCACGTGGACGAGACCGCCTTTCGGGACGTCGCCGAGGAGGTCTCGGGGATGGACCTGAAGTGGCTCTTCGCCCAGTGGCTCCACGCCACGCCGCTGATCGACTACCGATTGAAGCACGTCCAACGCACACGGACAGCGGGCGGCGGATGGCGGACGACGGTGACCATCGAGCGCCTGGGCGACGGCTGGATGCCGATCGAGATCGGTGACCGCGATACGATTTACGCGCGCGCCACGGGTCAGCCGGAGGTCGAACGGGTCGAATTCATCACGGCCCGAAAGCCAAAGGGGCTGATGCTCGACCCGCGATTGCGCACGCACGATTGGAACATGCTGAACAACCGCGAACGGCATCGGACCTCAGGCCAGGTCGAATGGCGCTTCGATGACCCGACTCGCGAAGTCGCGCGGCGGGACCGGACCGTGTTCGCCGTCCTGCCGGCCGTCTGGAGCAATGACGAAGGGGGCGTCACGATCGCGTTGCGAGGGCGCGGTAACTACCTCGGGCGCTACAATAAGACCCTCGCTCTGCTGTCCTTCGGCATTGATGCCCCCGGGCCCGATAACCGAGGTGGTGCGTACGTGCGGCTCGCGAACCCCACGGGGGCGGGGCGGGGGGGGCGGGGGGGGCACCTGATGCCGCGCACGGAGTCGAACTTCGCCGTCTGGGCGGTGGAGGGTCGCGCGGGCGTCGCGTTCAGCGTGGACCGCTCCCTGCGCCGCCATGTGAGCTTCGGCCCCGACCCGCACGCCGGTTTCGACGTCATCTGGATGGCGACCACCGACGTGGGATACCTGGACCGCCGCCTATGGGACGATGCGGGGACGATCGAAGCGGGGCCGTGGTTTCGGACCACCGTGGAACGAGGCAACAGGGTGTGGCAGACCCGGCTCGGCGTCCGCGGCGGCATCGTATACCGCTATCCCGGCGCCGGGGTCGTCTCGACGAACCGCTACGACATGGAGCCGTTTGCCCGCGCCACCGGCGAGGTCAGTGTGCGCACGCCGTTCTGGCTCAAGTCTACGCTGGGCGTCCGGGTGTTCGGCGGCGGCTACGCCGGCGAACATGTGCCGCCGCTGCAGCGCCGCATCCCAGTCGCGGGCGCCGATCCGTACGAGACGTTCACCAATCCGCTGCTGCGCAGCCGCGGCGCGCTGTTCGTGCGCCCTGACTTCCACTATCACGCCCCAGGGAACGCCAAGCTGCGCGCCTTCCGCTCCGACCTGGGCGGGCGCTGGACCGTGGGGGTCAACATCGAAGCCACGAAGCCATTGCTCGCCCCGCGTCGCCCAGGGTTCCTTTCGGGTGTGGCATTCGAGACGTTCTTGGACCTCGGTCTGGTGGATACGCTCGCCGTGCCGTCGGTCCCGCCGGGCAAGGCGTACACGCCCCTGTACGACGGCGGCGTGGGACTCGTCACTCGCCATCGCGTCAGAGACCTGAGCTGGTCGTTCAGGCTCGAGTTCCCGCTCGTTGTGAACCGCTGGGACTACGCCGCCGACTGGAACGGCGCCAACGAGGGCGGCTTCGCGTTCCGTTGGCAGATCAGCCTGGAGTCGAGCTTTTGAGCGTCGAGCGAGACCGTCGCGGCTTCTTGCAGGAGACGGTGGGCCGGCTGCTGCGCGAGATCGCCGAGCGGACGGAGGCGCGGGTCGCGCCGCGCCGCTGGTTCCGGCCCCCCGGTGCGGCTCCCGAAGTCGCGTTCGTCGCCGCCTGCACGCGCTGCGGCGACTGCATCGACGTCTGTCCCGTGCACGCCATCATCAAGGCGCCCGCCAACGCGGGGCTCGCGGCGGGCACGCCGTACATCGATCCGACGATGCAGGCGTGCATCGTTTGCGAAGACATGCCCTGCGCCGCGGCGTGCGAGACGGGCGCCCTCGTGGTTCCGGACGATCTGTGGGCGTCGATCCACATGGGCGTGCTCGAGCTCGATCCACAGCGCTGCATCACATTTCAAGGGTCGGCGTGCGGCGTGTGCGCTCGCTCGTGTCCCGTCGGAGACCGAGCCCTGGCAATCGACGATCGCGGCCATCCGGTGCTGAAGCCGGAAGGGTGCGTCGGGTGCGGCGTGTGCGTGACGGCCTGCGTCACCACCCCGTCATCGCTGCGTCTCACGTTGCCGGAGGGGGGAGTGGTATGAGCGACGTTCCGTATCGCGTCGAGAAACCGTGGGGCCACGAGCTGATCTGGGCCAGGACCGACCGCTACGTCGGCAAGGTCCTGCACATCGAGCCCGGGCACGTGCTCAGCCTGCAGTATCACAACAAGAAGGACGAGTCGATCTACGTCCTGGAGGGCGAGATCATTCTGCGACTGCAACAGGGCGAGACGCTGATCGAGCGGCGCTTGCGGCAGGGGGAGGCGTGCCACATCCAGCCCAAGACGATCCACCAGTTCGAAGCGGTGGTCGCGAGCGACCTGCTCGAAGCTTCGACGCCGGAGATCGACGACGTGGTGCGGTTGAAAGACCGCTACGGGCGCGTGCCATGAAAGTCATCGTCCCGCTCGCGGGCAAAGGCACGCGCCTGCTGCCGCTGACGAAGCGCGTCCCCAAGCCCCTCGTGAACGTCGCCGGCCGGCCGGTAATGGACTACGTAATGGACACCGTACGCGGCCTCGATGTCGAGGAGCTGATCGTCATTACAGGACACCTCAAGGACGTCGTCGAGCAGTACATCGTCAAACATTACGTCGTACCTGCGAAATTCGTCGAGCAGAAGACGCTGGACGGCACCGCGGGGGCGATCAACCTGGCCCGTCCCTACGTGGATGGTCCGGTGATGATCATCTTCGTGGATACGCTGTTCGACGCCGACCTGTCGGTCGTGAAGCGCAGCGACGCCGACGGGATCCTGTGGGCCAAGGAAGTCGAGGACTACCAGCGGTTCGGGGTCATCGTGACCGACGAGCGCGGCTACATGACGCGCATCGTGGAGAAGCCCAGCACGCCGATCTCGAAGCTCGCCAACATCGGGCTCTATTACATCAAGGATTGGAGGACGCTGTTCGACGGCATCACCGAAGTGATGCGGAGCGCGCCGGGGAAGGGCGGGGAGTTCTACCTCACCGACGCCTTCCAGTACATGGTGGACCACGGCAAGAAACTCGTCGTGGGGGAAGTCACGGGGTGGTACGACTGCGGCAAGGTCGATACCCTGCTCGAGACCAATCGCCACCTGCTGGAGCACGGTCGGGCGCGGCGTCCCAAGACAGTTCCGAAGGATGTGATCATCAAGGATCCGGTCTACATCGAAGACGGCGTCCGGCTCGCGAACAGCACCATCGGTCCCAACGTGTCGCTCGGCGCGGGGAGCAGCGTCACGGGGAGCACGGTGGCGAACAGCATTCTCGGGAAAAGCGTCCGCATACAGGGCGCGACGGTCGAGGCTTCGGTCGTGGGCGACGATCAGGTCATCGAGGGACGCACGGTACAGCACAGCGTGCTCGACGGGGGGGAACGGGCGGCGGCGAGGTAGGGGCACGGCACTGCCGTGCCCCTACGCTGCACGTCCGGCGAGCGCCTGGGCCACCGCGGTCCGCAGCTGGCTCAGCTCGTAGGGCTTCGGCAGGAATCCCTCCACGCGTTCCGCGAGGCCGCGCGCCGCGTCGGCATCGGGGCTGTAGCCGGACGAGATCAGCACCCGCACTTCTGGCCGGATCGCCTTGAGCAGCTCGAAGATCCCCGCGCCACCCCCGGGCAGCACCAGATCGAGGATCACCAGGTCGACCGGCGGGTCGGCAGTCTGCATCGCCGCCAAGGCCGACGGGCCATCGCCCGCTTCGAGCACGCGATAGCCGAAACGGGTGAGCGCGCGCTTCAGGCTGTTGCGCACGATTGTCTCGTCGTCGACGATCAGAATCGTGGCGCCCTTGGCGGCGAGCGGGCCCGAGGGCGCCGCTGCGGGGAGAGGGGGAACGAAGGTCGGGGGAGCAGCTTCGAGAGCGAGCGGCAGCAGCAGGTGCACCGTCGTCCCCTTCCCGATCGCGCTCTCGATGCGGACGGCGCCGCGGTGCTCCCGCAGCACGCGTTGTACCTCCGCGAGCCCCAGCCCCTTCGCTTGGTGCATCGGTTTGGTAGAAAAGAACGGCTCGAACACCCGCTCCGCGATCGCGGGATCCATCCCACGGCCGGTGTCGGACACGGAGATCCGCACGTATCGCCCTGGCGGCGCGCCGGGCCACCGCTGGTCCCCCTGTGCGATACGCTCCTCGGCCGCCGCGAACGTGAGGCGGGGGTTCGGCCGGCCGCGCATCGCGTCGCGGGCGTTGAACACAAGCTCCAGGCAGGCGTGCACCAGCTGATCCACGTCGGCGAGGATCGGCGGCAATTTGGCGGAGACGTCGGTCGTCACTTCGACGCCGGCGGGCACCGCGGCCCGCGCCAGCGCCGCGGCGCTCTCCACGAGCTGTACAGCGGACGAGGCCTTGAGAGCGACGGTTTCCGGCCGGCTGAGGCCGAGCAGCTCCTGGGTCAGCTCCCGTCCGCGACGTGCGGCCTTGAGCACCTCGTCGGCCGCGGTGCGCGCGTCGGGGCTCGTCACCTCTTCGCGCAACACGGCGGCGTGCGTGAGGATTCCCCCGAGGATGTTGTTGTACTGGTGGGCCAGCGCCCCCGAGAGCCGCGCCATCGAGTCGAGCCGCTGCGCTTGCATGTCGCGGCGTTGCTCGGCGCGCTGCTCCGTACGATCGCGCAGGTCCGCCTGAACCAGCGATTCGTCACCCTCGGGGTTCGGCACGCGCGAGAATTCGATCTCCACGTCCACGGTGCGTCCGTCGGGCCGGACCAGCGTCTGCGCAGCAGAGCGCAATTCCTCGGTGGCGGCTGCCGTCTGGTCGGCGTAGAAGCGGCGCAGCGGTGCGCCGACGATGTCGGCCATGCGGCGGCCCAACAGGTCGGCGAGGCGCGGGTTGGCCTCACGGATGATGCCGGCGCCGTCGAGGAGCGCGATGCCGTGGCTCGAGCCTTCGAACAGCCCGCGATACTGCGCTTCGGAAGAGGCGAGATGCCGGCGCGCGCGGTCGGCCAGGTTCGCGCCCACGACGGAGAGCGCTCCCATCGCGTACAGCGTGACGAGCGCGCGGGCGCCGACGTGCCCGGCAAGCGCGCCGCCGGGGACGAGGAGGAGCACGGTGACTGTCGCGGCGGCTACCGTGACCCCCACGAGTGTGGCCTGCCAGCGCCACGACCACGGCAGGAACACGGCCGCGCCGAACATCATGCCGACGAGTGAAACGGACTGCTCCCACAGATGGGCCGGGACCACCAGCACCGCGCCGAGGCACAGGAGGATGATGTCGACGCCGAGGGCGAAGGCGAGGCGCTGCAGCTGCGCGACCGAGCGACTGGGCGAGGAGAGGACGGCGATGAGCAGGGCGAGGCCGGCCGCCGCGCCACGCACGTTGAGCAACTCGCGCTGCGCCGCGGCGTCGGGAAAGTCTCCGGCGAGGTGTTTCGCGACGGCCACAATGGCGATGGCCACGGCGACGATGCGCAGCGCCCGGGCGTAGGTCCGGGCGGTGAGGGGCTCCGACATGGCTCTAGTCTAAGGCCCGGCCGAGGGGGTTGACATAACAACCATACTTCTAGTATTATCGAATTATGAACGCGGCTACCGCCACTGCCGCACTCCAGTTCGCCCCGAAGTTCGCCGCCCTAGGCCACGAAGTGCGTCTCGCTATCGTGCGCCTGCTCCTGTCGGCCAATCCCGGCGGCATGGTGGTCGGGGAGATCCAGGAGGAGCTCGACATCCCCCCCTCGACTCTGTCGCACCACCTGGACGCCCTGCAGCGTGAGGGGCTTGTGGCCGTGACGCGCGAGGGGAAGTACCTGCGCTATCGCGCCGACGCGGCGGGACTGCGCGACCTGCTGGCATTCCTCTACGCGGAGTGCTGCACCCGCAGCAAGCTGGTGCCGGTCACCGCCCTGAAAGGAGTTTCTGCATGAAAGTGCACGTCGCGCTCAACACGCCCCGGTTCGACGAGTCGGTGCGCTTCTACCGGACCTTCTTCGGCCTCGAGCCGGTGAAACACAAACCCGGCTACGCCAAGTTCGACGTCGCCGAGCCGGCGCTGAACCTGACGCTCAACGCGTCTGCGGATGCTGGCGCGGGAGCGTTGAACCATCTGGGGATCCAGGTCGCCTCAACGGCGGCGGTCAAAGAGGCGGCGGTCCGGTTAAAGAACGAGGGATTGGCGACGTTTGAAGAAGCGGACGTCGATTGCTGCTACGCCTTGCAGGACAAGATCTGGGTCACGGACCCCAACGGCTACAAGTGGGAAGTCTTCGTCGTCAAGGTGGGGGACACGCAACCGCAGTTGACCGCCGCCTCATCGACCGCCGCTTCATCGACCGCCGCCTGCTGTGCCGAGACATGCTGTCACGACTGAACGAATTCGTCGAGCTGTTCGCCTACAACGCCTGGGCCAACCGGCAGATGCTCGATGCGGCGGCGGCGCTGCCGGCCGATTTGTGTCTGCGCGACCTGAAGAGCAGCCACGGCGGCATCCACGGTACGTTGGCGCACATCGTCTGGGCGGAACACCTCTGGCTCAACCGCTGGCTCGGGAAACCCAACCCGGCCGTCGCCCAGGGGAAGGATCTGCATACCGCCGCGGAGGTGCGGGCACGCTGGGAGGAGATCGAGGCGGAGCGGGGGGCGTTCCTGGCGCTGCTGAGCGAAGCGCAGCTGGAGGAAACCCGGGCCGTAAAGCCTTCGACGGGGGGCGAGTACCAGCACAGTTTCGGCCAGATGTTTCGCCACACCGTGGACCACTCGTCATATCATCGCGGCCAGGTGGTGACGCTGCTGCGCCAGGTGGGGGTGGTGCCTCCCGTAACGGGCTTGATCTTCTTCTACCGGAGGGGTTGACGGCGGCGGGGAACCTGGGTTACTTACTGACCGTTCAGTAACTAATTTAGGAGCCCTGATGCCCCGAGTCGCCGCAACCCCGAAGACCGCAGCCCGCCGCCCTCGCTCTCCTCGCTGGCGTCGCCGCAAGGACGCCCGCCCCGAGGAGATCGTGGCCGCCGCGCTCGACGTCTTTGTGGAGCGCGGCTTCGCGGCCACGAAGCTCGCCGACGTGGCCCGCCGGGCCGGCGTCACCAAGGGCACGATCTACCTCTACTTCGAGAACAAGGAAGCGCTCTTCAAGGCGGTCGTGCGCGAAACGATCGTGCCCGTCATCGCCAAGGGTGAAGCCCTGGTCCAGGCGTTCACCGGCAGCGCGCGCGACCTGTTCGAAAAGCTGGTCCGCGATTACTGGCGCCTTGTAGGCGAGACCAACCTCGCCGGCGTGCCGAAACTGATTATTGCCGAGGCCGGCAACTTCCCCGAGTTGGCCCGCTTCTACTACCAGGAAGTCGCCGTCCGCGGACAGCGCCTCATGGCGAGCGTGCTCGAGCGCGGCATCAAGGCCGGCGAATTCCGGCCCGTCGACCTGCCCGTGGCCTCGAAGCTCGCCATGGCGCCCCTGATGCACGCCGTGATCGCGCGCCGGGCCTTCGCGTCGTGCATGCCCGAAGGCTTCGACGTCGGCAGCTATCTCGACACTCACATCGAACTCTATCTCCATGGCATCGCGAAACCGTAACACCCTGACGGTTCTCTTCCTGCTCCTTGGCGTGGCTCCGCTCTCGGCGCAGACGCCGGCTCCGCTGCGGCTCTCCTTCGCCGAGGCGGTCCGTCGCGCCTCCGGCGAGGCGCCTGCCGTCGAGCTGGCCGGCCTGCGCACCGACGAGGCCGAGGCGCGGGTGCGGCAGGCCCGCAGCGCCCTGCTCCCCGGATTCTCCGTGAACGGGTTCTGGGTCAATCGGACGTTCAACAGCAAGACGCTGGGCATCAAATTCCCGACGCCGCCCGGCGCGGGGCTGCCCACCATCCTCGGGCCGTTCGACAACGTGGACGCGCGCCTGCGCCTCACACAGACGCTGTTCGACCTGTCGAGTGCGGCGCGGGTGCGCGCCGCGCGGGCGCAGGTGCGGGGCTCGACGGCCGAGGGTGGCGCCGTGTCCGAAGCTGCGGCGGCGGGTGCCGCCCTGGCCTACCTGCGCGCGTCTCGGGCTGCGGCGCAGGTGGTCGCGCGCCGGGCCGACTCGGCCGTCGCGGCCGATCTGGTGGGACTCGCGCAGGCCCAGAAGAACGCCGGCGTGAGCGCGGCGATCGACGTGACGCGCGCCCGGACGCAGCTCGTGTCGGCGGCCGGAGCGTTGCTCGTGGCGCTGAATCAGCTGGACCGCGCGCGCATCGACCTCGCTCGCGCCCTGGGTCTCGACCCGTGGACGCCGATCGAGATCACCGACACGTTGACCGCCGCGCTGCCGGTGGCCGCCGTGCCCGCCACCGCGGACTCGATCGTGGCGGTGGCCATGACGCACCGTCCCGACCTGGCGGCCGAAGTCGCGCGCGGCGACGCGGCGCGGACCGCGAAGTCCGCGATCAACGCCGAGCGGCTGCCGCGGGTGGACGTCGCGGCGGACTACGGTCTGAGCGGGCTCACGCCGAGTACGTCGGTGGGCACGCGGCAGATCGGTGTGCAGGTGTCGATTCCGATCCTCGACGGCTTCCGCCGCGAGGGCCGGGCGGCCGAGCAAGGCGTGGTCGTCCGTGAGAGTGAAGTGCGGACCCGCGACCTGCGGCAGCAGATTGCCGCGGACGTGGAGACCGCGCTGCTGGACCTCGCCTCCGCTCAGGCGCAGGAGGTCATCGCGGCCGAGCGGCTGCGGCTCGCGGCCGACGAAATGGCGCAGGCGCGCGAGCGCTTCGCGGCGGGCGTGGCGGGGAACATCGAAGTGATCAACGCGCAGGCCTCGTTGTTGCGCGCGCGGGACACGGACATCGACGCGCGCTTCGCGGCGGCGACGGCCCGGGTCGCCTTGGCTCGCGCCGCGGGTCTGGCACGGACGCTCCATTAACGAGGGAAATCGTATGGCAACGGTGATGGAACCAGAGATCGAGTCGAGGCCGGCGGCGGCGCCGGGCAAGAAGGCGGGGGCGCCGGCTGGCCGGAGCCGGATCGTCTTCCTGTTCATGGGCGTGGCGCTGCTTGGCCTGCTGGGATTCGGCGCCAAGCGCTGGTGGTTCGCGCGCTCGCACGTCTCGACCGACAACGCCCAGGTGGACGGCCACATCATCCCGATCCTCCCCAAGGTCGGTGGGTTCGTGGCCGAGGTGCGCGTGCGGGAGAACCAGGAGGTCAAGGCCGGCGACACGCTGGTGGTGCTCGACGACCGTGACTTCCGCTCGCGCCTGGCGCAGACCGAGGCGGATCTGGCGGCGCTCTTGGCGACGGTCAGTTCGCGGACGCGGGTCGGCCAGGCCGAGGCCGCCGTGGCGCAGGCGCAGGCCAACGCGCTCAAGGCGCACGCCGACCTGGCGCGGATGGAGCCCTTGGCGCTGCAGGACATCGTGAGCGCGCAGCAGCTCGACGCGGCGCGCGCCGCGGCCACCGCCGCCGACGCGCAGCTCGCCGCCTCGCAGGCGGCGCTCGTGGGCGCTGACGCCCGCGTCGCCGCGTCGCGCGCGGCGCGCGATCAGGCGGCGCTGCAGCTCTCCTACACGCGCATCACCGCGCCGGCGAACGGCGTGGTGTCGAAGAAGACGGCGGAAGTCGGCCAATTGGTGCAGCCGGGTCAGCCGCTGATGGCGGTCGTGCCGCTCCAGGACGTGTGGGTGGTCGCGAACCTCAAGGAGACCGAGACCGCCGACGTTACGCCAGGCGACCCTGCCGAGATCACCGTCGACGCGTACCCGGGCCGCCGCTTCCGCGGTCAGGTCGAGAGCCTGGCGCCCGCGACGGGGGCCAAGTTCTCGCTGCTGCCGCCCGACAACGCCACCGGCAACTTCACGAAGGTCGTGCAGCGCATCCCCGTGCGGGTCCGTCTCGCCGGGCCGGCCGACCCCGCGCATCCACTGCGTCCGGGGATGAGCGCCGTAGTCACGATCCAGACGAAGTGACGCGTCCGTGACCGCCGCCACGCTGCCGCTGTCCGCGGCCGCATCGGACCGGTACCGCTACCGGTACCTGATCGCGATCACGGTGTCGCTCGCCTCGGTGCTGGAGCTACTCGACACCAGCATCGTGAACGTGGCGATCCCCCACATGATGGGGAATCTCGGCGCGACGCTGGACCAGATCGCCTGGGTCTCGACCGGCTACATCGTGGCCAACGTGATCGTGCTCCCGATCACCGGCTGGCTGTCGGCGTTCTTCGGACGGCGCCGCTACTTCGCCGGCTCGATCGCGTTGTTCACCATCGCGTCGTTCCTGTGCGGCAACGCGGGCTCCCTCGAGGCGCTCGTCTTCTGGCGCATCGTGCAGGGTCTGGGCGGGGGCGCGCTGCTGTCCACGTCGCAGGCGATCCTCTACGAGGAGTTCCCGCGCGAGGAGTACGGCACCGCGATGGCGATCTTCGGTGTGGGCGTCATGGTCGGGCCGACGCTCGGCCCCACGGTCGGCGGTTGGATCACCGATTCCTACGGTTGGCCCTGGATCTTCTACATCAACATCCCCTTCGGGATGCTGGCCCTGGCGCTCACCCTGTCGTTCATCCAGGACTCGCGGCACCAGCAGAAGGTGGACCGCGTGGACTACCCGGGGCTGCTGCTGCTCGCGGCCGGCGTGGGCGCCCTGCAAATGATGCTGGAGCGCGGCGAGCGGCTCGATTGGCTCGCCTCGAGCGAGGTGCGTACGCTCGCCGCGATCAGCGCGGTGTCGTTGATCGCCTTCATCTGGCACGAGCTACGGACGGCGCACCCCGTCGTCGACCTGCGCATCCTCAAGAGCCGCCAGCTCGCGGTGGGCGTGGTGTTCGGCATGGTGCTCGGCGTGTGCCTGTACGCGACGATCTTCGTGCTGCCCGTTTACCTCCAGAACGTCCAGCACTTCACCGCCAATCAGACGGGCCTCGTGATTCTGCCCGGCGCGCTGGCGAGCGCGTTCACGATGGCGTTCATGGGCCGGTTGCAAGGAAAGTTCGACGGCCGCTACTCCATCATGGTCGGCGTCGCGCTGTTCGCCCTGTCGATGTGGAAGCACGCCCACTTCACGACCCAGAGCGGCATGACCGACTTCTTCTGGCCGCTCGTGTTCCGTGGCGTGGGGCTGGGGTTGATCTTCGTGCCGCTCACGAACCTCGCCCTCGCCGACTTGCCCATGTCCCGGATCCCGAACGGCACGGGGCTCTTCAACCTGATGCGGCAGCTCGGCGGCAGCGTGGGGATCGCCCTCTCGGCGACCCTGCTGCAGCGCTTCACCGCGATTCACAAGGCCGACCTGGCGGCGAACGTGACGGCGTACGCCGCGGCGACGCAGGAGCGGCTCGCGGCGATCAGCAACGCGCTCATCGGCCGCGGCGAGCTGCCGGCCCTGGCGCAGACCAAAGCGATCGGCGTCCTGAACGGCATCGTCACCACGCAGGCGCTGATGCTGTCGTTCGAGCAGCTGTTCTTGCTGTTCGGCTCGGCGTTCGTGCTGGCGCTGCCGCTGCTGCTGCTGATGCACAAGAGCAAGGGATTGCCCGGCGGGGGCGGAGCAGCGCATTGAGCGGCGTGCGCGTCGGAGACGCGGCGCCGGACTTCACGCTGCTCGATCAGCGGGGGAAGCCCGTGCGCCTGCGCGAGCTGACCGAAAAGAAGAACGTCGCGCTGTACTTCTATCCGAAGGATGCGACGCCGGGTTGCACGCTCGAGGCGCGTTCCTTTCGCGACGCGTATGACGTCTTCGCCGCGGCGGACACCGAGGTGATCGGCGTGAGCTCCGACTCCGTCAAATCGCACGAGCGCTTCGCTGCGAACGAGCGGCTTCCCTTCTTATTGCTCTCCGACCGCTACGGGACGGTGCGGGAGCTGTACGGTGTGGAGCGGACGCTCGGCGTTCTGCCGGGACGCGTGACCTATGTGATCGGCCGGGGCGGCGTCGTCCGGCACGTCTACTCCTCGCAGCTGCGCGTCAATCAGCACAGCCGTGAGGCCTTGCAGGCGCTCAACGCACCTCCGCCATCGCCGCCGTAACGAGCAGGGCCCGCACGACCCCCAGCGCTCCATCGATGTTCTCGTACCACTCGCTCGGCAGGTGCGCGTCTCCCGCGTGACCGCCCGCGCCGAGTGCGATCGCGGGGACACCCAGGGCGATCGGCACGTTGGCGTCGGTCGAGGCGCAGGCAAGCTCGTGGGGGCGGCCCAGCGCGCGCGTCGCGGCGATGGCCGTCTGGACGAGCGGGTGAGCGCGCGGCGTGAGCCCCGACGGGCGGTCCCCCACGCGGCGGAGATCGAGCTGGAGCGGGGGCGTCCCGGGGGTGCGGTGGCCGTTCTCCTCGGCGAGGGCGCGGGCGAGGATCCCCTGGACCGCCGCGTCGAGCCGGGCTAGGGCCCTCGGGTCCTCGCTCCTGAGATCGAGGTCGAACCACGCCTCCTGCGGAATCGAATTGAGGCCGGTACCTCCCCCAAGGCGGACAACTGCACAAGTCGTGCGTGGTGCGTGGTGCGTGGGCAGGTCGGCGAGTAGCGCGGTCGCTCGGCCCACGGCGCTGGCCGGGTTCGCGACGCCGAAGGCGGCCCAGGAGTGGCCGCCGGGGCCGCGGTAGGTGGCGCGGTAGCGGCGGGCGCCGAGCGCCCGGTGCACGATCCGCTCTATCCCGGCCCCGTCCAGGGCAATAAAGGCGTGGGGGCGGGACCGATCGAGCAGGTGACGCACGCCCCGCAGATCGCCGTGGCCTTCCTCTCCCACAGTCGCGGTGAAACGTACCGGCCGCACCGTCGGAACCCGCGACTGCACGAGGGCCTCGGCGACCGTGACCAGCGCGGCCAGGCCGCGGGCGTTGTCGGAGATCCCGGGTCCCTCGAGGCGCGCGCCGCTGCGCGCGACCGAGACGTCGAGTCCCGCGGCGAACACGGTGTCGAGGTGGGCGCTCAGCACCACGGCGTCTTCGCGGTGCGTGCCCATCCAACCGGTGACATTGCCCACTTCGTCCACCGCGACGTCGCTCAGGCCGGCGTCCCGAAACAGCGCCGCCAGGTGGGCGCCGCGCGCGCCTTCCGCACCGGTGGGCGCTGGAATGGCCGACAACGCCGCTTGGCGGGCGAGCGTACTCTCGTCGGAGCGCTCGATGTGGTGGCGCGCGGCGCGCACCCGGTCGTGCGCCACAACGGCGTCGATCGATTCGGGGAGGGGCATCGTCCGCAAACTACGGTACATCTTCAGCCTCCGGCAACCCGGCGCTTGACCTGGACGTGCAGCCGCGCAACACTAACCTCATGGAGGAGCGCGATCTGATCTACGACTGGAACGGGGCCAACGGGGGTGCGGCGTTCGACTGGACGCGGGCGCGCGTGGAGCTGAACGACGAAACCCTGCGCGACGGCCTGCAGTCCCCCTCGGCCACCGATCCATCCCTCGACGACAAGAAGCGGCTGCTGCACCTGATGGCCGACTTGGGCATCGTCGCGGCCGACATCGGGTTGCCGGGGGCCGGGCCGCGCGTCGTGGAGCAGGTGCGCGTCCTCGCGAAGGAGATCCGCGACGCCAAGCTGCCGATCGCGCCCAACTGTGCCGCCCGCACCGTGGTCTCGGACGTCGAGCCCATCGTGCGCATTTCCGACGAAGTGGGAATCAAGATCGAGGCGGCGACCTTCATCGGCTCTTCCCCGATCCGCCAGTATGCCGAAGACTGGACCTTGGACCGCATCGTCAAGGCCAGCGCCGAGGCGGTGACGTACGCCGTGCAGCACGGCCTATCGGTGATGTACGTGACCGAGGACACGACGCGCGCGCGACCCGAGACCTTGAAGGCGCTGTACGGCGCGGCCATCGAGTGCGGCGCCACGCGGCTCTGCCTCGCCGACACAGTCGGCCATGCGACGCCTGACGGCGTAAGGGCGTTGGTGAAATTCGTCAAGCAGGAAATCGTAAAGAAACACCGTGTGAAGGTCGACTGGCACGGACACCGCGACCGCGGGATGGGGCTCATCAACTGCCTCGCCGCGATCGAGGCGGGCGTCGACCGCGTGCATGCGACAGCGCTCGGCGTGGGGGAACGCGTCGGGAATGCCGAGATGGACCTGCTGCTCGTCAATTTGAAACTGCTCGGCGCGCACCGGCACGACATCCGCCGGTTGCCCGAGTACTGCCGGCTCGTGGCGGAGGCGATGGGCGTGCCGATCCCGGTGAATTACCCGGTCGTCGGCACCGACGCGTTTCGGACGGGGACGGGCGTGCACGCCGCGGCGATCATCAAGGCGAAAAAGAAGGGGCATGCCTGGCTCGCCGACCGCGTGTACAGCTCGGTGCCCGCCGAAGAGTTCGGCTTCGCGCAGCGTATCGAGATCTCACCCGTCTCGGGATTGTCGAACGTGAAGTACTGGCTGGAGACGCACGGCTACGACGCGGAGAACGAAGCGGCCTGTAGGGCCTTGTTCGACGCCGCCAAGCGCACCGACCGTGTCCTGTCCGACGAGGAGTGCCACCGGCTCCTGAAGCAGGGCGTATGAGCTTCCGGGACATCGAACGCTCGTTCTTCGATCTGCGCTGGCATCTGGACCCCGTCTCGGCGACGCAGGCCGGCGTGGCCGGCTACGACGATCGCTACGGCCGCTTCAGCCACGAGGCCTTGGCGCCCCACCTCGCCGCGCTCAAGGCGCTCGCTGCCGCGCTCGAAGAAGCCACGGTGGACGGACTGGACGACGAAATCGATCGTACCGCCCTGCTCAACGAGATCCGGGTCATGGTGCGACGCTACGAGCAAATGCGGCCGCAAGCGACGAACCCCGAGTTCTGGTTGTCGCATCTGCTCGGCGGCCTGCATCACCTGCTGCTCTCCGGCGATCGCACCGCCGAGGAGAAGGCGCGGGCGGCGATGGGGCGGCTCGAGGACATCCCCGCGTTCATCGAAGACGCCCGGGCGACGCTCACCGAGCCCGTGAGCGTATTCGTCGAGACGGCGCTGCGCGTGAGCGAGGGGGGCCGGCTGCTGTTGCGCGAGGTCGCCGCCACGCTCTCGGCCGGCGCGCCGGCGCAGGCGGAGCGGCTCCAGGCCGCGGCCGATCGGGCGACCGCCGCGCTCGCCGAGTTCGAGCAGGACTTGACCCGCTGGCTCGACACCGGCGGCGACCACTTCGCGATCGGCGAGGACGCGTTCAATTTCCTGCTGCACTATCAGCACGCTCTGCGGGACACTGCGCCGGAGCTGTGGCGCTACGGCTTGCGCCTCAAGGAGGAGATCGAAGCCGACCTGCAGGCCCGCGCCGACCGGCTCGACGGCGGCCGCCGCTGGCCGGACCTCGCGGACCGGTTGCGGGCGGATCACCCACGCGCGAACGAGCTGGTCGACTCGTACGCCAAGGAAATGGCCCGCGCCCGCGAATTCGTCGCCGCGAAGGGCCTGGCGCCGATCCCCGACGCGCCGCTCGGTGTGGTTCCGACCCCGGCTTTCATGCGCCCCGTGATTCCGTTCGCGGCCTACGACAGCCCCGGCGCCTACGCGCGAGATCGCACGGGGTGGTTCTACGTGACGGTCCCCGACTCCCGTCTTCCCGCGGAGCAGCAAGAGCGCATCCTGCGCGACCACAGCCGCTACGAGCTCGCGGCGACCGCGCTCCACGAGGGATACCCAGGGCACCACCTGCACCTCGTCACCGCGAAGGGGCTGCCCTCCCACGTCCGCAAGAATCTGTGGACGCCGCTCACGGTCGAGGGGTGGGCGCTGTACTGCGAGGACATGATGGCGGAGCAAGGGTTCTATGCCTCCGAGGAAGAGATGTTCTTCCAGCGGGTGCACTTGCTGTGGCGTGCCGAGCGCGTGCTCCTCGATGTGGGGTTGCACACGCGGGGCATGACACCCGAGCAGGCCGTGGACCAGATGGTGCGCGATCTGCATATCGAGCGCGGCAACGCCGAAACAGAAGTGCGCCGCTACTGCGCCTGGCCGGCCTACCAGCTATGCTACGCCGTGGGCCGGCGCGAGCTGCTCCGCCTACGCGACGATTTCCGCGCCGCGCGCGGCGGGTCGTTCACCCTCCGCTCCTTCCACGAAGCCGTCCTGCCCTACGGCGGCCTGCCCGTCACGCTCATTCGCTGGGGACTCGGCCTCGGTGACTGAACGCTTGCCGCGGCAGGTCAAACTGTTTGGTGCTGTATCCCTCCTGAACGACTTCGCAAGCGAGATGATCTACCCGCTGCTCCCGGCATTTGTCACCGGGGTGCTCGGGGGCGGCGCGGTGGCGCTGGGGGCGCTCGACGGGGCCGCCGATGCCGCCGCGGCGCTCGTGAAAGTCGTCGCGGGCCGGCTGGCCGACCGTCCGGCACGCCGCGGGCCGCTGATCGTGATCGGGTATCTCGTCGCGATCGTGGTGCGGCCCGTCATCGCCGTGACCGCCGCCGCCTGGCAGGTGATCGGGCTCCGGGTCGTGGACCGGCTCGGGAAAGGCTTGCGTACTCCGCCGCGCGACGCGCTGATCGCCGACGTGACGCCGGAGCGATTGCGGGGGCGGGCGTTCGGCCTGCAGCGGGGCCTCGATCACGCCGGCGCAGTGTTGGGGCCTTTGGTGGCGTGGGCGGTCCTGACGCGCGGTGCGGGGGTTCGGACCGTCATCCTGGCGAGTATTGTGCCGGGAGTCGCGGTCTTAGGGCTGGCGGCGTGGGCGGTAAAGGGCGGTAATGGGCGGAATAGGGCGGTAGGCTCGGCGGCGGCGCCGGTGTCCCTACCGCCTTCTACCGCCCGTTCCCGCCCTTTACCGCCCGGCCTTTTCGCCATCACCTTCTTCTATCTCCTCCGCATGCCGGACACGCTCGTCATTCTGCGCGCGCAGCGGCTCGGCATTCCCGTGGCGGTCGTGCCGCTCCTGTGGGCGGCGGTGCACGTGGTGCGGTCGTCGTCGAGCTTCGTGGGCGGCGCGCTCTCGGATCGGCTCGGCCCCTCGCGCACCATGTGGCTGGGTTGGGTGTGTTACGCCGGCCTCGCCGTGGGCATGGCGTTGGCGACGGGGCCCGGACAAGCGTGGGCGCTGTTCCTCGCACTGGGGCTCGTCGCGGGGCTCACCGAGAGCCCGGAACGCGCGCTCGTCGCGGCGTTCGCCGGAGACCGCCAGGGGAGCGGGTTCGGCGTGTATCACGGCGCGAGCGGCCTTGCCGCGCTCGCCGGCGGACTGCTGCTCGGCGCGGTGTTTCAGCGCGCCGGAGGGGCGTCCGCCTTCACCGCAAGTGCCGCGCTGGGCCTTGGTTTGGCCCTCCTCTGGCCTTTTCTGGCTCGGGCGCATAGGGTTCCAGCCCGGTGACTACCCCCACACCATGAGCACGAACGCGCAGGAGCCGCGAGGGCGTTACCTCGCGTTCTTGGCCCTCACGGCGCTCGGCATTGTGTACGGCGATATCGGCACGAGCCCGCTGTACGCGCTGCAGATCGCCTTCCACACCGGGCACGGGATCCCAGTCACGCCGGGGAACGTGCTGGGTGTCTTGTCGCTCATGTTTTGGTCGCTGGTGCTCGTCGTCACCATCAAATACCACATCGTCATCATCCGGGCCGACAACAAGGGCGAAGGCGGCGTCGTCGCCTTGATGGCGCTCGTGAACGGGAGCCGTCTGGCGCGCGGCCTTTCGCCCCGCAAGATCATGGTGGTCCTGGGCATCTTCGGGGCGGCCCTGATCTACGCCGACGGCGCGCTCACGCCGGCTATTTCTGTGATGAGCGCCGTGGAAGGCCTGGAGGTGGCGAGCCCGGCTTTGGCACACTGGGTACTGCCGCTTACGCTCGTCCTTCTTGCTGGCCTCTTTTTCTTCCAGAAGAACGGGACGGCCCGGATCGGCGCCGTGTTTGGGCCCGTGATGCTGCTCTGGTTCGCCACGATCGCCGTTCTGGGGTTGAGCCAGATTGTGCAGCATCCGGCGGTGCTGGCGGCGATGTTACCGCTTCACGCCGTGCGGTTCTTCGCCGAGGACTTGAACCGCGGTTTCTTGGTGCTCGGCGCCGTGTTCTTGGTCGTCACCGGCGGTGAGGCGTTGTACGCCGACCTCGGGCACTTCGGGCACCGCGCGATTCAAGTCGCCTGGTTCAGCAGCGCGTTTCCCGCCCTGCTGCTCAACTACCTCGGTCAGGGCGCCCTGCTGCTGCGCGACCCCGCGGCGGCGGTCAATCCGTTCTATCATCTCGCCCCGTCGTGGGCCCTGTACCCGCTAATCGCGCTGGCGACGGCTGCCGCGATCATCGCTTCGCAGGCCATCATTTCCGGTGCGTTCTCGCTGACGCGGCAGGCAGTGCAGCTCGGCTACATCCCGCGCCTCCGGATCGAGCACACGTCGTCGCGCGAGATCGGGCAGATCTATGTTCCGGCGGTCAACGTCTCGCTGGCCATTGCGACGTGCGCGTTGGTCTTGTACTTCCAGACCTCGACCAACATCGCCGGGGCATACGGCGTGGCGCTGTCGACGCTGATGGTGATGACGACCGTGATGTTCTACGTGATGTCGCGCGAGGTGTGGGGTTGGAGCCTCGCGCGCGCCGTCGGGGGCGTGGCGTTGTTCTTCGTGATGGACCTCATGTTCCTCGCCGCCAATGCGCTCAAGATCCGCCACGGGGGCTGGGTGCCGCTCGCCATGGCGGTCGCCATCTATCTGGTCATGACCACGTGGAAGCGGGGGCGCGAGATCCTCTCCAAGCGGATGTTAGAGAAGACGGTTCCCCTCAAGCTGCTCCTGGCCGACCTGGCGGCCGAACCCCCGATCCGCGTGCCTGGCACCGCGGTCTTCATGTACGGCACCCCCGACGGCACTCCTCCCGCGCTCATCCACAACCTCGCGCACAACAAGGTGCTGCACGAGAAGATCGTGTTTCTCACGATCGTGACCGAGGACGTCCCCTATGTGCCGGCGGCCGAGCGTGTCACCGTCAAGCGGATCGGCAAAGGGTTTCACAGTGTCGCCGCCCGCTACGGATTCACCGAGGACCCCGACATCCATGAAATCCTGTCGGCGTGCAAGAAAGAACAGTTGGACATCCCGATCGAGGGCACGACGTTCTTCCTGGGCCGCGAGACCGTCATCGCGTCGGAACGGCCGGGGATGGCGGTGTGGCGGGAGCACCTATTCGCGTTCATGACGCGCAACGCCCTCCGCGCCACCGCGTTCTTCAAGATTCCCCCGAACCAGGTGTTCGAGGTAGGCGCCCAGGTAGAGTTGTAGCTAGAGTTTCAGCAGGGCGACCAGGGTGCCGACGGTGCCGACCCAGAAGAGGAACATCCAGCGGATCAGGCGGCTCTCGAGTTGAGCGAGCTTCGTGTCGACCTCGGCGCGCAGCTCGGCGATTCGCTGCTCGAGCTTGGCGTCGAACCGCGCGAAGTGGACTTCAAACAAATCGCGAAACTCGGAGCGATAGGCGACGTCCACTTGATTGAACCACTCCACGAGTTCGTTGGCGACATCATCGCCAAGTTTTTCGTAGAACTTCCTGGACAGTTTGGCGGTCACCGGCATTCAACGCTCCCGAAGGAAACCCCGGTGACATCCTAACGGTACGCTCGGCGTTGGTCGGAATCAATCCTTTGCCAGCCTCATCTTTTCCACGCATCAAACCCCCGCCACTAACGCCGTCTCCACGAACGGCGTCTCGTGCACGACCGGTGCTTTGCGCTTCGACAAGACCAGCCACCACTCCCGCGCCGATGTGACAACCAAGAGGGCGACAACGCTCAAGAAGAACAAGGTGATAATCGCGTCGAGCTGATAGTTGAGGATGCGGCGTGCCGCATCGGCTTCGGTGGAGCTGGCGAGGGCTGCCGCCCGAGCGAAGAAGCCCAGCTTGGGGTCAGAAGAGAACACGAGCTCCAGGCCCGCGGTCATCGTGATGACGACCAGCCACGCGAGCGGGCCGAGCGTCACCCAGGAGTACCGCTGCCGCCCCATCTTGATCAGGATCGTCGTCGCGACGCATAAGGCGACGGCCGCGAGCAGCTGATTCGAGATCCCGAACAGCGGCCACAGCGCGTTGATTCCCCCCAGCGGATCCACGACTCCCTGGTACAGGAAGTAGCCCCACGCCGCGCACACGACGGCGCTGGAGAGCACGACGCTCGGGTACCATGAGGTCCGGCCGAATCGCGGCCACACGTGACCCACGATCTCCTGCAGCATGAACCGGCCGACGCGCGTGCCCGTGTCGATCGTGGTCAGGATGAACAGGGCCTCGAACATGATCGCGAAGTGGTACCACAGAGCGGAGAGGGTCCGCCCCCCCAACGCGCTCGTCAGTCCCGAAAAGATGTGGGCCATCCCTACGGCCAGAGACGGGGCGCCGCCGGTACGCGCGATCAGGCTCTGTTCGCCCATCTGCGCCGCCAGCGCCTGCATGTACTCCGGCGTGACCACGAACCCCGCCTGATTCAGGACGTCCGAGGCGCCCGCCAGCGCGACGGGCGTCGTGTTCATCGCGAAGTACACGCCGGGGTCGAGCGTGCACGCCGCGATGATCGCCATCACCCCGACGAACGACTCCATCAGCATGGCCCCGTAGCCGATGATCCGAGCGTCGGGCTCGTGGGCGATCATCTTGGGCGTCGTTCCGGATGCCACCAGCGAATGGAATCCCGAGATGGCGCCGCAGGCGATCGTGATGAACGCGAAGGGGAAGAGCTTGCCGGCGAACACCGGACCCTCGCCCGCCGTCGCGAACGGGGTCAGGGCCGGCATGCGGAGCGGCGGCAGGAGGATGAGGATCGCGACGGCGAGCGCCACGACTGTGGTGATCTTCAGGAAGGTCGAGAGATAATCGCGGGGACAGAGCAGCATCCACACCGGCAACACCGAGGCGATGAAGCCGTAGGCGATCATCATCCACGTGAGCGACGTGCCCGTGTGCGTGAAGGCGGCCGCGACCGCGGGGTGATTCGCCACCCAGCCGCCCGCGACGAGGGCCGCGAGGAGCAGCATCGCTCCCACGGCCGAGGCCTCGCCCACCTTGCCAGGCCGCCAGCGTTTCATCCACCACCCCATCAGCAGGGCGATCGGCACCGTGCAGGCGATGGTGAAGAGGCCCCAGGGCGAGGCGCGGAGCGCGTTCACCACGATCAGCGCCAGCACGGCGAGCAGGATGATCATGATCGCGAGGACCGCGACCATCGCCGTCACGCCCGTGACCCTGCTGACTTCCTCTTTCGCCATCTGGCCCAGGGACTTGCCGTCGCGCCGCAGCGAGCAGAACAGGATCGTGAAGTCCTGCACCGCGCCGCCGACGACGACGCCGATCACGAGCCACAGCGTGCCGGGCAGGAAGCCGAACTGCGCCGCCAGCACCGGCCCAACGAGCGGCCCCGCGCCGGCGATCGCGGCGAAGTGGTGGCCGAACAGCACCCAGCGGTTGGTCGGGACGAAGTCGTGGCCGTTGTTGAGACGCTCGGCGGGCGTGGCGCGGCGCGGATCGAGGCCGAACACCGTGTTCGCCAGGAACTTGGAGTAGAACCGGAAGCCGACGGCGTAGGTGCACACCGCCGCGATGAGCAGCCAGGCCGCGCTGATCGTCTCGCCGCGGGCAAGGGCGAGCATGCCGAACGCCGCCGCGCCGAGCACCGCGATCGCACCCCACACCAGGATCGACACGGGCCGGGACATGGGCGCTAAGTTGCGCCGCGTCTTGCCGATGTTCAAGCTCGAACATAGGTTCGAAACTCTTGGCTCCCACCTCGTGGTCGATGAGTCCGCGGGCCGAATCGGCGCCCCCGTCCGCCGGCGCGGCCGTGCAGGAGCGGCGCGAGCCCCTACGCGCCGGCGAGACCCTGCAAGGGAAGGTTGCGGTCGTGACGGGCGGCGCGACCGGCCTCGGACGATCGGTGGCCCTCGAGTTCGCGCAGCGGGGGTCGCCCGTGGCCTTCAACTACGTCGAGCTCCCCGGGCGGGAAGTGACCGCCCAGGCGTTGCTCACCGAGACCGCGATCAAGGCGTTGGGCGTCCCGTGCTACTCGGCGCGCTGCGATGTCCGTAAGATGGAGGAAGTGGACCACTTCATCGCGGAGGTGAAGGAGCGGCTCGGCGCGGTGCACTTCCTGGTGAACAACGCGGGCGTGACGCACGACGGCGCGCTGTGGCGCCTCACCGCCGAAGCGTGGCAGGAAGTCGTGGACACGAACGTCACCGGCGCTTTCAACTGCATCCACGCCGTGGCCCCACCGATGCGGGCGCAACGCTTCGGTAAGATCGTCAACGTCGCCAGTCACCAGGCGTTCCGGCCGGGGTTCGGGATCGCGAATTACGCCGCCAGCAAGGCGGCCCTGATCGGGCTCACCAAGGCTGCCGCGGTCGACCTCGGCTCGTCGAACATCAACGTCAACGCGGTCGCGCCCGGCTTCGTGAAAACAGAGCTGCTCTCGCAGCTGCCGCGCGAGGTGTTGGAGCGCGCCGAGCACGAGTCGGTCCTGGGGCGCGTGGCCGAGCCGGAGGACGTCTCGCGCGTCATCACCTTCCTGTGCAGTGACGCGGCGCGGCACATCACCGGGCAGGTGATCGTGGTGGACGGCGGCCTGACCCTCGCTTAAATTGCGGCCGTGACTAATCCCTTGAAAAACAGATACTTATGGGCGTGCGCGCTGCTCGTGGCCTGCGGCGGCAAGAAGACCGACCACCCGCCCGCCCCGGCGCCGACGGCCCCGCTGCCCACGGCGGGGATAGCGGGTCAGCAGGTGCCCGTGTGGCCTCTGACGCTCGTCGCCGCTGAAGACACGCTCCATTGGGATGCCCTGATCGGCAACCGGCGCGTCACGCTCGACAAGTGCGACAGCATCATCGGGACGCTGCTCGCCGGCCGCGCGCCTGAAGTGACGTGGGTGGGACCCACCGAGCTGCGGCGGGCGGCCCGCCGCGCCGTCGGCGTCGCCGCCGATCCCGACCAGATGGGCACCGCGTTCCTGCGGGCCGAAGCGCTCGTCGATGTGCCCGATCCGTTGCGCTACCAGCTGCGCACGCTGGTGGGCATTGCGGGAGGGCGGTTCGCCCTGGTGCCGGCGGGTCTCGTGTACCGCCACGCGCCGGGATCACCGGCCGGGGTCGCGACGGCCGAGCTGAGCATCGTGCTGATCGACACCCGCGTCGGCAAGGTGGGCTGGCGCACGGTGGCACGCGGGGAGGGCCTGGATGCCTGGACGGCGCTGACGCGGGCGGTGAAGAGCCTCACGCCAGGCCTGCCGTGACGCGGGAAGGGACGCTGATCGCCGGGGACGGCGTCGGGCCCGAGATCACGGCGGCGACGCTGCTGGTGCTCGACGCCCTGGGGATGAAGTTCGCGTGGGACGAGCAGTACGGCGGCATGGCGGCGGTCGAGAAAGCCGGTACGCCGCTGCCCAACGCGACCCTCGACAGCATCCGTCGCACCCGGCTCTGTCTCAAGGGTCCGCTCACGACGCCGGTGGGGGGCGGGTACCGCTCGGTGAACGTGGCGCTACGGCAGGAGTTCGACCTCTACGCCAACGTGCGTCCCACCAAGACGATCGTTCCCGGCGGCCGCTACCAGAATATCGATCTCGTCATCATTCGTGAGAACACCGAGGGGCTGTACGTAGGGCTCGACCACACGTTCAAGGTCGCGGGCGATCCGAAGGCGGTGGCGCAGGCGATGTCGGTCGTGACGCGTGAGGGGTGCACGCGCATCGCGCGTTACGCGTTCGAGTACGCGAAGCAGCACGGGCGCAAGAAAGTGACCATCGTCCACAAGGCGAACATCCTCAAGGCGACCTCGGGATTGTTTCTCGAGACAGGCCGGATGATCGCGAAAGAGTACGAGGGGGTCATCAGCTGCGACGAGAAGATCGTGGACAACGCCGCGATGCAGCTCGTGATCAAGCCGGAGCAGTTCGACGTCATCGTGACGACGAATCTGTTCGGCGATATCCTGTCCGACGAAGCCTCGGGGCTCGTGGGTGGGCTGGGACTCGCGCCGGGCGCCAACATCGGGGCCCACGCGGCGATTTTCGAGGCGGTGCATGGCTCCGCGCCCGACATCGCGGGGCAGGGGATCGCGAACCCATCGGCCCAGATGCTGGCGGCGGCGATGATGCTCGACCACATCGGCGAGCTCGAGGCGGGGAAGAAGCTGCGCTGCGCCGTGGAGGCCGCCATCGTGAAGGACAACGTCCGCACCAAGGACTTGGGGGGCAGTGCTACCACGGACGAGTTCGCCCGCGCCGTGGCCCGTCGGGCCTAAGCACCCGTGCGCCGGGTGCGGGGAGTTCGTCGCGGGGATCGCGATCGGCGGGCTGTGCCCGAGCTGCGCGCGGGCGGCGGAGCGCCGGGCGGCGCGGATCGGGCGCTTGGTGGCGATGGGGACGACGCTGCCCCTCGCGGCCTACTTGGCCTGGACGCTGCCGGTCGATCGGACCGCCCGGCTCGTGGTCGCCGGCGGTGTGGTGCTGTGGTACGCTTTGACGTTTCTCATAGCTAAGAGAATCGTCTTGGAGTGGGTGAAATGATAAGAAAGTGCGTGGTGAGTGGGGCGTGGGGTGTGGCGCTACTGGCGGGTCCGGTGGCGGCACAGACCTCGCTGTCGATCTATCGGGATGGTCGCGTCCTGGTCCGGCAAAGCCTGCCCCAAGCCCTGCAGCGCGGGCGCAATGCCCTGACACTCAAGCTCGAAGGCCTCGACCCCGCGACGCTCTTCTCGCCGGATACGTCGGTCGCCGTCACCGCGGCGACGGTGCGCTACCCCAGCGACAAGGGGCAAGCGCTCGCGAGTGCGGTCGGGCAGGCGCTGTCGTTCGTGCGCGCTAAGGGGGACACGATTCGGGCGACCGTGGTTCGCGCCGACCCGCCTCAGTATCGTCTGACCGATGGAAGGCTGCTGCTGGAGTCGCCGGGTGAGCCGCTCTTCCCGTCTGAGCTGGTGCGCACGAGCCCGGAGGCGGCGATTCTGCTCGATGCAACGCGCGCGCGGCAGCGTACGGAGTTGGCGTATGTGGCGCAGGGGATCACGTGGGAAGCCTTGTATCAGGTGATTCTGACAGGTGCCAGGTGTCAGGTGTCAGGGACCGCCACGGTCACGTCGCACGCTCTGCGCGCCGACAGCGCGGATGTGCAGCTCGTGGCGGGGAGCATTCAGCGGGCCCGGATGCCAGCGGCGCGAGAAGAGATCTTCGCCGAGCGAGGCGCGATGCGGGCAATGCAGCGGGTAGCGGATTCGCTCGTCATGGGCGAGCAGGCGGTCGGCGAAACCCACGTCTACCAGCTCCCCGGCCGCCTCACGATCGAGCCCGGTGTCCCCGTCGCGACCGCCCTCTTCCCCCGCAGCTCCACGGCCGTCACGCAGGAGCTGATCGTCCCCGGCGTGCTTCCGTGGCGCGGGTGGATCGGGCAGTCGCCGGAGCCGAACCGCGTGCCGGTGCAGGTCTGGTACACGCTCAAGCGCGCCCGCAACACGCCGTTCGGCGACCGTCCTCTCCCGGCCGGAACGGTCCAGCTCTACCAGGCCGACTCGAGCGGCCGCGTGCAGCTCATCGGCGAGGCGGCGAACGATCACACCGCGCCGGGCCGCGATCTGCGCGTACAGTCGGGCGACGCGTTCGACGTCACCGCCGAGCGGGTGCAGACCGACTTCACGCAGGAAACGCTGCCGCCGGTCCAGCGGGGGCTGCCGAACCGCCAGCGCGTGACGGCCGCCTACCGCGTCACGATCAGCAACGCCAAGGCCGAGTCGCTGACCGTCGACGTGCGCGAAGCGCGCTACGGCGTGTGGAAGGTCGTCGAGAGCAGCGTGCCGCCGGAGCAGTTGTCCGCTACCGAGATGCGCTTCCGCCTCGTCGTGCCCCCCGGCGGCGACGCGACGCTCACCTACACCGTGCAGATGGAATCGTGACCGTCCAGCTGGTGCACGTCGCGGATCTCCACTTCGGTGGCGTCGCCGACATCCGGCAGATCGAAGCGCTCGAAGCGATGTTGCCGGACCTGCGGCCCGACGCGGTCGTGATCGGCGGCGACCTGTCGCAGCGCGCGCGGCACGGCGAGTTCCAACGGGCGCGCGCGTTCGCGCGCATCGCCGCCCAGACCGCGCCGGTCCTCGCGATTCCCGGGAACCACGATGTACAGTGGTGGTGGCGCCCCTTCGTGCCCTTCGGCAAGAACGTGCTGTACCAGAAATACCGTGGCTACTTCGGCGACGATCTCACGCCCACCCTGACGATTCCCGGTGCCGCGCTCATCGCTTCGGCGCTCACGTCGCACGGCGTCGCGTGGGGCTCGCTGACCACGCGCCTACGCGACATCGCCGTGAAAGGACATCTCCCCAAGTCGGAATTCCTGCGCGTGCAGCGGCTCTTCTCCGAGGCCGCGACGGGAATCCCCCGCGTGCTGGTCCTGCACCACAACGTGCTGCGGGGCGAGATCTCCCACCGCATGGGGTTGGCGCGCTGGCGCCAGGCGCAGCGGCGCATCGTAGAGTCGGGGGCCGATGTCGTGCTGTGCGGTCACGACCATCAAGAGGGCGCCGATGTGCTCGCCGGCAAGGTGGTCGTGTCGACGGCGGGCACGCTGTCGACGCGCTCGCGTGGCGGCCGGCCTTCCTGTTTCAACTTCGTCACGATCGAGCCCACGGCCGTCCACATTACGTTCTTCCGCTGGGAAGCGGAGCGGGGGCGGTTCCACGCGTCGGACACGTTTGCGTTCGGGCGCGGCGCGGGGAAGGTGGAGAGGCGGGAGGCCGGTGCTGTGCCCGTAGCGCAGGCGAGGGGCTAGCTTTTAACCCACCCGAGTGGAGTTCTGATGGCTGCGAAGTACCAAGGCGTGGACTTCTACGACATCAACGGTCTGCTCAGCGAAGAAGAGCGCGCCGTGCGGGACACCGTCCGCTCGTGGGTCGACGACAACGTCCTCCCCGTCATCGGCGAAGCCTACATCGCCGGCAAGTTCCCCAAGCAGCTCGTCCCCGGGATGGCCGAGTTGGGCCTGTTCGGCGCGAACCTGCCCGAAGAGTACGGCTGCGCCGGGCTGAACAACGTCGCGTACGGGCTGATCATGCAGGAGCTGGAGCGCGGCGACTCCGGCGTGCGGTCGTTCGCGTCGGTGCAGGGCGCGCTGGTGATGTACCCGATCTACGCCTTCGGGTCGGAGGCGCAGAAGAAAACGTGGCTCCCCCAGATGGCGAGCGGCAAGGTGATCGGTTGTTTCGGGCTCACCGAGTCCGACTACGGCTCGAACCCCGCCGGCATGATCACCGTCGCCAAGGAAACGAAGGACGGCTGGGTCCTGAACGGCGCCAAGATGTGGATCACCAACGGCTCGACGGCGCAGGTCGCCGTGGTGTGGGCCAAGACGGCGAAGGATGCCGACTCGATTCGCGGCTTCGTCGTGCCCACCGACACCCAAGGTTTCTCGGCAAGGGACCAAAAGGGCAAGCTGTCGCTGCGGGCGAGTGACACGAGCGAGCTGGTGCTGCAGGACGTGCTCGTGCCCAAGGACGCGATCCTTCCCGCATCGGGAGGCCTCAAGTCGCCGCTGATGTGCTTGACCGCCGCGCGCTACGGCATCGCGTGGGGAGCGGTCGGCGCGGCGATGGCCTGCTACGACGAGGCCGTGAGCTACGCCAAGACACGCGTCATGTTCGACAAGCCGATCGGCGGGTTCCAGCTGCAGCAGGCGCGGCTCGCGGAGATGCTGACGGAGATTACCAAGGCTCAACTCCTGTGCTTACAGCTCGGCAGGCTCAAGGATGAGGGCAAATCGACGCCCCAGCAGGTGTCGCTCGCCAAGCGGAACAACGTCAGCATCGCCACGGACATCGCCCGCGAAGGACGGCGCCTGCTCGGCGCCAACGGCATCCTGGTCGAGTACCAGGCGATGCGCCACCTCGCAAACCTCGAATCGGTCTACACCTACGAAGGGACGCACGACATTCACACGCTGATTCTGGGGCAGGAGATCACGGGGCTGTCCGCCTTCAGCTAGAAACAACCGGCGGGCCCAAGTTCTTGAGCTGTCGAATCTCGTTCTGGCGCGCATCGGTTCACGCTAGGGGGTGATATGCACAGGATTTGGATGGTGCCATTGCTCGCCGCGATGCTCGCGGCGCCTGCCGCCGCGCAGGGCACGTTCGAAGGACTGGTGGTGGGGAAGATGACGACGCCGGACGGGAAGGTGGCTCAGTTCCGCTACTACCAGTTGGGGACCCGGACGCGGCAAGAGTACACGATCGAAGAGCATGCCATGGCGATGATTTACGACGGCACGACCGGCGACATGATGACGCTCATCCCTCAGCAGCGGAAGTACATGGTGATGAATATCCGCCAGATGAGCGGCGCGGCGCGCCAGATGGCGGACGCCATGAGCGGCAAACGCGATGGCGCGGGCGCGTCACCCGATTTCTCCAAGATGAAAGTGACGGCGACAGGGCAGCACGAAACCATCGCCGGCATCGGGTGCGATCATTACCTGTTCCAGAACACCGAGAAGCCGGACAGCAAGCCGATGGATATTTGCGGCGCGCCGGGCCTGGGGTTCATGGGCATGGCGGGAGAGACGAACTCGATGATGCCGTCGACCATTGCGCTGCTGCGCTCGCAGAATCCGGACTTCGCGCGGCTCGCGCGCCGGGGCTTCTTCCCCCTCAAGATGACGTTCTCGGGAGAACACGGGGACGCCGTGTGGACGGCGACGTCGATCGACCGGCGGCGTCCCGACGCCGCGCTGTTCCAGCCGCCTCCCGGATACACGCAACTGCAGATTCCCGGGATGGGCGGGAAGCCGTAGCGGTCGCGCCACACCGATGCGGGAGCCCCGGGACCCCACCGGTGTAGAGGGGGCCGTGCAATTCCGGGGGTACTCATGAAGTCCGTGAAGGCATATGTCGTCGCCGCCCTGGCCGTGCTCTTCGCCGCGGCGCAGGCAGCGGTCTTAGCCGCCGTCTCTGGCGCGACGCTCGCCCGTCCCGCCCGCCCGCAGAGCGACAACCTGTCGACGCTGACGCCGCCGGAGCAGGCGCCCACGGCCGTGTGGGTCGGCAACGCCGTCGCTGGACTCGGAGTCGCCCGCGTCGATTCGGATCACGTGATCCTCGCCGGCGCCCCTCAGCGGATCGAGCTGCGGCTGCCGGCGGCGGCGCCGCGCGACGCCGTCGGCCTCGCCGCCGCGCGGGTCGCCTTGGCCGCGCTCGGCGCGCCGTATCGGTGGGGATCCGTGGGCGCCCGGGGAGCCACGTCCGGGTACGACTGCTCGGGCCTCATCTGGAGAGCGTTTGCAAGCCAGGGCGTCACGGTGCCGCGCGTGAGTCGCGAGCAGGCGCGCGCCGGAGTTCCCGTCCCCCGCGCTCTCAACGCGCTCGAGGCCGGGGACTTGCTCGCGTTCTCGCGTGTCCCAGGGGGCGCGGTAGAGCACGTGGGGTTATACGTCGGCGCGGGGCGGTTCGTGCACAGCTCCGGCTGGGATGGCGCCGTCGTTGTCACCCGGCTCGCGCCCGACGACCCGCGTGGCCGTTGGTGGTGGCGGCGTTGGGTGGGTGCGCGGCGCGTCGCGACGGCGCTTTAGGTTTCGTCCGGTTTCATGGGGCCGGGGAGCGCGTTAGCTTTCCGGCCTTATGAAAATCGCGGTCTGCATCAAGCGCGTCCCCGATAGCGAGACGCGCGTCAAAATCGCATCCGACGGGAAGAGAATCGACGAAGCCGGCGTCAAGTTCGTCCTCAATCCCTACGATGAATTCGCCGTCGAAGAGGGCCTGCGACGCGGCGAAGTCACCGTCTTGAGTCTCGGTCCTCCCGCCGCCCAGGAAACGATCCGCACCGCCCTCGCCATGGGCGCCGATCGCGGCGTGCTGCTCCAGACCGACGCGATCCCCGCGGATGGCTTCGTGACCGCCCAGGCGCTCGCCGCCGAGCTGAAGGCGGGGGGCTGGGACTTGATCCTCTTCGGCAAGATGGCGATCGACGACTACAACCAGCAGGTCGGCCCCATGGTGGCCGAGCTGCTCGGCCTGCCGTGCGTGACGGCTGTTGCGCACCTCGAGATCGAGGGCGGCAAGGGCGTCGCCGAGCGCGAGATCGAAGGCGGGGTCGAGGTCGTGGCGTTCCCGCTTCCCGCCGTGCTCACTGCCGACAAGGGACTGAACGAGCCACGCTATCCCGCTCTCAAGGGGATCATGGCCGCCAAGAAGAAACCGCTCGAGGTGAAGCCGGTGCAGCTCGCCGCGGGCGCGATCGAGGTGGTGGCACTGGCTCCGCCTCCCGAGCGCAAAGAGGGCAAGATCGTGGGCGAGGGTCCCGCTGCCGTCGTCGAGCTGGTGCGGCTGCTGCGCGAAGAAGCGAAGGTGCTATGAGCGTGACTCGCCTGATCTTGGCAGTGTGCGAACAACGCGACGGAGTGTTGCGCAAGGTTTCGCACGAGGTCGTGACGGGGGCGCGGCGAATCGGCGACACGGTCGAGGCTCTCGTGTGCGCCGCCGGCCCGGTGCAAGGCGCCGACCAGTTGGGAAGGTTCGGCGCCGACAAAGTCGTCACGCTCACGAACGCCGCTTTTGCGAAGTACGCTCCCGAAGGCAGCGCGCAGGCCATCGCCGAGCGCGTGAAAGCCGGCGGCTACGCCGCGGTGGTCTTCGCGGCCAGCGCCACGGGCAAGGATCTCGCGCCACGCGTCGCCGCCAAACTCGGCGTCGGGCTCGTGGCCGACTGCACCGATGTCGCGGCGGACGGCGGCACGATCCTCACCACTCGTCCGGTGTACGCGGGGAAGGCGCTGCTCAAGGTGAAGATCGCCGCGAAAGCGGCGGTCCTATCGCTCCGGCCCAACGTGTTCACGCCCGTCGAGCGGCCAAAGCCAGGGACGGCCGAGACGGTGACTGTGAGCGTCGCCGCGGGGCGGGTGGTCGTGCGCGAGATCAAGGCCGCGGAGGCTGGCGCGCTCGACGTGGCGGAAGCGCAGATCGTGATCTCGGGCGGGAGGGGACTGAAGGAGCCCGCGAACTTCAAAGTCATCGAGGAGCTAGCCCGGGCGTTCGGCGGCCAGGCAGCGGTGGGGGCGTCGCGCGCCGTGGTGGACGCCGGGTGGCGCGCCCACGCCGATCAAGTCGGGCAGACGGGAAAGACGGTGAGTCCGACGCTGTACATCGCCGTGGGCATCTCGGGCGCGATCCAGCACCTCGCCGGGATGCGGACGTCGAAGGTGATCGTGGCGATCAACAAGGACAAAGACGCGCCGATCTTCAAGGTCGCTGACTACGGCGTCGTGGGCGATCTCTTCGAAGTCGTGCCGAGGCTCACGGCGGAGATCCAGAAGCTGCATGGCTGAGATCGTCCCGGCGAAGCATCAACCACCGCTCCCGCTGGATCAGCTCATCCTCAAGGAGGGCGCGGAGGGCGCCGGCGATCGGATGGAGCTGGACGTGCTCATCGTGGGCGCGGGGCCCGCGGGCCTCGCCTGCGCGATCGAGCTGGCGAAGCTCGCCAAGGCGGACGGTGGCACGCTGAACATCGGCGTGCTCGAGAAGGCCGAGACTCTCGGCGAGCACTCGCTCTCGGGCGCGGTCGTCAATCCGCGCGCGTTCCGCGAGTTGTTCCCCGACCTCAAGGATTCCGATTTCCCCTTCCGCGGTCGGGTCACGAAGGAAGCCGTCTATCTGCTGACGGGTGAGGGTAAATGGCGCCTTCCCACCCCGCCCACGATGCACAACAAGCGCTTCTACGTCGCGTCGCTGTGCGAGATCGTGCGCTGGCTCGGCGCCAAGGCCGAGGAGCTGGGCGTCAACGTGTTCACCGGCTTCCCCGCGGCGAGCCTGCTGACGGCGGGGAAGCAGGTGAAGGGTGTGCGGACGGCGGCGGCGGGGCTGGACAAGGGCGGCCAGCCCGGCCCCGGCTATGCGGCTCCCAACGATCTCACCGCCAAGGTGACGGCCCTCGCCGAGGGGACGCGTGGCCTCCTCGCACAAGCGTGGTGCCAGTGGCAGGGTGTGACGTCGGCGAATCCGCAGATTTTCGCCCTCGGCGTCAAGGAGCTGTGGGAGACCAAGCGGCCGCTCGATCGCGTGATCCACACGATGGGCTGGCCGCTGCCGAGCGACGCCTTCGGCGGGAGCTTCATGTATCCCCTCGAACCGAACCTCGTGGCCCTCGGTCTCGTCGTGGGGCTCGATTACAGGGACGCGGCGCTCGACGTCCACGACCTGCTGCAGCGGCTCAAGCAGCATCCCCTGTTCCGCCCCTATCTCGAAGGGGGCGACCTGGTCGAGTGGGGCGCCAAGACGATCCCGGAGGGCGGGTACTACGCGCTGCCGAATCGTCATTCGGGTGATGGAGCGGTGATCCTCGGGGATTCCGGCGGCTTCGTGGACGTGCCGTCGCTCAAGGGGATTCATTACGCGATGCAGTCGGGGATCTACGCGGCGCGCGTGATTTCGCGCGCCCTCGCGGCTGGGGACCCGTCGATCCGCCGGCTGGGCGAGTACGACCGCGTCGTCAATCACTCGTATATCGCTCACGATCTGTACCGCACCCGCAACATGCGCCTCGCGTTCAAGGACGGGTTTTACCTCGGCGGGATCCAGGCGGCGCTGATGACGCTCACATTCGGCGCGTTCCCGGGATGGAAGTATGGGATGCATGCGGACGCGGAAGTGGGGCGCAAGCTTACCCCGGGCGGCAGCCCGGGGTCAGCGGGAGTCAGTAAGGTCGATGCAGTCTTCAAGTCGGGGAACGCGACGCGCGACACGATTCCCACGCATCTCATCATCGGGCAGGACGTGTCAGCCGAGGTTGCGCGGTTCTACGCCGCGATGTGCCCGGCCGGTGTGTACGAATGGGTCGATGCGCCGGTAGGGGCGCAGCATGCTGCGCCCCTACTACGCATCAACGCGCCCAACTGCGTGGACTGCAAGGCGACGGACGTGCTGGGGCCGCGCTGGACGCCGCGCGAGGGAGGGAGCGGGCCAAAGTACAAGCGGATGTAGCCCTCCTGTTGCACCGGCGCACCGTTCGCCGCGCCGCCGCATCGAATGTCGTCGTTCAACCCCCAAGCTCACGCTCGTTGCGCGCATGCATCACGGGCGCGCTAAATGCAGCGCTCCCGCAGCAACCCACTCGACCCGTGGCCTGCGAAACGGAGGGGCGAGCAATGATCGGTCAGCGCAAAGCGGGAGCATTCGTGGCGAGCGAAATCGGACGGTTCGGAGGGGAGCGGCGCGACTGGAAGGAGCGGCGCCATGCCACGAATCCGGTCGCACTCGACCGGCGCGCCACCGGCGAGCGGCGCGTGATACCCGACCGGCGCCTCGGCGACGAGGGAGTCGACCTCCATTCGCGCGTGATGACCGATGAGCGCACGGGCCTCTTCAGCCGCGGCTTTTTCGAGGCCGCGCTCAAACGCGAGCTCGCGCGCTGCCGGCGCCACGGCGCCATGGCGTCACTCGTGCTGATCGACGTCGACGACTTCAAGGCCACGAACGACCGTTGGGGCGAGGGCGCCGGCGACGCGGCCCTCCGGGCCACCGCGGCGGTGATTGGCCGTCACCTGCGCGCGACCGACGTCCCTTGCCGCTACGGCGGCGACGAATTCGCCATCATCCTGCCGGACACCTACCGCAGTGGCGCTCTCTTCGTGGCCGAGCGCATGCTCGCCGAGGTCCGACGCAGCTTCGAACGCGGGGTCGACGGCTGCCGGGTCGCGTTGACCGTCAGCGTGGGCGTGGCGTGGTACGGCGCCATGTGCAGCACGCTGGGGGAGTTCCTCGAGGCGGCGGATCGCGCGCTGGAAGAAGCCAAGGCGGCTGGCGGCGATCGGATGGAGGAGGCTTTGTAGCGGAAATTCGTACCGTCCCACCGCGGTTTGTGTCTACAATGCTTGTCTTTCGCGCGGCTTGTCGCACCGCTTCTCCACTCATACTTTCACGTTTCATTATTCATCGGACACCACCTCGGGGGGGCCATGAGCTCAACGCCGACGGTTCACGTCGTGGCGTCCGCTCGAACCGGCCTCCTGGCGGGGCTGGAAGAGCGGCTGGGGCGCCACGCCCGTGTGCAACACCACACGGACCTGCCCGGCGCCAAGGCCGTTCACTCGATGGACATCCTGGTCATCGACCTGGACGACACGGCCGAGTCCCCCGACGCCCACACGCTGCTGCCGCTGGTCACGCGACTCGAGGTCTGGTTGATGGCCGGCGAACGCGCCTTGAGCCCGAGCTGGCAGGATGCGGTGCGGTGGCCGGGCGTGCGGCTCGTGCGCTGTGACAACGTGGAACGAGCGGCCGGGTTCGACACGGTGGCGTCGGCGCTGCTGCGGCGCATCGTGGGACCGACCGGCACCGAGATCGCCGCATTGGTGCTGGCGCAGGAGCCAGGTCTGACCGGGGGGGACGTCGCGCCGATGGTGCGCGTGGTGTGCGAGCGGTCGTGGGAGGTCCGTCACCCCAAGCAGCTCGCCGCCGCCCTGGGGCTGCGCCTGGCTGCGGTGAAAGGCATGCTGACGAACCTCGGGTTCGAGCGCGTCGAGCACTTCATGACGTATGTGCGCTGGGTGGCCTTCGAGCAGATCATGGCGGTCCACCGCCTGCGCGCGCCGCTCGCCAGCCGGCTCGCCGGGATCACCGACCTGTCGAACCTGCGGCGCCAGATGGGCCGCGCGCGCCGCGGCTCGGCTCGAGCGCTGCGGCGGCTAAAGGCCGGATAGCTTGATCCCGTCGATGATGAACTGCACCGCGATGGCGCACAGCACCAGACCCATCAGCCGGGTGAGAATCCGCATCCCCGTCTGACCCAGGCGCCGCTCGACCAGCGAGGCGGCGGCCAGGACGAAGAATGAGATCAGCGCCGTGAGGATGATGGAGACGTACACGGCCGCCGTCAGCAGCGGCCCCTTCGATCCCAGGGCGAGAACCATCACCGTCGAGATTGCCCCGGGCCCCGCCAGCATCGGCACGCCCAGCGGCATGATCCCGATGTCTTCCTTCTGAATGCCCTCGGCCTTCTCGGCGGGCGTCTCGCGCTGCTGGCTGCGCCGCGCCTGCACCATGTCGAGGGCGTTGAGCCCCAGCAGGATCCCACCGGCGATCTTGAACGCCCCGATCGTGATGCCGAAGATCTTGAAGATCAGGCTGCCGCCCGCCGCGAAGGCGATGAGCGTGATCGCGCACGTCCACGCCCCGCGTTTCGCCCGCACACGGCGCTGCGGCGGCGTGTCGCGCTCCGTCATCGCCAGGAACGTCGGCACCACAGCGAACGGATCGACGATGAACAGGATCGACGTGAAGACGAGGAGCAGCTCCATCAGCGGCCCGTGACGAGGCCCGCCCGGATGCGCCGCATCCGGTCGGTCTGTTCCGGCAGGTCGGTCAAGACCGCCCGCATTTGCCGATACGTGCCCGCCGTGAAGCGGATCGTGAGAGGCTGGCCCGCGCGCACCACCTGCACCGACACCGGGCCTCCGGCCCGGACGCGTCTCACGACTGCGGTGACGTCGGTCCCGTCGACGATCGCACGGCCGTTGATCCGCACCAGCTGGTCTCCCGTGATGAGTCCCGCGGTTTCCGCGGCGCTCCCGGGGATCGCGACCGCGCGCCAGCGTCCGCCTTGGACGGCCGGCGGGATCGCGCTGACGCGGGCGTCGACGGACTGCCGTTCAGCGAACCGCACGCTCCACCCCGCTGCCTTCACGTAGTCGTCCCACGGGACCTCGGTCGTGCCGCTCACGTAGCGGCGAAAGAAATCCTGGAAGTCGGGTCCGGCGGCGGCTCGGATCGCCGCCCGCAGGTCGTCCCTCGTGAAGCCCCGCTCCCCCGCGTGGTGGTCGAAGAGGTAGCGCATCACGTCATCCAGCGACTTCGCGTTATCGGTCGAGTCGCGGATCGCGAGGTCGAGGAGGAAACCGAGCAGCTGTCCTTGCAGGTAATAGGAGATCGTGTAGCTGTTGTTGATCGCCGGGCTGTCCCACGTGGTCCAGGAGGAGCGCTCGGGAGACACGACGAGCCGCGCCTCGTTGCCGCGATGATTGGCGATCGCGTCGCCCATACGACGGGTGAAATCGGCGACGCTGCCCAAGCCGCTGCGCGCCAGGATCACCTCCGTGTAGTAATCGGTGACCCCCTCGCTCACCCAGAGGCTGACCGTCCGGACCGGATGCTCGTAGTCGAACGGCCCCAGCTCCACGGGCCGTATGCGCTTCACGTTCCACGTGTGGAAGAACTCGTGGGCGCTGACGGGTTCCGCGCCGTCGGGATGGCGCGCCAGGATGTCGGCGGTCACGCCGATCGTCGTCGAGTTGAGGTGCTCCAGCCCCCCGCCTCGTCCCGCGACAAAGATGAAGGTGTAGTCCTGGTACGGGGGGGGCGCGTTGGCGAAGATGCCGATCGTCGTCTCGCACACGCGCCGCAGCATGTTCACGAAGGCGCGCGCCGCGCGGGGTCGAATGCCACCCAGATCCACGACGGCGCGGTGCGGCCGGCCCCCCGCGCTGAAGCGGTAGTCCAGGAAGTGGCCCAGCAGCACGGGTGAGTCGATCAGCACGTCGTAGCTGGGCGCCCAGTACGTCGCGCTGTCAGGCGTGGGCACGAGCCCTGTCGCGACGCGCCAGCCCGAGGGAAGGTGAAACGTCACGGGTGCCGGCGTGCGCTTCCAGCCGTCCAGATACATGAAGGTGCGCGGCCCGTCGATGAGCCCCGAGGTCGCGCGCAGGAACCACCGGTTGTTGGGGCGGTGCCACTGCATCGGATCCCGCAGGCCCGCCGAGTATCGCACCACGATGGCGGCGGCGCCGCGCGTGTCGATCGTCCAGGAGATCTCCGTGTCGCGCGTGACGGGCAGCGCGTCGCCGGCCGCGGTCGCCGCCGCGAAGTCGGCAATGTTTTGCCCCGAGTCCATGAGGCGGTACGCGCCCGGCGCCCAGTTGGGGATCACGAGACGGGCGGGATTGGGCGGATTCGCGATGCGTAATTCGATGAAGTAGGCCGAACGGTCGTCGCCGCGCACCGTGACGGTGTAGTCGACTCTGGGATCGGTGCGGCGAGACCGCTGCGTGGACGTCTGCGCTGCTGCGATGGACGCCCACAGCAGCGCGAGCAGGCCGATGGCTGACCGCTGTCGGCTCACTTCAGATCGTCACCTGAACGACGCGGTCCTTCCCGGTCCGCTTGGCCTCGTACATCGCTTGGTCCGCGCGGCGCAGCAGCTCGTCGGTATTCGCGTCCGCGACGCTGCACGACACTACGCCGATGCTCGCCGTGACCGTGGGCGTGCCCTTGAACACGGTTCGCAGCGATTCCGCCAGGCGCTTGGCGGCGGCGTCGGCGAGGGCGGCGTCGGTCTCGGGCATCAACACCGCGAACTCGTCTCCGCCCAGCCGCCCCACGATGTCGGCCAGGCGGACCGACGACCGCATCGCCTCCGCTACCAGGCGGAGCACGGCGTCGCCCGTCTGATGGCCGTGCGAATCGTTGATCACCTTGAAGTCGTCGAGGTCCAGGTAGAGCAGGGCGAGGGGCCGCGGGTAGCGGCGGTTTCGCTCCAGCTCCTGCGTGAGCCGCGCGGCGAACGACCGAGCGTTGACGAGGCTCGTCAGCGGATCATGCGTCGCGAGCCGGGAGAGCTGCTCCTGGATGTGCCGCAACCGCTGCAACCCTGCCATCGCGATGCCGAGCACGAGGACGTAACTCGCCGCGTTGATCACCCGCCACAGCGTCGGCGTTTCCGGCGGCAGCTGCTCCCACGCTACCGCCTCGCGCAGGACGATCGTGGCCACGGCGAACCCGAGTCCCCACGCGAGCCCCTCGGTCCAGGTGACGAGCAGCACCGGCACGATATAGAGGATGCCCAGGCGGATGTCGGGGGGCGTCTGATCGTTCGCCCAATACACCGCCAGCGTCAAGACGATGTAGCCCGCGAGGCGCAGGACGCGGCGCAGGGCCGGTGACAAGGGAGCGGCCATCTAGTAAGGCGGGTCCGCCACATGATGGGGGTCGTCGAGCACGAGCGCCTGCAGCGCGGCGCCGGCGGGAACCGCCGGCATGTTTTCGGGGACGATGAGCAAGGCGTTTGCGCGCGCCATGCTCGTGAGAATGCCGGAACCCTGCGGGCCTGTCAAACGCGCACCGAGCGAATTCCCGGATTCGCCGGCTTCCACGATCGCCCGCAGGTAGTGCCGTAGTTTGGGACCGAGCGTGATCGCCTCCTGTACGACGACCGTCACCGTGCGCCGGAACGGCAGCGTGTGCCCCGAGAGCCGCCGGATGGCGGGGCGCACGAACAGCTCGAACGTGACCATGGTACTCACGGGATTGCCGGGGAGCCCGATCCACGGCTTGCCGTGCAGCGACCCGAAGCCGAGCGGCGCGCCCGGGCGCATCTGCACGCGCCACAGCTTCAGCTCCCCGCCCAGCTCCTGCAACACGTCGCGGACGAGGTCGTGCTCGCCGACGCTCACGCCCGCGGTCGTGACAAGCAGGTCGGCGCCGCTCTGGCGGGCGCGCTCCAAGTGCTCCCGCAGGCTCTCCTTCGTGTCGCGCGCGATCCCCAGATCGATCGGCTCCGCGCCGGCGCGGCGGATCATGCCGCCCAGCGTGTACGAATTCGAGCTCGCGATCTTGCGCCCGGCCAGGATATCGGCCTTGCGATCGAGATCCACGATTTCGTCGCCCGAGCCCATGAACGCGACTCGCGGCGCGCGATACACGACCGGCAGGTCGTGGGCGAGGGAGGCGAGGACGCCGAGCTGCGCGGGCCCGAGCACGCTGCCCGCGGCGAGCGCGACGGCGCCTTTGCGGATGTCCTCGCCGCGGCGCCGCAGGTTCTTGCCGGCGTCGCGCACGTTGCGGATCGCGACTCGCGACTCGGGGAGGCCCTCGGTGTCTTCCTGCCGGATCACGCCATCCGATCCCTCGGGGAGCGGCGCGCCGGTGAAGATGCGCGTCGCTTGCCCGGGACCGACGGGCTTGCGGGGGAAGTTGCCAGCCGGCACCGTCTCGATGACTTGGAGCTCGACTGGAGCGGTGACGTCGACACTCCGTACCGCGTAGCCGTCCATCGCCGAGTTGTCCCACGGCGGCAGGTCGAGGGGGCTCGTCACCTCCTCGGCGAGCACGGCGTCGAGCGCCTCGCGCAGCGGCCGGCGCACGGTCTCGAGCGGGTTCACATGCTCGAGGATGAAACGGGCGGCGTCGGCGGGCGTCACGGCGGCAGAATCTTGGCGCGATCCCAGGCGAGGTTGGCGACGGTGACGAGCCAGGCGGTGTCGCTGAACCGGAAGACGGGGAACGGCGCGCGGAAGTCGGCGTCGTCAGTCACCATCGCGACCCAGTCGGCGGGATCGTGCGCGGCCGGGTCGAAGATCGGCTTGGGCCCCGCCACGCGGCGGTAGACCTCGATCTTGGGGAGTGGGGCGCGCTTGAACCCCTCGACCACCACGATGTCGGCGCCCGTCAGGTAACGCCGGGCCAGCGTGACGGGGTCTGATTCCTCGCGGGTGCGCTCGAACAGCACCCGCCGGCCCGGCGCCTCCATCAGGACGCGCTCGGCCTTGCCTTCGTGCCAGTGGCGCCAGGTGTCCTTCCCCTGCTGATCCATGTCGGCGGGGTGGGACCCATGCTTGATGGTCATCACCCGAAACTTGCGGCGCCCGAGCTCCGCGGCGAGCGCGACCAGAAAGGTCGTCTTCCCCGCGTTCTTGAGGCCGATGATCGAGATCATCCGCGTTGCCGCCACACCGCCTCCGCTCGATCCAGATCCTCGGGAGTGTTCACGTTGAAGAAGAGCTCGTCCGGGTCGCCGAAGCGGCGCACTTCCTGGAGGGGGAGGATACCGACCCGCACGTCGCCGTGGAAGGCGATCGCCTTGAAGTCTCCGGCATCCAGCCGCCGCTCGATGGCGAGACGGCACGCCGGTCCGTACACGGCGCAGAGCGGCTCGACCCCTCGGCGGCCGTCGCTCTCCGGGAGAAACGCATCCCACCCCGCGGCGCCGGTGGTCAGGGCGCGGAGCAGGCCTTCATCCACGAAGGGCATGTCCCAGGCGACGCACAGCACCGCCCCGGGGCCGGCGACGATCGCGGTGTAGATGCCGCCTAGGCTGCCGCAATTCGGCCGCGTGTCGGGAACGGTGACGAGGTCGGAGCGCCACGCGGCGGCGTCCGGCGCGTTGGCGACGAGCAGGGGCGGGGCGCCCGTGACCGCGGCGACGGCTTCGACGACCCGGTCGAGGATGCGGCGGCCGCCCACGTCGAGCAGGCCCTTGGGGCGTCCGCCGTAGCGGCGTGCCGCACCGCCGGCCAGCACCGCCCCGCGCACGCTAGTAGCGCCGCCCGCGCTTTCTCTCCAGCACCACGTCCACCCCGAGCCTGAGCGCGACGTGGTGGTACGTGCGCGCCCCCTTGGGGCCGATCCCGAGGGCGTTTGCCGGCCCGATCAGGCGATCGAGCGACAGCACCACGTCGCGCACCTCGAAGCGGAACTGGTAGCCGGGACCGAGCGGCGACGTAAACCCCGCGGCCGCGCCGGCCATCACGGACGACGCCCGTGGGTTCTCATCGACGATCACGAGGCGTGGGGGCTGCGGCCCGGCGCCTGTCACGAAACCACCCTCCATCGCGAGCGTGCTCCGAGGATGGTTCACGAGGCCGAGGCTGCCGGCCAGGTAGGGACTGAACACGCGCCGGGATGCCGCCCGAACGGTGACGCCCACGAAGATCGCGATGGCGCCGCCCTCGGGCCGCTGCGCGGTGATGTTGTCGCAGATTTGCTCGTTCTTGTTCTCGGCATCGGGGTTGTAGAACAGACCCCGGCAACTACTATCGATCGGCAAGCCCAGATAGGACACCTCGCCGTGCAGACCTACGTGGGGCGAGGCGAAATAAGTAGCCGCGACCCCCAGGACGAGGCTCGAGGTGACGGTGCGGGACAGGTCGAGCGTGTCGTAATTGGAGGTGCCCAACACTGTCAGCGGCTGCTTCGCGACCGCCCAGAGCGAGTGGCCGGTCACGGTCCCCCCGAAGATCGTGAGCACCAGGTTGGGCTGGGAACCTGTTTGGGCCGCAGCGGGCGCGGACGGGGCACAGGCGAGCGCAAGCGCGACGAACGGAAAGGATCGCATCAGACCTCGAGGAGTCGGTGTTGGACCGCGAGACAGCTATTCATGATGAAGGGAATGCCCGCGGCCTCGGCGCGCGCCTGTGCCGCCGTGTCCACCACGCCCTGCTGCAGCCAGATCAGTCGAGGGCGCACCGCAATGGCTTCATCGACGACCGCACCCGCGAGCTCGCTGCGCCGGAAGACGTTCACCACGTCGATCGCGTGATCGCGCGCCGCCGCCGCGAGCGTCGGGTAGCTGCGCTCCCCCAGCACCTGCTCGTGGCCGGGATTGATCGGCACGATGTGGTACCCCGCGCGCTGGAGATAGCCCGCCACGCCGTGGCTGGGCCGGTCGGGCTTGGGCGACAGCCCCACGACCGCGATCGTGCGCGCCTCCCGCAGCAGGGCGCGCAGCGCGTCGCCTGTCATGCGTCGGGACGGTGCACGTGCGGCGTTCCGCTCACGGCCCGTCCCACCAGCACCATCCCAGACCGCCGTGCGATCGTCAACGCCAGCGTGGACGGGACGCTCGGCGTCGCCACCCAGGCGAGTCCGGCGCGGGACGCCTTGAAGGCCAACTCCGCGGAGATCCGCCCGGTCACCAGCAGCCCGCGGCCCTGGCCGGAGATCGGCGTGCGGGCCAGCACCGCCGCGCCGATCACCTTGTCCACCGCGTTGTGACGGCCGATGTCCTCGGCGTGGAACAGCAGCGCGCTGCCGTCGGTCAACGCGGCGGCGTGGATCCCGCCGGTTTCGTTGTAGCGCGTCCCCGTCGCGAACAGGGCCTTGAAGAGCGCCCGCAACCCCTCGGCGGACGGGGGCTCGCCGCGCGCGGGCGCGTGCTGCAGCGCGTGCGGATCGGCGAGCATCGTCGTCACCGCGCCGCACCCCGACGCCAACACCGCCTTGCGGTTCTCTCCCTTGACCAGCGCCACCCGCTCCGGCTTGACGTCCGCCCAAAACCCCAGGTCGGGGGCGCAGGGACGGAGCTTCACCAAGTCGTCGAGCGACGCGATGTAGCCTTCGCCGTGCAGCCACCCGACCGCCAGCTCCTCGAGCTGGTCGGGGGTGCACATCCACGTCACGACGGGCTCGCCGTTCACTTCCAGCCAGACGGGCCACTCCTCGACGGCGGCCGAATCCGCCTGCATCCTCCCCTTGCGCCCCCCGGGCTGTCGCCCGGGATTAGCTGGATCCTCGGTTGACGCCGGGCGAGAGCCCGGGGTTCCGGGAAGGTCAGGCTTCGCCACGGTATTCCGAGTAGAGATGGGGCCCCTCGCGAACGCGGATCGCGTGGAGCGTGACGCCGCTCGGGACTTGATCCTTGATCCGGTCCCATAAATACACCGCGAGCGCTTCGCCGGTCGGGAGCCAGTTGCCGTCCGCAAAGGTCGGGACGTCGCGATTGATGTGGCGCCCGTCGAACGGCGCCACGATCTCCCGCTCGAGCAGATCGTCGAGCGCCTTGAGGCTCATCACGCCGCTGCGGCCCGGGTCGAACGGACCCCTGACCGTAACGTGACACTGGTAGCGGTGGCCGTGCTCGTGCGCCGTGGCGCCGAACTCCGGTCCCTGGGGGAACCGGTGCGTCGCCGTGAACTCCACCACTCGCGTCAGATAGGCTGTCGGCATCGTCAAAACACCCGAACGGCGCTGGCTTTGAAAGAGAACACGACGGGTGCGCCCGGCGCGAGCGCCAGATCGCGGGCCGCCTCGGCGGTCACGATCGCGATCAGCTCGACGCCCACGTCGGCCGTCACGGCGACGCCCCCGCCTCGGTGCTCGGCGATGCGGGTGACGCGGCCCTTGAGTACGTTGCGCGCCGAGGAGGACAGGGCCCCGAGGCTCACAAAGATGTCGCCCGGAGGTACCGCCAGCACCGCCGGTCCCGCGCGATCGGTGGTCACCAGGATGTCGATCGCGCCAACGCGCGCGGACATCGTGTCCGTGCCGGCCGGCGCCAGCTCGACGCGGAACAGGTTCTCGGGCGTCACCGGAGACAGGCGTCCCTCGGCCAGGGCGCGGATGTCGTCGGCCCAGCGGTAGGCGTCCTCGAGCTGGTGCGACGCGATGCAGATCGACATGGGCCGCGCCGCGCGTGTCGCCTGCTCTTGCGCCAAGGCGCGGTACAGCGCGCCCGACGCGGCGCGGTCGGCCGAGCTGACGGGCTCGTCCAGCAGCAGCAGGTCGGGACGCACGGCGAGCGCGCGGGCGACCGCGACGCGCTGCACCTCGCCGTCCGACAGCTCGTGGCGGCGGCGCTCGAGCAGAGACAGCAGCCCGAGCTGCTCGGCCACGTCCGCCGTTCGCTTGTAGGCCTCGGCTGCCTCGATGCCGCGGACCTTCAGTCCATATCCGATATTCTCGAGGACGGTGCCACGAAACAGGAGCGGCCGCTGCTCCACCAGCGTCACCCGGCGGCGCAGGGCGGGCGCGGGGCGGCGCGGCACCGGCGCCCCGTCCCACAGCACTTCGCCTGCAGTGGGCGTTTCGAGGAGGGCGAGCAAGCGGAGCAGGGTGCTCTTGCCGGCGCCGTTGTGTCCTACGACCGCGAGCATGGCGCCCGCCGGCACGGCGAAGTGCTCGAGGTTCAGCACGAGGCGCCCGTCGTAGCGGTGGCGCACCCCGCGCAGCTCAACCACCGCCTTTTCCTTGCAGGACTTGCAGGGTCACGTTGACGGCGAGCGCGAGCGCGATCAGGACGAGCCCGAGCGCGAGGGCGAGGCCGAAGTCGCCCTGGGACGTGTAGAGCGCCACCGCCGTCGTGAGGGTGCGCGTCGATCCGCGGATGTTGCCGCCCAGCATCATCGCGGCGCCGATCTCGGCGACCACCTGGCCGAAGGCGGCGGTGATCACCGCCGCCAGCGCGAAGCGTGCCTCGCGCGCCACGGTCCAGGCGGTGAGCCAGCGGCCGGCACCCAGGGTTTGGGCGGTACGGCGCACGCGCGGGTCGACGCCCTGCACCGCGGCGGCGGAGAGCGCGGCGGCGATGGGCAGGGCGAGCAGCACGTCGCCCACGACGATCGCCTGCCACGTGTAGATCCACCCCAGACCGCCGAGCGGGCCGCGACGCGACAGCAGGCCGTACAGCAGCAACCCCACGACGACGGTGGGGAACGCGAGCGCGGTGTTCACGGCGGTGAGCGCGGCGCGGCGTCCCCAGAAGCGGCGGGTGGCGAGCAGGTAACCGAGGGGCAGGCCGACGCCGCAGGCGACGACGGTCGCGACGACGGCGATCTTCAGGGTGAGCAGGGCGATGCCGAACACTTCCGCATCGCCCGAGAGGAGCAGCGCGAGGGCGCGCCGGAAACCCTCGCCTAGAAAATCCATCCGACGCCGAGGCTCACCCAGGGGTGCGCGGTCCACTCGGTCAGCGGATCCAGGAGGGGTATCACCCGGCTGCCGTCCGGCGCCGTGCTGTGGAACGACACGGGATACTTCAGGCGCCAGAACAGGGCGCGCGCGTCGAGGTGCACCGTAACCTTGTGCGTGGCATGCCAGCGCACGCCGGTGGCGGCGCTGACCGTCAACTTCGTACCGAACTGGTAGCCGCTGGCCGTCGTGTCGCCGGGTGAGCGCAGGTCGAACGCCAGGCCCAGACCGGTGCCGAGGTATGGGGCCAAGCCGTGCCACGTTTTCCCGCCGGTCAAGCGGAGCTGCAGCCCGATCTCAGTGAGCAGGATGTCGGTGTCGACCGGGCCGGTGCGACGCCGGGCGGCGGTGTCGTCCACGGCGGGGTTGCGGATGAACCGGTTGCCCTTGAGCACCGCCGCGGCGAACTGCGACACGGTCGCGCGCCCCAGCGGGACTTCGTACCGCACCCCGATGCCGAGCGCGTTACTCGGTCCGGCGTCGGCTCGGCCGCGATCGCCGCTCAAGTGGCCCGCGAACAGCACGGGACCGGCTCCCCGCTGGATGTCCCGGAAGGGGGAGTGGGCCGGGTCGTGGCCCACCTGAGCGGCTAGGCCGGACCGATGGAACGATGGAAAGATGGAAAGAACCCCCACCGTGAGCGCCGCCGCCCGAACAATCCGAATCGTTCCATCGTTCCATCTGTCCATCGGTCCGCTCATCAGTCAGTCTCCCGTAGGTCCCGCCCGGTCATCTCCGCCGGGGGCTCGATGCCGAGCAGGTGCAAGATCGTCGGTCCGACGTCGCGAAGCGAGCCGCCGGCGCGCAGCGGACCGCGGGTGGCGTCCCCCACGATGAGGAAAGGGACCGGATTCGTCGTGTGCGCGGTGTGTGGGCCCCCCGTGAGGGGGTCGATCATCAACTCGCAGTTGCCGTGATCGGCGGTGATGAGGAGCGTCGCCGCGGCCCGCTCGGCGCTCGCCAGGACGCGCGTCAGGCACGCGTCCACGGTTTCGACGGCCTTCACGGCCGCCGGTAGTACCCCCGAATGGCCCACCATGTCCCCGTTGGCGTAGTTGCACAGGATGAAGTCGTGCTGCTGCGCCTCGATCGCCTTACACAACACGTCGGTTACTCCGGCGGCGCTCATCTCCGGCGCCAAGTCATAGGTCGCCACCTTCTGCGACGGCACGAGCAGGCGCTCTTCGCCCGGATAGGGCGGCTCGATCCCGCCGTTGAAGAAGTACGTCACGTGCGCGTACTTCTCCGTTTCGGCGGTGCGGAACATCGTCTTGCTGCGCTCGGACAAGATTTCCGCCACGATACGTGACAGCACCATCGGCCCGAACGCCACCGGAAACGGGAACGTGGCGTCGTACTGCGTCATCGCGACGAGGGTGACGGCCGGCCGGTCCTTCACGTCGAACCCGTCGAACCCCGGAATCGCCAACGCGCGCACGATTTGCCGCATGCGGTCGGCGCGGAAGTTGAAGCAGAAGACGCCATCACCGCTGCGGATGCGGGGCGTGCCGGCGATCACCCGGGGCTTTACGAACTCGTCGGTCTCACCCGCCTCGTATGCCTGCTTGATGGCCGTCACCGGATCGGGGGCAGGCGCGCCGACGCCCTTCACCATCGCATCGTACGCGAGCTTGGTGCGGTCCCATCTCTTGTCGCGATCCATCGCGTAGTAGCGACCCACTACAGTCGACACCACGTTCCGACTTTCCATCTTTCCAACGTTTTCGAGCAACTCCTGCATGAACCCCAAGCCTGATTTGGGCAGGGTGTCGCGGCCATCGAGCCACGCATGGATGGCGACGGGCACGCCCTCGCGGCGGCCCAACTCGACGGCAGCGAGGAGGTGCTGATCGAGCGCGTGGACGCCGCCGTTACCGATGAGGCCCATCAGGTGCAGCGTGCCGCGCGACTTGCGCACGGCCGCGCACAGATCTAGCAGCGGCTGGAGGCGGAAGAACTCGCCCGACGTGATCGCCTGGGAGATCCGGACGATGTCCTGCGCCACGACACGGCCGGCGCCGAGATTGAGGTGACCGACCTCGCTGTTGCCCATCTGGCCTTCGGGCAATCCGACGGGGAGTCCGGACGCTTCGAGCAGGGTGCGGGGCGCGCGCTCCCACAGGCGGTGCCACGTGGGCGTGCGGCCCAGCTCGATGGCGTTGCCCTCGCGCGCCGCGCGAAAGCCCCAGCCGTCGAGCACGATCAGGACGACCGGGGTGCGCCCGCCGCGGCTCGTTGTCATATTGAAGGGGATGCAAGTTAGCCAGATCGTTCGCGCCCTACCAGTTGTGTTCTGCCTCGCGGCCCCCGCCCTGGCGCAAGGCCGCTATCGCGTCTCCAACGACGGCGAGTGGTTCTATCAGGAGCCCGGTGGGCGCCGGCTCGCGCGCATGGCGCGCGGGGCCATCGTCAGCGGCGGCGCCACGCGCGGCGATTGGACGCAGATCACGCTGGAGGGCTGGATCTTCGCGACCTCGGTCGGTCCGAGCCCCAAACCCGAGTTCGATCTCGTCGTCACGCACGCGCCGGAGGAAAACCTCCGCTCGTCGGCGGGCGGCGCGCTGGTCGGGAGGCTCGCGGAAGGGTTCGGGCTCAAGAAGGTCGGCCAGGACGATCGCTGGGTGCACGTGACGCGCGACGGCTGGATCCAGACGTCCGCGCTGGCCGTCGTTCCGGACGTGAGTGCAACACGCACCGTCGCCGACTCTGACACCGCATCTGCCCAGGGTGGGCTGACCCCGGGCCCACGGCCCGGGGTGGTGGACAGCACCCCACCCACACCCCGCGCCCAACCCCAGCGCCCCACGACGCTGTACCGCGCGCCCGACGGTCCCGAAGCCGGAACGGTGACGGCCGAGACTCCGCTGCGCGTGTTAGGTCGCACGGGCGACTGGGCCCGCGTGCAGATCGAGGGGTGGGTGAAGGCCACGGAGCTGCAGGCGGCGCCACCGGGAGTGCAGGTGGGCGTGAGCGCCGCGGAGCTGCGCGCCGAGCCGCAGCGCTACGCCGGGCAGGTGCTGCGTTGGAACTTGCAATACATCGCCGTGCAGAAGGCCGACGACTTGCGTCCCGACATTCCGCCGGGCGCGACCTACGTTCTGGCGCGCGGACCGCTGCCCGAGCGGGGCTTCGTGTATGTGATCATTCCCGACGGGAAGCTCGCCGCCGTCCAGGCGCTCGCGCCTCTCGCCACTATCCAGGTGACCGCCCGGGTGCGGCAGGGCCGCAGCCGCTACCTCGGCAATCCCGTGGTCGACCTGATTTCGCTGGAGACATCACCGTGAACGATGTATTGGCCGAGCGCATCCGGCGCAGGCTGGACACCATGTCGGACGAACAGGCGTATCAGGTGCTCGACTACGTCGAGTTCCTCGAGTCGAAGTACGCGCAGCGAGCGGCCGGCGCGCCCGCATTCCAAAAGGTGGCCGAGACGTTGGAGGACACGCTGCGGGCCGGCCGCGTGCCGGTGAACATCATCCGTGGCACGATGGACGCCGTCGGGAAGGCCGGGAAGTTCCTGGAGGGGCTGGCGGCGGCGGGGAAGGCCGCGGTCGAAGACGCGACGAAAAAGCCCGTTGAGGAATCGAAGCCGCCCCAGTAACTTTCGCCATGGGAACCTTCCGAACCGACGTCGCCCTCACCTTTGACGACGTCCTGCTCGTGCCCCGTCGTTCGACGGTGCATCCCCGTAACGTCGCCGTCGCCAGCCGCTTCACCCGCGCCATCTCGCTCAACATCCCGCTCGTCTCCGCCGCGATGGATACCGTGACCGAAGCGGACATGGCGATGGCGATGGCGCGCGAGGGCGGGATCGGCGTCATCCACAAGAACATGCCCATCGATCGCCAGGCGGCGGAGGTGGACCGCGTGAAGCGCAGCGAGTCGGGGATGATCCTGAACCCGATCACGCTCGGCCCCGACCGGCCGCTGCGCGAAGCGCATCAGCTGATGGCGCGGTTCAAGATCTCGGGTGTGCCGATCGTGGACGGCGCCGGCAAGCTGATCGGCATCATCACGAACCGCGACCTGCAGTTCGAGCGCGAGCTCGACCGGCCGATCCGCGACGCCATGACCAAGGAGAAGCTCGTCACCGCCCCCGTGGGCACGAACCTCGATGAGGCCGAGCGCATCCTCGCCAAGCACCGCATCGAGAAGCTCCCGGTCGTGGACAAGCAGGGTGTGCTGAAGGGCCTGATCACCATCAAGGACATCTTCAAGCGGCGCCAGCACCCCGACGCCAACAAGGACGAGCACGGCCGGCTGCGGGTCGCCGCGGCGGTCGGGGGCACGCCGGACGCCAAGTCCCGCGCCGCCGCGCTGATGGCCGCCGGGTGCGACGTGCTCGTGGTGGACTCGGCGCACGGCCACTCGCAAGGCGTGCTCGACGCGGTGGCCCTGCTGCGCGATGCGTTCCCCGACGCGCAGATCGTCGCGGGGAACGTCGCGACCACGGCCGGGGCCAAGGCGCTGGTGGAGCGCGGCGTGGACGCCGTGAAGGTGGGCGTCGGACCCGGTTCGATCTGCACGACGCGCGTCGTCACCGGCATCGGCGTCCCGCAGGTCACGGCGATCGTCGACGCGGTGCGCGGGGCGGGGGACATTCCCGTGATTGCGGACGGCGGGATCAAGTATTCGGGCGACGTGGTGAAGGCGCTCGCCGCCGGCGCCGAGAGCGTCATGATGGGCTCGATGCTCGCCGGCACCGAGGAGAGTCCGGGCGAATCGTTCCTGCTCGAGGGCCGGCGCTTCAAGGTGATCCGCGGCATGGGGAGCCTCTCCGCCATGGAGGAGGGCTCGGCCGATCGCTACTTCCAGGAGGGCGAGGTCTCGGCGCAGAAGCTCGTGCCCGAGGGGATCGAGGGGCGCGTGCCGTTCCGCGGCCCCGTGTCGGACGTGATCTTCCAGATGGTCGGCGGGCTGCGCAGCGGGATGGGGTATTGCGGCGTGTGCGACATCAAGGCGCTGCGCACCGAGACGGAGTTCATCCGCATCACGACCGCCGGGCTGCGGGAGTCGCATCCGCACGACGTGGTGATTACGCGCGAGGCACCGAACTACTCCATCTGAGCTTGACACTCCGCAGGCAGAGGTCTACTGTAGCGCCCGACACACCGACGTTTCGTCTGCCCAAATGACACCCGAGGAGCGCATGGATCTTTTCCGACGGAAGAGCGTCACCGACCTGCAGAACGAGGCGCTGACGGACCACAGCCTCAAGCGGGCGCTGGGCGCGCTGAACCTGACGATGCTCGGTATCGGCGCGATCATCGGGACCGGCATTTTCGTGCTGACCGGGACCGTCGCCGCGCTGAACTCCGGGCCGGCCGTCGTCCTCTCCTTTGCCCTCGCGGGCGTCGCGTCGATCTTCGCGGCGCTGTGCTACTCCGAGTTCGCCTCCCTCGTGCCGATGGCCGGCAGCGCCTACACGTACGGCTACGCCACCCTGGGCGAGCTGATCGCGTGGATCATCGGCTGGGACCTGGTGCTCGAGTACGCGCTCGGCGCCGTCACCGTGGCGATCGGCTGGTCGGGCTACGTGGTCTCGTTCCTGCACGACGTCGGCATCGACGTCCCGTGCGCGCTGTCGGCGGCGCGCGGCACGATGGTGACGTGCCATGACGGCACGCAGGTCGCGGCGATCTTCAACCTGCCCGCGGTGATCATCATCGGCCTCGTCACGACGCTCCTCGTCATCGGCATCAAGGAATCGGCGAACTTCAACAACGTCATCGTGATGGTAAAGGTCGCGGTCGTTCTGCTGTTCATCGTGTTCGCCGCCCACGCGATCAACCCGGCCAACTGGCACCCGTTCATTCCGCCGCAAACCGTCAAGGACGGGGCGCCGGTGGCAGGGGAGTTCGGCTGGAGCGGGGTGTTCACCGGCGCGGCGATCGTGTTCTTCGCCTACATCGGATTCGACGCGGTGAGTACGGCGGCGCAGGAGGCCAAGAACCCGCAGAAGGACATGCCGATCGGCATTATCGGGTCGCTGCTCATCTGCACGGTGCTCTACATCCTCGTTTCCGGGATCGCGACCGGCGTGATGAGCTACAAGGAGCTGAACGTCCCCGACCCGATCGCCGTGGTGGCGGACCGCGCCGGGCTGGGCTGGATGTCGACGCTGATCAAGCTGGGTGCCATCGCCGGACTGTCGTCGGTCATCCTGGTCATGCTCCTGGGCCAGTCGCGCGTGTTCTACTCGATGTCGCGCGATGGCCTGCTGCCGCCGTTCATCAACAAAGTGCACCCCAAGTTCCAGACGCCCTACCTCACGTCGATCGTCACGGGCGTCGCCGTCGCGTTTTTCGCCGCGATCCTGCCGATCCGCGACGCCGCCAGCCTCGTGTCGATCGGCACGCTGCTCGCGTTCGTGATCGTCTCCGTGGGAATCCTGGTCTTGCGCGTGCGCGAGCCCAACCTGCCACGCGTGTTCAAGACGCCCTGGGTCTGGTTCGTGGCACCGGCGGGTGCCTTGTCGGCCGCGTACCTGATGAAGTCGTTGCCGCCCGTCACCTGGGAGCGGCTCCTCATTTGGTTCGTGATCGGCATGTTCGTGTACTTCGGGTACGGCATGCGGAACTCGAACCTCGCCCGCAAGGTCTGACGCTCGCCTAACGTCCGGCGTAGTTTTTGGGGCATGGACAGGCCCCGGGTTCGCTGGTTCGGGCTGTGGACGCTGCTGGGGCTCGTCTCGAGCGCGCAGCTCTACTTCGCCCACCACCGCCTCGCGACCAATCCCTACACCTGGCCCCAGGCACTCCTCGCGGGCCTCTCCTTCTGGTACCTGTGGGGCTTGCTCTCGCCCGCGGTGGCGTGGCTCGGGCGCCGCTTCCAGGTGGACCGCGCCAACTTCGGGCGGCACTTCTTCATTCATTTGGGCGCGAGCCTCGACCTCGCCCTGGTGCACCTCGTCGTCACGGCGTGGCTTCAGGGACCAAGCTCATTTGGGCAGAGGCTCGTCGACGACTTCACGCTCTATTTCCACTGGAACGTCGTCGTCTACTGGGCGATCCTCGGCATCGTGCACGCCCTCGATTACCATCGCGATCTCGAGGAGCACCGCACGCAGGCGGCCAAGGCTCCACGGCCCGCCGAGCGTTTGTTGGTCGCGGAGGATGGACGCAGTCTGTTTGTGCGCACCGCTGATGTTGAGTGGATTGAAGCAGCCCGGAACTACGTGCGGCTGCACACGGGGCCGCGCAGCTACGTCGTGCGCACGACCCTCGCGGCGCTCGAAGCGCAGCTCGACCGCGAGCGGTTCCGCCGCACCGGCCGCTCCGCGCTCGTCAACGTGGACCGCGTGCGCGAAGTGCAGCCCTGGTTTCACGGCGATGCGATCGTGATTCTCGAGAGCGGCGCCCGGGTCACGCTGTCGCGCCGCTACCGCGCGAACCTGCTGGGCGCTCCCGTACCGTAGTCCCACCCGCCCCCGGGCGAGTCCCGCTCGTCCCACCGCGCTCGCGCTAGCCGCGAGCGCGCTCAGATTGCGCGGATGAGTCTCTTCGCCACCAAGTCCATCGCCGTCCTGCGCGCGGAAGCCGACGCCGCGACGGAGCGGTCGCTCAAACGCACGCTCGGTCCGTTCAACCTCGTCGCGCTCGGGATCGGGGCCGTCATCGGCGCGGGGATCTTCGTCCTGACCGGCCAGGCGGCCGCCCTGCACGCGGGGCCCGCGGTGCCGATCTCGATGGCGCTCGTCGGCGTGGCCTGCGCCTTCGCCGCGCTGTGCTACGCCGAGATGGCGAGCGCGGTCCCCGTCGCCGGCAGCGCGTACACCTACGTGTATGCCACGATGGGCGAGCTGGTCGCCTGGATCGTGGGGTGGGACCTGGTGCTCGAGTACGCGGCGGGCGCCGCCGGCGTCGGCGTGGGGTGGTCCGGACATCTCGTCTCGCTGCTCGGCCTGTTCGGCGTTCAGCTCCCGGAGGCACTGACGGTGTCCCCGACGGCGTGGTGCACGGCCGCCCAGGTCGGGACGATGGCGGCGCCCGGGTGCGCGCACGCCGGCCTCAATTTCACCGGCGCCATCGTCAACCTGCCCGCCGTGCTCATCGTCGCGCTGATGTCGACGGTCCTCGTGATTGGCATCCGCGAATCGGCGCGGGTGAACAACGCGATCGTGGTTCTCAAGGTCGCGATCGTCCTGCTCGTGGTCATCGTGGGCCTGTCGCACATCAAGCCGGCGAATTGGAAGCCGTTCATTCCCACCAATACCGGCGAATGGGGCACGTACGGCTGGTCGGGCGTACTGCGTGGCGCGGGACTCGTGTTTTTCGCGTACATCGGCTTCGACGCCGTCTCCACGACGGCGCAGGAAGCGAGGAACCCCCAGAAGGACATGCCGATCGGCATCCTCGGGTCGCTCGCCATCTGCACGTTGCTGTACATGGTGGTGTCGGCCGTGCTCACCGGCATGGTGCCGTACGCCGAGCTCAACCTGCCGGCCCCGATGGCGTACGCGATGCAGGTGGTCGGGGCACCCTGGGGCGTCCGCGTGGCGCTCGACGTGGGGGCCGTGCTGGGATTGGGCTCCGTGATCCTGGTGATGCTGCTCGGGCAGTCGCGCGTGTTCTTCTCCATGTCGCGCGACGGTCTGCTGGGTCCTTGGGCCGGGAAGGTCCACCCGCGGTTCCGCACGCCGCACCTCTCGACGATCTACACCGGCATCGCCGTCGCCCTCGCCACCGGAGTGCTGCCGCTGCAGCTGCTGGGTCAACTGGTGAACATCGGCACCCTGCTGGCCTTCGTCCTGGTGTGCGGCGGGGTCTGGATCCTGCGCTCCCGGCGGCCCGACTTGGACCGGCCGTTCAAGACTCCGCTCGTGCCGTTCGTGCCGATCATGGGCATCCTTACCTGTGTCGGGTTGATGCTGACCCTCCCCGCCGACACGTGGATCCGGCTCTTCGTCTGGCTGGTGATCGGATTCGCCATCTACTTTGGGTACAGTCGAAGGCATTCGGTGTTGCAGCGGGAGATCAAAAGCGTGAAATAGGGCGTACAAGAATGGCGTAGAAGAAGGGCGTAGAAGAAAAGCGTGTCAAAAGGCGTAGAAGAAAGACGTAGGTGTTGAATACGGTTCTGCTCGACGCTTTCTTCTACGCACTCTTTCACGCCGTTTTTCTACGCCTTTTTTTACGCCTTTGTTCAACGTATTTATCTACATGTCCACGAACGGCGTCCCCGTCCCCCCCGAGCGTGCCCGGGCGTCCCAAGAGATCGCTACTGTCCTGACACCGGACCGACGCGTGGTGCTCACGACGCACGTCAACGCCGACGGCGACGGCGTCGGAAGCGAGATCGGGCTGTGGCACCTGCTGAAGGCGCGCGGTGTCACCGCCACGATCGCGAACCCCACCGGGATTCCCGAGCGCTTCGATTTCTTGATCCCCGAGGGCGCCGACGCGTCGGACCACGCGGTGCGCGAAATCGAGCGCGCCGACGTGATCGTCGTGCTCGACATCGGCGATCTGGGCCGGCTGGGCGATCTGGGGCACGCGGTGCGGCAGCGCGCCGCGCCCACCGTGTGCATCGATCACCACGTCAGTCCCGGTTCGCTGCCGGCCGGCCCGCGGCTCGTCGCCCCCGAGGCTACCGCCACCGCTGAGCTGGTGTTCGACCTCGCGAGCGCGGTCGGCTGGCCGCTCAACCCCGAGAGCGCGCGGGCGCTGTACGTGGGCATTCTCACGGATACGGGCGGCTTCCGGTTCTCCAACACGTCGGCGCGCGCGCTGCGCGTCGCCGCGGCGCTGCTCGAGCGGGGAGTGGATCCTGAGGGGATCTACGAGTCGGTCTACGCCAGCGCGCCGGAGGGCCGCGTCCGGCTCACGGCCGAGGTGCTGCAGACGCTCGTCGTGGAGCCCGAGGTGGGGCTGGCCTGGGTCACCGTGCCGCCGGACGCGCTCGACCGCCACGACGCCACCGCCGACGATCTGGACGGCATCGTCGAGTTCCCCCGCTCGATCGCTGGTGTACGGTTGGCATTATTGTTCCGCCAGATTGCCAACGGGCGCATCAAGGTGTCGTTCCGGTCGATGGGCGCGGTGGACGTAGCCGACCTGGCGCACCAGTTCGGCGGGGGCGGTCACAAGAAGGCCGCCGGCGCGTCGTTCGAGGGCTCGATGTCCGAGGTGGAGACGAAGGTCCTCGCCGCTTCACGGATCTACTTGACAGAACACGGCGAGCGGCGGGCGGTGCGGCGCTAGAACGCCGAGTTGCGAATCAGCTGGACGTAGAAAGCGATGTCGCGCGCGTAGTCCGTGATCGCCACCCGCTCGTTGGTGCCGTGAATCCGTCCCAGATCTGTAGGGCCGAGCCCCATCGCACCGGTCCTGAACACGTTCGGCGTCAGCGTGTCGTAGTGACGGGCGTCCGTGCCGCCCACCACGAGCCACGGCGTGACGATCACCCCCGGCGCCACCTGCCGGAACGTGGCCTCGAGCGACAAGAACTCCACGCCGAGCGGCGACACGGGTGACGGCTCGTTGGCACTCTCCGACATTACTCGGATCGTCACGCGCGGATCGCCGATCGCGGCACGTGCGTGCGCTAGCACGCCGGTAATCGAATCGCCGGGCAGAATCCGGAAGTTGACGACGGCGCGCGCGCTCGACGGCAGCACGTTGTCCTTCACGCCCGCGGCGAGAATCGCAGGCGCCGTGGTCGTTCGCAGCATGGCATTGCCGCTGGGCGTAGCGCCGAACTGCCGCTCGATGAGGCCGCCCAACAGCCAGCGGTTCGAGAGCGCCAGGCGGCGCGAGAACCCCATCTCCGGGCCGATGTAGTCGAGCATCGCCGCGGTGGCTCCGCGGATGTGGCGCGGCATCTGGTGCGCCTCGAGTCGCGCGACGGCCGCGCTCAGGATTCCCGTCGCCGTCTCCGGCGGCGGCATCGACGAGTGCCCGCCTTCGGCTTGCACCGTCAGCTCGAGGCTCAGGTACCCCTTCTCCGCGATGCCCACGAGCGCGACGGGGCCCGAGATTCCCGGCACGAGCCCGTTCGTGATCGCCCCGCCCTCGTCGAGCACGTAGTCGAGGCGCACGCCGCGCGACGCGAGCAGCGCAGCGGTGCGTGCCGCGCCGTGCCTCCCTCCTACTTCTTCGTCGTGGCCGAACGCCAGGTAGATCGTACGCCGCGGCGTCGTGCCGTCCGCGACGAGCCGCTCCACCGCCTCGAGCACGGCCAGGAGGTTGCCCTTGTCGTCCATCGCGCCGCGGCGCCACACGTAGCCGTCCGCGATGCGCCCCGCGAAGGGGGGCTCGGTCCAGCCACCCTCGGTTCCAGCTTCGACCGGCACCACGTCCTGGTGCGCGAGCAGCAGAATCGGCTGGAGTGTCGTGTCGGTCCCGCGCCACTCGTAGAGCAGGCTGTACCCGTTCGTCACCTCGCGCTTCAGGCGGGCGTGGAGCTTGGGGAAACTTCTGCGCAGATAGTCCTGGAAGCGGGAGAACTCGGCGCCGTCGAATGCCGACGAATCCTGATACGAGATGTTTTTGAACGTCACCTGACGCGACGTGAAGCGCGTCGCGCGATAGAACAGTAGGGCGATGACCAGCAGCAGCCCCACACCGAGGACCACAAAGGCTCTCTTCACGGCTCTAGGTTAATAGTTTACTTTCCGTCGTGTCACAAGAAGAACTCACCCAACGCGTGCGCGAAACCCTCGCCGCCGTCCAGAACCCGCGGCTGGGCCGCGACGTGGTCGGCGCGGACATGGTCAAGGATCTGGCCGTGGATGACGCCGGCAACGTGACGTTCACGTTCGTCTTGACGCGCGAAGACCCGGGCTCGCTCGTGCGCGATGCCCGCAAGGCCGTTCAGGCTGTTGCCGGCGTCGCTTCGGTCAAGGTGAGGATTGAAAACGCGAGCCCACCGGCAGGGGCCCGTCCCTCTTCCGGCGTCCCCCCTCCCCCCACTCCCGACGAGATGCCGGCGCTGGGCAAGGTGCTCGCGATTTCGAGCGGCAAAGGCGGGGTGGGGAAGTCCACCGTCTCCGCCAATCTCGCGGCGGCGCTCGTCAAGCAGGGCCACCGTGTGGGCCTGATGGATGCCGACATCTATGGCCCCAACATTCCGCGCATGTTCGGCCTGGCTGATGGGGACAAACCGGAGGTGCGCGGCGGCAAGATCCAGCCGCTCGAGGCGCACGGCGTGAAGTTGATGTCGCTCGGGTTCATCGTGGAGCGCGACGCGCCGGCGATCTGGCGTGGTCCCATCATCATGAAGATCATCCAGCAGTTCCTGCGCGACGTCGCCTGGGGCGAGCTGGATTATTTCATCGTCGATCTGCCGCCGGGCACCGGCGACGCACAGCTCTCGCTCACACAGGCGATCCGGCTCCACGGCGCGGTCATCGTGACGACGCCGCAGGAGATGGCGGTGGGCGACTCCCTGCGCGGTGCAAAGATGTTTGAAAGAGTCGGCGTGCCGGTCGTCGGCATCGTCGAGAACATGAGCTACTACATCTGCCCGCACTGCGGCGACCGCTCCGAGGTCTTCCTGGGCGGCGGCGGCGCGCGGCTCGCCGCCGAAGTGGGCGTGCCGCTGCTCGGCCAGGTGCCGTTGCAGGCCGGGATGCCGGCGCTCGCGGACCGCGGCGAGCCGATCGTCGTGGCGCAGCCCGAGTCGCCGGCGGGCGTAGCGCTCGCCGACCTCGCCAAGGCCGTCGCCGCTCGCGCCGCCGGCCTCGCGCCGGCTGTGCCGATCACCTCCCGTTGACGTGCGGCTGCTCGCCGCAGCCGCTCTGCTTCTCCAAACGCCCGACCGTGTCGACCTGCGGTCGGGGCTCGATACGCTCTACGCGGGGCAGTTCGCCGTCGCGGCCGCCCACTTCGAGCGCCTCGCCGCCCGCGACAGCACCGACCCCGCGCCCCTCGTGTTTCAGGCCGGTGCCTACATCTGGTGGGCATCGGCCAAGGACAGCGCCGACTTCGAGCGCGCGCGGATCGATTCCCTGCTCGGCTTGTCGATTGCTCGCGCCAGGGCGGCGGGGGTCGGTGCCGACTTCTGGCGCGCCACGGCGCTCGGCTACCGCGCGCGCGAGCACGACCTGCACGGCCAATCGTGGGGCGCGGCGAAAGACGCCAGGGCGATGCGCGACATCTATCGCCGTCTGCTCGCCGCCGACTCCTCGTGTGTGGACTGCTACCTCGGGCTGGGCGTGTACCACTACGGCCTGGCGCGGGCGAGCGCGCTGGCGCGGCTGTTCGCGAAGATCATCGGGTTAGGGAGCGGCAACGCCGAGACGGGGATCCGCTACATGCGCCGCGTGGCGCGCGAGGGCGATCTCGCGCAGGTCGAGGCGACGTGGGTACTGGCCGCCGCGTTGGTGCGTGAGGCGGCACGCGACCCCGCGGGGCGGCGGGTGCTGGAGCAGGAGGCGCGCGGCTACGTGCAGCGGCTCGCCGACCGCTATCCGGCGAACCCGGTGTTCCAGCGCTTCCTGCGTGAGGTCGCTCCGTCACCGTGACGAGCGGGACCACCGGCGCCCTCACCGTCGGGCCGCTGCGACCCGTCGTGCTCAAGCTCGCGGCCCCCGCGGTCGCGATGATGGCCTGTCACTTCTCCTTCAATCTGATCGACAGCATCTGGGTGGGCAGGTTGATCGGGCCCGCCGCCCTCGCCGCGGTGTCCGCGGCGGGCTTCTATGTGTGGGTCGCGCTCAGCCTGGGCGAGATGGTGGAGATCGGCCTGATCGCGGTGGCGGCGCGGCGCCACGGCGAAGGCAACCCCGAGCGGGCCGCGCGGGCGGCGGCGGCGGCCGTGCTGTACGCGCTCGTGGCCGGCGCCGTGGTGAGTCTCGTGGGCTTCGCCGTCGTGGACTCGCTGTTCCGCCTCATGACGGTGCCGGCCGAGGTCGCGCGTCTGGGCCACAGCTACCTCGCCACCTGGCTGCTGGGCGGGCCGCTCGTGTTCGGGTTCTTCGCCATCGAGGCCACGTTCCGTGCCGCGGGCGATACGCGGACGCCATTCCGCATGTTGGCTGGATCGGTGCTCGTCTCGATCGTCCTGGATCCGCTTCTCATACCGCACCTCGGCGTGGAGGGCGCCGCGCTGGCGTCGGTGATGGTCCGCGGCGGCGGCTTCCTGCTCGGCGTCGGCATCGCGCTGCGGCGCGGCCTGATCCGCATCGCGGCGCCGGATTGGCGCGCGCTGCCCACCATCGTCCGCATCGGCGCGCCGCTGTCGCTCGCCGGGGTGCTGCTCTCGGGGATCTACATGCTGCTCACCCGATTCACCTCGCGCTTCGGCACGCCGGCGCTCGCGGCGCTGGGCGTGGGACATAAGATGGAAGGGCTGGGGTTCATCGCGATCAGCGGCTTCTCGCTCGCGGCCAGCGCGCTGGTGGGACAGAACCTCGGCGCGGGGCAGGAGGCGCGGGCGCGCGAAGCGGTGCGCCTCACCGTGCAGTACTGCCTGATGGTGACGGTCACGACGGCTGTGGCATTTCTACTGATTCCGCAGACGTTCGTCGCGCTGTTCACGTCCGACCGCAACGTCATCGCTGACGGCGTCTTGTACCTGCGGGTCATCGCGTTCGCGCAAATCGGTCAGAGTTTCGAGCTGATCCTCGAGGGGGCGCTCGCCGGCGCGGGGTACACGTTCTGGCCGCAGATCGTGAGCACGTCGTTGACGACCCTACGCATCCCGCTGGCGGCGTGGTGGTCGGGGCTCGTGGGACTGCTGGGGATCTGGCTGGCGCTGAGTGTGACGGCGATCTTGCGGGGTGTGGCGATGGTTCTGTTCTGGCGGAGCGGGAGGTGGCGTCGTGCCAGAGTGTAGCTCCTCTCCGCCGCCGACGGGCGGTGGGGCATGATCATCACACTGTTAACCGATTTCGGCCTCTCCGACTCCTACGTCGCCGAGGTGAAGGGCGTCCTCCTGTCACTTGCGCCGGGCGCGACGCTCGTCGACGTGAGCCATCAGGTGTCCCCCGGCGACGTGCGCGGCAGCCAGTATCTGCTGGCGCGCGCCTGGCAGCGATTCCCACCGGGCACGATCCACCTCGCGGTCGTGGACCCGGGCGTCGGGACGTCGCGACGGGCGCTCGCGGCAGCGGCCGGAGGCCACTGGTTCGTCGCGCCCGACAATGGCCTGCTGTCGTTTCTCGACAGACCCCGGTTTGTCTCGATTCCCATACCGTCGGACGCCGCGCCGACGTTTCACGGCCGCGACGTCTTCGCGCCGGCCGCTGCGGCCTTCGCGAGCGGCAAGCGCCTTGAGGACCTGGGCTCACCCATCACCGACCCGTACATCTCCCTTCTCCCATCTCCCCATCACGACGGCACCGCCGTGATGGGCGAGGTCCTTTACGTCGACCGCTTCGGTACGCTCATCTCGAACATTCCGGGTCCCGATGTCGAGCCGGGTGTGCGGATTCGGGTGGCGGGTACTGACGTCGGGAGCTTGCGTCGCACATTCGGCGACGTCGAGCGCGGCACGTTGGTGGCGTTTGTCGGGTCGGGAGGAACGGTCGAGGTAGCGGTGAGGGACGGCAGTGCGGCGCGGTTGTTGGGAGTCGGGGTGGGGGCGGAGGTGCGGGCGTGAGGGCGTACGCAATAGGACGGAAGTGAGGGCCTCACGTTCCACGCGATAGTAGGGGCACGGCATTGCCGTGCCCCTACATGCGCGAACTGTTTACCGCTCTTGCCAGTCGCCCGAAGGCGTCGGCACCTTCACCTTCGACATCACTCGGTCCGCGAACCCGGCGCTCGGGGCAAACTTGGGGAGCTGGACCAGCTCGAGGATCACCTTGCGCTCGCGGTCGGCGATGTCACGGCAGAGTGAGCAGTCGGCAAGGTGAATCGCGCGCTGGGCCCCCAGGAGTCCCAGGGACCACAGCTCGATTTCGTCGGTGGTGAGGTGCATCTCAGGATGATTCATTGGGTACCCTTACGGGCCTCCCCCCGGCCCTGGTTTCATTCGCGGCGATCTTCGAGGTAAACCCGCAATTCGTTGCGGGCCCGATGGATATAGGTCTTTACGGTGCCCAGCGGCAGGTCCAGGGTCTCGGCGATTTCCTCGTAGGAATACCCTTCCACGTGTCGCAGCATGATACAAGAGCGGTACTCGGGGCGCAGCCGAGCGATCGCCCGCTCGATCGCCGTCCCCAGCTCCCGGCTCTCGACCTCGTCGAGCGGCGTCTCGGCGCGATCGCCGAGCTGCAGCGAGGTGGCGCGCATCTGCTCCGGCGTTTCGGCCGAGGGTGAGCCGTCGAGCGACAGCGTGTCGAGACTCTTTTTCCGGAGGTGATCGATCGCCGCGTTGTTCGCGATCTTGAAAATCCACGACGAAAACTTGAACTCGGGGCGATACGACTTGATGCCGTTCAGCACCTTGATGAACGTTTCCTGCGCGAGGTCCTCGGCGAGCGCGCGATCGCGCACCATCCGGTAGAGCAGCGAGAACACCGGACGCTCGTAACGGCGCACGAGCTCGCGAAACGCGGCCTCGTGACCCTGCTTGGCCCACGCCACGATCTGCTGATCGCTGGCGTCGCTTAAGTGGTCCGGTCTATCTTTCGCGCCTATGGCGCCCCCCCCTCCCCCTGCTCGAACGGCTGCCTACGTCCGCGGCATGTTCACCGCCATCGCGCCGCGCTACGACTTCCTGAACCACCTGCTCAGCCTCAACGTGGATCGTTCCTGGCGCCGAGCCGCGGTCGCGCGGCTCGACTGGGAGCGGCGGCCGGGCGGCGTCTATCTCGATCTCTGTGCCGGCACGCTCGACCTCGCCGCCGAGCTGGCGCGGCGGCCCGGCTTCACGGGCACCGTGCTCGGCGCCGATTTCGCGCTGCCGATGCTCGCCCGCGGCAAAGGCAAGGCGGCGCGGACGGTGCCGGTGGGCGCCGATGCGCTGGCGCTGCCGTTTCCGGACGCCGCTTTCGACGGCGCGCTCGTCGGCTTCGGGGTCAGGAACCTCGCGGACCTGGACGCCGGCCTGAGAGAAGCGGCGCGGGTGCTGAAGCCGGGGGCGCGGTTCGTGATCCTCGAGTTCGCGACGCCTCGTTTCGCGCCGCTGCGCGCCCTCTATCTCTTCTACTTCCGCCACATCCTCCCAGCCGTCGGCCGAGTGGTGTCGAAACATAGGGACGCCTATACCTACCTGCCAGAGTCGGTGCTCGCCTTTCCGGAGCCCGAGGCGCTGGCGCGCCGCTTCGCCGCCGCCGGTTTCCACGACGTGGGGTTCGAGCTGCTGACCGGCGGGATCTGCGCCGTGCATCATGGCACTCGATAACCTCCGCGCGTTCATCGGCGCGATCGACGCCGCCGGAGAGCTGGCCCGCGTCGAGCGGCCGGTGTCGGTGGACAAGGAGATCACGGAAGTCGCGGACCGCTGCATGAAGTCGCCGGGTGGAGGACCGGCCCTGCTGTTCGCGAAGCCGACGCTGCGCGCGGGCGCCGCCTCGCGCTATCCCGTCGCCGTCAACCTGTTCGGCTCCGAGCGGCGCATGGCCATGGCGCTCGGCGTCGCGCGGCTCGACGAGGTGGGCGAGCGCATCGCCGAGCTGCTTAATCTCAAGGTGCCCGACTCACTGATGGGCAAACTGGCGATGCTGCCACGCCTCGCCGAGGTCGCCAAGTTCCCACCGAAGACGGTGAGCCGGCCGCCATGCCAGGAAACGGTGATCAAGGGCGCGGACGTGGACTTCTCGACGTTCCCCGTGCCGATCTGCTGGCCGGAGGACGGCGGACCGTACATCACGCTGCCCGGCGTGATCACGCGGGATCCGGAGTCGGGAGTGAGGAACGTGGGGATGTACCGCGTGCAGGTGCTAGGTAAGAACGAGCTGGCGATGCACTGGCAGCGCCACAAGGTCGGCGCCGCGCACTGGCGCGCGATGGCGGAGCGGGGCGAGACGATGCCGGTGGCGATCGCGCTGGGCGGCGATCCCGCCAGCATCTACGCCGCCTCGGCGCCGCTGCCGCCCACGATCGACGAGTATCTGTTCGCGGGATTCCTGCGGGGGGAGCCGGTGCGTCTCGCCAAGGCGGTCACGTCCGATCTCGAGGTCCCCGCCGAGGCGGAGATCGTCATCGAAGGGTTCGTGGATCCGCGCGAGGAGCTGGTGCTCGAGGGCCCGTTCGGCGATCACACGGGCTTCTACTCGCTCGCCGACTACTATCCCAAGGTGCACGTCACGGCCGTTACGTTGCGCGGCGATCCCATCTGGCCGCACACGATCGTGGGCCGGCCTCCGATGGAGGACTTCTATCTCGGCCACGCGACGGAACGGATCTTCCTGCCCCTCTTGAAGCTGACGATCCCCGAAATCGTCGATCTGCATATGCCCGCCGAGGGCATCTTCCATAATCTCGTGTTCGTGAGCATCGACAAGCAGTATCCCGGTCAGGCGTACAAGGTGATGAACGGCCTGTGGGGGCAGGGGCTGATGTCGCTCGCCAAGGTGATCGTCGTGGTGGACAAGGACGTCAACGTGCGCGATCCCAAGGAGGCGTGGTGGGTCGCGTTGAATCACATCGATCCCGAGCGCGACGTGCGGTTCACCATGGGGCCGATCGACGTGCTCGATCACTCGAGCCGCGGCTTCACGTTCGGCTCGAAGATGGGGATCGACGCGACGCGCAAGTGGAAGGAAGAGGGTTTCACGCGCGAATGGCCCAACAAGATCGTGATGGACGAGGCGACCAAGGCACGCGTCGACGCGATGTGGAAGGAGCTGGGGATTGAGCTCTGAGCGCTCAGAGTTCACGGGCATAGAGCGAATGGGGGCGTTCTGCGACGGCGTGTTCGCCATTGCCATGACGCTGCTGGTGCTCGAGCTGCGCGTCCCCTCGGCCGACGTCGTGGCTCGCGATGGGCTGTGGCACGCGCTCGGAGGCCACTGGTCGTCGTACGGGGCGTTCGCGCTGAGCTTCGCGGTCATCGGGATCATGTGGGCAAACCACCACAGCCTGTTCCGCTACATCGGCCGGACGGACCACACCTTCTCGATGCTCAACCTGGCGCTGCTGTTCTTCACGGTGGTGTTGCCGTTTCCGACGGCAGTGTTGGCGACGTACCTGCCGTCGGTCGAGGCGCGCACCCCAGCCACGGTCCTGTATGGCGCGAACCTCGTCGCGACGGCGATCTGCTTCAACCTCTTGTGGCACTATGCCATCCGCGGTCGGCGCCTGCTGCGGCCCGATGCCGACCAGCAGCTCGTCGACGCGGTCACGCGTGAATACCGCTTGGGACCGACGCTGTACGGTGCGGCGACGCTGCTGGCGTTCGTCAGCGTGTGGATCAGCCTCGGCATTCACGCCTTGCTCGCGGCGATGTTCCTGCTTCCCAACAAGACGAGGCCATGACCGGCGCACGGGAAGGTCAAACCTTCGCGGGCGAATCGCTGCTCGTTCGGTACGTCAATTTCGTCAAGCTGCCGCACACGCTCTTTGCCCTCCCCTTCGCGCTGCTCGGCGTGATCGTGGCGTCGTATCGACATCCGCTCAGATGGCAGATCGTCGCGTTGGTGGTCGTCGCCTTCACCGCGGCGCGATTCGTCGCGATGGGCTTCAATCGCATCGCCGACCGCGCGCTCGACGCGAAGAATCCACGAACTAGCAACCGAGAACTGCCGACTGGACGGCTGAGCCTGACACAAGCGTGGATAGGCGTGGGTACTGCGTGTGTCCTGTTCGCGATCAGTGCGTGGGCGCTGAACCCACTCTGCTTGGCCCTGTCGCCATTCGCGTTGGCTTGGATTGCCGGCTACAGCTACACGAAACGCTTCACCCACTGGTCCCATCTGTGGCTCGGTTTTTCGTTGGCGATCGCGCCCGCGGGGGGCTATCTCGCGGTGGCGGGTGCGTGGAGCGAGCCGTGGTGGCTGCTGCTCGTCATCGCGGCCGCGGTGACCTGTTGGGTGGCGGGGTTCGACGTGTTCTACGCGCTGCAGGACGAGGCGTTCGATCGCGCCGAGCGGCTCAAGTCGTTGGTGGTGCGCCTGGGGCAGGGGCGGGCGATCTTCGTGGCGAAGCTGCTGCATGGGGTCGCGATCGCCGCGCTGCTCGCGTTCGGTTGGGGAGCTGGACTGGGATGGCCTTATTACGTCGGCGTGGGGATTGGGGCGGGGCTGATTGGCTGGGAGCACCAACTGGTCCGCCCAGGAGACCTGTCGCGCTTGAACGCGGCGTTCTTTACTGCGAACGGCATCGTCAGCATGGTGGTGTTTCTTGGCGCTCTAGTGGATCGGGTAGTATGAAAAAGAAAGGCGTGAAGAGGCGTGGGAAGGCGTGGAACGGCGTAGGCAACGCCTCACCACGCATCTCCACGCCGTCACACGCAGTTCCGCCCGCCCGCCCTCCGGCACACCCCAAGAAGTCCGTCACCCCCAACCGGCGGGGGAGATGATGAGCGCGCTACTCCTGGTCCTCGCGATCGCGGCGCAGGGGCGCGATTCCGTGCCCGCCGAGCGACTCGCGGCCCGCCGCTGGTTCGCAGATGCCAAGTTCGGTCTATTCATTCATTGGGGTGTCTACAGCGAGCTCGGCGCGGGCGAGTGGGTGATGCACAACCGCAAGATCGCGGTGAGCGACTACGAGTGGCTGGCGACGACGTTCAACCCCACCAAGTTCGACGCCCAGCAGTGGGTGGCGCTCGCCAAGCGTGCAGGAGTCCGCTACATCACGATCACGTCGCGCCACCACGACGGCTTCTCGATGTTCAAGACGGCGCAAACGTCCTACAACATCGTGGACTGGACGCCGTTCCGGCGGGATCCGCTCAAGGAGCTGGCTGACGCCTGTCACGCCAGCGGGATCAAGTTGTTCTTCTATTACTCGCAGCTCGACTGGCATCACCCCGACTACTGGCCGCGCGGGAAGACGGCGTGGGACAACGGCCGTCCCGACCACGGCGACTGGAGCCGCTACCTCGCGTTCATGAATGCGCAGCTCACCGAGCTGCTCTCGGGCTACGGGGCGATCGGTGGCATCTGGTTCGACGGGATGTGGGACAAGCCCGACGCGCCCTGGCAGCTCGACACGACGTACGCGCTGATCCACGGCCTGCAGCCCGCCGCGCTGGTGATTCCCAACCACCACCAACGGCCGCGGCCCGGTGAGGACGTGCAGACGTTCGAGCAGGACCTGCCCGGCGCCAACAGCGCGGGATTCAACACGTCGTACATCAGCGAGAGCCTGCCGCTCGAGACGTCGCTCACGATGAACGACTCGTGGGGCTTCAACATCACCGACGAGGGATTCAAGTCGGTGCGGACGCTGGTGGGCTACCTCGTGCGCGCCGCGGGGAACGGCGGCAATCTCCTACTGAACATCGGCCCGCGTCCCGATGGGACGATCAGCCCGGAGTTCGTGGCGCGGCTCGATTCGCTGGGCACCTGGCTCCAGACTTTTGGACCATCGATCTACGCCACGCGCGCCGGGCCGGTGGCGCCGAGGAGCTGGGGCGCGACCACGCGGCGCGGTGACACCGTGTTCGTGCACGTGCTCGACTGGCCCGATCCGTTGCTCGCGGTGGGTCCGCTCGGCGCTCGGGTGCGCTCGGCGTACGCCCTTGTGGGGAAGTCGCCCGTGCGCTTCGCCGAGAGTGCAGCGGGAGTGACGCTTGGGTTGCCAGCCGCGATGGGCGAGCCCGATCGCGTCATCGTCGTGGTGACGGGCCGGTGACTCGTCTCCCGATCATCTTCGCCATTACGGGGGCTTCCGGCGCGCCTTACGCGGTACGTCTGCTCGAGGTCCTCGCGAACCATCACGTGCCGACGTGGTTACTGATCTCGAGCCACGGTTGGCGTCTCCTCACCGAAGAATGCGACATCAAGGACGATCGCGAGCTGACCAAGGCCACGGGCGGCGACTGGTCGAGCATCCGGGTGTTCGACGACAAGGACCGCGGTGCGAGCCCGGCGTCGGGGTCGGCGAAGACCGCCGGGATGGTGGTGTGTCCCTGCTCGATGGGTACGGCGGCGGCGATCGCACATGGCACGAGCCGGTCGCTTATCGAGCGCGCCGCCGACGTCGTCCTCAAGGAACGCCGCAAGCTGATTCTCGTGCCGCGCGAGACGCCGCTGTCCCTGGTCCATCTTCGGAATCTGAGCTTGGCGGCGGAAGCCGGCGCGATCGTGCTACCGGCGATGCCAGGGTTCTATCATAAGCCGGCGAAGGTGTCGGACCTGGTGGATTTCGTGGTACAGCGCATACTCGATCATCTCGACATCGACATCGCGCTCACGAAGCGCTGGGAGGGTTGAGTGGACGCTCGGGAGATGCTGGCGCGCGAGGTGAACCGCGAGATCTATCACGAGGTGCGCGAGCTGTGGAAGGCGCATTCGATCGCCGAGGACCGGCGCGACATCGCGGGGTTGATCGCGACGCTGACGGATGATTGTGTGTACGAGGTAATTCCCGGCGGCACGCGTTGGGAGGGCCACCCCGGCGCGGTGCGGTTCTATACCGAACTGATCTCCGCGTTCCCGGACATTCACTTCGATCTCCAGAACATCGTGATCGGGCCGCAGGGCGTGTGCGAAGAGGCGAAGGTGACGGGCACGCAGAAGGGAAAGTGGCTCGACCGCAGGCCGACGGGACAGAAAGTCGAGTTCGGCGTCGTGATCTTCTTCCCCTGGGATCTCGAGAAGAAGAAATTCAAGGGCGAGCGCGTTTACATCTTTCAGTGAGACTCGGGGTCATCTCTGACACGCACGGACTTCTGAGGGTGGAGGTTCTGGAGGTTTTCGAGGGGGTGGATCACATCCTGCACTGTGGGGATGTAGGGAATTGGGATGTGATCATCGAATTGCAGGCGCTCGCGCCTGTGACCGCGGTCTATGGCAACGTCGATGGGCCAGAAATCCAGCGGCTGCCAAAGGTAGCGGAGGTCGAGCTGGATGGGTTTCGCATCGTCGTGACGCACGGCGATCAGCTGGGAAGTCCCACGCCCGCCAAGCTGCACGAGGCGTTTCCGCATGCCGAGATCATCCTGTATGGGCACACGCACAAGCCGCTGCTCGAGTTGGTGGACAAGACCGTGACGGTGATGAATCCGGGTGGGGCGGGGGCGCCGCGGTTCGGGCTCTTGCCGAGCGTCGGGATCTTGGAGCTCGAGCCGGGGATTCCGCCAAGGGGGCGGATTGTGGGGTTGGCGGGGAAAGACGGTTCGCACAAGGCCGGTTGAATCCGTGTGCTGAAGCGCCGGCTCGGCCAAATCGTGCGTTCTTCAGGACGCGTGTAGTAGCCGAGCCGGTCCTTTCGGACACGGTGATGAATCCGGGCGAGGGGGGGGCCGCGGTTCGGGCTCTTGCCGAGCGTCGGGATCCTGGAGCTCGACCCGGGGCTTCCGCCAAGGGGACGGATTGTAGGGTTGGGGGGGAAAGACGGTTCGCGCAACCCCGGTTGAAACCGTGCGCTGAAGCGCCGGCTCGGCCAAGACGCGCGTCCTGAAGGACGCATGATTTCGCCGAGCCGACCCGCTAGGCACGGATTCACCTTCCGGATAGACTGGTCAGCCTAGCATGCACATTCGTGGGTGCGATTGAGCGCATAGCTGGCGGAGCCGGCTCGAGCGGTGTACGCTAGCGGCCGCCTCAAAGATGAGCTCAATGAGGGTGAGATCTGTGCGCGTGCACCCTAACAAGCGCTTGAAGCTGACAGCGCACGTGGCTTATGGAATTAATCTTTCACCAGTGCGCTGCAGCTTAAGCGCGATCCGTTAGGCGGCGGCGCACAGAGTCACTCGGGGACAGTATGCGCTGGACTCTTGTCGCTGTGATCGTGGCTAGCGGGTCGGTCGCGACTTCCGACTACAGTGTGCTGGGCGGGAGCGTCGGGTTTACGAAGCCGGCCGAATGGCGCGAGGTTGCTCGAACAGATCGTGACTCGTCGGCATACGTCGCCTTCGTTGTTCCGCGGCCTTTGAGTGATACGTCTGCGCCGGCCGGCAACGTCATAGTTGACGTCGCGCTCAGCTATGGACGGCGGGACCTCAAGACGTATAGCGACGCGAAGGTGGCCCGCCTGGCCGGCGGCCCCGGCAACCCAACCATCGTAGAGAGTCGCTACTGGCCGGGCGACAGCAGTCGGACGGTGCTGTGGTCGAGCACACTCCGGGACACACCATACGTTCTCTGGGACAAGCTGGCCGTTCGAGACAGCATCTACATCGATGTGCGTACTGCCATTCCCGCATCATACAGTGCTGACTCCGCCTGGCACACCGCTTATCAGACGCAGCTTGATGCCTTGATCAACAGCGTTTGTGCCGGCAAGCGGCCGCTGTTTCCTTCAGCGGACGCACATTGCCCCAACGTTGAGCACGTGATCCCGTTCACGCGCGCCGAGAACGCAGATGGAGCTTGGTTCGTGTGGCTTGTCAATCGGCGTGCAGGGTTGCCGTACCCGTACCTAGCCTCTAAGGACTTTCCCACCAGCACGAACTTCAGTGAGGTGTCGACCGACTCGGCCCGAGACGGCGATGTCGCTTGGTGGCCGTCGTTTGTGGCGATCTTCAGCGCGACTTCTAGAGCCCTCCAGCTTCCTGAAGGTGAGACACCCTTGAGTGACTACACGCGGCGCATGGGCTCGCCTCGTTTCTACCGGAGACTCGTGCCCAAGTGATTGCTTCCAGGCGTCGCCGCCGCCTAACAAGCGCTTGAAGCTGGCGGCGCGCGTAGATTAGGGAATGAATCTTTCTTCAGCGCGCCGCAGCTTAAGCGCGATCCGTTAGGCCGCCCGACCTATGTCCAACAATCCTGATCAACGTCTAGGTGGACAGGAGCGGTATCTCACCGGCGTAACATTGCGCTGGCAGGAGTATCACGCGCCGCGCGCAGATTGGGATCACGATCACTGCGAATTCTGCTGGGCCAAGTTCATGGACGGGTCAGGCCCGGGGGTGGAGCACGCTGGCTATACGACGCTCGATGAGAAGCATTGGGTGTGCAAGACGTGTTTCGGCGACTTGCGAGAGCGGTTCGCCTGGAAGATTGTGAGTTGATGGGCGGGATCGATGAGCCGGCGGCCTAACAAGCGCTTGAAGCTGTCGGCGCGCGTAGATTAAGGAATGAATCTTTCTTCAGCGCGCCGCAGCTTAAGCGCGATCCGTTAGGCAGCTACAAAGTGTGTCGGAGCGATAATGGCAATTCGCACCTGGCATCCCGGCAAGCTTGCACTCATCTGGTTAGTCTGTGTCATCGTCGCTGTACCGCTCTTTGGTTGGGTTTTCGAGTCTCACCTTATCATCATGCCTCCCGAGAGTTCCGCCGAGTACAAGCCCTTCGTCGAGAATCTACGCCAAGAGCAACACTACAAGCTCATCGCTCTCTTGGCAGCCATCTGCTTGTCGGGATTGCCCCTTGTCATTACGTGGATGTGGCTGTCGGGTCGCGAGAAATCACCTGCACCGAGCAGCGGAGCACCAAATGCGTAGCTGCCTAACAAGCGCTTGAAGCTGGCGGCGCGCGTAGATTGGGGAATGAATCTTTCTTCGGCGCGCCGCAGCTTAAGCGCGATCCGTTAGGCGGCAGCGATGAATCGGAAACCAGTTAAGGCTCCTTCGCCTGCCATGATGGAGATTTTCATGGCCGACGAAGCCGGCCATCTCACCGCTGACGTTGCCGCGGCGCGGTTCGTTGAGCTTCTCGACAAGTCGGATACCGGGATCAGCTTTGAGATGGACAGGCCTTTCCGCAAGGCTCTGGTACGGTTAGAGATCGCCCGTGGCAGGCTCCCTCCAGATACGGTAGTGGATTCGGATGCGTAAAAGCTGCCGCCTAACAAGGGCACTAACATACTTGACACACCAAGCCCCCTTAGCTACCTTTTGTCCATGCCTAAGACCCTGAACCTCCCCAACACCCTGCACGACGCAATCCGCTACTTCGCGGACCCCGATGTCGCGCTCACCTTCCTGGTCTCTTTGCGCTGGCCGCATGGCGTGTTCTGCCCCGCGTGCAACGCGAAGAATCCCGGCTTTCTCAAGACTCGGCGGATTTGGAAGTGCCGCGATTGTGGGCGGCAGTTCTCGGTGAAACTCGGCACGATCTTCGAGGACAGCCCCATCGGTCTCGACAAGTGGCTTCCCGCGCTGTGGATGCTGGCGAACTCGAAGAACGGCATCAGCTCCTACGAATTGGCGCGGGGCATGGGGGTCACACAGAAAACCGCGTGGTTCATGCTTCACCGTATCCGCCTCGCCATGGAGAGTCGCACCTTCCGCAAGATGCGCGGGAACGTCGAAGCGGATGAGAGCTTCCTCGGTGGCGCGGCCAAGTTCATGCACTTCGCCAAGAAGAAGCGTGTCGTCCGTGGGACTGGCGGCATGGATAAGGTCGCCGTGTTCGGCCTCTTGGAGCGAGGGAAGAACGGCAAGCATTCTCGCGTCGCCGCGTCGGTCGTGAGCCGCATCCGCAAGAAGGACTTGCAAAAGCAGATTCGCGCCAAGGTGAAGGCCGGGGCCGCACTCCATACCGACGCGTTCTGGTCGTACAAGGGCCTCGAAGCCGACTACCGACATGGCGTCATTGACCATGCCGTCGGATATGTGAAGGGGAAGGTTCACACCAACGGCCTCGAAAACTTCTGGTCGCTCTTGAAGCGCACCATCAAAGGCACCTACGTGAGCGTTGACCCGTTCCACGTTCCCGCGTACCTTGCCGAACAGGTCCATCGGTTCAATCACCGGGGCCTTAATGATCGAGGCCGGTTTGTGGACGTGTTGCGGTCCATCGTGGACAAGCGCCTCACCTACCGCGACCTGATCGGCGCCAACCTGAGCCCTGCTACGACGTGAGGCCAAGAGTGGGCGCCAACGACTCCGAGGCCGGAGAAAGCGCCCATGACGGCACGCACGCCCCGCCAGAAGGCCAGCCCGACGCCGCTTGAGAAGATGCGAGAACTCACGCGGCGTCTGATCGCAGTTCCCAAATCCGAAATCCCGACCAAGCGGAAGAAGGTTGCGCGGAAGCGACATTAGAGTCTCGTCGCCAAATGTTGCATGAATGACTTTGACGAAACAAAGATTGCTTCCGCCTGATCGGGTGTATGGGTCTTTTCTACGTGCATGGACGGATTGCGCCATGCGCGGCGAATTGCATCAAACGTGACATACGACTCAGCGTAGAATTGCTCGTCCGGGGTGCGCGCCCCCGACGCTTTGAAGCGGCGTTCTAGTTCCTTCGCAATTTCCTCAACGTATTTTCCCCAATCGCGCATCGGCTTCACCACTCCTACAGCCTTTCCCAACGCATCCAAGCCGCATTCGAGAACTCGCTGTAGATGCATGACGCAAGCCGTACCTCGGTCAAGCGCGAGGCACTTGCCCGCCTCTGCGATGTCCTCTCCAGCTTCCGGAAAACGGTCAGCGACCTTGCTACCAAAGAGTTGGTCCGCGCGATAAAACTCCTCCGCTTTCCCTTCAAGGGCGAAGCAGGTTGTGTATTTCAGTTCATCAATTATTCGACTCTCTAGGTCGGTGGCGTCATCGGCCATCGCGCGCCAGACGCCTGATGGATCATCCAGAGTCTCCAATATTCGATGAACCGAGGCGTAGCTTGCCTTGAGTTTCAGCTTGATGCACTCATCACGTAGGCGCTCAAACCCAGACTTCGAGACCTCTCGCAATTCAGTAGGAACGATTTCGAGACTCCCGCGAAGGTGCTCGATCTCAACCTGGCCAGGGCGCCATGTGCGAAGCGCTAGCGCCTGATTCACCAGAATATGCGGAAGAAACTCTTGCATAAGACGCCCCAGACCGTAGTAGGAGAGTGCGCTAATCATGCGCCCCGCCTCCCTGGTGCGTCAAGTATGTTAATGCCCTAACAAGCGCTTGAAGCTGGCGGCGCGCGTAGGATATTGAATGACATCTTTTTCTTCAGCGCGCCGCAGCTTAAGCGCGATCCGTTAGGCACCCCCAGCCTCCCGAGCCGTCGTGGATCCGAAAGATCTGGTTCGGTTCACTGGTCAGATCGTCGAGCTCGACTTTGCGGACGGTGCGCGCGAGCGCGT